>Ga0073928_10010488_pt1 | contig 11019 bp, 9 predicted proteins | sample PaiPotPPA55metaG_FD_76969 | JGI IMG/M metagenome (GOLD analysis project Ga0073928, IMG submission 76969) | Iron sulfur acid spring bacterial and archeal communities from Banff, Canada, to study Microbial Dark Matter (Phase II) - Paint Pots PPA... ...
CCGCAACAGTTTGTCCGGCTACGTCGCTGCCCTGGTGTTCGCGTTCTCCGGTTGGCCCGCGACCTGTCTGTTCGTGGCATCATACACGTCGTTCGGAAGTTTGCTCTCGCTCCTCCTGGTCGCTCTGATACTTCTGGGATATTTCCGCTGGGCGGAGGGGTCGCATACGGCAGTCGCGGGGATATGGCGGTCCCCGTCGTTTCTCATCGTGGCGGCGGGTTGCGTGGGAGCTCTTCTGATCCTCGCGTCACCCGGAGCGCCGGTGATGCTGGCCGTGGCGACGGCCGGCGTCGCGTACTTGTTCTGGGGGCCGTGGCGTCATTGTGTGGGCTGGTTGGGGCTTTTCGCCGCGCCCGTGGTCATCTGCATCGTCGGTATCCTGGTCTTCAATTACGAGATGTTCAACGCAATGTTCCGGCACGTAAGCGAGAATATCCAGTCGGTCCATTACGCCGAAGCCCGCGCGAGGTTCGGGTACATTCCCAGGCCGCCGTTCGGGACGATATTCTTCATCCTACGCTACTACTCTCCATCAGTGCTGGTGCTGCTTATTTCGGTGCTCTCTGCATAGATCGCCGCGAGACTCTTGCGTGTAGCGGACGGCGTGGAAGCGCGGGCGATCGACGCCGTGTGCATCCTCGCGGTGGGGCATGCTCTACTGATCGATATCGCGCCTACCACCAAGTTGGCCAGATCGCACTTTGTCGCCTATCCGCTGCTGGTCATCGGCGCCACCGCCGCGGCCGTGGTCCTCACACGCTGTGTCAGGAATCGGCGATGGGCGTCCGCGATGGCCGCCGCCGTGTTGGCCTTGTTTGTGGTCGGGGCATACGAAAATATCAACCTGATCGTCCAGTTGCGGTCCGCAAAGCAGTCCGCGTTTGACGCAATCGAACGGCTGGGGACGGAACCTGTTTATTTCGTCGGGAATGAGGCGGAACGTGCGGTGCTGAATTTCGTGCTGCACCACGAGAGCACAGCGGAGGGAGCGACCAAATCACTCCTCCCTATTGGCGCCGACGAATTCGCGACTATTGTGAGCGGAACTGAACAAGCGAGGCAATTACACCTGGGCGTGCGGAAAATTTCCGTGATTATCGGCCCGAACGGGGCCTGGAGCGGACGAAGTATTCGACAGGAGTGTGTCTCGCCGGATACCCCCGGGGTGCGCGCGCGTGTGCCTGAGGACATGCGGGCGATCCGGCTGCCACACTATATCTATTTTCCCGCTTTTTTGTTTGAAGAGGAGATCTGCGAAGCCCTGTATCTTCGTCGCGAAGTACCGGATTTTCGGCGTCAGGACCTCGGTCTCACGCTGTGGGGTGCCCGACCGTAGAACCTGATGCGTGACTGAACTGCTTCAGCCAGAGCGCGAGCACGACGACCGCCCAGATCCGGGACCAGTGGATCCGGCCGGCCCGCACGCCGGCCCAGAGCCGGCTGACCGCCGCAGGCTCGAAGATCTCCACGTCGCACAGCGTTTCATCAACTCGCGACCGCAGGGGGCCCTCGAGCCACCGCCCGAGCGGGAATGTGAACCCGCGCTTCGCGCCGCCCGTCCCCGGCGGCAGGCGATCCTTGAGCGCCTCCAGGAGCAGCCGCTTCGGCGGATGTCCATTCGCCCGCACCGACCCCGGCAACCCGGCGGCAAACTCTACCAGCGGATGGTCGAGGAACGGCACCCGAACTTCCAGGCTGTGCGCCATGCTCATCGTATCCGTGTCCCGTAGTAGCTGATTGTGCATGTATCCGCGCAGCTCCAGGACGCCTGTCGCGGCAATCGGATCCTCGGGGAGGGACGGGGCGAGCGCAGCGAGCGCGGCGGCCGCATTGAATTCACGGACGGCGTCACGAATCGGTCCGGGCCTGAGAAGATGCCCGAGTTCCTCTCGAGTCAGCAGCCCTCGGACGACGGCGTAGGCGGACGCGAGCGTCGGCTGTTCGCGCAGGCTCTCCCGCAGCCTGGCCGACCCCGAAAACGGCGCCACGGCCAGCACGCTTTCCGCCGCATAGCGCGCCGGTCCAAACCGCCCAAGGATCTGCCGCCATGCCTTGAGGCGTGGCGTCTGGCGGAATGACGGGTATCCGCAGAAGAGCTCGTCGCCGCCCAAACCCGAAAGCGCGACGACCGTCCCCGAGCGACGTGTGGCACGCGATACATAATATGTATTGATGCCGTCAATCGTGGGCTGGTCCATTGCGGCGACGATGTCATCAAGATCGTGCGCCACGTCCTCGCCGGACACTCGCCACGCGGTGTGTTCGGTGCCAAACCAACCGGCGGCGCGGCCGGCCTCGGCGCCCTCATCAAACTCAGGTTCCGCGAACGTGATCGAGAACGTCCGGATTCGAGAGTGGCCCGCCTCGCGCATCATCGCGACAATTGCACTCGAATCCACCCCGCCGCTGAGGAACACGCCGAGTGGAACATCGCTGATCAGATGGCGCGCAACGGCATCCCTCAATCGATCCCGCAGTTCGTCCGACGGCGGCGCCCCACGGCCGGCGCTCGATCGCGGCTCCGGGATCTCCCAATATCGGCGGGGGGCGGTCGCGTCCCCGCCGGGGTTCAGGGTCACTGTGCTGGCCGGAGGAACTTCCATCACTCCCTCAAGCACCGACAACGGACCGGGGACCGATCCAAGCCTCAGATACGCGGCGAGCGCCACGGAGTTCAACGCCGCCGGAATCAGGCCGGAGACCCGGAGGGCGCGGATTTCCTGGGCGAACACCCAGCCCGTGCTGCCGCGGCCATAGTACAGAGGCTTGATGCCCAGCCGGTCCCGGGCCAACATCAACGTCCGCGCCCGACCGTCCCAGAGACCAAACGCAAACATCCCCCGCAGGCGCCGGACCATTTCAGGTCCGTCACGGAGGTAGAGGCCGAGAATCACCTCCGTGTCCGAATGGCCGCGAAACGGATAGCCGGACGCCTCGAGTTCTTGGCGCAGTTCGGGGAAATTGTAGATTTCGCCGTTGTAGGTCAGCACGACCTGACCGCTCGGATCAACCATCGGCTGGTGTCCTGCGGCCGACAGATCGATGATGGCCAGCCGCCGATTGCCAAGCGCCGCGCGCCCCGCGGGATCAAGCCAGGCGCCCTGGTCATCGGGGCCTCTGTGAGCGACGGCGGAGTTCATCCCGGCCGTCGCCTGCGCAAGCACGGTCGCATCGGCGGGCCGGTCGAGATAGATGCCGCAGATACCGCACATGTACTGCCTACCTTGGGGTGCCCGCTGCGAACCAGTCCAACGTCCGGCGCAGACCATCTTGCAACTGGACCATGAACCCGGCCCCACCCGTGACCACGACCCTCATCGGCCGATCCCGATGTAGCGGAACCCCAGCGCCCGCGCCTGTTGCGGATCGATCACGTTGCGGCCGTCGAGAATGACGGGACGCCGCATGAGACGTCGCACGCGCTCCAGGTCCAGCGTCTTGAACTCTTCCCAGTCGGTGAGCACCACCAGCGCATCGCTCTCTCGAACCGCCTCGTACGGATCAGGGCAGTACGACACCGCCGGCAAGAGGCGGCGCGCGTTCTCCGCGGCGACCGGATCGTAAGCGCGGACCGAGGCCCCTTCCTGCAGCAGGCGCTCGACGATGGCGATCGCAGGCGCCTCGCGAATATCGTCCGTGTTCGGCTTGAACGCGAGGCCGAGCACGGCGATCGTTCGATTCGCAAGCACCCACAAGGCGTCTTTCAAATGTCGCAGCAGCACGTCGCGTTGTCCCGTATTCACGTTGGCGACTTCTTCGAGCAGCCGGAAATCGTATCCGACCGCCCGCGCGATGCGGATGAACGCGGAGACGTCCTTCGGAAAGCATGAGCCTCCGTAACCGACGCCTGCATCCAAGAATGCCCGTCCGATGCGGGCATCATGTCCCATGCCTTCCGCCACCAGATGCACGTCGGCGCCGACGCGCTCACACACGTTGGCCACCGCGTTGATGTACGAAATTTTCATCGCCAAAAACGCGTTGCTCGCGTGCTTAATGAGTTCGGCTGTGGCCAGGTCGGTCACCATAATGGGACAGTCGAACGGGGCGTAGAGAGTGCGCAGCAGGCGCTCGCTGCGCTCGTTGGCGACCCCCAAGATGATCCGGTCCGGATGCAAGAAATCCTCGATCGCGGATCCCTCTCGTGTAAACTCGGGGTTGCACGCGACGTCGAACGGCACCGCGCCGCCCGTCAGCAGGAGGATCTGGTCCCGGATCCGCTCGCCGGTGCGAACCGGTACCGTGCTCTTTTCGACGATGAGACGATAATCATCGAGTGCGCCTGCGATCGTCTCGGCGGCCGCCGAGACCGCGGTCAGATCGGCGTCTCCGCTCTCCAGCGACGGTGTGCCGACGGTGATGAAGATGACCTCTGATTCGCGAACCGCCCTCGCCGTATCCGTCGTGAACTGGAGGCGGCCGGCCTGTCTGCCGCGGGTGAGCAACGCTTCCAAGCCCGGTTCGAAGATGGGGGGCCGACCGGCCTCGAGAAGACGAATTCGCTCGGCGTCGAGATCGACGCCGATCACGTCGTGGCCGAGATCCGCGAAACACACCGCAGCAACGAGACCCACGTATCCGGTGCCGATAACGCTCAATCGCATGCGTTAGTCCTGCAACGTCATCCGCCGTGCTGGGGCATATCTACGCCCGGCCTCGACGAGCGTTCGGCCAGCAGCGTCCCTGGCTTCATGCCGTACTCCACGACCAGCGCGAGCACGATGCCGATCGCTACGCCGACGAGCGCGCTCATCAGGACGATTTGGACAAGCGGCAGCGTCGGCGGAGTAGACACGGCGACGGTGCTGAGAAGCCTGGGGGGTTGAATGTCGAGCATCTGGAGCCTCAAGTCTTTTTCCGTCTGAAAGGCACCCGCGAACAGGCCCTGCATTCCGGATAACGCGTTGCCCAGCGTGATGCCTTGGAGTACCCCGCTGGTGTCGGCGCCGCCGCCGGACACGGCTTGCCGCCGCGCGGAATTCACGCCCAAACTGTAAAACGTCGAGGCGGACGCAGTGATGGCGTCGAGGACCTGCTTCAAGACCTGTTGGCGGTCGGCGGCCTCTTTCCGTCCTTCTTCCAAGATCCCAGCCGCCACGGCCTGCGCGACCTTCTTTGCTTCGGGCAGGGAGTTGGCGGGAGCGACAGCCGCGACACGAATCACATTGCCATAGCTTTGCAGCGTCTCAACTCTGACGGCAACGAGCGGCCGCGGTGAATCCACAAGATTCAGAGGCACGCCGGCCCTGTCGAGCAGCAAGTCCACAACGCCTCGGTTGCTCAGCAGCGAGACGATGGCGCCCGGATTCGAATAAACGCTGGCGGTGTTCTTGGCGGGTTGAACAAGAATGGAGACCTGTACTTTAGGCCGCGCCAGCTGCCACGCGTCGGCTGCGATGCCGAGGATGCACACCGCGACCGCGACGCCGGCGATCAGCATCTTGCGGCGCCAAAGGGCGGCCATGTACCGTCGCAGTTCGTTCTCGTCTTCCACCGGCTTCCCCCCTAGCCTCTCATCTGCCGTCCGATTCTACCACATCAGACCACGATCCCGTGCGCTCGTTCGGCACAACCAGGAGGGCCAGCAGCAGCCACAGGACCGCGCTCGTGCTGATCGAGAACAACGTATTGTCGGCAAACTGATCCACGAGCAGTCCCACCCACAACGCCGCGATGACGGGCCGCCAGAGTTGCCCGTGACGGGCGACGTCGGTGGCCACGCCTTGTCGACGCCAACGCCCCGACCGCCAAGCCTGCAGCGCGGCGACGGCGACCCACAAAGCGGCCCCGAGCCCCACGAGTCCCGTCTCCACCGCCAAGTTGAGCCACAGGTTGAACGCGAACGGTTCCGGACTCATGCGGGGCGACCGCCACTTGTCGTAGGCCGTCTCGAACGTCCCAAATCCGGTCCCCAGAAACGGACGGGCAGCGATCATCTGGAATGATGTATGCCAGATCTCCACACGGTTTCCGGCCACGTCTGCCGGTGTATGTATGAGCCGGTTCGTGAACTGCGGGGTCGCGGCGGTGATTCCTATCAGCAGCACCAGACCCGCGATGGTGACCGCCGCCATTCGCGCCGGGCGCGCCCGCAATTCGCGCCACACGAGATAGGCGGTCCCGAAACCCCACCCGGCGAGCGACGCGCGCGAGCCGGAGGCGACCAACCCCGCTAAACACACGACGCCCGCACCGGCCCACAGCCAGCGGTCCCAGTCACTGCTCTTGAACGCCAGCCCCAAGGAGACAATGCTGCCCAGAAGCAAGGTGGTGCCGAGTCCATTTGGACCGACCCCGCGGGGAATCTCGGCCCGGGCGTGGGACAACGCGCTGCTCCACGAAGTGATCAAAATTTGAACGTGGGTGGTACTGCTGTACGCAAGTCCCACCAAGGCCGCGATCACGGCTCCGATTGCCCAGAGTCGCAACAACGTTGAGCGCAATGCGGCATCACGCTCCAGGAGCCAGACAAACGATCCGAGGTACACCGCGCCCGAAATCAAGAGCATGAGCGTCACGCCCGACGCAAGTCCCCTGTACGGCGATGCGACCGCCGAAATGACGAGGACGCCGCCGAACACCGCCAACGGTAGGTCGAGAGGCGTTCGCGTCCACAGGAAGACGCGGTATCTGCCCAGGCCCCACAGCGCACCAAGGAACAACAGGCCGAAGCCGATCGTCGAGTAACCGAGTGAGTAACCGAGAACGGTGACCGCCGTCGCAAAGGCCGTGTATCGGGCGAACCCGCGCGTCCCGTCCGCCGTGGGCCGCAGAGGGATGTCCCGGAGATGCCTGGACGCGTTGATCACGTTCGTCTCATGTGAGCGACCACCGTCATTGTAGAGAATGATTCGGGTTCTGCCGAGCGGTTCCCCGTGCGTAATTGATCTCAATCGAGAAATTCCGGCGCGCCTCGAGAAGGGGAGCCGCACGCGGGGACAAACCTTCTCTTTATGCTGCCACCGGCCCACATCTTTCGTGAGTACGATATCCGCGGCGTCGTCGGCAAAGATCTGGACGCCGAGGGCGCGGAGACGATCGCCCGGTCCTTCGGCACGTACCTCGGCCGCGCCGGAGTGCGGCATGCCGTCGTCGGCCACGACAACCGCATCAGTTCCAAGGAACTCTACGCGGCGGCCGTCCGTGGACTCACGGCCGCGGGATGCGATACGACCGGAATAGACCTGGCCGTCACGCCGATGTTGTACTTCGCCCTCCACCACTTCGAAGTCCAGGGCGGCATGATGGTTACGGCCAGTCACAACCCTCCAGAGTTCAACGGCTTCAAGCTGTGCTTCGGCGCTGGGACGCTGTACGGCGCACAGATCGAAGAGATTCGCGCCCTGGCCGGAATGCCGGCGAAGAGTGTCAACACCGGCGCGAGCGACACCCGCGCCGTCTTTCCGGCGTACCGGCAAACCCTCGTCGAGCGGATCAAGTTGGGACCACGCCGCCTTCGTGTCGCGCTCGACTGCGGAAACGGCACGGCGGGAGCCTTCGCCCCGGAGATCTTCCGGGTGTGGGGATGCGATGTGTTGCCGCTGTACTGTGATCTCGACCCGTCGTTTCCGCACCATCATCCGGACCCCGTCGCGCCCGAAAACCTGACCGACCTCATTCGGCTCGTGCGCGACGGTCACGCCGATCTGGGTATCGGCCTGGACGGCGACGGGGACCGGATCGGCGTCGTCGACGACCAGGGCGCCATCCTGTGGGGCGATCTCTTGATGGCGTTGTTCTGGCGCGAGGTGCTCGCCGCCCACCCCGGCGCCGTCGCCCTGGTTGAAGTGAAGTGTTCCCAGGCATTGATCGACGAGATCCGGCGTCTCGGCGGCCGTCCCGAGTTTACGCGAACCGGCCACTCGCTCATCAAAGCCCGCATGCGCGAGGTCGGAGCCGTCTTCGCGGGCGAAATGTCGGGACACATGTTCTTCGCGGACGAGTACTATGGGTTCGACGATGCTCTCTACGCGGCCGGGCGGTTGTTGCGCCTGCTCTCGCACACCGAGCGGCCGTTGTCGGCTCTGGCCGCGGAAATCCCACGGTATTACGCGACGCCTGAGATTCGCGTGGCGTGCCCAGACAATCGAAAGTTCCAGGTGGTCGAGGCACTGACGCGGGAGTTTCGCTCAAAGTATCAGGTCATCGATGTCGACGGCGCCCGGATCGTGTTTCCCGACGGGTGGGCGCTCGTGCGCGCCAGCAACACGGAACCCGTTCTCGTAGTGCGAGCGGAAGGGACGAGGCCCGAGGCGCTTGAACGCGCCAAGGGCGTCCTCACAGAGGCTCTTCGCCGACACGCCGACGTCGCGCCGGTCTCATGGTAGGCCGCACCCGGTTGCTTCGCGGCGCCGCGGCCCTCGTGATCGGTATTGTCGCGATGTCGCTGGCGTATCCCGCGCTGGCCCAGGCGCCCGTCATGCCCGACCAGGGCCCCGTAACGCTCACGGCTGACCACATCGAGTACGATACGCAGACCGGCAATGTCGTCGCCGATGGGCACGTGGTCGCCACACGGGGCGGCTCCACGATCACGGCCGATCATCTCGCCGGGAATCTCAAGACCGGTGACGCGCAGGCGACCGGCCACGTGGTCTTGACTCAGCCCGGTCGCAGGGCCACGGGTGAGGCGCTCAGGTACAATTATCGGACTCAGATCGGCAAGATGACTCAGGCGGTCGCCAAGTACGCGCCGTGGACCGTGACGGGACGGACCGTCACGACTGCAGCCGGACAAAGCGTGGCGCTCACGGCCTCCGCGACGCCCTGCGATCCCGCGCACCCGGCGTTCCTCATCACCGCGCGTCGGGTGGTCGTGGTGCCCGACGACTACCTGACGGCGTACGACGCCGTGCTCTACGTATACGGCGTCCCCGTATTCTACGTCCCCGCGTACACGGCCTCGCTCAAGCGCGGCCGAAACGCGGCCAGCGGCCCGACCCTCGGCTACGACAACTTCAACGGGATCTGGGCCGAGTATAGGCAGTACGTTCCCTTCGGCGACTGGCAGGCTCAAGTGCGAGCGCGTCTCGGGACGCGGTCCGGCCTCTCGGGAGAGGCGATCATCGATCGGTATTTTCCAGATTACCTCATCGACGTTCATCTCGGCCGCGTTGTGACTTTCGATCAAAACGGCCACCAGTTCGATCTCGATCAGGACACCGTGGAAGTGGATCTCCACGACCACCGTATCCCCGGCCTGCAGCTGACCTACAACGCCAGCGTTCAGGCGGGTACGTTCTATGAAAGCCAGACCTTCGCAAGTGCTTTCCGGGAAGAAGGATTGCTGACAGTGACGAGCGACACCCTTCCTCTCAGCCCGTCGTTGACCGCATCCGCTGGCGGCTACTATCGTTACGACACGTACAGCACGGGGAACATCCGCAACATCCTCGCAGGCTCAGCGGCCATTACTCAGGTCCTCAGTCGAGACAGTTCCACTGCGTTGTCGTACAACTTTGCTACCGTTTATGGGACGACGCCATTCTCGTTCGACGGCGTCGGGACCGACAGCGCCATCGGACTGAGCTATAGTTACTACCCATACCGCGGATTGTTTCAAGCCGGGACAATCAGTGGAACGTACGATTTTCTCACGCAGCAAACCACCGCAACGCTGAGCCTGGGTTTTAGTGCCAGCCCCTCGATCCAGTTCGGCACCAGCGTGCAATATAACGTAACCACTCAGCAGATCGTAGAGATCGATTACGTGGTGAACGCCACGTGCGATTGCGTGGCACTCGGCGTAGTCTATCAGACCTTTCCTACCGCCCCGGCCGCGAATCGCTGGTTTATCACGTTGGGTATCAATACGCTTCCCGGGATTGCCACAACGTTCAGACTCGGGGGCCCGCCGTAAGTTGATCTCGCTCACCGACCAGACGACCCATTTAATCCTCGGGTGTCGGTTGAGATTCAAGGCCGATGAAGAGGGAGGTAAGGCTTAACTGGTCGCCACCACAACGAAACCGATCGCAACCAGCAGCACCCCCGTCCAGCGCTGGACGGACACCGGCTCATGGAGCACCCCGGCCGAAACCAGCACGACGAGTACGTATCCCAGCCCGAGAAGCGGATATGCGTAACTCAAAGCCGAGCGCGACAAAACGGTGATCCATAAGAGTGACGCGACACCGTACAGCAAAAGCGCCCCGAGCGTCATAGGGCGCAAGATGTTACCGACGAGGTCGGTCGGCCCGTGCACAGGCGTCTGTGCACCAAGTTTGAGCATCACCTGGCCGATCGTTCCCATACAGAGCGACACGAGCACCAACAGCACGATCTGCACCAATCGCTCGCCTCCTGGCACGTCTCGGGTTACGGACAGACCTACTCGCCGACGTAGAGCATGGAGAAGAAGGTACCGGAATGTTGATCGCGTTCAGTGCGCCGCCGGTATCCTGATAGACAAGGACTTGGATGTAATCGGTAGCGTTTAGCGACAGAACCGGAGAGGTAATCCCCATATTCTGCGGGCCGCTCGTCCGAGGTGCCACGTCCAATTCGGTATAGGTCGTCGCACCGTTTTTCGCGAACCAGACGGCGCGTGTAGTTCCCGACGCGCTGCTGTCGAAGGAGACTCCAGCCGAACAGATATACTTCCCGGTGATCGGCGCGGTGAGCCGCGTCGGCTGCCCGGCCGAATACATCCCGTCCGTATTGATATCTGCCACGTCGAACGAGAGCACCGTGGCGCTGTTGCTCGGAATAGACTGAACCTTAGCGGACAAATGAACCGACGCCATCGACTGGAGCATCCGGAAGCGGTTGATCGCGTCGGTCTGGACCGCGCCGGCGAAGTTTGCTGTGACTGACATGTCTGCCACCTCCGCTTTATCGCAAATTTTTGGTTCTCACGATAAATCTTCGTATCTTTTGAATTCTGCGGCGAAGGGCTGGCTGAAACTAAGCATATCTATTTGAGAACCAGTGTGGCATTTCCTCGGAGCCCCGGATGTCCCTCCCGGCGCCAGCGGGCGAGCCACTTGTAGGCTGGCGGACGAGAAATGCCCAAGGAGA
>Ga0073928_10010489_pt1 | contig 11019 bp, 10 predicted proteins | sample PaiPotPPA55metaG_FD_76969 | JGI IMG/M metagenome (GOLD analysis project Ga0073928, IMG submission 76969) | Iron sulfur acid spring bacterial and archeal communities from Banff, Canada, to study Microbial Dark Matter (Phase II) - Paint Pots PPA... ...
GTAGAAAACGATGTTCAGACGGGGATCGCAGGCCGGCGGTTGACCGGTAAAATCCATCAGAGGCTGGCTGGGCGAAGCTTGACCGTTCTCATCAGAGGCAAGACTAATCAGGTTGTCCAAACTGTGGGTAATGCGCCGGTGCCACTGTTGCGCTTGTTCTCGCGCTGAGGAATCATCCTCGACTTGTTTCTCCAGGCATTCTTTTGCCCAGGCGATCTGCAGACGCTCCTCTCGGATGATCCGATCAAGAATACGTAAGGTGGGGCCTTCCAGAATCGGATCAGCCGCCTGGAGGTATTCCTCATATCGATTCAGCAGCCATGGCTTGAGCGACCCATAGAGTCCACTCAGCTTGCAGGGCAACGTCACCGCCTGCGCTACTTCACGGCAGATGAGGTCGAGGCCAGCCAGGCCGACGGAACGAGGCTTCCATCCGTACGAGGGGAGGCCGGGTTGCAGCTCCTTTTTACGATGAAAGCAAAGATCCGCGTGCGTGGCGTCCTCGTAGGCGTGCAAGCCGAACGAAAGTTTCGAATCCAGATGCGGCGTATTCCAAATCCAGGCCGCCAGAATTTCCATCGAACGTCGTTCTAGAAAAGCGGTACGTTCCATGAACCAGTGGGCCTCGGCCACAGGGTGACAATTAGATAATTGATCGATCTTTGACATCAGCTGCTCTTCCTTCGGAGCTGGCTGGGGATTATTATGAACCATGGAGTTCCTCTCCAATGGTGGGGATGATCTTTACCGCATCGAGGTTTAAAACAGTTCCATTTTCCGTGCGGGTATAATAGGTCGCCAAATCTGCTGCCGTCAGCGCGATACATGGCCCTACCAGGTGCAGCGGCAGCGCGCGCCGGTTGTAAGCGTAGACTGCGGCATGGACGAGCATGCGGGCCTGATACTCCGGGAACATTGCGCAGACAATGTGATAGACGCCGTCCCTGAGCCAATCATAGGCTTGTGGTCCGGAGAACCCGAAACTGCAGATCAGCACGTTATCAAGCGACAAATTGAGACGCTGGTAGGCCAGACGTCCCCCGATCGCGGATTCGTCATCAACACCAAAGATGATATTGAAGGTCGGGTCATCTCGAAGTACGTCCGCTGCGACCCTGGCCGATGTTTCGATATCTGCTCGACCGTCGACCCGTACACTTTCCAGTTCTGGTAAGCTTTCTCGAAGACCGGCCAGAAAGCCATCGCTGCGCTGTAATCCCTCCTCGAGCCAGGGCGCTGTAACGTCCAGCACCTTGACCGGACCAGCTGTTGACTCCTTTATCCACCTCGCGGCAGACCGTCCGACCTTTTGGCCTCCCTTATAGTCGTTGATCATCACGTTCGCCTTGACGGCGGGACTGTTAACCCAGAGCGACTCAGTGATGACTGGAATGCCTGCGGCATGGACAGCCTCCAGCATTGAAGGCGCTTTCGCCGGTTCGGCCGCGCTATAGATCAAGGCGTCGATTCCTTGGCCGAGAAATTGTTTGATCTGTTCGGTTTGCCGTTCGGCATTCATGTTTGCGTCAACCGCTTCGAGGGCGATCCCTAATTGGGCGGCCAGATCCCGCTCGCTTGCCGATTGCATTTGGTACCAGATATGCGCGCCGTAATTGATGCACACACCTATCCGGCGCGGTAAGGCCAGACCATCCATGCTGATCCGCGCCTCCCAATTGGCCGCCTGCTCCTTCGGAATATCCGTCACGAGTTTGCTCCTTTATGGGTAGTCATGAGAACTTTTCTCCGCCTGCCTAGTGTACCGTCTCCTAAATCCCTTGGGCTTCGCCGCAGGTCGGTTGGCTGTTTTTCAAGGCGCGAGCGAAGCGCCGCTATCTGGACCATCGCGGTCGAGCGAGCAACGCGGAAAAACAGCCAACCGGCCGCGGTCCGAAGGGTTGCGTTGAAAATGGGTCGGCTGCTTCGTTGCTCGTCAGTCATGTATCGATCCAGATATGCTCCTTCCGCCCGCCTCGCAGGCGACCCATTTTGAACGCAACGAAGCCCAAGGGATTTAGGAGACGGTACACTAGTATAAATCACGGACTCTGCGATAGAGTTCACGGTAGGTCCGATAGAGTTGATCATACCGGGTCGACATTTCTTTATTTGGCAGCACCGGCGGCCGTTGGCGAACCATCGCCGCCGTCGCCTCTTTAAGATCGGAAAAAGCATCCACAGCAAGAGCCGCCAGCATCGCGGCACCGAGCGCTCCAGCGTCACGGACAAAGGTTGGTTGGACTCTCCGGCCCAGGACATCGGATTTGATGCGATTCCATACCGCGGAAGTGGCTCCGCCTCCCGAAAGATGGAGAGTACCCGCAGTCATGCCGGTCGCCTGTTCGGCTGTCTCCAGAACATGGCGGATGCTGAATGCGACACCTTCCAGAACCGCACGGAGAAAATCGGCCCTCGTATGTTCGAGCGAAACGCCAAAGAACACCCCGCGCGCCTTGGGGTCCCAGATTGGCGCTCGTTCGCCTTCCAGGTAGGGCAGAAACAGAAGGTCTGCCGAAGTCGGCGCCGGCAAATCGTCGACGGCAACTGCGTCTTCCGCCCCTTGCATGGACAAGAATGTCGAAACAAACCAGTCGACTGCTCCGCCACTGGTCTGAGTTGGACCGTAAACAACCCGCAGATCGGTGTCGAGGATAGGCGCGACGAGGACATCTGCGTGGTTCACCGGTTCGTTCCAGGAAGTCAGCCCGACTATTTCTGAAGTTCCGGCAATGTCGAATGCTGAACCACTTTGCGCCAGTGCGCCCGTGCCAAGCATCCCGCATAGCGCATCCGTCCAGCCCGTCGCCACGGGCACTCCTTTGGCCAAGCCCAGCGCAATGGCGGCTTCTGACGAAAGCGAGCCCAGGAGGTGGTGGGGATGACGACAAGGAGGGGCCAGAGCTGGATCAATTCCAAGCACGCTTCGGTAGGCCTCAATGGGTTCTCCAGTGCTAAGGTGCACTAGCCCTTTACTTCCCCAATAATCGCTGGCCATCTTACCGGTCAAAAGATAGTTAAGATAGTCTTTTGGCTGTAATAACTGCCGCGTTTTTAAAAGAGCCGCCGGCTCATGAGTGCGCAGCCATCGTAAGCGCGCCGGGGGATAGGAAGCATTGCGCGGAAGGTCGAGGCCCAGCCAGTCCTTCCACTGCTCCGGCGCGATCTCTTGCTCGAGTGTGCTTGCTTCCGAACTAGCTCGACTATCTTGCCAAATGATCGCCGGGCGTACGGGCCGACCAGCGCCATCGAGCAGAACAAGGCTAGGCGTATGCCCGCAGCAGGCCAGGCCGATGACCGCGGACGGTTCGATCGAGGCAAGAGCCTGGCGAATCGCTCCAACTGCGCTATCCCAAAACTGCGAGCAATCCTGTTCTACCCAATTGGGGAGAGGCCTGTTAACAGTGCAAGAACTGACGCCATGGCCGAGCAATTCGCCGGAGAGACTGAATGCGCCGGCTTTGCAGCCGGTCGTACCCAGGTCTACCCCGATAACCACCGGTTGAGTCATTTCTTTGTCTCACGAATTACCTGGAGAATCTGCTCAGCACGCGTTCCTATCCTCCCGTACTGCCTGGCCGTCAGGGCTGCCGGGTCGAGAATAGCTTTACCAACTCCGACTATCGCGACCCCCGCCGCGACATACGAGGCGATCTGGTCGGTATCCAGGCCACCCGTGAGCATAAAAACGGGATCATAATTGCGAAACGGCTCTAACACATCCCGAATATAAGAAGGGGTCAGCAGACTGGCCGGAAACAGCTTCACTGCTTTCGTGCCACTTTTTAGAATCCTGAAGATATCCGTCGGACTAGCTGCACCGGGAATATAAAGGACATTGGACTCCCGGCAGAGTCTCTGAACCGATGGAATGTAGACGGGCGAGACCACAAAGTCGGCACCGGCAGCAATGGCTTTCTTAGCGTCACTCAATTGGAGCACCGTGCCTGCGCCGATTAGCAGTTGACCACTCAATTGCTGTTGGATTTCAGCGATTGATTCGACCGCTGTCGGTTCATCAAGCGTGAGCTCCAAAGCCGGTGCACCGACTCCAACCAGGCATGCTGCTACCGACGAGGTGTGTTCTCTCTCCAAGCGTCGGGCCACCACCACTAACCCTCCTTCGCGCAACCGCGTGAGAACACTTTCTTGAGTCACCCTGCTCTCCTTTGGAGTTCAAGGGCTTCGATCTCGTCGCTCCTCCCGTGGCCGGCCTGAGCTCGCCAGCCGAATTGTTCTGAGATCACCCGGGCGGTCTCCGTCAAATTACGGATAATGTGGCTCGGGCGTGAACCTGTCATGCGCACAGAAGGGATGGAGACACTGATGGCAGCAATCACCTGGTGGTGAAGATCAAAAATTGGCGCAGCGATACACTCACTGCCAAGATGGTGTTCCTCGGCGTCCGTGGCATATCCGCGCATTTTCACTTCGCGCAGGCATTCTTTAAGCACCGGCAACTCGGTGATCGTGTTCGGGGTGCAAGCGTAGAGACCGTATTTTGCTATCACCGAGTTGATTTCGTTCTCGGAACGATAAGCCAAAATGACTTTTCCCATGGCGGTAGCGTGAGCGGGTACACGCATCCCGAGGCGGGAATTGACCGACAGAGTGTGTGGTCCTTGTGCCCGATAAAGATAGACGACCTGTCCATCTTCTAAAACTCCGAGATGGACGTTCTCTTCGACTTTGTTCCGTAGCTCATCCAGAAATGGAGGTGCGACGCGGCTGACATCCGCATAGTCCGTAACCAAAGCAGCCCGGTCGAGAAACCGCAGGCCAAGCCGGTAACGCTTTGTTTGCGGGCTTTGCACAATGTATCCGTGGCCCTCGAGAGTGCGCAGGAGATTAAAGAGTGTGCTCTTGTTGAGCGACAGTAGCTCCGCAAGTTCGGTCAAGCTTAGTTCCGGCTTTTGCGGAACAAAAGCGTCGAGAATATCTAACGCTTTTTGGACGGATCCTACAAACTGGCCCGCCCCATAATCCTTGACGCTCTCTTCGTGGGTCTCTGTCGGTACCATTGTTTCCTTTTCAGCCTTGGCAAATGAGGTTCGCCAATCATGGACGAGCGCCGGCTTTTTGTCAAACCTAGCAGCAATACGTTGACAATTGCTTCTTAGCTAATTTATTATCGCCAAATTAAGTCCGCCCATACCAAAGAACGGGGCATACCCAATCAACGTCGAACACCGAGCGTGTGAGTACAGTCCCCTTAATCCAAGTACGAAATGTCACTCGCCGCTTTGGGCACGTGGTAGCCCTCCGGGACGCAAATTTAATCGCCCACGCAGGAGAGGTTTCGGCCTTGGTGGGAGATAACGGAGCGGGCAAATCGACTCTGATAAAGATCCTCTCAGGGGCTCTTCAGCATGATGGCGGCGAGGTACTTTTAGAGGGAGTTCCTATCCGATTGACGTCACCTCATCAGGCGCGTGAACTTGGTATTGAGACGGTCTACCAAGATCTAGCGCTGGCTCCGTCACTGGACGTGGCTTCCAATCTGTTTCTCGGCCGGGAGATGCGCTGTCGAGGGATCTTGGGTGCGCTCGGCTTTCTGGACGACGCCGCGATGCGGCAAAGGGCAGAGGAAGCGATGGCGAACTTACGGGTGGGTCTGGCCTCTGTCCGCCAGCCTGTGCTAACCCTCTCCGGCGGACAACGCCAAGCCATCGCTGTCGCCCGGGCCACGGCCTGGGGCAAACGGATTATCATCATGGATGAGCCGACGGCCGCCTTGGGAATACGGGAAACGGAAAAGGTCTTGCGCTTAATCGAGCGAATCAAAGAATCCGGAATCGCTGTCATTATGGTCAGCCATAGCTTGCCCGAAGTATTCGAGGTAGCTGATCGGATCACTATTTTGAGGCTCGGGTGCACGGTTCGTCAAACGACCCGAAACGAGGCTGATATGACCGCCGTCGTTGCTTTCATGACCGGGGCGGCCGGCGAGGGAGCCGTCGAGAGAGAATAGCGAGCTATCATGTCACTGGCCAAATCATACCCGCATCAAAGCGATCCAACTTCGCCCAAGGGTGGTGTACCGGCCGAACCAGGATCAGCGAACCGATTCCGGTTCCTGACTCGGTCGACCAGCCTTTATATCCTTCTGGTTGAATTGGGCTTGCTGGCCTTATTCAGCCTGGTCAGTCCCAATTTCTTTAGCCGATCCAATTTCACCAATATTGCCTGGGATACCTCCGAAACCCTGTTGCTGGCGATCGGTCAGACTTTTGTCATTATCACCGCTGGAATTGATCTCTCCGTTGGCACCATCCTTATGCTTTCCGGGGTGGCAGCATCCTGGATCATGGCGGAGATGGCAGGCACACCGGCGGAGATCGCCAACGGTCAACACCCTCATGCTCTTCTGGCTATCCTCGTTGGTGTATCGGGCGGAATCCTCGTCGGAATGATCGCCGGGGCCTTGAATGGGGTCCTGATTGCCGGCCTGAGACTTCCTCCATTTATTGTCACGCTCGGGACCTTCAGTATGGCCATGGGACTTGGCGACTTGCTAAGCTCTGCCGGGGCGGGCGGTCAACCCACCATCCCGCCTGTTCCTGATATGTTTGCCAGCTCGGTGGGCAACGGGAACCTTGTTTTCGGTCTGCCAACCTTGGTCGTCTTCTCGGGGATCGCGGCCGTTTTAGCGCATATCATACTTAAGCACACCATCTTTGGACGCAGAACCTTTGCCGTGGGTAGCAGTTTCGAAAGCTCTCGTTTAGCGGGGGTCCCGGTGGTGTGTCAATTGATCCTGGTTTACACGTTTTCAGGCTTCATGGCCGGCTTGACCGCGATCTTCGACTTGGCACGTTTTCATGTTACCGACATCCAGGGGCATAACCTTGACAATCTTAACGCCATTGCTGCCGTGGTCATTGGCGGTACCAGTCTCTTCGGCGGGAGCGGCTCCATTTCGGGAACAGTCATTGGCGCCTTTATTCCGGTGACCTTGAGTTATGGATTTAACGTCGTGGGCGTTTCATCTTTTTGGCAATCGGTGGCCATCGGCGCCATAATTATTGGCGCCGTCTTGATTGATCAGCTACGTCGCCGTCGCCTCTCTTCCGTGACCTGACTCGATCCATTGATCCATCTCCTGCATCCTTTCGCTTCACTGAATAGTCTCTCAATCGAACGAACCCCCAAACTAAAATCCCCATCCACATGTATATAGACATTCTTCCTACCGTGATCAGGAAAGCCCTTGGCCTTGGTCTGCTAATGGCGATGATGCTCGCCGCCCCGGCACAGACACCCGCGAACAATAAGCATTATAAAATAGTTTACATCGCAGGTATCGCCTCCGATCCTTACTACATCGCGTTAAATCGCGGCGCTCAGGCCGAGGCTCAAAAGCAAGGCGCTACTGTTCAGTTCAGTGGCTCACCCAGTGCCTTTAGCCCGGCCACCCAGATTCCCTTTTTGAACGCAGCGATAGCTCAGAAGCCTGATCTCATCATGATCGCGCCGACGGATAAGGTCGCGATGCAGCAGCCGATTCAAACTGCGGTCACGGCTGGTCTTCCGGTCATTTTGGTCGACACCACTCTGAACGATCCCTCGATTGCGGTGACCAGTATTGATTTTGACAATGTGACTGGCGGAGGACAGGCAGCTGATGGGTTGGCCAAAGTGATTGGAGGCAAAGGGAAAGTGGCGGTGATCAGCACAACACTCGGGACCAGCACCGGCGATGATCGGGTGCGAGGTTTTAATCAACAAATGGCCAGTAAATATCCGAAAATCACGAATATCGGAACATTCTATACCGGTGATGATACCACCAAGGCTGCTTCGGTTCTGAAAGGGTTGTTAGCATCACATCCGGATTTGGCAGGTGCCTTCACCATCAACGGGATTGTTGGAGATGGGGTCACGATCGCCGCTAAAGAAGCTGGGGCCGATAAACTGAAGCTGGTGGAATATGGTTCCAGCGCCTCGCAAGTGCAGGGCGTGCAGAACGGAACGGTCACCGCTTTGATCGGGCCGTCTCCCTACACCATAGGAGAATTAGCGGTTCGGACTGGAATCGAATATCTCAATGGAAAGAAAGATATCGAAAAGCACTTGGACACGCCACAAGGCATCCTGACCAAAGAGAATATCGACGATCCGAAAAACAAAATTTTCGAATACTAATTCTGATGCGTTTAAGAGGGAAGGTTGCGCTGGTGACCGGAGCGGCATCCGGCATCGGTCATGCTATTGCCATGCTTTTCTCTCAAGAAGGAGCACGGGTAGCCGTCGCGGACATCAATGATGAGGCTGGCCAACAAACAGTGATCGATCTCGGCGGAAAACAGGTGGCTTGTTACATTCGTGCCGATGTCAGCAGTGAGGCGGAGGTTCGATCACTGGTGGAACAGACCGTAGCGCGATTTGCAGCGATCGATATTTTAGTTAATAACGCTGCGATCGTTCTGTTCAAAAGGTTAGTCGATACTGAACCGGACGAGTGGGACAAGGTCATCGCCACAAATCTGCGCAGTGTCTACTTGTGTTCTCGTTACACGATCCCGCACATGATTCGGAGTGGTCGGGGGACAATTGTCAATATCTCCTCAGCACGGGCGTTCGCCACCACTCCCCTGGTCTCGAGTTACGACGCGAGCAAAGGAGCTATTGTCGCTTTGACGCGGAGCCTGGCGCTGGAATATGCGAGCAACGGAATCCGGGTGAACTGCGTGCTGCCGGGTGCCATTGACACCCCGGTCTTTCGAGCCAATTTGCGAGCGGATGGCAAGGAAGAGGATCAGTATCGTGCTACGGTGAACCATATCCCTCTGGGTCGAATCGGACAGCCGCTGGACATCGCCCGAGCGGTTCTATTTTTGGCCAGTGACGAGTCCAGTTACGTGACTGGTGCACCTTTTCTGGTGGACGGTGGTTTGCTCGCGCAGGCGTAGTGTACCGTCTCCTAAATCCCTGGGATTTAGGAGACGGTACACAACAGAAGACAAACGATGAATGACGCATTAGCAGGTATTCGAATATTGGATTTTTCTCAGATGATGATGGGGCCCTGGGCGACCCAACTGCTGGGTGATTTGGGCGCGGACGTGATTAAAGTCGAGCGGCCTGAAGTTGGTGAGTGGGAGAGAAGTTTGGCTGCGATGGGGCAATTTCTCAAAGGAGAAAGCCCTTTTTTTTTATCGATGAATCGCAATAAACGCAGTCTCACGCTCGATCTGAAGCATCCTGAAGCGCGCCGGATCGTGGATGATCTCATCCCGAAAGTCGATGTGGTGGTGGAAAACTTTCGCCCTGGAGTCATGGATCGCCTCGGCTTCGGTTTCGAACGTCTCTTCGCACTGAACCCACGTTTGGTCTACTGCTCGGCGAGCGGTTACGGCTCGGTTGGTCCGTACGTCAAGCGACCAGGCCAGGACCTGCTCATCCAGGCTCTGAGTGGATTGGCTGCCAATACCGGAAGAGCCGGTGATCCTCCGACTCCGATCGGGACCTCGATCTGTGATGCCATGGCGGCGATGATGGTTTCCTGCGGTATTCTTGCCGCGCTGCAAGCACGCACTCATACGGGCAAAGGGCAAAAGGTAGAGGTTGACCTTCTGAGCACTGCGCTCGCCGCCCAGTGTCAGGAAGCGGTGGTCCATCTTAACAATTTTCCACCATGGGAGCGCAGCGCGGCGGGGATCACCCAACCATGGATTGGCGCACCCTATGGCATTTATGCTACCAGCGACGGCCATCTGGCGCTTGCGATGAACTCACTGGGTGTCCTCGGGGAATTGCTGAATTTGCCAGAGGTAGCTTCTTATGAAGGCAATTCAAAAGGAGCTTTTACCGATCGTGATGCCATCAAGAGGCGGCTGGAGGCACGTCTATCGGTTCGCACCACCAAAGAGTGTCTGGAGCTCATGGCGACGCGGGATATCTGGTGTGCTCCGGTCAAAGACTTTGAAGCCATTTTTAGCGATCCCCAAGTAGAAGCCGCTCAAATAGTCACCACGGTGGAGCAACCTAACATTGGACCCCTCAAATTAATTCGTGCGCCAATTACTCTTAGCGACACGCCGGCCTCGATTCGTCGCCCTTGTCCTCGGGTGGGTGAACACAATGAGGAAATATTGCGTGAACTTGGCTACGATGATTCCAAGATCGAGCAACTGGAAAAAGAAGGAGTTCTGTAGTGAGCAGCGATTTGGTCCTTTTTGAACGCGCGGGTTCTGCGGCAATTATCAGGTTGAACCGCGAAAACAAGCTGAACGCTCTGAATAGGGTCATCTTTGATGCTCTCGCGATCTATCTCGACGACATCGCCCGTGATCAATCCTGCTCCGTAGCGATTCTAACCGGTACCGGACGAGCCTTCTGCGCCGGCGCCGATATTGGTGAGTACTGGAAAGGAGACAGGAGCGCCTTTCGTGAATTCCAAAGCCATGGACGTCAGCTGCATGATCAGATCGAGAAAAATCCCAAACCGGTCATTGCCGCGGTGAACGGTTTCGCGTTTGGGGGCGGGTTCGAATTGGCTCTGGTTTGTGATTTAATTGTGGCGAGCGAACGGGCACAATTCGGCCTGCCAGAACCCACTTTGGGATTGGTGCCGGGAGGAGGTGGAACGCAACGACTCCCTCGCATAGTGGGACAGAACCGCGCGAAAGAAATTCTGCTGACCGGGCGTCGCTTGAACGCGCTTGAAGCCTACGAGTGGGGAATCGTCACTGCCGTCACACCGGCTCACGACGAAATTCGCATGGCCCTGGAACTGGGAGAGAAAATTGCGCGGCAAGCCCCGCTGGCGATCCAAGCGCTGAAGCGCCTGGTCAATGAGGGAGTCAATGCTCCTTTAGAAACAGCTCTCTCGTACGAACAGCAAACGCTGCTCTCGCTCTACGCGACCGACGACGGACAGGAAGGCATAAACGCGTTTATGGAAAAGCGGCCAGCCGTTTTCCACGGCAAATGATGAGAACAGGAGTTCAGGAGTTGCAGAATCCGGAGCCTAACTAATTCGGGGTATTAGAATCGATATTGGACTCCTGAACTCCTGAA
>Ga0073928_10010490_pt1 | contig 11018 bp, 8 predicted proteins | sample PaiPotPPA55metaG_FD_76969 | JGI IMG/M metagenome (GOLD analysis project Ga0073928, IMG submission 76969) | Iron sulfur acid spring bacterial and archeal communities from Banff, Canada, to study Microbial Dark Matter (Phase II) - Paint Pots PPA... ...
ATCCTGGCCGGCAAGGCCCGGGCGGTCCTCCACGGCCGCGTACACGTGACCACCGAAGACATCCACCAGGTAGCGCACCCAGTCCTGCGGCATCGCATCCTTACCACCTTCGGCGCCGAAGCCGCCGGCATGAACAGCGACAAAGTGATCGACCGTCTGCTAAAGGAAGTGCCGCGCACAAAGGCGGACGCAGCATAGGAGGGTTCAGGGTTCAGGGTTCGGGGTTCAGTAGAATATTCAGGTGCCGCATTGAACCCCCTGAACCCTGAACCCCGAACCCTGAACCCTCACATGACCACCAACACCCGCTCGTCCGGCCCATCGCTGCTGGAGCCGAAGACGCTTCAGAAGATCAGCCGAATGGAGCTGGTGGCCCGGCAGCTCATGGACGGATACGTGCAGGGGATGCACCGCTCGCCGCACGTCGGTTTCGCGTTGGACTTCGCCCAGCACCGCCAGTACGTAAGCGGCGACGACATCAAGCGAATCGACTGGCGGGTCTTCGCCAAGAGCGAGCGGTTCTACATCAAGCAATACGAGGTCTCGACCAACCTGCGGGCCCATATCGTGCTGGATGCCAGCGGATCGATGGCCTACCGGGGCCGGCACGACGTGATGAGCAAATTCCGCTATGGGCAATACGTGGCGGCTTGCCTGGCGTACCTCATCCTGCACCAGCAGGACTCGGCGGGGCTGATCACGTTCGATCGTTCGGTGCGAGAGTTTATCCCGCCGCGTTCGGCACCGGCGCACTTGATGCGGCTCCTGCACGCGCTGGACAAAACTCGCGCCGGCAAGGAGTCGGCCATCGCGCCGCTGCTGCACGACGTGGCCAAGCGGATCGCCCGCCGCGGCATGGTCATCGTCATCAGCGACCTGTTCGACGAAGCGCCCGCCCTGATCGAGGCGCTGCATCACCTTCGCCACCAGCGGCATGAGGTCATCCTGCTGCACGTGATGGCCCACGATGAATTGGACTTCCCGTTCCGCAAGTGGAGCTTGTTTGAGGACCTTGAAAAGGCCGACGACCGTCTGAGGCTCGACCCGGCGCTGATTCGGACGATTTACTTACAGAACGTCGCGGCCCACCTGAAGGCCATCCGCGACGCCGCCCACAAACTGAACATCAGCCACGTACTGCTCGACACCAGCCGGCCTTTCGACGACGCGCTGACGGTGTACTTGGCGCAGAGGATGGGGAAGAAGTGATGAGATTGCCGAATGGCGATTGCCGAATGCCGAATGAGGGGACGGTATTTTATTCGGCAATCGGCAATCGGCATTCGGCAATGAGAGCTTCGCGATGACATTCCTCATGTGGCCCCTTCTGATCGGCCTGGCCGGGATTTCGATCCCGGTCATCATCCATTTGCTGCATCGCCAGCGGACCGAGCCGGTGCTGTGGGGGGCGATGCAATTCCTGAGGGCCTCGCGGCTTCAGATGAAGCGGAAGAGGAAGGTCGAGAATTGGGTGCTGATGGCCGTACGCATCCTGGCGATCGCGTTGTTGGCGTTGGCGCTGGCCCGCCCGCGAGTGGCCAGGAGTACATTCCTGCCCCAGGCCCTTGCGGGCGGAGAGATCGACGTCGCGATCGTGTTGGACCACTCGCTCTCCACCGGCCGCATGAGCAACGGACAGACGGTCTTCGAGCGGGGCGTCGCTCTCACCGAGCGGGCCCTGGATCAGCTCCGCCCGGCCAGCACGTTGAGCGTCATCCTGGCGGAGCACCGCCCGCGGCCGCTCAACACGGAGCCGATCAAACACACCGACCAGCGCGCCGTCGAGCAGTTGCGGCGGCAGCTCCACAAACAAGGCCAGGGCATGACCGACTGCTCGATCCCCGAGGCGATCGGCGCCGCTCGCCACGTCCTCACCCGCGGGAGGAACCCCGACAAACTGATCCTCGTCCTGTCCGACGAGCAGCGGTCCAACTGGCAGATTCAGAACGACGCGCTCTGGCGGGCGGCCGAAGGAGCGCGCGGCAATGCTCCTGCCGCCACCCTCGCGGTCTATCTCCTGCCGATCGCACCCGACGTCGACTTCGCCAACGTGTCCGTGACCGATATCAGCATTCAGCCGACGATCCTGGGGATTCATCGGCCGATCCAGGTCAATGCGACGGTCGCGAACACCGGCACCAAACCGATGGTCGGGTTGTCGGCGAAGCTGACGGTGAACGGCGCGGAGCTCGACAGCAAGCCCGTCCCTGCGCTGGCGCCGAAGGCATCAGCCACGGTGCGGTTCGACATCGACCGGCTCACGCAGGCCGGCTCGGGGCGGATGAAAGTCAGCGTGAACGCCGCCGATGCGCTGGCCGCCGACAACCAGGCCGTCGCGGCGTTCAACGTGTTGCAGCGCCTTGCGGTGTTGATCATCGACGGGCAGTTCAGCGATGCCGGCAAATTCCGGACCAGTCGTTTTCTTCAGGCCGCGATGCAGCCGCTGGACTCATCGCTGGTGCAGGCGAAGGTCGTCAGCATCTCCGAGGCGGTCAACACGAAGCTCGACGATTATGCGGTGGTCGTTGCCAACGACGTGCCGAGCCTGCCCCGCTCCCTGCGCGATCGGTTGTCCGATTACGGCCGCAACGGGCACGGCATCTGGTTTATCCTCGGCCCGCGCACGCAGCCGGCCATGCTGAACGACGACCTGCCGAACGGCCAGTTTTTCACGACGGACCTCCACGAGACGCGCAGCGCCGCCGGCGGAGCGGGCGATGTCCAGGTGAAGGACCCGGCCAACGGGATGATGGCGGTCATCGCGGCCAACGAGCGCAACGCCCTTGTCGGCGCGGCCACGCGCAAGTGGTGGGCGCTCAAGCCCGCCGACTCCGACGCCCAGGTAGTCCTCGCCGCCAGCAACGGCGACCCGCTGGTCATCCAGAAGCCGTACGGGACCAACGGCGGCATCGTTGTCATCTGGGCCACCAGCGTGGACGGATCGTGGAACAACTGGAACTTGATGCCCAACTTCGTGCCACTGGTGAACGAGACCGTGTACCACCTCGCGGCCCCGCAGATGCGCGGGCGGCAGAACCGTGGCATTCAGGCCGGCCAGGCGATCGAGTGGGCCGGCCCTGCCAAACCCGCGGTCCAGTCCGTTACCATCACGCTGCCGGACAACACAAAGGTCCAGCGTCCGGCCACGTTCAATAACGGGCGGTGGATCGTCACGTATCCCGATACCTACCTGCCGGGCATTTACCGCCTGGACTTCACCCCGACCGAAATCGAGCCAGCCTACTATGGCGTGAACATCGACCCGCGGGAGCTGGACCCCACCGTCCTCGACTCCGACGACCTGGCTTGGCTCAAGCGCAACAAGTATCTCGACCCCGCGCACCCGACGATCACCGCCGACGACCTGTCCGCGCTCATTCGCCGTGACAGCTCGGCCGCGGAGCTATGGGGCGCGCTCGGGGCGATCTTGCTGGGAAGCTTGCTGATCGAGACGCTCTTGACTTACCGACTGATCGGCTCGCAAAAGTCGCTGGATGTTGTGAATGCGGGGCTCAGCGCGCCCCATGACCTGGCAGGGGCTACCAGCCCCTGATCGTGCGGGATTCGATTCCGCGAACCGTTCTGAGAGCGAAGTGCCAAGTACCTTGACGGTTTTGTCAAAGAGCACCCGCGTTCTGTTGTGTCGATTCGACACGGGCTGGTAGCCCATGCCACATAATACTCACTCGCCCAGCGCAGCGCGAATGCGCTGCACCAGCTTGTTATCCGGCGCGCCGGTTCCCGGCAGATAGAAGAAGCTCGTCGCCAAGAATCGGTCCCGCCACTTGGGAGACAAGTGGTAATAATCCTCCAAAACGGCGGAGCTGAACTTGTAATCGTGGGCGTCGGTTCCTTTGAGGAATACCAGCCGCCGGGCGGTGTGCATCAGGTCTTCGGCCCGGCCGGCCTGCTGAAGCCAACCTAATGCCTTACGGGCGGCCTCCGGGCGGCTTGTGCTGATCTCGGTGAAGATCTCGCCGAGGCCATCCTGTTTCTCGCTTACCGCCTTCGGCTCGAATTCATCAACCCGCGCCGAGCTGAGGTTCTTCCGGCCCACCGCGTCACGGAACAGCGGTAAGAACGCGGCGTTCTGCAGCAAAAGCAGGAGCCGCGTCTGCGGCGGCCCGCTGGCTTCGAAGGCGAACCGCAGCGCGTTGGCGGACGTGACCGCGTGCAGCGTGAGGATGTTGGTCTTGCGCATCAGCAGCTCGCCGGCCGAACACAGGATCGCGTCCCAGATCGAATTGACTGAGACGCCGTCATTCAGCGCTTCGACGACCGCGTCCGGCGCATCGCTTACCGACGCGGTGCGGAAGGCCGACAGCAGGTGCTCGGTCGCCGCGGGGCTGGGCTTGCCATCCTGCCACGCGGGGCGGACCTTCTTGATCCGCTCGGCGTTTTGCCTTCCCGGACGGTCGGCATCATCGTCGGCCTTGGACGGGTTTTGACCGTCGTACTTGAGAAGCGCATAAGCCAGCGAACGGAGGACCGGCTCGGCGTTGTGCCATCCGACGCACTCCAGCGTCCGGAAGCTGTTGGAGACGTAGATCGCCTTGTGCCCGATGTCGCGCCAGTCTCGCGCCCCGTAACGCGCGAACAACTCGAAGCATTCATCGCGGCCCAGATATCGCGCCAGTCCGGCGGCGGCAGCGTCGGCAGCCTCTTCGTCCCATTTGTCCATGGCATCGATGAAGGCCTGCCGCACCTCGGCGCCGGCGGGGACCTTGTTTTCGTTCACCGCCCCCATCCGCCAGCCGCTGGTTGTCTGGGTTTCGATCTGCGCGCTTTTGAAGCGGTCGATGGCCCAGAGGATCGGCAGCCAGCGGTCCGAGTCGGGCGACGCCAAGCTCGCCAGATGGGCCGAATTAATCACCAGCACCGCGTGAAACTTGAACCCCACCTGTGGCCGCGGTTGCACGTTCCGCACGCCTGCCAACAGCAGCGCAGCCAGCAACTCGCGGTAGCTCATTCCCTTCTTGATGCGATCCGCGACTTGCTCGATCACCCGTTCTCGCGGCGTCTCCTCCAGCAGCCGGACCGTCGGCTCGATGCCGTCGTCCAGCTTAACCAGCGACGGATTGAGCCGGGCTTCTTCCGCGCGGACCGGCCTCAGTTGCGACAAAGCCCCCAAGGCGAGCGCGCCGCCAACGGCGCCCTCCAGAAACTGCCGGCGAGTCGCTTGCATGATTACTCCTGACGACGCCTGACCGCTGCTTTTTTTGCCGCCAATTCGCAGGTGATCGACCTTGCCGCATACGTATATCACAATGCGAGCCTGTTTGAAGTCAATGGCCCAACTTCGCCCGGATCGCCGCCTTCGGCTCCCCGCTGCGTCTCTTCGTCCCTCCGTGCCTTCGTGCCTTTGTCTCTCCGTACCTTCCCTTCAAATGGCTCATTTGGCACACTTCGGCTAAGCGCCGCCTGAGCATCAAGGCGCATTGACCATCATGGACGTGCGGGGCGCCCCGGAGGAGGCGATGCAGCTATGGATGCATACAAACTTCGGGTCTAACTATTGACAGCGGTTGATAAGTTGAATGGGTCGCTCTTTTTTGTGGGACCGCTTACGTCTAAGCCAGTGAAAACCGACTGCCTCGGCGGTCCTCCAAGGGTGTGCGTTTCAATTTTTTCTCTCGCACGAGTTTCGACAAGGCATTGTCAGCCGTGCCACCTCTGCCTTCGGATTTCCAGTGCGCCTTGATCTCATGGGTGGTGGGGTTGCGGTGTTCCCGTACAAAGGTGAGGAGGGATTCGTCAGCGGTGGTGGCATACGCGCCCCGCCCACGTCGGCGCCTTCGTCGTGCGGGTTTGACTGCCGTCGAAGCAGTGCGGGCCGAAGGGCGCCCGTGGATCGAGGTTTCAAGCCGGTTCCCGTTATCGCCTGTCGCGCCAAGCACGCTGCGGATGCGGCCGAGGGTTGCGTCGATACGGGCTACAGCCGCGGCGTACCGCTCGCGTTCAGCAACGAGCTTTTCAATGTGACGAGCGAAATCGGTCGGTCGTGGCATGGTATCTCCTTTCCCGAAAGAGGCAGGATGGTATCAAGTCACGATGCAATTGGCTACTCAACTGAGAAGCCGCTACTTTCAGGAAGCGGACGCCACTCGCGATAGATCGTCGCAAGGATGGCGTGAGCACACAATCGGGTGCGTAGAATCAAGGCATGTGTGGCCGCTATACCCTGTTCAAGCTGGCGGATTTGCTCAAGCTGATCCCCTGGCTTCGGGCGCCCGCCGAGATACTGGAGCGAGAGGCCCGGTACAACGTGGCGCCGTCGCAATTCATGCCGATCGCCACGGCGAAGGATGGCCGCTGCGAGATGCGGATCGCCCAATGGGGCTTTGTTCCGTCCTGGACGAAGGGGACGCCGAAGGTGCGGCCGATCAATGCCAAGGCGGAGACGGTCGCGACCAGCGGCATGTTCCGCCGTGCCTTCCAATCGCACCGATGCCTGGTCCCGGCGGACGGCTTCTACGAGTGGAAGGGCGCCAAGCCGCCCAAGCAGCCCTACTACGTTCGGATGCACAGCGGCAGCCCGTTCGCGTTCGCCGGCCTCTGGGAACGATGGCACCCGGAGAGCGGAGAGCCGATCGACACCTACACCATCATCACCACCGCCGCCAACGAACTGATGGCCCCGATCCACAACCGGATGCCGGTCATCGTGCCGCCGGATCAGTACCCGAGATGGCTTGACGGCGCCGAACCGGAGGCCCTGTTGCGGCCGTACAGCGCCGACCAGATGGAAGCATACCCTGTGAGCCAGAAAGTGAACCGGCCGCAGAACGATTCGGCCGAGTGCATCGAGGCGATGAGCCCGTGATCGACCTAACGCGCCATTGTCCTATCGCACACCGCCTGACCGCTCCGTGGTAAAATCCGTGTGGGATGCGTGTGTATTTAACGTTTAACTCAATCCCAGAGTTGAGCGGACTGCCGAAGAAGGAGCAGCGTCGCCTTTGGAACCGATGCTTCCGAAAGGCGTGGAAGCACTGGCAGACGTGGGTTGCTCTTGTCGTGTGCGAGGTTCCGGGCCGTTGCCCCGGCTGCGGCTACGACTTGCGGGCGACCCCTGACCGCTGTCCCGTAGTTGCGCGCCAGGATCACCAGGTCATCGACGCCGACTGACCCGTCGATGTTGAAGTCGGCGTCGCCGGCCAGGCGGTGCGGGACCCATTCGACAAACACAAGGCTGTTGGGCTGGCTCGTCCATGACTCGCCCAGAATGTCGTCCAGCGTTTCCAATTGAGTAAGCCCTTGTAGCTGGCCAACGCCGGAGTCGGTAACGGATGAACCGTGCAAATCCAGGGTGTCGAAGTAGTCCACATGTGGCAGTGCGGGAAGAATTGCCAGGAGTTGCTGGTCCCCGAACTTTTTCTCGCCGCCGCCGGTCTCGGGGACGAACACGGTGACAGTGGGCATCGGCTTGCTGGCCGCCGCACCGTTATCCGCGATCGTTCTCAATGCAGCGGACGGGTCGAGCGCATGACGGACGCCGATCACGATCAAGCCGACTGCCGCCGCGCAGACCAGCAGGAACAAGGCCGCGAAGAGCCTAAACAGGCGGTGTCTCATGGCTCACCGACCCGCTCCCATTCAATCGCTCAACCGCGTCGCCGGAGACGACGTGTCCAGAGCGGCCCAAGTGATTGGTTGGGATGACAAATCAATTCGGTTGCCCGTGCGATTATGATAGCTGAACGGGAGCCTCAGCAGGAGCAACGATGAAAGGCGGCGCGGACTCCGGCGGCCCATGCGGCGTGACGTCACGGCTTGGTTCTCCAGATTGACTTCAACTCGTGGGCCTTGAGCTCAACGGCCGCCCCGGCTCCCCTGGCGTAGACCGCCAGCGACCTGTCGTCGCCGGTGGGGACTGCTGACATTGGCATGTAAACGGCGCCGTCGTTTGCGAAGATCTCCAGCGATGTGCGGTCTATCAGGACGCGAAGGCGGACATGGCCGACGTCTGGACCGCGGGGCTGCGCCAGCGTCGCCTTACGGTCCCCGCAGATCAATTCCCGCGCCTTTACGTCGTAGCGGATTTCAATCCCGCGAATGCGAAAACCGACCTCGGTCGCCTGGCCCAAAACGAAATCACCCGACAGGTCGGCCAGTTCAGCGTGGAAATCGGACAGCGGGTTATCGCCCTCCTTGAGCGGCCGGGTTGGCCTGGAGAGTGTCACTTCCCGGATATTCTCGATTTCACGGACCGGTTGCCAGTACATCCGAATGCCGTCGGGCGTGGTGTGCAGCGTCAGCTCGCATGGAAAGCACATCATCTGGTTGAACGGCATGCCCCGGGCTTCCACCCGGCCCCAGCCGATCTGGATGCGCCGTCCGTCGTCGGGCGAAATGTTGCTGTAGGTCTGGGCGGCATAAAAGGCGTTGCCGCGCTGGCCGGGCAGCATGGGGGTCTCGGACGTGAATGTCTTGCCGTCGAACTGGCCAACGCGGTAGTCGCTGCTGCCAGCGGTCAGCACCCAGCGAGTGTTCGTCGGGTCGCCGTCCACGGGCAGCTCGAACAGATCCGGGCATTCGTAGAACCCTTCGATCCGGCTGGCGAATTCCCACGCCTTGAGGTCCGGCGAAGTGTAGAACGCGATGTTCCGGGAATTGTCCGCCTCGTCGTAGACCGCCATGATCCACTTCTTCGTCGGTGCGTGCCAGAGCAGGCGCGGGTCGCGGCCGCTGTGTTTCACCACGGGGTTGCCGCTGAATTCCGACCGGGCAGTCGATCGACGCGAAGGTCGGCGGTCTTACCCTTGCATGTCGAGACGTCGATGAATGCCCAGAAGTCGGGCCGGCCGTCGGCCAGCTCGATGTCGAACTCGCGAGCCATCTGACCGTCGATCCAAAGCGTCATCCGCCGCGTGGGCGCGCCGGTTTTGACCGGCACGTTAAGGTACGAACCGGCCAGCGCAATCCGTCGCGTGGCATTGCGAATGACGCCGGGCGGTTTGCGGTCGGCCAGGACGATGTCCTCGGCCGCTCGCGCCGCCGGGGGCACGCACGCGATAGCAAGAAATGCCAAGCGAATAAAATGCTTCCAGCGCACCCGGGCTCCTCACACAGGATTCAGGAGATCTCAACCGAGCAAGCCGGTCCGCGTCAATAGAAGGCAAATCGTCGTTGGTGCGATATACTGCCGCGGGTACCACAGGAACAGCAGACATGTCAAAACGCATCGCACTATCGTTGATTGTCATCATCGCGCTGGCTTGCGGGGTGCGCGCCGGGCAGGTGCAACTCAACGGGCACACGTTTACGCTGCCGGACGGGTTCACGATCGAGCAGGTGGCGGGGCCGCCGCTGGTGGATCGGCCCATCGTCGCGGATTTCGACGAACAGGGCCGGCTGTATGTGGACGATTCGTCCGGGTCCGGCGACCCGGTGCAGAAACAACTGGCCGAGAAGCCTCACCGCGTCGTGCGCCTCGAGGATACGAGGGGCGATGGCCGGTTCGATACCCGGACCGTATTTGCCGAGCACATGATGTTTCCCGAGGGGGCGATGTGGTACGGCGGGTCGCTTTATGTCGGGGCGCCGCCCAGCATCTGGAAGCTGACCGACACGAAAGGCGACGGCGTCGCCGACCAGCGGTCCGCATGGTTCCAGGGCAAGACCCTCACCGGCTGCGCTAACGATATCCACGGCCCCTACCTCGGGCCCGACGGGTGGATCTATTGGTGCAAGGGCGCCTTCGCTCAGCAGACCTACGAGCGGCCCGGCAGGAAGCCCTTTGTCACGCGGGCGGCACATATCTTCCGCTGCCGGCCGGATGGCTCGGGCATCGAGCCGGTCATGACCGGCGGGATGGACAACCCGGTCCACGTTGTCTTCACGCCCGGCGGCGAACGCCTCTTCACCACCACCTTTCTCATCCACCCCGGCGGCGGGCAGCGCGACGGGATCATCCACGACGTCTACGGCGGCATCTGGGGCAAAGTCCACGACGTCATCGATGACCACCCGCATACGTTCCCCGAGGTGATGCCGGTGCTGGTGCACCTCGGTCCAGCCGCGGCCTGCGGGCTGGCCCGCTATGAGTCAGACGTGTTCGGCCCGGAGTATCGCGACAACCTCTTCGCAACCAGCTTTAACCTGCACAAGGTGACGCGGCACATACTGTCCGCAGACGGCGCCAGCTTCTCGTCGAAGAACGAAGATTTTCTCGTCTGCGACAGCCTGGACTTCCACCCGACCGACGTGATCGAAGACGCCGACGGAAGTCTGCTCGTGATCGACACCGGCGGGTGGTACAAGCTCTGCTGCCCCACCTCACAACTCGGGAAGCCGGACGTACTGGGCGCAATATATCGCGTCCGGCGGACCGGCGCGCGGCACGTCGATGACCCGCGTGGCCTGAAGCTGGCATGGAGCGACATCAGGCCGGATCAACTCGTGGCTCTTCTTGACGACCCGCGGCCGGCGGTGCGGAAGCGCGCCACCGCGACGTTAGCCGCCAGGGGAGAATCTGCACTTGCCGCTATTCAGCAGGCGCTGAGTTCATCCAAATCGAATTTCGTCCGACTGAATGCGGTCTGGGCGGCCACGCGGATCGACAACCCCAAGGCGCGAGCGGCAGTTCGTTCGGCCCTGAAAGATGCCGATGAAACGGTCCGGCAGGCGGCAGGCAATTCGGTCAGCCTGTGGCGCGATCGGGACGCGGTCCCGGCCCTGTTGGAACTGCTGGCCGACGCCCCCGCGCCCAACCGCCGCGTGGCGGCCGAGGCGCTGGGGCGCATCGGCGACCGCTCGGCGGTCACGCCGCTCCTGGCGGCGCTGGAGAATGCCGTCGACCACTTCCTGAATCGCTCGATCACCTACGCGCTGATCGAACTGGCCGACGCGAAGAGGACGGCGCCGGGGCTGTCCAGCCACAGTGGGCGCGTGCGTCGCGCGGCCATGATGGCACTGGACCAGATGGAAAACGGGGAACTTGGCCCGCAGGCGGTGGCCGCCGCCGTCATCTCGTCCGACTCTGAGCTGCGTGAGACGGCCGCCTGGATCGCGGGCCG
>Ga0073928_10010491_pt1 | contig 11018 bp, 9 predicted proteins | sample PaiPotPPA55metaG_FD_76969 | JGI IMG/M metagenome (GOLD analysis project Ga0073928, IMG submission 76969) | Iron sulfur acid spring bacterial and archeal communities from Banff, Canada, to study Microbial Dark Matter (Phase II) - Paint Pots PPA... ...
AAACAGTGCGTGCATTTCGATACGGGAGCGCAGTTCGAATGCCCGCAGCCGATCCCGGAGCGGATTGCGAAGAAGGGCGCGCACAACGAATGCACGTTCTTCGAATTCCGCAGCACCGTGGAGAAGGACACCTCGCCGGTTTCCTACGCCACCGCCACGCCTGCCGCGACCACGACCGCTTCGCGTCCCGACGATGCACGCAAGGCCTTCGAAGACCTCTTCAAGAAATAGCTTCGGTCAAACGGCTCTTTTTCCAGAGCGCTTTTCGTATGCGCTATTCGTGTGTTATCGCGGGGGCAAAGGAAAGAGTGTCGGCTCGCGCGATGGCTCGCTGGCGATGCTTTCGAGCTGCGGATAGGCATGGCGCAGGGGCTCCGGGACTTTCACCTTCTTTCCCGTCAGCAGGCGAATCAGCTCCAGAGCGTTTACCACCGCCTTGCCCTGATAATGATTGTTGGTGATGACAAAGGTGGTCCCGGCGTGCGCGGACACTTTCACCACGCGCTCGGCCCATGGCTCGAGCTCCTTTTCCGAGTACAGATAGTTGTAGCGCTCCTCGGGCGGCGTGGCGGGGTCGTCGCTGAACCAGGTGTCGTAGCGACGGCCATGCAGCCGGACGTAGCCGACCGGAGCGGTGGCGCGTTCGCTCGGAGCGAGGGAACGGCCGATCACCGGCTGGTCGATGTTGCAGAATCCCACGCCGCGCGTGTGGAGCATTTCGTAGAACTTCTTCTGGTTCCAGGTGGCGTGGCGCACCTCGACCACGAGCGGATATTCCCGAAAAGTTTGGAGCAGGCGCTCCAGGCGCGCGAAGTTCTCCGGCGTGTTGTGGAAGGAAAAAGGGAACTGCAGAAGAACCGCGCCGAGGCGGCCGGCGTCGCGCAAGACGTCAAAGCCTTCGCGGACGGCGGATTCATCCGCGGCAGTTGCACCGGTTTCATGCGTGAATTTCTGCCAGAGCTTGGCCGTGAACGCAAAGCGCGGATTGGCGGCCACGCGCTCGATCCATTGGCGGACGGTCTCGACGCGGGGCGGCTGGTAGAAGGAAGTGTTGATCTCGATCGTGTCGAAGAACTCCGCGAGATACGTTGCCTCATGAAAGCCGTGCGGCCGCGGCGCCGGGTACACGATTCCCGCCCAGTCGGCGTAGCTCCAGCCCGCCGTGCCGACGAGAACACGTTTCGCCGCCTCTTTCCGCGAGGTTGCCTTCCTGGACATGGCCTGCCTTCCGGGGGAAGCAATGCCAGCGTATGATGCGTGCGAGGAGCGTGTCAATGCGGGTTGCAGCGTGAGCTTGGCCCTGCTATCCTCGAATTGCGGGTTCTCCATGGCCGCTCTCACAGCGTTCTCCTTCCAAACCCTTAGCGCGAGGTACAACGATGAAGATTTCCGTAAACTGCAAATACCTCGAAGCGCGTCTCGCAGTCGAAGCCGAAGTCGAGCGTTGCGTCCCGAAAGTGGAGAAGCTTCTGAAGCGCTATTCGCCAGACCTGGCGCAACTGCACGGAACGTTTGAAAAGCATGCGCGGAAGGAGGAGTACACCTTCTCGCTGAATCTCTCGCTGCCCACCGGAACGCTGCACTGCACGGCCGAGGGTTCGGACGTGCGCACGAGCATTACCCAGGCGTTCGCCGAGCTTGTCTCGCAGCTAAAAAAGCATCAGAGCAAGCTGCGCAAGGATTACGACTGGAGACGGAAACGCAGTCGCGGCATTCCCGGCGCGCCCGCCGCCGATTAGCTGCGAGACCAGGTTCCCGATCCTTGCGATCTTTGGCGGCGCGCCTTCACTTTGAAACAGGTGCTTTCGAGCAGTCCCGCGATATAATCCAGCCCGCAGATGACCCTGAAAGTTGGCACGCATCTCGGCCCATACGAGGTCCAGGCACCGCTCGGCGCGGGCGGCATGGGCGAAGTGTATCGCGCCACGCAGAGCAGCCTTGGCAGGCAGGTTGCGGTCAAAATCCTCACGCCGGAGTTCGCTGCCGATTCCGAGCGGCTGCGCCGGTTCGAGCAGGAAGCGCGGGCGGCGTCGGCGCTCAATCACCCCAACATCGTTTCGATTTACGAAATCGGCCGCGACGGCGCCGGATCGTATATCGCCATGGAGTACGTCGACGGCAAGACGCTGCGCGCCCTGCTGGAGGCGGGGCCGATCGGCATCAAGAAGTCGCTGGAGATCGCGGCGCAGATCGCCGACGGGCTGGCCAAAGCTCACGCGGGCGGAATCGTCCACCGCGACCTCAAGCCCGAAAACATCATGGTGACGCGCGACGGCTTTGTGAAAATCCTGGATTTCGGGCTCGCGAAATTGGCGCCGCCGATTGGCAGTTCTGCGGACACGCTGAGCGCGGCAGAACCGGGTACGGCCCCGGGCGTGGTGATGGGAACTCTCGGATACATGTCCCCGGAGCAGGCCCGCGGCGCGGAGGTGGACTTTCGCTCGGACATTTTTTCGTTTGGCTCGGTGCTCTACGAGATGGTCACCGGCAAGCGGCCGTTCAGAGCCCCCAGCTCGGCGCAGACGCTGGCCGCGATTATCGAGGACGATCCGCAACCGGTTGCGGAGCTGAATCCGAAAACGCCGGCGCCTTTGCGCTGGATCATCGAGCGGTGTCTCGCCAAGGGCCCGGACGACCGTTATGCGTCGACGCGCGACCTGGCGAGCGATCTTCGCAGTGTGCGCGACCATCTTTCTGAATCGACCACAGCTACGCAAGTGGCCGAGCCGGAGCGTGCAACCGCATGGCGGCGATGGCTGAGGCCGGCGGCCTGGATTGCGGCGGGCCTGGTGGCGGGCGCTTTGGTTGCGGTGTTCCTGTTGCCGCGGCCCGCGGCGCAATCGCCCACCCTCCGCGTCATGACTTTTTCCGGCAGCGATTTTGCTCCGAGCGTTTCGCCGGACGGCCGCGCCGTGGCATTTGTTTCTGAGCGCGACGGCTCTTCCCGCATCTGGCTGAAGCAGGTGGAGAGCGGCAGCGAGACGCCGCTCACCGAAGGGCCGAACGACAACTGGCCGCGGTATTCCCATGACGGAAGCTGGATCCTTTACATAAGCAACAAGGCGCTATACCGAATCCCGTCTCTGGGTGGGGAAGCCCGCAAGGTGCTCGATAACGTGGCCTCCGCCGATTGGTCTCCCGACAGCCATGAGATCGTTTTTCTTCGAACGAAAAAGGAAGGCGACAAGGCTACGGTAGAAGTCGGCATCGCTTCAGTGCAAGACGGCACCTCCGAAATCATCCACCAGTTCGAAAACGTGCAGATTGGGCCGCCTTCCTGGTCTCCCGACGGGCAAACGATTGCGCTGTCGCCGCAAGGGGCGGGGTTTGCGGGATCTGCCAAAAAGTATTTGCTCCTGTTGTCCCGCAATGGAAAGGAAGTCCGCCAGCTGGACTGCCCGTTGCCGGGAGGGTCCCTTTCGCTGCCGTCATGGTCCGGCTCGGGCGAGGAAGTGATTTATGATGAGCCCGAATCTCCGGCTGACGCGGGCCTGACCGACGACACGACGGTGGGATCGTCGGGCCGCGTGCTCGCGCAAAACATACGAACGGGGAAGGTCCGGTTCCTGTTCGCGGTACAGGCGCCTCTTTCTCGCGTGGAGATTGCCGGACCGGGGCGCGTGTTTTTCGATTCACTCGCGCAACGAAACCACCTGAAGCTGATGGCAACCACGCTGGGGCGGGGCGAACCGGAGCGCTGGCTCACACACGGCAACAGCATCGACCGCCAGCCTTTTTTTTCGACGGATGGGGAATCCGTCGTCTTCTCCTCTTCCCGAAGCGGTGACGTGGACCTCTGGGAAGTGTCTATCAAAACGAATTCGCTGCGCCGCCTTACCGACCACCCCGCGGCGGATTGGGATCCGTTCGTGACACGCGACGGCAAGCACCTGCTCTGGAGTTCGAATCGCACCGGGACGTTCGAGATCTGGATGGCGGACCGAGACGGCAGTGCGCCGCATCAGATCACGCACGACGGCTACGATGCGGAAAATCCCGAGGCCACCGAGGATGGCTGCGTCGTGTACGTGTCGAGTAATCCGCAGCATTCCGGGTTGTGGAAGATCCGGCTCGACGGCAGCCAGGCCAGCTCGCTTGTGTCCGGAACAATCGCCTGGCCCGACGTGAGCCCCGATGGCCAATTCGCTTTGTATCACACGATCCAGTCTGCCATCGAGAGTCAGATTGCTGTAGCGCGTATTGCGGACGGCAGCAAAGTAAACTTCAGCGCCGTGGGGAACCGCGCCCGATTCTCCGGTGATGGCCGTTCGATCATCTACCTTGACGTTCACGGCTCGGGAAGTATCGTCAGCAAGCCTTTTCCGTCCGAGGCGGGAGCGCCCGTCAGAGTTCTCGTGCAGGCCGCACCGGACTCCTCCCTGGAAACTTTTATCATCTCGCCGGATGGCAAGCGGGCAGTGGTGTCCTTCGCGGAACAGTCCCGCAGCCTCATGCTTGCGGATGGCGTTCCCGGCGTCGCCCCGCCTGCCCGGCCAAAGTAAGCGCGTGGATTGCGCGCCAGAGCCCGGTGCCTCTAGCAAATTTCACCATGCTCCGCGTCAAAGGCGCATGTCCGCCAACTATTTTTCATGTAAGATATTCCGAAGAATTTCAGGGGCGTAGCTCAGTGGTAGAGCAGCGGCCTTTTAAGCCGTTGGTCGTGGGTTCGATCCCCACCGCCCCTACCAACCATCAAGGCATTATCCCCATCTGATATGATGCGCCGCGATGAAATACGAATCGCTTGTTAAGGCAATCTCTGCCGCAGCGCATTGGCGAAAGAGGTTCTGATGCTTTCATCGTTAAATTTCTGGATGTGCTTTGCCGGGCTTGTCTATCTCGTCGCCGGAGTGTTTATACTTCGCAAAGAGCTCCGCGCGGCTCGCGGCTGGGACAAGCTCATCACCTTGGGCTGCGTTTTCTTCGCCGTTCCACTCGCCATATTCGCGCCCGAGCATTTCCGCGACCCGGGGTTTATCCAGAATATGGTCCCGTCGTGGATGCCGGGGCAGCACTGGCTCTGGGCGTATTTTATGGGATGCGTGCTGCTCGCCGCCGCTGCCAGCCTTACGCTGAGGAAGTTCGTGCGCTTGTCGTCCACCCTGCTGGGATTGATGTTTTTTCTGTTTGTCTGCATGATTTATTTGCCCGGTGCGCTCACGCATCCCACCGATCGGTTCGCGTGGACCTTCGCGCTGAGGGATCTCTCTTTTTCCGCGGGCGCATGGGCTCTGGCCGGGCTGCAGTGCCGCGCCTCGTCGCCCCAACAATCGAGATGGATGATTTTATTTGGGCGCATCGTCCTGGCGATTGCCGCGATCTTTTTTGCCGTAGAACATTTTCTTCATCCGGAGTTTGCGCCCGGCGTGCCTTTGGAAAAGATGACGCCCTCCTGGGTTCCATTTCCCAGCGTCTGGGCATACCTCGCGGGAGCGATCCTGCTGGCCGCTGGAATCGGTTTGGCTCTGAACAAAAAGCCGCGGATGGCCGCGGCCTCGATTGGCGCATTAATGACCGCGCTCACTCTATTCCTATATCTCCCAATTTTAATTCTGGCCCACGGCGGACCAACAACGGACATCAATGAAGCGATAAATTACGTCGCGGACACTTGGCTCTACGCCGGAGCGGCACTCCTCTTGGCATCGGCATTGCCGTGGTAGAGCCGCGCCTTTAAGCGGTTGGTCGCAGGTTCGAACCCCATCGCCGTCTTCGTCGGCGGGCTTCCTTAGGGTTGATAGCCGCCCTTCGTCCAGTCGTTGAACAGCGCCAACTGGGCTGCCGTCCAGAACGGGCCTCCCGGCGGCATCGACTGGGAAGCTAGCGTGTCGTAGACCGCTCGAGCGTGGGCGTGGTTGTCTGCGGCGTCTGCCATATACGCATAGTCGTCCAGCAGGACTCCGCCCGGCTTCATATGCTGAATGTCGATGGGGCGAAACAGTGGCTTGATGTCCTTGGCGAAAGACACGCTCTTGTCCGGCATCGTCTGTCCTTTATTTGGCGTTCCGGGGATACTTCAGCAGAAGTCTACCATGCTTGGCTTGTAAGGGCGGAGCGGCTGCGTTAGAGTTAGCCGCCTCCCGGGGGCGGCGATGGTATCGCGGAGCGCGGAGCATCTGAAGGTTCTGATTCGCCGCACGGCGATTCAGAAGCGCGTGCGCGAGGTGGCGCGGCAGATCACGCGCGACTTCCGCGGCGAACGCGTGCACCTGATCGGCGTGCTGAAGGGCGCGTGCATCTTCCTGTCTGACCTGGTGCGCAACATCGAGCTCGAAACCTCGATCGATTTCATGGCCGTATCGAGCTACGGCAAGGGGAAACAGTCGTCGGGCCAGGTGCGGCTGAACAAGGATCTGGACAGCAGCATCCAGGGGCTGAACGTCGTCCTGGTGGAAGACATCCTGGACACGGGGCTGACGCTGAGTTACCTGCTGCGCGTGCTGCGGCAGCGCAAGCCGCGGGTGCTGCGCGTGGCGGCGCTGCTGGACAAGCCGTCGCGGCGAATCAAGGACGTGAAAGCCGACTATGTCGGCTTCCCGATCCCCAACGAATTCGTGGTGGGCTACGGGCTGGACTACGCCGAGCGCTATCGCAATCTGAAAGATGTGTGCGTGCTGACGCTGCCGCCGGAATAACCGTGCCGAGAAAGGTGCTAACCGCGGGAGACCTCGAGGGCGTCGCCGACGGAGGCGAGATCGCCGTCGAAGCGGATGCGCTGGTGACGCCGCTGGCGCGGGAAGAAGCGCAGCGCCGCGGCATCACGCTGCGCGCGGTGGAAGCGGCGGCGGGCGGTGCGCCGGGCGGGCGGATCGTGGCGCTGGGCGCGGATCACGGCGGCTTCGAGCTGAAGGAGCAGTTGAAAGCCTATCTGAAGGAGTGGGGCTACACGGCGCTGGACCTCGGCACGTCGAGCGTGGCGGCGGTGGATTATCCGGATTTCGCGGAGGCGGTGGGGAACGCGGTGGCGCGCGGCGAAGCGTGGCGCGGGGTGGTGATCGACAGCGCGGGCATCGGCTCCGCGATCGCGGCGAACAAGGTGCCGGGAGTGCGCGCGGCGCTATGCTACGATAGGGCCACCGCGCGCAACAGCCGCGAGCACAACGATGCGAATCTTCTTTCGCTGGGCGCGCGCCTGATTCCGGCGGAGACGGCGCGGGAAATCCTGGCGGTTTGGCTCGAGACGGCGTTCGCCGGGGGGCGGCATCAGAAGCGCGTGGACAAGATCCGCGGCATCGAAGAGCGGCATCGAAAGGCCTGAGGCGGAAGGCTGAGCGCGGGGCAGGTTCGAACTTTCCTCGATCATCGGAGCGCCGGGTGGACCAGCAACAGCTCGAGCAGTTCATCCAAGCCATCACCGAAGAAATCCTCGGCTACCTGGGCGGGGCGAAATGCGAAAGCCTCGCGGGCCTCGAAATCGACGAGCTCGTGTGCCCCGGCTGCGACCAGCGCTGCGCGGAGAAGTGCGCGCGGAAAACGCGCAAGGTGGTGGACGCGGGCGCGGTGCGCATCTCCGCCGGCGCGGACGTGGGGCCGATCGACGCGGATATCGCACGGCTGATCGACCACACGCTGCTGAAGCCTGAGGCCAGCCGCGACGACATCCGCAAGCTCTGCCAGGAAGCGATCCGCTACGGATTCGCGTCCGTGTGCATCAACCCGTGGTACGTGTCGCTGGCGGCGGAGCTGGTGCATGGCAGCGCGGTGAAGGTGTGCACGGTGGTGGGGTTCCCGCTGGGTGCCACGCTGCCACAGGTGAAGATCACGGAGACCGAGCAGGTGGTGAAGCTCGGCGCGCAGGAAGTGGATATGGTGATCAATGTGGGCGCGCTGAAATCGAAGCAGGATGACGTGGTGGAGTTGGACATTCGCGGCGTGGTCGAGGCCAGCCACCGTGGCGGGGCCATCTGCAAAGTGATCCTGGAGACGGCGCTGCTGACGAATGACGAAAAGGTGCGCGCATCCCTGGCGGCGAAGGCCGCGGGCGCGGATTTCGTGAAGACTTCGACCGGATTTGGCCCGGGCGGCGCGACCGCCGAAGACGTGAGCCTGATGCGTGCGGCGGTGGGCGGCGAAATCGGCGTGAAAGCCGCCGGAGGCGTGCGCAGCCTGGAGGATTTCCAGAAGCTGGTGGCGGCCGGCGCCACGCGCATCGGCGCCAGCGCCAGCGTGAAAATCCTCGAACAGGCGCGCGGCCTGGCCGCTTGAAGCTGTTTTTCCGCGCAACCCCTTCCTCGCGGTGAACCTGTTTCCTGTTTTTACGGAGATTTTCCCCATTTCTTCGGTGGTTTTAGCGCTCCTGTTATAATAGAAGCTCGAGCGCTGAACTGCGGAAGCAATCATGGAACCCCTCGAACTGAAAACGACGACGGACGTGCCGGCCGAGGTGCTGGCGACGCTGGCGGAGATCGCCCAGGAGATCAACACCTCGCTGAACCTGGACGAGGTGCTGGCGAAGGCGGCGGCGCACATCAAGCGGCTGATCGATTACGAAATTTTTGCGGTGTTGCTGCCGGAGGAGGGAACCAACCAGCTTTATTTCCGGTTTGCCATCGGACATCGCCCTGAGGTTGTGGAGCACTGGCGGATTCCGATCGGCGAAGGAATCACGGGCGGAGCGGCGGCCACGGGGCGCGCCGCGCTGGTGAGCGACGTGCGCCGGGACGCGCGCTACCTGAACGCCCTGGACGCGGTGCGCTCCGAGCTGGCGGTTCCGCTGCTCGTGCAGGGGAAAGTCATCGGGGTGCTGGACATTCAGAGCCGGCAGCTCGACTACTTTACCCGCGACCAGCAGAACATCCTGACGCTGATCGCCAGCCGCATCGCGGGGGCCATCGAAAACGCGCGGCTCTTCGAGCGGCTGCAACACCAGGCCGATACGCTGCTCGTTTTGAACGAGGTGGGCCGGGAAGCCGGGGCGCTGCTGGAAGTGGAAGCGGTGCTGCGGCGCGCGGCCGAGCTGGTGAAGCGCGTCATCGACTACCAGATTTTCAGCATCCTGCTGTACGACGAAAACGACAAGGTATTCCGCCACCGCGTGAACGTGAAATTCGGCCAGCAAGTGCAGGAAAAGCACGCGGTGTCCGCGCACGAAGGAATTGTGGGCGCGGCGGCGACGTTGGGCCGCGCGATCGTGGTTCCGGACGTCACGCTGGACCCGCGCTACCTGCCGGTGAATCCGGAAACGCGCTCGGAGCTGGCAGTGCCGCTGATTTACAAGAGCCGCGTGGTCGGCGTGATGGATCTGGAAAGCCCGCAACTGAACTATTTTACGCCGGACCACGTGCAGGCGCTCTCGATTCTGGGAGCGAATCTCGCGGTTTCGATTGAAAACGCGCGGCTCTACGAGCAGGTGGCCAAGGATGAGGCGCGGATGGAGCGCGACTTGAGCGCCGCGCGGCGCTTGCAAGGCGCGCTGCTGCCGCCGGTGCCGGGGCCGGAATATGGGCTGGACATCGCGGCGCGCTACATTTCAGCGCGCGAGCTCTGCGGCGACATTTACGACTTTCTGCGCTACGGGCCGTCCGAGCTCGGCGTGGTGCTGGGCGACGTCAGCGGGAAGGGAAGTGCGGCGGCGCTGTACGGCGCGGTGGCCGTCGGGATTCTGCGCAGCCTGGGACCGCAGAAGCTGCGGCCCGCGGAGGTGCTCGGCACGCTGAACCGCTTAATCGGAGAGCGCCGCATCGAAGGGCGCTTCATGACGATGTGCTTTGCGACCTGGCACCGCGCCAAGCGTCGAGTGCGCATCGCCAATGCCGGCCAGGAGCAGCCGTTTTTGTGCCATGGCGGGGTCTGCGAGAAGGTGAAGCTCGTGGGCTTTCCGCTGGGAATGTTCGAGGAAGCGACGGTTTATGATGAAGCGGTGTTCACGCTGGCCCCCGGAGACGCGCTGGTGTTCCACTCCGACGGGTTCGGCGACACCGCGGACGCCGAAGGGCGCGTCTTCGGCACGGAGCGCCTCCGGCAGGTGGTCGCGTCGGTCGCCAATCTCGGCGCTTCGGAAATTGCCGACCGGCTGATCGCGGCGGTGGAAGAATATTCCGGCGGAGCGCCCGCGATGGACGACCGCACGCTGGTCGTGCTGAAGGCGCTCTAGTGGCCAAGGGTTAACCTAGCGCGTTTTCGCGGACGAGAACGAGGCGCGAATGAGGACAGCGAAAAAGGCATTCCTTCTCGTCGTTTTGGGACTTTTGGAGGTAGTTTTCCTCTCTTTGGTCTTCGCGTCCAACCTTCCTCGCCGTCCTGCTGACATCGATGCGTTTATGCGGTATCAGAGTGCGCCGACCGAGGAGAACAAAGAGCTCTGGCTGAAGGAACGTCAAACAACACAAAGAGAGGTAAGACTAAGAGTGTCCCTGGGAGCCTGCCTAGCGGTCGGAGACCTCTTTCTGATCGGATGGATAGCACGGAGACGGACAACACCCTCGACTGCCGGGTAATTTAACGCTCCGCCCAGCGGAGCTTGTTGCGCAGGACTTCGAAATAGGTTTTTTTCGGCGGCCGGATCAGCAGCACGCGCGCGGCGGATTTTCCAATGCGAATGCGGTCGCCGGATTTCAGCTCGAGCCCCATCTGCCCGTCGAGCGTCAAGTGCGCCACGTCATCCCCGGCAATGAAATGAATCTCCATGCGCGCGCTTTCGGGCACGACGAGCGGCCGGTTCGTGAGCATGTGCGGGCAGATCGGCGTGATCACAAAGGCCTGGAGCAGGGGATACAGAATGGGGCCGCCGGCGGAGAGCGAATAAGCAGTCGAGCCGGTCGGCGTCGAGACGATAATGCCGTCGGCGCGGTAGCGGCCGACGAAATCGCCATCCACATACAGATCGAAATCGATCATGCGCGCGAGGTCGGACTTGGTGAGGACCGCGTCGTTGAGGGCGCGCTGGCTCTCCACCACTTCGCCGCCGCGCAGGATGTGGGCTTCGAGCATCATGCGCTCGCTGGTCTCGTGCTTGCCGGCCAGCACCTGTTCGAGGAGGGGATACATCTCATCGAGCGTCACGCTGGTAAGGAATCCCA
>Ga0073928_10010494_pt1 | contig 11016 bp, 9 predicted proteins | sample PaiPotPPA55metaG_FD_76969 | JGI IMG/M metagenome (GOLD analysis project Ga0073928, IMG submission 76969) | Iron sulfur acid spring bacterial and archeal communities from Banff, Canada, to study Microbial Dark Matter (Phase II) - Paint Pots PPA... ...
ACGGGCGACCGTGGTTTCCCGCACGCCGAGTTGATCGATCCGGTTACGAATCGTTTCCAGCGCCTGATCCATCGCGTTGGTGCGAATCTGCATGGCTTCGTGCGGGTTGAAGCTCGCCACGTAAGCGCCGCCTTGGTTTGGCGCCGGTGCAACCGTCAAATCAGGGAATGCCCGGCTCATCAGGTCTTGGAATGCTGAACGTTCACCGGGATTCGTAAGCTTGATGAGGAGTGAACCGTCCGGATTTTGGCTACTCAGCGGTGGTTGCAGCTTGTTGTCTTTGGCCTCACGCTCGATATCATCGCCGCGCCGACGCAACGAGGTTTTGACCGCCTCCTGCAATTTCACTTCGAGCAACAGGTGAGTCCCGCCCTGGAGGTCGAGGCCCAGCTGGATTTTCGGCAGTGACTCCAGCGGCTGCATCCAATCGGGCAGCGAAAACTGAAAACTTGGCAGCAGAAGAATGGCGGCGGCAGCGACCAGCGCGCCGGCGAGCCATAGCCGAATCGTGCCGCTACCGTTGGTGAAATGGAGCCACAAAAACACCCCCGCCAGTGCCAGCAACGTCACGATCGTGATTGGATTCTGAGTTGCACCTTCCATTTTTTCTTGTCGCGGCTCTTCTACGCCCACCTCGCAGATTCTGTTGTCCTTCGGCTTTGCTCAGGGCTTCGGGTACCCTGCTCGGTTTCGGCTCCTCGCTTCGGCTGAGCGGCGTGAGCTAATGCTGCGTGTTTAGGATTGCTCTCCCTTTTCCCGTCGCGGCATTCGCCCATAACTCGAAATCGCGGAAATCTGGTTGCGCTCGACCCGCACTCGCACGTTGGGCGCAATTTCGAGCGTCACCAGCTTATCACTCAGTTCGGCGATTCTGCCGATCAGACCTCCGGTAGTCACTACTTCGTCATTACGCTTGAGCGCGGCGAGCATTTTTTGGTGATCACTGGCTTTCTTGCTCTGCGGCCGAATGAACAGAAAGTACATGACTCCGAAGATCAAGACGATGGGCACAACCGGATTGGTCAGTAATTGATCAAACAGCGCCTGGGGCTGACCAGATGTCGGCATGGATTGTGCTGACGCGATGGTGTCAAACAACATTTTATTTAACCTTGCGAGTTGGGCTTGTTGGGCTCACCCATCAGGTTAAGCAAATAAGTTGAGAAGGCCTTGTAGGTTCGCGATGCGATAGCAGCTTGCGCCTCGCGCATCAAGCGCGCATAAAAAAATAGATTGTGCTCGGTCAATGCTCGCGCGGCTAGGATCTCGCCGGATAAATAGAGATGTCGTAAATAGGCTCGAGAGAATTGGCGGCACGACCGACAGTCGCATCGCGGATCCAATGGCTGACGGTCCCTCATATAAGCAGCGCGCTTAATCGAAATTCGTCCTTCGCTGGTGAAAGCACTACCGTTACGCGCGTTACGCGTTGGCAGTACGCAATCGAACAGGTCGTAGCCCATCGCGATTGCTGCCAGTAAGTCCTGCGGGGTACCCACCCCCATAAGATAACGCGGTTTGTCTGCTGGAAGCATGCTCGCCGAAAGCGCGGCCATCTCGCGCATCGCTTGTTTGGGTTCGCCGACCGACAGGCCGCCGACCGCGAACCCCTCAAATCCAAGCGAGGTGATCTGCATCGCGCTGCGGCGTCTCAGGTCTGGATAGATGCTGCCCTGGACAATGCCGAATAATGCCTGACTTTTGCTGCGGTGCGTTGAGATCGAACGCTCGGCCCATTGCGCAGTCAGCTCAACGGACGAGTTTGCGTGCTCATAATCAGCCGGGTACGGCGTGCATTCGTCGAGCGCCATGATGATGTCGGCGCCAAGGTTTTGCTGGATGTCGACCGCTGCCTCAGGTGTCAGCATCAACGCCGAACCATCAAGATGCGAGCGGAATCTGATTCCGGCGGCGTCGATAGAATTAATCTTGGCCAGGCTCATGGCCTGAAAACCGCCCGAGTCGGTCAGCACCGCCCCATCGAATCCCATGAATTGCGCGAGGCCGCCCATCTCGCGCACGATGGCGGCACCTGGCCGTAATGCCAGGTGATACGCATTGGCCAGTATCAGCCGATATCCCATGGCGCGCAATTCGTCAGGCGCCATCGCCTTGACCGTGGCACGGGTACCGACCGGCATGAACGCGGGCGTCGTCAACTCGGCGTGTGGGGTGACAATTGAAGCAAAGCGTGCGGCGCCATCGGTCGTAAGAATCTCGAAACTGATCGCGGAGGTCATCAGTAGATGAGCCTGAAGTCAGAGGATGAGCGTGGCATCGCCATAGCTGAGAAAACGGTAGCGATGGCGAATGGCGTCGGCGTACGCGCGGAGAATCAATTCGCGGCCGGCTAGCGCCATTACCAGCGCCAGCACCGTGCTGCGCGGCATATGGAAATTCGTCACCATCGCATCGACCAGCTTGAAACGAAACCCAGGAAAGATAAACAATCCGGTAAATCCTTCACGGTCGCCGGTAATCGCATAAGATTCAAGCGCTCGGACGGTACTGGTGCCGACGGCAACCACCCGCCCGCCGGTTCGCCGCGCTAGTTCTATCGCCCGCACCCCTGCCTCGGAAATTGTATACCATTCCGCCTCCATCGAATGATGTTCGACTTGCAGCGTTCGCAGCGGCGTAAACGTGCCCGGGCCGATGTGGAGGGTCACAAAGGTTGCGTGAATGCCAGCTTGGTCGAGCTGGTTCAAAAGTTCAGGCGTGAAGTGAACACCGGCAGTGGGTGCCGCGACTGCGCCAGGCTTGGCCGCATAGACCGTCTGATATTCGGTAAGATCGGCGACAGTTGGCGAGCGGCGTATGTAATGAGGCAATGCTGGCGCTCCTACTTCGGCCAGGATGTCTGCCACCGAGCTCGAATCTGCGCTTTCGATCAGTACTCGTCCGGGCCGGCATTGTGCGGCGATTCTGAGCGCGCGGCCGTCGTGCAACAATAATCGCGTACCCGCGCGCAGAGGCCGATGCGTCCGCGCCAGCGCCTGCCATTGCCCTGGATTGTGTGCGGCCGGGCGCACCAGGAGTAGTTCGACCGCGCCGCCGGATTCCTTACGAGCCGTGAGTCTCGCAGGAATGACCCTGGTGTCGTTCAGGACCAGCAGATCGCCTTCGCGCAATTCGCGAGGAAGTTTGTAGAAGCGTGAATGCGAAATGGTACCGCGGTGCCGTTCGACCACCATCAACCGGGCCTGATCCCGCTGCTCAAGCGGGTGCTGAGCTATCAATTCTTCCGGCAACTCATAATCCAGTTCGCTCAGGCGCATCGGCGGGCAAGGAGCAAAAAGTTGGCGGTATCTGGCAACAAAATTTATCAGGCGTGCGGTAGGATCGAGAAGATGCTCAGCTCAGGACCAGTCGACGAATTTAGAGGCGTTCCGCACCCCATCTGCCAACCGTGAGCGAGCCCGCGCGAAGTTACTCAGCCCTATATGCGACACCAAAGGGGAGGAGGGTCGCGCTCATCAAGCCGCTTTTCACGAACGGGTCGCGCTCCATGATCCCCTGAGCAGCCGCTCGATCCGCCGCATGTACGATGACCACGCCGACAGTGGTTTCATCGTTATTGGTAGTACGGCCGGCGAGCATCACCACCCCCTGGGCCGCGAGTCCTTCCAAATAATTGCCATGTTCCATTTGGACCCGCGCTTCTTCGGCGGTCGGCCCCTTGGTCAACATCTCGAGCCGCTTTGGCCGCAGGAAATAAATAAATTGCTGTCGCCCCTCAGCCATGCCGCTCACCCTCACCCTCATGGTAAAGAATGCGCTGACAGTTCGGACAGAAATGAATCGAGTCGTGCCGCTGAATCTGATTGTAGAGTTGCGGTGGCAGCCGCATCCGGCAACCCTGACAAGTCCCGCCACGCGCTTCAGCCACCGCCAATCCGTTTCGCCGGCTGAAGATCATTTCGTACCGCTGGAGCAGTGCACGTTCGAGATTGCCAGCCATCAGGTCGCGTTCGAGGCGTTGCTTGGCTATCGAAATTTTGAGGTCTTCAACCTGGGCGGCGATTTCCTTCTCGGCCTCGGTCAACTCGGCCAACAGCCGCTCCACCTGCGGGGTAAGTTCGGCAATGCGTGCGCCGCGCGGCTCCGAAGCTTCCATCAGACCAAATAAATCGGCTTCGAGCCGCTGGTTGGTCTCTTTTTGAGTGTCCACCTCGTGAGTAAGCGCTTGCTGCTCCTTGTCATTGCGCACCTGGCTCAGCCGCATGCGCTTGTTGCTTATTCGGGCCTCGCCTTCCGCCAACTCTTTTTCAAGCTGGCGGCGCATCAAGGCACTTTGCTGCTCTTCGGTGGTCAGTCGATTTAATTCGATTTGTTGTTTATTGGCTTCGAGGCGCAGCTCTTCAACCCGTCCTGCGACTGAGGAAAGCGCTTGCTCAAGTTCACGCAATTCGCGGTCAATCGCCTGAAGACTCATTAACCGGGCTATTTCTTCACGCAATGCATCCTCCACTAACTAACCGGTAAGCGCGGCAATCGGGCCGACATTCTGATTACTGCAGGCCGGCCTCCGGCAATGATAATTGAACGGGTGGGCCCACCAGGATTTGAACCTGGGACCAGCCGGTTATGAGCCGGCAGCTCTGAACCTGGCTGAGCTATGGGCCCGCGGGAACTCATTAAAGCTGTGCAAACATGCTACCAGCTTTGCCCCGATGATTTAAGTCCTGCTAATGAAAGGATAAGGTCCGTTTCAGCGAGCGTCCTGGCGGTGGGCGCTTCGCCGGCGAGCAACGATGACGGCCTGAGCGGCAGCAACAGCCTCCTCGCCATTCGCCGTCAATGCGGCTTGACGCAATTGAGCCACTTCGCACCGCTGCTGGCCTTCACTCAACGCGTTTAGATAGTCCCCCATCAGCGAGCGCGCCTTGGCAGCGTCATCCATAAGCGAGCCCACCATCATTCCACTGAGCCATCCGCGCCGCTGCTCGCCGAGCCGAGAGCTAATCGCCGCCTCTGATGTAACCGACGATTCACTCGTGGCGCAGATATCTTCCAGCACAGAACCCGTCTCCTGGTCGGGGAAAACATGCTGGCGGAGGTGAGACTTAAGCTCTGGCCGCAAATCTGGATAACGCAAGGCGAGCGCGATCAATCCCAGTTCTGCCTGCACGAGCGCGCCGGGTGATGAAGTAGCGCGCGTGCCGGAGGAAACCTCTTGCGCACGCCCAGGTGCACTCTGGCGCGCACCTCCGATGGCGAGGGCACGGCGCCCCGCACGACGCAGCACCGCTTCTTCCCGATCAGTAAAGCCGACCAGGTCAACCGCTTTTCGAACGAGTAGATTGAACTGGAATTCATCCTTGATCAATCGAAGTTTGTCGCCGATACTCGCCAAAATCCGCGCTCGATCATCAACGGCGGCACGTTCTTTAGGAGCAATCTGCGCTTGTTGTCGCAAAAACATCTCGATCAGCAATTCAGAATGCTGCAGAAGGCCGTCGAAATGGCCAGCACCACGTTCGTGCATCAGCGTATCGGGATCATAGCCTTGCGGAATGAAGACTCCACGTCCCAGCAGGCCCGCTTGCAGGAAGGCCTCAAGTGCGCGCAGCGAAGCTTTGCGCCCGGCGTCGTCGCCGTCGAAGCACGCCAGGATGTTGCGCGTATAGCGTGAGAGTAGGCGTAGCTGATCGATTGTTAGCGCGGTTCCGAGGGTTGCGACCGTCTCTTTGAAGCCCGCCTGCCATAGCGCAATTACGTCGATGTAACCCTCGACCACAATTGCCCGGTCCCCTTTGTTGATTGTGGAGCGAGCCTCGGCCAGGCCATAGAGTGCGCGAGCCTTGGAGTATAGTGGCGATTCGGCCGAATTGATGTATTTGGGCAGGCGATTGTCGAGTACGCGCCCGCCGAATGCGATTACCCGCCCTTGCGCATCTCGAATCGGGAACATCAGGCGGGCCCGGAACATATCATAGGCCGCTCCGCTCTCGTCCTTTTTCGCTAGTCCCAACTTTAGTGCCGGTTCGAGCAATCCGCGCTTTTGCAAAATACCGACGACATTGGCCGCTCGCGGCGGTGCGAAGCCCAACAAGAACGCCCGCGCAGTCTCACTGGTGATGCCGCGCGTTTTGAGATAGTCGCGCGCAAGTTCGGCGTCGCTGGTGTTCCACAACACATTCGCGTAAAACTCAGCGGCCACCTGATTGGCCGTGAGCATGCTCGCCCGGTCGCCATTGGCTATGGTGGGGCCAGCGCGGTTATCGGCGCTTCGTTCCGGCAGCCTAATCCCGTAACGCTGGGCCAGCGATTGTAGCGCTTCGGGAAACGTCAGTCCCTCGATCTTGTTCATGAAGTCAAAGACGGTGCCCCCTGCGCCACAGCCAAAGCAATGAAAGAAACCGCGCTCCGGGTTGACGGAGAATGATGGGGTTTTTTCATTATGGAAGGGGCAGAGCCCGACGAAGTTGCGCCCTGCACGCCGCAACCGCACGTGCGCGCCGATTACTTCAACGACATCGGCCCGCGAGCGTACTTCCTCGATTTCCCGGTCTGTAAAGCGTGTCATTTTCCATCCAGCCGGCATGGCGTCCGGCGCGCAATGGGGGAAGACAAACCGGAGTTGACGAATCGCACCAGCAAAGAAACCGGCGCGATACCGACCGTCCCACTCGCGCATTCGCACGGGCGGCTGAGATAATCACGCAACCTATTTTCAGGGAAGCAGCCGCTTGCCCCACTATGGGCTACGTCCACCACTCGTCCGCTCCACTCCTCCCCGCCTTCGGCCGCTGAACAATCATTGACTGTGCAAAATCAATCCAAGCCAGAAATTAACTAATCACTGGGGTGTCATCGAGGCAATCGGCGCGTTTACGACTGTAAACAGCCGCGCCCATCCAAGTTTGGTGCGGTGCTTCCGCCTCGACGCCGTTTCGATAAACAAAGCTCGAAAGCACGATTCGTGGAACGTCCGCGCAATTCGTCGACGGCGCATGCACTATTAACGGGTGGACTAAAAAGACATCGCCAGGCTCACCAGTCATCTCGACCACCCGCAGCTCAGCGCCCCCGACCGCGGTGCGGATATCCATGAACCTCCGGATGCGATCGGCTGTTTCGCTGCGCGAGCAAAGTGCCTCCATCCAGGGGTAGGCTCTAATCAGTGTGCTCCGAACATCAGCTGAACGTAACCGCTGCTTCGTTTTTTTGCGCGCGAGATCCTCCACGAGCAGATGCGAGCCCGCAATCGCTACGGTAGCGCCTCCTCCACGACGCAACGGCTCCAAGCACGTGAAGAGCCGCAGTACGAATAATCCTTCGAGTGAGTCCGAAGCCGGTAAATCCAGGTGCCAACTGGCATGTGGAACATCCCATTGTCCGCTTGATTCCGGAAATGCGATCAGTAGCGAACCCCAGCGGACCGGCCGCTGCCAGTTGCCGCTCCCGAGAAGATCGTCGATCATCCCGCAGACCGTAAGGTTGCCGATTTCATCGAAGGTGACCGATTCGTCAAGAGCATTGAAACCATTGACTCTCTGCCCAGTCCAGGTCTCCCGTTGTTCGCGGCGAAAAGAGTACCGCCGCTCAAGGTTCTCCCACACCCGACCGTCCATTGCTTCAATGTCGGCAGCCGGAACCGCGCCCATCATGCGCAAAATTCCGTTTCGTTTAAACTCGTTTAGCTGTCGGCGATTAAGCATACCGCTAGCTCAGCCCGATGTTCCCCGCTGACAATCAGCTGGGCGCAGTTTAGCCCTCCATTACCGGAGCGATTGCGGCCAAGCCGGAAATATTTTCTCCATCTGGATGCTGTTTCAGAATTGATTTTTGGCGAGTTCTCCAAGACCAAAACAAAGAAGGGCACTGGAAGCGACCTAAAGCGTTCTCTTAACATTCCAATCTCAACAGGTAAATCGACTCCACATTCAGCTTTCCGGGACTTCCAGAAGCCAGTCGGCAAGTTCTTCAGAGTGTAGAAAGGAAAGCTAGCTGCGCCAGTAGCCGTCGGGTTCCGACTATTGTCAACTGGTTCCCCTGAGTGGTAGTTCTACTTCAGCCGAGCAGGCGGCTACCTGTCCGCGGAGAGGGCCGAGCCCACCTTAGCTTTCAAATTTTCATAACTCTTCTGCCCGTTTAGCGGACGCCGGGCATGAAGGAAGGGTTATGGCTACAACTCTAATCTCACCGAGATCTCTCCCTCAAAATCCTAGCGAGGAATACCTGCGTAAGCACGCCAAGCGGCTCGCTCACGCCGACACCGTGCAACTTGCAGCAGTGCAGCGCAGGCTGGCGCATGAGTACGGCTATCGGAACTGGGCCGAGTTGATGACTGCGGTGCAGGCGATGGCCTCCCGGAGCGGAACCGGCTCCAGCGCCAATTCCTCAGTGCCCGGTTCGCCTCCATCGCGCGAGAGCGCGCGCAATATTTTTCCCCTCCTGCCGCTACGGGGACTGGTGGCGTTCCCACACGTTTCATACCCGATCTTTGTCGGACGACCAATGTCGATAATGGCGGTCGCACACGCCAAAGAGCAAAACATTCCTATTCTCCTGGTCGCCCAAAGGGATGCGCGCGTCACGGACCCGACAAGCTCGGACATGCATGAAGTCGGCACGATCGCGGTCATGGTGGAAACGCTACGCCTGCCCGACGGAACTCTCAAAATCGTTGTCGAGGGCAAGAGGCGAGCACGCCTCAGCCACCTTATCCTCCATGAGGAATTTTTCAAGGCAGAAGCCGAGGAGATCGAGGAACCCGCTTTCTCCGAGACCCGGCTCGAGAGCTTAACTAGGTCGGTGCTCTCTTCCTTCCTGCGCGAGCGTGTCAGGACAGTTTCCGAAGGGGTGAACAAGCCCGAGGCCTTTGGGGTATCGGCGACGACCGCGGACGGCGCCTCAGTGCTCGCCGACAGAATCGCGAGTGCGCTGAGGATGGAGCTCGCATCGAAGCAGGCCCTACTGGAACTTCTCAACCCGTTAGAACGGCTGGAGAAACTCTTGGCTTACCTGAACGCATTAAGCTGACGCGGGAGGACAGGATGAAAACCTAGTTCAGTGTCCCTGCCTGTCGAGATGCACGCTGCGCGCCACTCTTACTGCATAGTCAGCCAGCCTCATTCCGGCGCTTCAAAAGAAGGTGGTGGCGCGAACCAAGACGCCCGCGCATCGCCGACAGACAGGGAGGCGTGTCCTGCTATTTTTCCAGCAATACAATCGCAGCGGCGGCCATGCCTTCGGCTCTGCCCAAGGCGCCGAGGCCTTCGGGATTCGACGCCTTCACGTTCAGGCGCGATGGATCGACGCCGAACACCGCTGCTAGTCTCGCCCGCATTGCGAAAAGATACGGTCCTAGCTTGGGTCGCTGAGCAAAAATCGTGATGTCGGCGTTCGCCAGGCCCCAGTTCAACTCAGCCGCCCGCCTCCATATCAACGATAACAAAGTGATACTATCGGCATCCTTATAGCGCGCGTCGGTGTCCGGGAAATGGTGTCCGAGATCACCCTCGCCCAAAGCGCCGAGGATTGCGTTGGCCAGCGCATGCACTGCCACGTCGGCATCCGAATGACCCTGCAATCCACTCGAATGCTGGATCTCGACCCCGCCAAGCACCAACCGGTGTCCCTCGACCAGCGGATGGAAATCGAAACCTTGTCCGATCCGAAGGCTCATCGCTTATACGAGATCAGCCTACATTGACAATGGCCGGCGCCGCATCCAAGCTCTCTTTATCTATGCCGAAGTTCTGGAGATGGCCACGATTCTGGATAGTTCTGATTCTCGTCGTCTGGATGGGGTACATTCTGAACGGGAATTTTGAAACAGCCGTCACGCTGTGGGTGGTTCCGTTATGGGTGCACCCGATGGTGCGGCTCTCGTGGATTATATTCGGCTCCGCGATCCTTGGTGCCGTGCTGACTTTGCTGATTCAATTCGCGATGCGCAGGCGTTCCTCGAAATACGCTTCGGCATCGGCGGCCGCATCCACATCCAGCAGCAATACCGCGGCCTGACTACCCGCCTTCAGCACGCGCTCTTTGGCCGGGCCAATCAGAAGGCCCTGGGCGCGAGACAGCGAACTCAGCACACCCGAACTCTGGTTCCCTGTGGGCGTCGCCCAGGCTTCACCGTTGCGCCGAGTGACGGTGACCCTTACAAATTCGGTCAGATTATTTGCGGTTGGTATATCAGTCGCGCAACGCGCCGTGATGCGCGGCAAACCTAGATCGCTGCGGCCGATCATCCGGCGCAACGCAGGACGCACGTAAAGATAAAAACAAACCATTGTTGAAACCGGATTCCCTGGTAATCCGAAAATGGGTCTGCCGCCGATCGTGCCGAATTTCAACGGGCGGCCGGGTTTTTGTGCAACGCCGTGAAATAGCTGCCGCAGTCCCAATTCATCGAGCACGACCTTCACATGATCGAATTGGCCGACCGAGACCCCACCGGTGGTCAGCACCACGTCAAACGCCAATGCTTCGGCCAGACGAGCGCGCACTTCTTCGGGATGGTCACGCGCGACCTTGAGCATAATTGGGTCACCGCCGGCCTCCCGAATCGCCGCCGAGAGGGCATAGGCGCTCGAATTAATCACCTGCGCTCGACTGGGAATGGTGTCGACGTCGACCAGTTCGTCGCCCGTCGCGACGATCGCGATGCGGGGCCGCCGATATACGTCCACCATCGAACGATTGAGGGACGCCAGCATGCCGAGGTCAGAGGCACTGAGGGCCTTCCCGGGCGAGAGGACAAGTTCTCCGCGCTTCAGGTCTTCGCCGCGTGGACGTACAAACGCACCCTTCTCTGCCGGAGCCAGTATCTCGACTTGGCTTTCCGTTCCCCGGGTTCGCTCCACCGGTACGACTGCATCGGCGCCGTCGGCGATTGGCGCGCCGGTCATCGTGCGCACCGCCTGACCGGCTTCGATCCGCTGCGAGGGCACCATGCCAGCCCCCACCGTTTCGAGCACTTTCAGTCTGACCGGGTGCGACTCGCTCGCAGCCTCGGTATCGCCAGCTCTGACTGCATATCCATCCATCGCCGAGTTGTCG
>Ga0073928_10010497_pt1 | contig 11015 bp, 10 predicted proteins | sample PaiPotPPA55metaG_FD_76969 | JGI IMG/M metagenome (GOLD analysis project Ga0073928, IMG submission 76969) | Iron sulfur acid spring bacterial and archeal communities from Banff, Canada, to study Microbial Dark Matter (Phase II) - Paint Pots PPA... ...
ACCGAGAAGGCCTTCCACACCACGCTGCCGTAATACGTCGCTGTGACAGCATCGAGTCCTGTCACCAGCGCCGCGGTCGCGAGCCACTTTGTTTGTTTTCCCACAGACACCTCCCTCAAACGCGGTGTCAGCATGAAGCTCTTCCAAAACTCGGTCAAATTTCCCTTTGCGATTGCGGATGAACGCCATTTCCGCTCGGGTCCATTGCTTCGCTAGCGGCAAAGGGAACCGGCGCACCGTCTCGATAGAGCAACGTTCCTTGCACCTTCGTGATCGGGGCGAAGGAACGAGAGCACTCACGCCACCGGGAGCAGTCGGTTACGGGGAGGCCCGACAGGCTTCGGTCGCCCACCGTTTCCGCCCGTCGGCAATCCATCCACCCATCGCATGACTGCTTCAAGGCGATACCGCACAAGCGGGCCCACCTTCTTGTACTCTGGGCCTTCTCCCCGGAGCCGCCACCGCCTCAAGCAGGCCAAACTGACCTGCAGCATTTCTGAAAGCTGGGTTTCGTTCAAGGACGTTTCCATGATGTCCTCCTCTTTCTAAGTGGCCCCGGGGGCGACCTGGCCGAGAACGTAACCTGACATGAGAACTCGGTCAATTCGCCCCATAGGTGCGTTATTGCGATGGAGAGGCGTCCTGTTGCGATGTGGTGCTGAGTCCGGAAGAACTCCGACGTTTGACCGCGACGGCCTCCAGGGCCTCTCGCTTTGCTTTCATCCGGATGTGGCTGTAGTGACGAAGCATCTGACGATCGACGTGTCCGGCGATCTCCATGATGGTCTCGTCGCCGGCGCCGCTTTCGGCAAGTTCCGTGATGAGGGTGTGCCGGTTATCGTGCCAGCGGCCTGTCACCGTCGCATTCTTGCGCATGGTCTTCCACGCCGTCTTGAACGAGGTAATGTGCCGCGTGGGATCGGAAGGCATAGGCCTGCCCCAGGGGAAGACGTACCACTCCTCCCTGACTTCACCGAATCTCTTGCGATACCATGCGCGATGTTCGACGAGCGCCTGGTAGACTTCGATGTTCAGAGGAACGACCCGTCCTTCTCCGGCTTCGCTCTTTGCCCTTCCTACCTTGACCGTCCGGGCGTCGAAGTTGATCTGCCCCCAGGAAAGAGTCTTGATCTCGGTGTCCCGGAGACCTCCGTTCCGGGCCAGCATGAATGCCGGGTACATATGAGGACTGCGTGACTTCCTGGCCTTCCCGGTGAGCTTTTCACTTTCCTCGCTGTCGAAGGCTTTGCCGATCCGTTTGCGAACGGTCAGCTTGAGCTGCTTGGTCTTCTTGAGTTGCGCGCGAATCAGTTCGCCCGGGTCGCCGAGCATCTTGAGAAGAAACCGGACCTCTTCGTTGATCGACTTCGGTGAGGCCTTTTCACGCAACCGGTCTTCTTGATAGTGGAGCACCGAGGAATCCGTGATGTCGCCGACGAGCTTCGTTCCGAGGAGACGAGCCACATGCCCCAGGGCATACTCGGCAAAAGTAGCCGAACGGTATCGAAGCCTGTAGCCGACCAGATATTCGTCGATGATCTCCTGGAGAACCCGCACACGGTTTTCCCGAAGTTCTTTGAAGTTGTTGTATCCCGCTTCGAGGGCCCTCCGGTGTTGCCTTTCGGCCTCTCGCGCGATGGTTTTGGATGTGGTCTTGGTGGATTCGTCGATCTGCTTTCCAGCAAAGCGAAACCGATACCGAAGAAATTGTCCCCGTTGATAAATTGCCATGCTGCGGCTCCTGTCTCTCGGTAAGGCGGCCCGGTAATCCGGCGCGCGAATGGAGATTCAGGCGAAGCCAATATTCGGTCAAATTCAGGAGCCAGCCAAACCACGGCGGCAGGATTGAGACTGGGGCTGGAGTCGGTACAGCAGGAGAGTCACAACTGAGCTGGATTGCTATGGGGTAGCATCCGTTTTGAAACAGCGTGACGGTGAAAGTGGCCACCGTTGGCCCATTTTCACAACTTTTCGCTGTCTTTTACTAAGCTAAGTTATTGATTTGATTGGCTCCTGAGGTAGGACTCGAACCTACAACCCTTCGGTTAACAGGGCATGTGTAGGGCGTGGAGCATGTGTGTTTTCTGTAGGATAGACCGGAGCCGAGAGGCGTTTTTGGAGTCTTTTCGGCGCACAATTTGACGAAGTTTTTGACGAAGCGGGTATGTCACTTGGCCGTGAGGATAATACCCGAATGGTTGTAAGGAAACCCTTCGGTAGGTACCCGAAGGGTTCCAAGAAGGCCGTCGCCGATGCCGTTTTACGATGTCGTCCCCGGTCATACGGGATCATTGATCTCCCTCTCAAGTGTGGTTAGACCTTCAAGAATCCGTGTGAACTCTGGCGGCTCGCGATAGAACATCTCCCGCATTGCTCTGTAATCCCGTGCAAGAGCTGGAATCTGGTTCTCAGGAGGTCTGAGCCGGAATGAGCCGGGTCGGGCCAGATCGTAATGAGCCCATGAGGAGTAGTAGAACCGCTCCTTGAATTCGACGACATCTTTGAGCAAGACAAGATTGGAAAGCGCAGATGCCTTGATCGCGCTTTCGGCCAACCTGTAGAGGTCGTAGTAGTGGCGCGAATATCGCGCCGGAATCGTTCCGACGCGGTGCGCTTCCTGATGAAGAATTGTGGCTTTCTCCCAAAACGTCCTCTCCGCGTCAATTGCGACGACTATGCAGATAGGATCGGCAAAGGACTTGGGAAAGGATTCCGCCGCGTAGGCCTGGATTGTCCTGGAACTGGACGGTACCCAGGACGCCAGCGGTCCAATCTCCAACCGAACTTCGGCGCGGATGTATTCTGCGGCAAAGGCCGCCGGGTAGCGCACATTTACGGTATGAGAGTCGGATTCATCAATGCTGGCAGCGATGTCAGGAACCAACTCGAAGAGCTTGTTCAATTGACCGAGCAATGTTCCCCGAATGTAGGCGGCAGCCCTGGCATTCATCTCCTGGTTATTGCGGCTCTGTTTCGTCTTGGAAATGTTGACTTGATAGGGGTCGCTTCCCTCTTCGGTACCGTAACCGAGTAGGCGCCAATCCAGGATCAGATCAATGTCCTCGGAAAAGCGGTCGATCAATCCATAGACTTTGGAAAGGCTGGTGCCGCCCTTAAAAACCATTTGGCCTTTGAGGGCAGGCTCCGCAAAAAGCCGCTTGAGAATCCAGCAAACCCAGAAGTCCTTTTCGACAATGGCGGGATTCATGCCGAGCCGGCTTGCCGACTCGCGGAATAGATCCCGCCTGTCGGCGGCTGGTCCGATGGCAATTTTATCCATTCAGATTTCCATTCGTGATTTGCTGGATTGCGGTGTAAACCCAGCCGGTCGCCGTCCTGGTATCGGCAAGCACCTTTGTACGCAACGATTCGGGTAGCCAGGCGCGAATTTTCGAGACGACCTCAGAGGTAACCCGTTCCGGACCAAGAGACTTGAGGGCTTGGACGATCAGACCGCTTTCCTTCAGCTTGAATCCGGCCTCTTTCAGGGCGGTGTGTTCAAAGGCCAGGGTGGTATTGCCAATCTTATAGCTACGGTCGGGGCCGTCGGAGAGATAAACCGCTCGGGCAGGCACCTGGGTGGAGAGGCCAAGAAGATTCGCGGCCATTGCGCCACTCGGCTGAATGCGCCAGCCAAATTTCCGCGCAATCGCTCGGGCGACTTGATCGACATCCGGGCTCAGCTGTTGGTCAAGGAGTTTGCTGAAACGTGGGTAGTCGTAAATGCCTCGGACGACTCGGCGAACCTCTCCTCTTTGCGTCAGACGGTGGAGCGCAGAATCGACTGTGGGACGTCCTCCCAAGTCCAGGAAATCCTTCGGTGAGAATGCCCAACCACCCCCATTACCTCGAATGCGATATGACAGTTTACTTTCAATGGTTTGTCTCATATATCACCCACAGCGTCTGCAAGAAAAAATACCACTATTTTCTTGCAAACTCAAATGTGGGATCAGACTTCATGCCCAGACCTCTCCCTGCCATCGTCAGCAAACCGGATGAAAATGGGCGAAGCGATGCGCGTTATTGGTCTATCCGTTTCGAATTGAGTCCCATACAAAGGTGACGCCCACATGCCACGAGCCCGGCAGCTATCAGGCCTGGATTGCCGTATCTGGCCTTCCCGAGGGCAAGGAGCCTTTCAAGGACATCATGCGGCGTGTGCGCAAAGCCGTGGGCGGCAACGACAAGTCCGCCTCGCATGCGATGCGCGTCGCCGGCACCGAGAATTTCAAGGTAAAGTACGCCTCCGGCTATCCCGTCGTGACCATCCTGGAGACGCATCCGGGCCGGATCATGTCAGCGGAGCAGCTGGAGGCCCTTGGCCTGGTAGCACCTCCCGAGCCGATCAAAACGACGGTACAGGCGTTGCGGCCGCGGACGCGGGGCGATGTCGAGCGCAGCTGGCCCGACTACCAGCGCTGCCTGACGGGCGCACCGCCGGCGACGAAACACGAGGGGCCGGACCAAAGCATGGCGGATTTCTTCTGGTGCATGCTGGCGGCACAGCGCGGCTGGAGCATCGAGGAGGCCGCAGCCGAGCTTCTCAAGGTCAGCGGGAACGCCCAGGACCGCGCCCGGCGTGGAGACGAGGGCTATTCGCTCATCACCGCCCAGAATGCGGCAGCAGCGGCAACGCGCGGCCGAAGGGAGGGTAGGGGGTGACGAGAATATCCAATTTCACCCAATTATGGCCATTTCCCCCACCCAGATCCGGCCTAGAAGCGCATTTAGGCCTCTTATCCGGTTTAATCGGGTAACTTTTCCGATAGACAATCCGGTATAATCCGGCATAGTTCCGGGTATGCTCAACACCGACACCATCCAGGTCACGCAGGAGTTGCTCGCCCTCCTGTCGGAAATCGACGAATTCAAGGGAGCGTGGCGCTTGCTGGGCACCATTGCGCCCGAGCGATTGAACGCCCTTCGGCGCGTTGCGACTATCGAGAGCATCGGATCATCCACCCGCATCGAGGGCAGCAAACTGACCGACCGGGAGGTGGAACGCCTGCTCGGCAACCTGGAGATCAAGCGGTTCAGGACTCGGGACGAGCAGGAGGTTGCCGGTTATGCCGATGTGATGGAAACCGTCTTCCGGGCATGGTCAGACATCCCTGTTACCGAAAACCACATTAAGCAGCTTCACCGCGATCTGCTCCAGTACAGCGACAAGGATGAACGTCATCGCGGCGGGTACAAGACCCTCCGTAACGATGTAGGTGCATTCGACGCCGACGGCAAAATGATCGGCATTGTCTTCGAGACGGCAACTCCGTTCGATACACCGCAGCAAATGACGGAGCTGGTTGTGTGGCTGAACCAGGCGCGCGAACTGCGCCGCCTGCATCCTCTGCTCATCGTCGCCGTGTTCATCGTCGTATTCCTCGCCATCCATCCCTTCCAGGACGGCAACGGACGCCTGAGCCGCGTTCTGACTACGCTTCTCTTGCTGCAGGCAGGTTATGTCTATGTGCCGTATTCCTCGCTGGAGAGCGTTATTGAAAACAGCAAGGAAGGCTACTACCTGGGCTTGCGTCAGACGCAAACCACCATCCGAACCGATGCGCCGAACTGGCAGCCCTGGCTGCTGTTTTTCATGCGCGCCTTGCAGCAGCAAAAACGCCGTCTTGCCGTGAAGGTCGAGCGCGAAAAGAATGCGCTCGCCGCCTTGCCGAAACTCGCCGTCAAAATCCTCGATTATGTGCGCGATCAGGGCCGCGTCACAACGCGCGACATGGTCCGCGAGTACGGCGCAAGCCCGAACACACTGAAAGTGACTTTCACATCGCTGGTAGAAAAAGGCATGTTGGTACGCCACGGCGCGGGTCGGTCCACTTGGTACGGATTACCGTGAAACGTACAGCTCGGCTTGTGGGGGCTTTGAGCGTTTCCATTTTTAGCCGTTTGTAGCCATTCCGTATCCGATAGCCACGGACGGCAGCCGGTCATCGATGCCGTGGCGTAAGATTCTTAGCAAGACTTGCGGCTAACTTTTGTGTTGTCACAGCCATACCATTCCAGCAGAATGACTAATTACTTCAAATATGGGGGAGTCAGTGGCGGAATTTGAACAAGTTCCTTTCGGAGCCCACGAGTTTGCGGACAATCCAGAGCCTCGGTGCCCGTGTCTGCTTCTGCTAGATACCTCCGGATCAATGCAGGGTGATCGGATTCGAGAGCTGAATGAGGGACTGGCCACATTCAAGGAAGCCCTGATGTCCGACGCCCTGGCTGCGAAGCGTGTCGAAGTCGGAATCGTGACGTTTGGGCCCGTCAATATCGTGACTGATTTCACGACCGCCGACTACTTCACGCCGCCTACGCTCTCAACCACGGGTGATACCCCCATGGGAGCCGCCATTACACAGGGCGTTGACCTCGTTCGTCAGCGAAAGGAAGTCTACCGCTCAAACGGTGTTGCGTACTTCCGACCGTGGATATTCCTGATTACCGACGGTGCTCCGACGGACAGCTGGCAGCATGCCGCCTCTCTTGTTCGCGAAGGCGAGCAGGCAAAGAGCTTCCAGTTCTTTGCGGTCGGTGTAGAAGGGGCGGATTTCGGCAAGCTTGCGCAGATTGCCGTCCGCGAACCGTTGAAGCTCAAAGGGCTTCAATTCCGCGAACTCTTTTCCTGGCTGTCCAATTCCCTCGGCTCTGTTTCCAGATCCCAGCCGGGCGAAGCGATTCCGCTGTCAAATCCCGCCGCTCCCGGCGGCTGGGCAACGGTCGGATGAAGCGTGCTTCCCGTTGGAGAATAGCTGCGGCTTCCGTGACCGGCTCGTCTCATGTCAGGCTTAGTCTGCCGTGCCAGGACACTGCGACCGCCAAAGTCTTCCACGATGCTGATGACAAGGAAGTGCTCGTTGTCGTCGTATCGGACGGCGCCGGCAGCGCGTCAAGGGCGGAAATAGGCTCATCCATCGCTTGCTCGACCGTCGCAGAGGCCGCGGAAGTATACTTCGCCGGCGGCAACAGACTTGAAGCTCTAGAACTTGATGTTGCCATTTCCTGGCTTCAGATGGTCCAGAAGGCTATCGCAATCCGCGCCGCGGAAGACATCGGCACCCCACGGGATTATGCCTGCACGTTGTTGGTCGCGGTCGTCGGCCAGGATTCTTCCGCCATCATGCAGATCGGCGACGGTGCGATTGTCGTGTCCGATGGGGCAGGCTGGAGCTGGGTGCACTGGCCGCAGCGCGGAGAATTTGCAAATACCACTTTTTTTGCGACCGATGAACAAGCCGAGAAACGCATGGCGTTTGATTTCTGCAAGGGAAGAATTGAAGAAATCGCGGTATTCAGCGACGGCATAGAGCCGCTCGTGCTGGAGTACACCACGCAGACGGTATTTGCTCCATTCTTTGACAAGATGTTTCCGGCCGTACGTGCACTTCAGGAGGAAGGGCTGGACCAGGGGCTTTCGACTGCTCTCGCAACCTATCTGGATTCGCCGGCAATCTGTGCGCGAACCGACGACGACAAGACGCTCGTGTTGGCTACGCGCGCAAACGCGGCAGCCGTGCCGCCGCTGCAGGATTCAGTCATTCCGTCTGAGGATACAGATGAATGACGCTGAATCCGCACACTTCCATGAAGATCACTGGCACCTCGGGCGTCCTGATGCTTGGCAAGGAGCTCGGAAGGGGTGGGGAGGGATCGGTCTATGAAATCGTCGGTCGGCCCGAGGTGGTCGCCAAGCTTTATCACAAGTCGATGGGTAACGAGAGGGCCGAAAAGATTGAAATCATGGCCTCGATGCGAACCGAGGGACTGACAGCTCTCACGGCCTGGCCCCTGGAATTGCTCCGCAACAATGGCGGCACACCCTGCGGATTCTCGATGCCTCGGGTTTCGGGCCATAAGGATATTCATACCCTTTACAGCCCACGGAGCAGGAAAACTGAATTCCCAACTGCGGACTGGCGTTTTCTGGTCCGAGCCGCAGTCAATGTATCCAAGGCCTTCGCTGAGATACACGCGTCAGGGTGTGTCATTGGCGATGTCAATCACGGTGGTATTACGGTGTCCGACAAGGCGACCGTGCGCCTGATAGATTGCGACTCCTTTCAAATATCCTCGAAAGGCCGTCATTTCCTCTGTGGAGTCGGGGTCGCCACCTTCACCCCGCCCGAGCTTCAGAATACGAAAGCGTTCAGCAGTGTTATTCGCACGGCGAACCATGACAACTTTGGGCTTGGTGTCATGCTTTTCCAGTTGCTCCTCATGGGGCGACATCCCTTTGCCGGCCGCTTTCTCGGCCTAGGCGAAATGAGCCTTGAGCGAGCGATTGCGGAATTCCGTTTCGCCTATAGTGCCAACGCGCGCTCGATGCAGATGGAGCAACCCATCGGGGCTCCCGCGCTTCTTTCGCTCTCGTCCCCTGTGGTCCGGCTCATGGAAAAGGCGTTTTCACGCGAAGCAGCCGCAGGCCTGCGACCAACGGCGAAAGACTGGATCGGCGCATTGGGGGAGCTGGAGACGCAGCTTAAGCGTTGCGGAACGAGCGCTTCGCACTACTATTTCACGGGGCTCTCCTACTGTCCGTGGTGCCGGGTTGAGGCTGCCACCGGTGCTATCCTGTTCAATTTTTACAGCGTTTCCGGAGCCGGTACGGTTGCGTTCTCTGAAATCGCGGCCGTCTGGCAACGGATCGCCGCCGTACAGCCACCCGAACCCGTACCTGCGCTTCTTGGCAGGGATACAGTTGGAGCGATACGCGCTTCAGACGAAGCCGCGGCGATCGGCAGAGGCAAAGCATTCAGATCCGTTGCAGTTGTTGCGGTCATTATTGCCATCATCGGTTTATGCGTAATCCTTCCGATGGCATGGTTTTTGTGGGTCTTCGGAGGCCTATTCCTCGCCACTGGAATCGGCAATGGTGGCTCCAGTAAATCCAAGGCTCTCGCACTTGCGGCACAACACAGGACTCTTGAGGCGCAGTACCGATCGATAAGAGAGCGTTGGGACGCTGAAGCCAGCGATCGGAAGTTCTCCGCCAAGATGCGTGAACTCGAAGGCTACAGAAGCCAATGGAACGAACTACCCGCCGTCAGGCAACGGCGGTATCAGCAGCTTGAGCGAGAGCGCGAGAAGAAACAGCTCGAACGGTTTTTAGAGGCTTTCACCATCGACAGAGCTTCCATCCCAGGGATCGGCCCCGGCCGGAAGGCGGTGCTGGAATCCTATAGCATCGAAACGGCGCAAGACATAAGCCTCAACATGAAGGTTCCGGGCTTTGGCCCGGCACTCACAGGGGCACTCATGGAGTGGCGGCGCAGCGTTGAAAAGCAATTCCGCTTTGACGCGAACCAAGGAATCAACCCTCGGGACATCGCGAACCTCGACAGGGAGATTGCCGACCTCCGGAGAAAGCTGGAGCAATCGTTAGGCTCCGGGGCAGGTGAACTCATTCAAATCAGGAATCACATTCTCGCTCAGAGGACAGCATTGCAGGCACAGGTAAACAGTGCGTTCAAGGCCATGCTGCAGGCCGAAGCTGACATGAATGCGGCCAAAGGGTAGGGCCCACAAAATAATTTTTGGCGTCTCTATCCCAAATAGTTTCTTACATGTAGACGTAGTACGTAGATAAGTGAACGTACTTACTTGCTTGATAGCACGTATTACGCGCGATTATAGTTCGATTTGTGAATCAGCGAACCATATCCCGCGCGACCCTGTACCCCGAGTTTTGTCCTTCCCTACGGGCTGCCGAAGAGGCGGCGCTGCGGGAAGCGGCGGACACTGGTGGCATCCTTCTAAAGGTCAGGTCGCTCAGAGTCGAGCCAAGCCACATCATCGCGGCGGGAGTGATCCCGGCATCCGCGCTCGCATTTGAGCGCCCATCCGAGTTTCCAGCCCATTTACGGCCCAGATCGCTCGGCACCATGCGCCTCTCAAAGAGCAGTCTTTCCAATCCGAACGAAAATGACGAGCTCGGCTATCTCGTGCTGCAAACACCCGTCGTGGCGACCGGCCAGGTTCCCGAGTCAGAGGACGGAGACAGCATTTGGGTATCGGTCTCTGTTCCACCAGCCACGGCGGCGCTGGAACCCGGCGTCATCGGCGCCGCCTGTTGCGGCCGCTGTAACCGCCCCATTAGCAGACCGCGTTTGCTCGCGGTTCCCAACACTAAACTCTGTACAAATTGTCAGCAGAAAAAGGAGACCAAATGCTAGAAGCCACAAGCGACCTCGTCACATTGAAAAGATTTCCAACCCTTGAAGAAGCCAACCGGGCCGCGGGTCTGGAAGCGGGAAATACCGGCGCGCTTTCCATCCCGGTCGTTGCTTTTCGGCAAGGAAAGCGGACCGTCGCCACAGGCGCGTTGCCCATGAGCTGGGTGCGGAACCGTCTTGAGTCCCGCTCGGCGAAATCCGCAAAGAAGGGCGGATCGATGCATGATGCGGAAGCGGCGTGGAACCGTCCCGAGATCCCGGAGCACTCCCAGGCGATCGCCAAATACATCATGGAAAATTATGAAAAAGCCTACATCATCCCGCCGCTGTCCTTGAATATCCAGCACCGCGTCCACCTGTACATTCCCGACTATCAGTCGGATTTTCTTCCGGGGTATCTGGTGATTCCCGGCTCCGCCACTCTTGCCGTCACGGACGGTCAGCACCGGAGGACCGGAATAGTGCAAGCAATGGATCAGATGGACGAGGCGACCTCCGCAAGGTTCGCGAGCGATGCCGTCGCGATAATGATTACCTGCGAGACCGATCTCAACCAGATCCACCAGGATTTCGCGGATTGCAGCAAAACGAAGCAGCTGCCACCGAGTCTGCTCGCGGTTTACGATCGCCGTAATCCGGCAAACAGGCTAGTCACTGATCTTGAGCGCATGTGCCCGCTCTTCAAGGGTCGGATCGATCCCACCAGCAAGACGCTGAGCAAGAAATCGACCTTCCTTTTCCTTGCGAATCAACTCCGGCAACTTGTCAAGGAGTTGCTCGCCGGCAGCTATGCCATCGCGGACGTTGATTTCGAGAAGCGGGCTGTTGAGTTGCTCG
>Ga0073928_10010498_pt1 | contig 11015 bp, 7 predicted proteins | sample PaiPotPPA55metaG_FD_76969 | JGI IMG/M metagenome (GOLD analysis project Ga0073928, IMG submission 76969) | Iron sulfur acid spring bacterial and archeal communities from Banff, Canada, to study Microbial Dark Matter (Phase II) - Paint Pots PPA... ...
GCCCGTGCCGCCGGTGCTGAGCGCAGAGGGTTCACCGATACCGCCCGTGCCGCCCGTGCTGAGCGCAGAGGGTTCACCGATACCGCCCGTGCCGCCAGCCGCTGCGTTCACTGCTTGAGCAGAATGGTCCGCAGCGTCTAATTGGCATAAACCGTTGCGGATCTACTTGTTACTGCCGGCGTTGGTAGTACTTCCTGCCGCAGCTCAGTTCCGACAGCAAACCCTCGGAAGTTATCAATTGATACCTATTAAAAGGGGTATCAAAGTGATAGCATTCACGCTTGGCCATAAAATTACCGCCGCTCGTGGAAATTGTGTGGGCCGCCAGCTTCGTAGTCCAATTGGCGCTGTGCGGTATTCTGATTATTTTCGGGCATTTTCGGAGATTACCTTTTTTCACCGCGTATGTGTGTCTTAACCTCTTTCAGGCGTTGTTCTTGTATTTAATCTATCAGTACTACGGCGGTTATTCTCAGGTCGCTTTTCTTGCGGGCTGGTGGTCGGAAGCCATCACTCTACTGGCTCGTCTCTTTGCCACGGTCGAAATATTGCGTCTGGTGCTGATTTCTTATCGAGGCATCTGGGGCTTGGCATGGCGGCTGCTTGCTGTGACTTCAGTAGTGACGCTGATATGCGTGACCGTGGCTTCCTGGGGAGACGCCAGGCAAGCCCTGATGCGAGCAGACCGGGGTTACCATCTAATATTCACAGCGGCCCTCATTTCATGTCTGGCCTTGATCCGTTACTATTTCATCCGCGTTGACAACGCATATAAAGGTTTGTTGATTGGATTTTGCTTTTATTCGTGCATCAAAATTCTGCTGAATACTGTTCTGTACACATTTTTGTATCAACAGCATTCGCCTTATGCCTCTGTCTGGCAAGTTCTGGCGCTTTCTCCTTATTTGATTGTCCTTATATTTTGGGGCGCGGTCTTACTGCATCCGTTGCCGAGCATGCAAGCGCAACAAGCCGTTTTGCCCGCTTCCGTCTACGGGCGGATTTCCCCTCAGATTAATCTTCAACTCCAGGCTATTAACAAACAGCTGATGAACTTCTGGAAAATAGAGGGGCCGCAGCCGTGAATTACTCCGTAGCCGTGTTTGCGAGCGTTGCTCTATTGCTGCTGCTGGCGATGGGGTGGTTGGCGCTTTCGGGGGTACGCCGCCGGCCGCACTTCGCTCGAAATGAATGCCCCGAGCTTGAGTGCCTTCATATCTCCCACCTACGGCAAATCAAACAGGCACTTGCAAATACGGATTTTATGTATCTTAAGGACCAAGGATACCCCTCGCTTGCCAAACGCATTCGGAAGGAACGTCGGCGCATTGCGTTTAGCTATTTAGCCTGTTTGCGGGCTGAATTCGAGAATTTGCTGAGCCTTGCGCGCATGATTGCGGTGATGTCGCCAAACGTTGCAGTCGCGCAAGAGGTTCAGGGTTTGCGGCTAAACTTGGAGTTTATGTACCGATATTATTTGATTTACTTCCGGTTGGTCAGTGGCGTCGCGCCCCTGGAGGCTATCGGGGAACTTGGCAATCTGGTCAGCGGATTGACCATTCGAATGGAAACGGCCATGAGCGAGCTCGGTGAGCGAGCTGTTTTAGGCATAGAGATATTACCTCACAACGGTGGTGGGTTGGACGCGGGCGGATAGCAGCACATTGATGGCATCCAAGAGTTGCCCTTTGTCCAGCGGTTTTTTCAAAGCGAACCGGCCAGTGGCCTTTTCGTCAAAAGAATCATTCCGCGAGTCCGGCGTGGACATTCTGATCACTCGCTGAGAAAACGCGGGTCTGTGTTCGATAAGCCAGTCGTAGAAGCTCTGCGTAAGCTGCACATCGGTAACGTCGCCGTCAGCAAGAATAACGTCAAAATCATATTTGTCGATAAGACCGTGGAGTTCGTCTCTGTTTTTAGCAGTGTGAACCTCGTACTCGTGTGCATCGAGGATTCCATTCAAGGATTGCAAGACGGCATGGTCGGAATCGACGCACAGGATCAAGCCGGGTCTTTCGGTGTTCTCCGGCTGTGAGTTTCCACTTCCCGACTTCGGGGAACCGTCCAGCGGTAATTCGATGGTAAAGGAAGCGCCGCGATGAGGAAGATTGCGGACACGAATGGTGCCGCCGTGCTCGGTCACAATTCCATAGCAGATGCTTAAGCCCAGACCGGTTCCTTTGCCTACCGGCTTGGTCGTGTAGAAGGGATCAAACACGCGAGAGGCTTCCTGCACGCCGGGGCCGCTGTCGGTAAATTCAACAAAAACTCTGGTTTTGTCCGAACGGGTGGTGACCCACAAATCACCGTCGGCGGAGCTTTCCAAAATGGCATCGACCGCGTTGTTTACCATATTGAGAAAAACCTGCTGCAATTGATGAGGATCAGCGGACATCACCGGAAGGTCTGGAGCTAAATTCAGATGCACACGAATGTTGCTCATGCGCAGGTCGTAATCGCGTAGCGCCAAGGTGTCTTCCAGGATGTGATTAATCATGGTGGGCAGGCGTTCAGGTTTGTGCTGGCGGGCGAAGCTCAACAAATTTTGCACAATCCGATGAGTGCGCTGCGCTTGCTTGTAAAGCTTTTCGGAATATTCCATTCCCTGCGGTCCCATCTGGCCGCTGGCGCTTAGTAACTGGCTGTATCCCAGAATGGCGGTCAGCGGGTTATTCAATTCGTGAGCAACCCCGGATATTAATTGTCCGACGGCCGCCATTTTCTCGCTATTCAATAGCTGTTCCTGAGTGCGGCGAAGATTTTGATAAGCCTGGCGGGACTCGTCGTATAGCAGGGCTCTTTCCGTAGCGTTGGAAATCTGGCTGCCAACGGCGATAAGCAAGTTGGCGTCAGCGGGGGAAAATTCACGCGGCGTGCGGCTGCCTACTACCAGTCCTCCAAGAGGACGGCCCTTGGACCAAAGCACAACAACGTAAGAAGAAACGATGGCCTCTTTGGTCAAGGCGTCGCGGAAAATCTGCGGCAGTGCAAGCCCGTGAGCGGATAAAAAGGTCGCGTGTACAGCTTTAATATGTTCAAGCAATTCTGCTTGTAGTGCGACCGGCGGCATGTGGCGCGCGTACTCGGAGCGCTGGCCAACGCCAGCGACGCGCCGCAGCGTCGTGCCGCTCTCATCGAAAAGAAATAGCGAAGATGTATCGAGGCCAAACAGCTCTGACAGCTGAGTTAATGTCCTGCGAAGCGAATCGGTCAGATCCATGGATTCGGTGAGGGTCTGGGCGATGGAGTTCAACACCATGAGCTCACGATTTCGGCGCCGAATTTCATGCTCGGCCCTTTTTCGTTCGCTAATGTCCAGCACGAATCCCTGGTAGGCCGTGACATTCCCGGAATTGTCGCGGATGGCGACAGACGATTCGAGTACGGATCGCACTTCCCCATCCTTGCGCCGCATATCGAATTCGAAGTCCGCGACGCTGCCATGTTCATGCAGCAGTCTTTTCAGTCGATCGCGTTCCGAGGCGTTTACATAAAGAGAACCGGCAATATCGACGTTCAGGAGTTCTTCGCGAGAATCGTAGCCGGTCATTCGAAGCATGGCATCGTTGAAATCCAGGAAGCGCCCCTGCGGCGTGGAAATGAATACGCCTTCCTGTACGTTGGAAACCAGCGTGCGGTATTTTTCCTCCGCGCGTTTGCGATCGGTGATGTCCTTAAGAACATGTACGGTACCCAGTGGATTTCCCGCGGAATCGGAGAATGTGGAATTTGAGGCCAGGAAATAGCCTCGCAGCCAAGGGTCGGGATCGTCTCCTTCGCCGGCCACACCTTCGCAAAAAGGGCAAATGTCGTAGGTCATGCCATTGCGTGGCAGCAAGTTCGTGACCGTGCGACCTACCAGCGCGTTGAAGTCCCTGCCCAACAAATGGCTCAACCGTTGATTCGCGCGCAAAACACGGCCTTGTCCGTCGTGGACCAGGATGGGATCGCCGATGGAGTCAAAAGTGTAGGCCCACTGCTTTTGTACGGTGGTGACTTGTTCGAAGAGCAATACGTTTTGCAACGTTAATCCAAGAAGATTGCCGATATTGACGAGATATGCGATTTCATCTGGTTGGAAACGCTTTTCGCGCGCGGTGCCAACGCCAAGAATTCCCAATGGCCCGCTCTTACCGCGAAGCACAATCGTAACCATTTCTCGTACCGCCGGCTCGGCGACACAGGGCCATATGTCTCGATCGGTCTCGGGATATAAACGCAGGAACTCTGAGGATCCTTCGTGAAATAATTTTGCCAACCACGGCTCGGTCAGCGGCAACTGGGTGCATCCGCTGAGGAACGACTCGCCGAATCCCACGGAAGCACGCACCGCTAACTGCGCCGCTGAGCCCTCTCCTTCAATCAAGCGGATCAGGCCGTGCGTCGCACTCAGGCTTTCCACAACTTGAACCAGGACGCTGTCGAGAAGTTCACGAACGGAAAGGCTCTGCGTGCTGGCGGTTGTCAGTAGCGTGAGTCTGCGCATCTTGTCATTCAATTCATCCGTGCGCGCACGGCCACTCTCCAGCACCACCACGATCATGGCGATACCCATCGCCACGCCCAAAAGATCGTCAAAGGCCATGCGCAACAAAAAGACGGGAGATTCAGCCCACAACGGCCGGTCCAGCCCGTGGAGACCGCATGCGAAAAGCAGGCCGGCGAGCAACTCTGCACCGTGCCCCGAACCGTATCGTTCCTGAGTGGCGCGGCCGCGCCAAAGCATCCAGCCGGCCACCAGCAGTACAACACTCTCAATAATAGCGGTGGCCCAGCGAGCCAAATAGATGTGCTGTCCATTAGCCTCAAGATAGAAAACTGTTACAAGGATCAATGCCAAGGGCGGAAAAATTGGCCAATGTAATCGGTCAGACTCCACCGTGTACTGGATGACGGCAATCAGAAATAACAGTGCGCTGGCGACATGCCCGACGACCAGCATCACCCCAAAGCCCCGCACCGGAGTGATTGCCAAGGCCGCTTCGCTCATGGAAGTCAGGGTGAATACAGACCAGCCTATGAGCCAGGAACGGAAATAATTGGAATGATGATCCCTGCGAAAGAGCAGAAACAAGACCAACAGAACAATGGAGGACGCGGCTTCAAAGAAAGCGATGCTTAAGAGGCCTTGATTTTCTAACACGTTGCGCCCTTTCCACGCAGAGATGCCGTATTTCGAGCTGGGCAGCTACGGCGGGAGACTCACGAATGGACCACAAAAGCTATAAGAGAGAAGCCTATCGCGACGCTAACACGCTATTTTCTGACTAGGCAAGCCTTCGCCATTCGGGGTGTGCCGTCCCATATAATGACTACAGGGAGCCAACCTACGTGGAGATGGAAAATATCCTGGTTGTAGATGACGAGGAAGCAATTCGAGAAGTTGTCTCGACCATGCTGGAGTCCAAAGGCTATCACTGCACGACGGTTCCCAATGGTCGAGCCGCTCAGGATCAAGTGAAGCGCTCGACGCCGGACCTGGTTCTGAGCGACATGATTATGCCGGAGATGGATGGGCTCAAGTTGCTGGAGTGGATGCGGCAGTACGATCCCGAGGTTCCGGTCATCATGGTTACCGCCATCCACGATATTTCCACTGCCCTGGAATCCATTCGCAGGGGCGCATACGACTACATTTTGAAGCCCTTCGAAAAGGATCAGCTATTTCTCGGCGTTGGACGAGCCTTGGAGCACCGCAGGCTGATCACTGAGAACCGCAGTTACCAGCGGAACCTTGAACAACTGGTTGAGGAGCGTACTGCGCAACTTACCGGCGCAATTGCGCAACTGGAGCAATCCTACGATGACACGTTGGAGGCGCTGGGCAGTGCCCTGGACTTAAAAGACGCCGAAACTGAGGGCCATTGTCAGCGCGTGACGGCGTTTTGTATCTCCATCGCCAAAGCGATGGACGTGCCAACTGCTTATCTGCCTGTCCTGGCGCGAGCAGCGTTCTTACATGACATTGGGAAAATGGCCATACCCGACGGCATCCTTCGGAAACCTGGTCCGTTGAACGACGAAGAAAAGCAGATCATGCGGAAGCACTGCGATATCGGCTACAACATGCTTATCCGTATACCCTTCCTGCGCGATGCCGCGGAAATCGTGCTGGCCCACCAGGAATTTTTTGATGGCTCCGGTTACCCGAGGAAATTAAAAGGTGAAGAGATACCGCTTGGAGCGCGCATTTTTACCATTGCCGATTCCATGGACGCCATGATCAGCGACCGGCCGTATCGTAAGGCTCTTCCACTGTCACATGCTCGCGGAGAAATAAAGCGCTGTTCGGGCACGCAGTTCGATCCTAAAGTTGTGGATGTGTTTATGGACATCCCGGAGGAGCACTGGATCGAGCTGCGCGAAAACCTGGGCTCGCCATTCCGGCTCGCACATCTCAAGAATCTTTCCTGAATTTCTCGCCGATCAAGGCAACTAAAGCCTCGATCCCAGTGGCAAATGACAGCTCTGGCGTGATCAGACTTACCACCACATATCCATCCGCCGGAAAATCGTAAAAATGACCGGGGTGAACGTACACCCCGCGGGAATTTAGCAACTCCAGCGCGAGGTCCCCATCGCTCCCGGTCGCCGGCACTTTGATCACAGCGTACCAGCCGCCTTCCAGATTCAACCGCGTACACCATTTTTGCGTTGCGAGAAGTTTGTCGAGTTGCGCGAGGTTGTTTCGCGTCCGCGCGATGCATTGCTGCTGGAAATTGTGGCGCAGCTCCAGTAAGACTGGCAGAGCCAATTGCATCGGAGTATTCAGCGACAAATAGGTGTCGGCGATCATCTCCAGCCTCGCGACCGCTTGCTGCTTCAGTGCTTCCGGTCCCGTCGCGATTAACCAGGCAACCTTCATCTGTGGCAGGCCAGAAATTTTGGACAGGCCGCTCATGGTGAACGTCAACGCCTCGTTGTTGGTGGCGAAACTCTGGACGACGCCTTTACCTAGGGAAAAATCCAGAAACACTTCGTCGGCAATGATTGCCAGGTCGCTTTCCAGACAAAACTGGTTCAACCGATGCATGTCGTCAGGCTTGCAGAAGTGACCTGTTGGATTGTTTGGGTTTACGACGACAATGGCGCGGGCACGCGGAGTGATAGCCCTCTGCAAAGCGTGAAAATCAATCTGCCAGCCGTAGTCGTAAATCAATGGATATGGCACCGTGGCCACGTCCTGAATATCCGCGAGAAAACTGAAAAGCGGGTAGCCCGGCTGCGGAATCAAAACTTCATCGCCGGGATTGCACAACGTGCGAAACAAGAACGAGTACGCTTCACTGGTGCTGGTAGTCAGAAAAATGTCATTGACGTTAATCGCGCAGTTGCGCGATCGATAGTAATCGACTACCGCATTGCGCGCCGTGAGCAGACCCTGAGGATGAGGGTCATAATTCAGACCGGCCGGATCACTAACCGCCCGCAAAATCCGTTCTGCCTCAAAATGAAAACCGCACTTTGTGGGATTCGATTCGGTTAAGTCAATTACCGGTTTACCTGAAGAGAGGCGATCGGCCAACGCTTTACTGAGTGGATTGGGCTCGAGGTTCCAGGCGGTGCGATTGGAAAACATTCGCCGAAGGTTAGCATGAGTAGCGAGAAAAGCTCCTCAATCGCCCATTAATTCATTGCCGGTTATCGGCCCAGGTAGAGAAGTACAGCCAGAAACACCCACAGCGCATCGAGAAAATGCCAGAAATAAGAAGTGACTTCCGCGGCGGTGGATCGAGTGACCTTGGCGTGCTCGAAGTTGCGAAACAATACGAACAACAGAGCGGCTACACCCGCCACGATGTGCAGCGCGTGCGCGCCGGTAAACAAATAAAAAAAACTGCTCGAAGGGTTGGTGGCCAGGTAGACCCCTTGGGCCACAAGTTGCCGCCAAACTAGAATCTGTCCACACAGGAAAATGAGCCCCAGAGCTGTGGTTACGGACCACCACATGCGAAATGCCGATCGATCTGCCCGCGCCAAGCGCCGCCGAGCGAGTTCCAGCGTCACACTACTGGCAAGTAGAATCGCGGTGTTTACCCAAACGAAAGCGGGAAAATGAAATGAATTCCAACCCGACTTAAAGCCTTTGCGAACGAGATAGGCGCTCACCAGCGCCATGAAAAACATGAGGATGGAAATAATCGCAACGGCAACGCCGCTGTAATATCGCTTTGGTGAGGTACGCCCGGAATCCCTCCGTTTTGAGCTGTCGTCCTCTCCCCCATCGCCGCCAGCAGGTGGCTTCCCTCCCCCGCCTCCACCGCCAATGTTTTCAATAATTATTTCGATATCTTGGACATCTACTGTGGATGGCACGGTAACCTCAATGCAATGCAACCTCAGAACTTGGGAAGAGAAGGAACGGAAGCGCAAAATTCACTGACTATCAACGCTCTTATGACGATAACCAGTGTGCTGCAGAAAATTGGTGCGGTCGAGAGGACTCGAACCTCCACGCCTTGCGGCGCTAGCACCTCAAGCTAGTGCGTCTGCCAGTTCCGCCACGACCGCATCGTGATAATCCTAGAGTGCCACGGCAATGCTGTCAATGAACACCATACTCTTATACCGCGACGCCTTTAGGAGCCAGCGGAAGCGTGTTCAGCCGCTTGCCGGTGGCGTCGAAAATCGCATTGCCGATGGCCGGAGCGATGGCCATGATTGGCGTTTCACCAGCGCCTGCAGGCGCAATGTCTTTGCGATCCAGCAAGATTGCTTCAATCTCTGGAACGTCGCGGAATCGTGGAACGCGGTAAGCCGCGAAATGCGGATTCTGAATGCGTCCATTTTCGAATTGGATGGCTTCGAATAATGCGCCACCGTGCCCTTGAATGATGGCGCCTACAACTTGATTGCGCAAACCATCGGGATTGACGATCGCGCCGCATTCGAACGCTTCCACCACCCGGACCACCTTCACCTCGCCCTTAGAGTCGACCGCGATTTCAACGCATGTGGCCACATAACTTCCCTTTTCGTTGCCGGCCGCCAAGCCAAATCCCTGGCCGTCCGTCGTTTTCTTTCGCGGCCAATCGAAAGATTTTGCCGCCGCTTCCAGCACCGCGCGCATCCGCGCGTCGGAAAGATTCTTCACGCGAAACGCTAGCGGATCGATTTCCGCGACGCGGGCCAGCGCGTCCATATGCGTTTCGCGCGCGAAGTGGTTGGCAGTTGCCGCCAGCCCGCGATACGAGCCGCTGCGCAGCACCAATGGGACGGCGTGATATTCGACACGCTGATTCGCCACCACGTAAGGCGTTTCTATGCCGGACTTCCCCGAGTGATAATTGTCAAACTCCCAAGCCGTCAGCTTGCCGTCAGAATCGATGGCGCTTTTCACTTCAATTACACCCGCGGGACGAAAATACGCCCAGGTGAATTCCTCTTCGCGCGTCCAGACAACTTTCACCGGACGCCCTGCGGCGCGTGCCAGGCGAGCGGCTTCGAGCGCGGCATCACTGGTGTGTTTTCCGCCATACGCCGAGCCCATGTCTGGCACGATGACGCGCACATTGCTCTCCGGTACGTGGAAAGTCGCGGCAAGTTCATCGCGGTTCGCGAATGGCCGCTGCGTGCCCGTCCACACCGTGAGCTTTCCATCCTTCCATTGCGCCAGCGCCGCGCGTGGTTCGAGAGGTGCGTGCGCAATGTATTCCACGGTGTACGTAGCATCCAAACGATGCGCCGCGCTGGTGTAGCCGTCTTCTAGCGAGCCTTCTTTGATGGGGTGCTTATCGGAACCCGCCGCGCCATTCTGTTTCAGATAAGAAAATATTTCGCGGTTCGAAATCTGTGGCACTTCTTTCCACCGCACCTTCAGCGCATCCAAGGCTTTCTGCGCTTCGTGAACAGTGGGCGCCGCCGCACCCACGAAATCTCCATCATGCACGAGGGTCACGCTGGGTTTCGTTTTTGCCGCGCTGTCGTCGTAAGCAACGATGGTCGCGCCGAATGATGGCGGCCGTAGCACCTTGCCATGCAGCATCCCCGGCAGTCGCAAATCGGGCGTGTACTGGTGCGACCCAGTTACGAAAGTTCGCGCCGCCACCTTGGGAATTTCTTTCCCGGCAATGGTCCATTGCGTCGCGGGGATGGTGGGATCGTCAGCCGGCAAAACTTGCGCCAGTGTTTTGCCTTGCGCCAACTCGCCGTAGCTAGCGGAATTGTGCGAGACAGGATCGGTAACTTTTCCTTCGGCTGCCACCAGCCCGGTAGGCGCAACGTTCCATTTCTTGGCTGCTTCCGCGACCAGCAAATCGCGTGCGGCCGACGCAACTCGCCGAAACTCCGGAGTCATGCTGGGAGTTGACCGGCTGCCAAAGGTTCCCGCGTCGAATGGCGTTAGCGTCGTATCCGCGGTCACCATGCGCACGCTTTCGAAAGGCACGCGCAATTCATCGGCAATCGTTTGCGCCAACGATGTGCGTATGTTCTGCCCTATTTCTGCTTTGCCCGTGAATCCGGTCACGCTGCCATCTTCGCTTATATGCAGCCACGCGCTGATGTCTGTCGGAAGCTCTTCAGGATGGAAGCCCTTGGATTGCGGCGCTGTTTCCTGTCCGGCGAAGGTATGCGTTGCAGAAGTGAAAATCGCGATGCCGGCGCCGAGCAAATGGAAAAAGTCCCGGCGTGCCAGGTCGAATTTGTGAATGGGATTTTCGCTGAATTCAAAGCGCTCCGGCTCGGGAACAAATTTATCGGCTCGTTTAATCATCGTCCCGGCTCCCGCGAAACTTTGGCCGCATTCAATACCGCTTCCATGATGCGCGGATGCGTTCCGCAACGGCACATGTTGCCTTGCAAGCCTTGCACAATGTCCGCGGGACTTGGATTCGGATTTGTTTTTAGCAGTCCGACGCTGCTCATGATCATTCCCGAGGTGCAGTATGCGCACTGAAACGCTCCTGCATCCAGAAAGGCTTGCTGCACCGGATGCAACTTGCCATTCTGCTCGAGACCTTCGATCGTAGTAATCGGCCGGCCCGCTGCCGCGCTCACGGGAATCTGGCAGGAGC
>Ga0073928_10010500_pt1 | contig 11013 bp, 21 predicted proteins | sample PaiPotPPA55metaG_FD_76969 | JGI IMG/M metagenome (GOLD analysis project Ga0073928, IMG submission 76969) | Iron sulfur acid spring bacterial and archeal communities from Banff, Canada, to study Microbial Dark Matter (Phase II) - Paint Pots PPA... ...
ACCGCGCCAATCGCTCGACCCTTATCGTCGATTATTGGCGATCCCGACATGCCGTCCTCTGTGCGTCCGGCGGCAGAGACAATAATCAGTGCGCGCGGGCGGGCGACAAGATGACAGATGAACCACTCGCCGGTGAGCGACAGCATCCAGGCATCGCATTCGGCCCGTCGGAAGTCGACGCCGTCAACGGGCAGCCCCGGTCTTGTCTCAAGGAAGGCATTGTATGGTCGGTCATCGTCCGGCGGTCCGAGTACCGCGAGGTCAGCGACGGGATCGGCGAACAGGCACTCAACCGTCACCGGCCGATCTCGCCTGTCGATCGCGCCGACGCATCGCGGATAGGTATGCTCGAATGAATGCGAGATCGTCATCGCCAGCCGCGGCATGCAATGGGCCACAGTTATAATCAGCTTCTCATCTCGAATAGTTCTGACGACAAAGCCACGGCCGCCCGGTCCGACCCTGACGACGGACTTTGTCCAAACCGACCTTTGGTCGGTCTTATTGCGATCCGGGCTATCCAGAACGGCGACCAATGTTCAGAGTCTCTATAAAATGCTATTTAATATTAAAATCGACTGTCAGCCAAGACTTCACCTGCGGCGGATCACCCGGCTAGCTTCAAATGCGGCCACAGCATCGTCGCTATCGCACGACCAGGCACCCGCAACGGCTGCCCGTGCCGGCGGCGAAGCACCGATCGTCAGCAGCACGCCATCCCTGATCGAGTTGCCCTTGAATCGCCCGAAGAACATGATCTCTGCCGACAGGAACGGCGTGATCGGCACGATACTACTCGTCGTCGGTCCCGCGCGCCGCTGGCCAAGCTCGCCCCACAGGCCGCAACCGGCGAAGCCGAACCGGACCTGGCCCGCTGGATAGAACCGGCCATCACGCTCTTCAGCCACATGCAGCGCTTCGAGCCGCCCTTCGTCGATCTCTCTGAACCCGACGATGACGAACGGCGCCGTCTCGAAAACCTTCGTCTTGAGCCAATCCCGGCTTTCGCCTCCGCGACAATCTCGGCCGCCCGTTTTATCGCAGACCAGCGAACGCAAGTCGAAAGTGGGGGAATATCGCAGCCATGCGGAGATGTTACGCACGCTCGCACGACAGACGCGTTTTCCAGAGAGCCGCACTCCCCTGATCGCGTTAGCCGACAGCTTCGACAAACTCGCTGATCGTGTTGAGGTTTGGGAGACAGTTCCTCGGGCGGCGGATTAGGGGGCGGCAGGCCCCCTAGTAGTTACGACGTTTCCTCTAGCTCTACTGCGGCAAGCCGTTCGTGCTCTCCGGCTTCCTTCAATAGCCGAGCCTTGAGCCGGGCGGTTGTCGCGTTCGCGGCCAATGCGCGCAGGTGAGCGGCCTGCCGCGCATGAAAGTCAGGCGTATCCCTCGGGAGCGCCCGAAGCTTGTCGTCATCCATTGCTGTTCCCCTACGGTCTCAACAAGGCAACGGTCAGGCCAGGGGCTCGATCCCGATTAACTTAGATCAATGTATGGCATTCTACAAACCGGCAACCAGCGATGGTGCCTTTTTACGCCGCTCGGGTCGAAGACCTCGGCCCGCAGATTTCGTCCGGGTCGAGTGTCTCGCGTGCGAGCTTGATGAGCTGATCCCGCCTACCTCGTTTCGCCAAGGGCTTCGGCTTGCACCAACGACGCGCGTGCTTGATCTGGAACGGCGGTTCGCTGTCGCGAGTGCGATGCGAAAGGGAAGGCGGTCGTGTCGGTGAGGTGGGCTGGCGACGACTCGGCTTAGAACACCGAATATCATCCCCGCTGTGCGAGGCAGCGGGGCGGGCGATGAATGCTGCTCGTAGCTGCCGAAGACTACCGGCCCGGCGCGTTCGGGCTGGGAGACGACTGATGTTGGCCGGGGACGTATGCTGATCCTGGGCCGCTAGGATAGTGCGAACTCGCAGGTGCTTGCTCTGCTGCTCCTGGGATACCCTGTTCGGGGTTTGGCTGGCCATAGGCGCTCGGATACGAACCCATCGTGGGCGGCAATGCAGCCTCACGCCTAGCATGGCATGAAATAACAGGATTGTACAAAAATGCCTGCGTATAAAGATTGCCCAAGAGTTCCGGCGAGTGACGAACTACTCAGCATTGGTCGAGAGCTTAACCAATGAGCAAGCTCGATTGGATGGAACTGGAAACGCTCAGCAACGAGATAGCCCACGCTCAAAGCCGCCTCGATGCTGCCCGCGCCACAAAGAACCTTGGTCTCGTGCAACTGCTGGAACGTGAAATTGCTGATGCTTCAAAGCGCCGTGCCCAGGTGCTCGCCGATATTACAACTGGGCTCGGTGTGGCTGGTCCTGCTCGACCAAAACCGCAGCTCGTGACCGTCGTTCCAGTCCGCCAGCCAGAACAAGCACCGCCCGTGGAGCAGCAGCGCCCCGCTGAGCCGGTCGAGCCTATGCCCGCGTCCGCGACCGGGATTGGCTCATTTGAACCCGCTTCCAGCACCAACAAAACAGAAGGAGAGGTCACCGTGTGGGATAAGCTGACACCAGCGGACCTGGAGCGCGTCAAGCGGGGACTTTCCACGCGCCGCTCTGAGATGCTGGCCCGACACGCGGAAGAGCTGAAGGCGCTCGATGCCGAGCATGGCGAGATTGACGCCATCGAGAAAGCAATCGCTACATTCGCTCAGAAATTCAAACTCACCAAAAGCGCAGAAATGGTTCCCCTTGACGCGGAACGAATGCCCGCACAAGCCGGGTAGCTGCCCTCGATCCTGCGTCAACTTCACTGCGCGTTTCGGATGGCCCGCATCCGAATTCGATCAGCTTCGGTTACGCCATGTCACTGCAACCGCGAGAAGCACGACGATGGGGATGTACGGGTCCATCCTGGCTGCACTAACGATGCGCTTCGCGGCCCGTTGCCGTGCGCTTTGTTGCGACGCTTGGTGGGCCAACCACTCGCCGAGCGGTGCTTCGGGGGGTGAAGTTACCACTGGATCGGCCCCTCCGCCCACCGGCCCACCGGGAAGGGCACCTCGGGGAGGATGATCTTTACCGGCGAAGTGGTTGGTCGGGAGAAGCTATCCTGCCCATGACAAAAGTCTCTCAAATTGTAGGTTAATCCCTGCCAAACGTGGTAAATCGCCGTTTTGGCAGCATCATTCTTGGGGCAGAATTCAATGACCGGCAGAGCGCGCCTTCCTGGCGGGGAACCACGCAAGGCCAGCCAGAAGCGAACCCGGCGAGCAGGGGCACCGCCAACCCTCATGGCCCCGCAATGGCGCATGGGCGACAAGGTGCGATGGCACGACAAGACGGGCCACTTCCACCGCGACCTTGGCGACGGCAATGCGGAGGTGACGATAGCCAACCGGGCCTATCGAGTGCGGATAGGCGATCTCAGGCCGGGGTGATACGGGTCTTTATCCCTCGCGCTGACATCTCTTCATGAAGCTATCTTCAATCGCCTTCGCAGGAGTCCCTTGTACATTTCGTCATGAAGCTGGTCAAAGCCGCCCCGGCGAGAGGCTTGCCGTCTTTTCCAATCGCTTTATTTCGACAGGTGTCCTCTGCGGGCGCCGTTCCTATGACCGAGCCGAATGCAAAAACTGCGACAAGGGTAATCAGCACTATCCTTCGCATCGTCCTATCTCCCCTTCTTCGCGTTATGTACGGGGAACTCAGCCAGTCACGCGGCGGATCGCGTGGTAGACGACGAGTACGACGATAGCGCCGATCGCTGCGACGAACATGCTCCAAAGGTTAAAGCCGGTGATGCCTGTCCCGCCGAAACGCTCAAACAGCCAGCCGCCAACTACACCTCCGACAATTCCGAGGATGATGTCGAGGAAGAAGCCTTCCCCCTGCCTATTTACGATCTTGCTGCCGATGAAGCCCGCGATCAGCCCCAGTACGATCCAGCCGAGGATGGACATAGACACCCCTTTTTGCGGCCCTATTGGCACGCTCAAGCTGCAAACAGATAGCATTGATCTATTTCAACGTCCGCGTTTATTTCCTCGCAGCTAACGAAACCGCAGCCTTCCCAGCGCATCGCATTCCCGGCAGCCTGTGCCGATGGGGGTGTTGGGGTGATTTGTGGGGAAATGGACGGATGACGAGCCAGGGGAGTACCTGCAACCCTGGCCCGCCCGTTCCGCAGCAGACGTGGGCTGTGCCCGAACCTCGCCTGCCAGGGCATGTCTAACAAATGCGGCGTGAAGGTAAGGTTAACGTCGAGCTTTCAGCGCGTTAGGCATTCCTGGCGATTGCAGCCAGCGGTAACATTGTAGTAACATTCCTCGGTCAGTCTAATCGCTTAAGTCAAGGAGCCGCCAGGTGACGCGCGATGTGCAGTTTGTGATGTCCATCGGGCTGGTCGTCTTAGCCGCCGTAATGGGGATCGCCCTCTTGGTGCTCTTCCGCCTGCCGCTATCGCCGTAGCCATCTGCCCGCTACGAGGACGATCACGACGAAGATCACCGCGACGACGGCGGTGGCCCATTCGATGGCGTCCCATTCGAGCATCTTGGTAGTATGGTCGAACGTGAGAGCTGATCTACCCTTACGGTAGTTGAGGTAGACGGGCTTGCACCTGCTCGGTACTCCCGCGTAACCTCTCACCTGCGGACCCACCAACCGCATGGCCGCACTACCTGTCGCGGCCACCGATGCCAGTCTTGTAGGCCAGGGCGGCACCAGAGGGAGCGACTTGGGGCAACGGGGCGCTCCCTTTTCTTCTGGGGATATGAACGAGCACCATTAAGCGTCGTTGACAGGGTGTCCCGCGCATTCCTCTTGGGGTGTGAGGGTGCCCCACATACCAACCTAGCCGGGTGGGCGCGGAACCTCCTGCCCGGCCATCTTTGCCCGTAGCACAATCTTAACCTTGCCCGCTCAGGGTCCGGGCATGATCCGCCTACACACCTTGACCGATGGTATTGCACTGAGAATGTTGGAGCGCGATGGGGTCGCGGTTATTTGGCTGTCCCACCTCGCTGCCGCTCAGGTTTATCGGCAGGGACACAAGGCGGTGGCTGAGGCGATCATCGAGATTGCTGACGCTGCGGAGCGAGAGTGGATGCGGGGTAGGAACGCACTCGCTCTAATCGGTGATTGGCTCTGACAGCTACCATTCACCTAGCTCAATTACTCAACGGCGCTTTGGCTGTTTGAGGCGCTTCAGGGCACTGCGGGCAAGCTGATAAACGCCATTCGGGGTGATACCCCATTTCGCCGCGACTTGTTTGATATCGTCTCTTGCGATCAAATGTGCCAGCGCGTCAAGCTGGCGATCCACGTCGATTTGACCTTTTGGCATACTAACACTCCATTCGTGGCTTATTGAAATGGAGTGCTCCCAAGGTGACTGCAAGAGCTTTCAACGCAGATGCTTTTCTAGTTCATCTCAAATTGCCAACGCGGTCTTCTCCGGCATTACATGGTTCGTCCGTCAATCCGCTTCGGTGCCTGAAACAGCGGGACATTGGTCGTACTGATCAAGGTTTCGCCATGCTGCCGCGCAGCAGCTTCATTGGGGTAACAGCACAAAGCGATCATTCGCAATCCGTACTTCAAACCACGACAGGCGTGGCCTCGTGGCTTGTTTCCCCAGCGTGCTTCCTCAGCGGCCTTTCTGGTTTCAACGAGCGGGTCGACATGCTCCTGTCCGACGATGCCCCTCGGCTCATCCGCGCGCCCGAACGGGGGCGGCAGACTACCTTCGTCATGCAGGACGAACCTCCGGGTCTGCTCCAAATCTTGCGGACTGATGGCGGTTGCGTCCTCGTCACCCTTGACGATTGCGGCAAAGAACGCTGGATCTTGCTGGTCGCCAACAATGGGTTGGTTAGTCGTCCGGTCGATAACCACCCCGCCAGTGATCACCCGAAATCCGTTCTTCATTTGTTGGTCTAGGTCGGCGAGCGGTGGCAGTTCGGAATTCCGAAACCCGACCCTTGCGATCAGATAGCGGTAGACCAAGCGCCGTTGTTCCTCGTCCATCGGTGTCGCCTCTGGTGGGTACGTGGGGCCGTAAGTGATGGAGGATTGATCTACGCCGGGTTTAAGGCCGAGTGTTCCAATGCTTCCGACGGTCAATTGCCTGAGCCTCAATGGGCGCGAGCTTGGATGATCGCCGAGGCCCCGGTTTCCGAAGCAGAGGGCCGTCGCTGATCACATAGTGCCGCCATGCGGCCACAAGCTCCGGGTCGAAGAACGGGATCGAGCGGTACTTCTTATTGATGATCGCGTTGAACACGTCATTGGCTTTGCCATCGAAGACAATCGGAGGGCTGGCATCCGGCTCGACGTAATCTCGTCGAACTCCACCTTTCCGCTGTCGATAAGGGCAGTCAATTCGTGAGCCGGTAGCGGGTGCTCGACCTTATCTTTGAAGCGATGCCGTGCCCGCATGTAGCGAAACAGGACATCGCCAACTTTCGCCGATTTTTGTGTATCGAAGTTGTCCATCAGTTCTCCCCATCGTGCGTAGCAAGGAAAACCTGAGCATCAGAGATTAAGAGCCGGTTTACTTCACGCCACATCGCCACGACCCGGCGCTTGGCTTCCGGTGACTGCGTTGGTGTCGTGTACGGGCCGCGCTCGTCACCGGGAGCGGTATCCGCAAGCTGTCGCGTACAGTTGGGTGGGGAACGGGCCGGTGCGGCAGCACGTGACAGATGCAGTCGCGATCTTGTCGGGAGCTACCGTTTTTGCCGTCCGGCGGAGCAAAAACAGGTTCGGCAATTCGTGCTCGATGACGAATGGTCGTGGCCTGTTCTGCCTTGGGAACATCGGGCGACAGGGACATAGCCAGGGGCGCCTGCGCGGGATAACCAAGAGCGAAAAGGCCTTCATAGATGATTGCCGATGCTGGCTTGAGCGGCACCTCGTTTATGATCACGCCACCGGGCAGCAGCCTGACACCTCGTCCGATCAGGTATTCGAGGTTTGGCCGGCATCTCCCAAGGTGTCTGCCTGAACAGTGCTCTGGCCGTCAGGTAGCGACGTACCAAATCCGCAGCAGCCTTTGTCTTGCTCATCCCCGCCCCCCCATTCTTCGCCATCGAAGCTGAGCGGGTGTGGTTAAACCGAGGTTTACAGCACGAGTTTTGTCTTGATCGACGCTGTGACCTTTTTGGGCCGCTACCTGCTTTTAACCATGCATTAACCGCTCTCGACGTAATTCGCTTCCAGTTTCCCCGAACACGTCAGTAATTGGTGAAAGTATGTTCGGGATCTTGCTTCGACTCCTGAAGAATGAGAACGGGTTCACGGCAACGGAGTGTGGATTAATCGCCGCGTTGACGGTGATTTTCCTAGAGGCGTTGGTGACGAAGTTCTGAAGCGTGCTGCCCGCTTTAAGGAAATGGTACTAGACTTTCGGCTTGCATCCTGGGGAGCCGAGGCACCTGGCCGGAATAGGGGATCGCAAACCCTCCGGCCCGGTTTTTTTGGTTTGTCGGTGCTCGTTGTCACGCCACCCGGGTCGAAGCGGACTTCCTCAAAAGACCCGAACTGCCGCTCGGCGTAGCTGATCGCTCGCTCGCGGGCCGGCGAAGACGTGCCAATCGTCAGGTCGCGCTCGCGGGCATCGGCCAATTACAAGATGATCAACACCCTGAAACCTCTCGTACCATAACATCATCTCGGGCGAGAACGTGCCGCGCCGGGTGAAGTGGCGCCGGTGGGCCGCGCGCCAATAGTCCAGAGTTCAATCTCCTTCGCCCTCATCAAAGCGAACGCGCTGTCCACCTCATCGAAACGTGCTCGTCAGCCTTAACAGTTTCCACCGAAGCGACGGGCACGCGGGCCCGTTGAGCACGACCATGCATGCTCTTGCCGATATGGGTCTGTAGTCCTTCGATAACTGGCCAGCATGTCGCAGTCTTGATCCCGGCCAACATCCGGTCGTCCCGCTGCTTCGGTCGAAGGCACATTATGTATAGGGCCCTATATAGGGGCGCTCTCTAGACCGATCGGCCGTTGCGACCCAGCCGTTACGGATAAGTTCATCACGCCCGCCGGGATGACCCTCGCCGGGACTTCAGCGCCGCCCATATCGGGGCGCCCGTAGGGTCGTTAATCGGCGGTTAGGATTAACGAACCATTGTTGCCGGCTCCCCGCTCCCTCCGGTTTGGATTCAGCCATGGCAGCCATCGAAGTAAGCGTGACGATCGTGATACTGGTCGTTGGTGCTTGGCTGTTGCTCGGCATCAGCCAGAAGCCGGCGAGCCGAACGCGTCCGAAATAATCGACGCTGCGGGCGCCCGGTGCCCGGCTATGCGCCGCGTCGGTATCGGCCGCGGGTTTAGGGGCCGCCAGCGTCTCAATGGCGCGAGGCCGCTTCCTATGGCTCCGGAAGCGATGTTGCTCTGGCTAGCTCGGAGCCGGGTCGTCAGCGCCGCCCGCGCGGGGCCGTTCCGGTTAAGCGGCCCGCCGCTTCGCACGGCCTAGGGCATACCGCCTAAAGTTTATGGTTAATTGACCCTTTGTAGGATTCAGAGCACAGTCGCCGTGAGACCGATGCCCATATTGGTCTCCCCATATGTAACGACCTTATCCCCGCTTCGGCGGGGGTTTTTTTACCTCAGCAACCCTGGTCGGTTAGCCGAGCGATTATAGCGCCCGGTCCCGGCGTTCAGCGCAGTGGCGGCGGCAAAAAACAACCAGAACCAGCGCGGCGACTATCAGGAGGACGAAATGATTCATGGATGCGGAGTGCTCAGTAACCCCGAGCCAGAAATAGAGAAGCAGTGCGCACGATGCCCAAGCGAGCACAAAGGCAGCGCCGAGTTTGAGGCGTTCCGCGAGCGTCGGTTTAAACCCGACGATGCCCGGTGCGCGAAAGGTTCTCATGTCGGGTCGCACGATAATGCCCGCGTAAGACCGTTCCGTGACAAGGTTGAGCTACGACAACAACGACCTGTAACACAGCTTTCTCATGGCTCGTTACGGTGCTGCAACGGTAATAGATGAAGGTCCAGAAATGGTTGCGACGAAGGTGCCTATGAAACAATCCGCCACCGCGCGCCGCGCTTATCGAATGTACTTTCGCGGTGCGACCGCCATGCAGGAACAACGGTATGATGCGGCTCTGAAGTCGGACGAAGAAGCCCGTCAACTCGTGATGCTGATGCTCGACGATCGGCCGGCCTACCCCTGCGCGGAGGTTTGGGAGTCGGCGCGGCTCGTTTGCACTGTGCGCCGGGGCGAATAAGCCGCGGCCTCGGCATTCCGAGCGCTCGATCGCTATGACCCGCCGCTCGGCACGGCTGGCTGACCCTAATGCCGCCGCCGCACCCGGCTATGCGTCGACTCAGATGCCGCTACCATCCCGCCGCCAGTGTCTCAATGCCGCGAGCCGCGCTTTTAAGCCGCGCTTTTAAGGAATTTTTCTCGCGATTACGGTTACTATGCCGGATGGCCCACGCCTTGCCTGCGATCGAATACATTACCGCCCTTACGACAGTGATTTTCGTTGCGATCGTCCTCGTCATCGGGCGGCGGATAAAGCGCTAGCGCGGCCCGCCCGTGCATCGCGTCGGAAATGCCGGCGACCGATCACCCGCCGTCGACGGACGTCTTGCCGGGGCGCCGCCTCTGCTGGTCCGCGGCATCGATACGTTCCAGCGCAGCCGCTTCGTGCTCAAGCGGCGGCGCTGACCGTCTAGCACTGCGATCCCTCCCGTTGGTGCGGGAGCACGTTCCCGTACACCGCCGGATAGACGCGGCGGGCGCCGTCCCAAAGCTCGACGCTCCGGTGTTGCGGTCGCGCTTTCAGCATGGCCAGCGCGCGGTCGATGCCTTCGCGAAGACTGGCCACTTCAATCACCTCGAAAGCCTCAATGTGATCGGTCTCGTCTAGGAAATAGCAGCGGTAAATCTGCATCGCGCTTCCCCTCGGATGAGAGCGGTGTAGGGGATTATTGTGTCGGCGTAAGTACATAGGTTGCGGCGCGTGCTGAGCATCCCCTGCGGCGTTTTGGGGATCGCCCGTACGCCGGAATGCGCGTCGCCCTGCCGCATCCGCGTTCGATCGCCCATCGACCTACCTGATGGCATACAGACACGCTGACTTGCGGCTCCCCTCGGGCATCGCTGGGCAATCGCGATCCGTGGTTACGCCGCAGGGGTGCGAGGGGCCGCGATCGGACGCCAGATTGCCAGTGATCCGGTTGCGCCCTCGCACTTACCTCGGCGGTCAGCGCACCTAAATTCGGTGGTACGGCTCCAGATCAGCGCATGCCAAGCCCAAGTATGGCGACGAGCAGCGCCATGCCGACCAGAAAGATTGCGACGTCCATGAAGGCGCTTTCGATGCAAGAGAAGTGCCGCCGTTTAGGGCTGCTGTGTTCAGGCTCAGGATCAATCGGGGCGGTTGCGTCGATCGGGCATAACTCACCAATCCCAGAAAGCTCGCGAGTCCTCGGAAACAGGAGATGATCGTATGTCACGAAAAGTGGTGATTGGGTTGGCCAGTGGGCTGGCGATTGGCGCGTGGATAGGGGGAGTGGCACTTTACGGCACCGCAACTGCTCAAGGCACCGCCGCGTCGACAGGGCTATACCAAATTCAAGTTGCTAGCGGTTTAGCTTCGCCAGGTACAACGGCGATTTGGCGCGTAAATACCGCAACAGGCGCGCTGGACCTCTGCACGTTCAGTAATGTCGTATTGTCCGGCGGTGGTCATATCAGTTGTCAGGGAAACCCCGGGCCTAGGTGAGAAATCAAACCATAACCGAGTCTCGGGGGCGCAGGCGAAGAGGCAAGCGCTTCTCGGCAAAAATGCCCGACACTGGATATCGAAGTACCTGTCGGGGTAGTTACAGGCGAGGCCCCATTATTCAACGTGGTACTTACGATCCCGTCGGACAATCTGGTGTTTTTTTGATCATTGCAGTGAGCGCGTTGGATACGGATATCTCGCCGGCTTTATCGCCCTTGAGTTGTAGCCGCTCCAGGATTTCGGCTCGGCTGAGGCCTGCTGGATTGCTTTTGACAAGCTCGAAAACGTTATCTCGTACTCGGCCTCGC
>Ga0073928_10010501_pt1 | contig 11012 bp, 6 predicted proteins | sample PaiPotPPA55metaG_FD_76969 | JGI IMG/M metagenome (GOLD analysis project Ga0073928, IMG submission 76969) | Iron sulfur acid spring bacterial and archeal communities from Banff, Canada, to study Microbial Dark Matter (Phase II) - Paint Pots PPA... ...
GATCATCCTCTGACGGGCCTGTTGACGGGTCGTTCGCGCCGGCATGGCTTCCTCCGTGAAGTCGAATTCCCCCTGCCCGACAGTTTACCCGAAAAACACGCCGCCTAAAGTGTCACGGACCCCACGAGGAGGAGTGGCGTACTGGAGTGTTTGCGGCGGCGCAGGTGGCGGCGTTAATCTAAAGTCATTTTGTCCCATTTGGTAATTCCAAGGCGTTGTAAGGACCGCAACTCGTAACTGAATGGCACGATCATATCAACAAATATCGGAGCATGGCACCGTTGAGGACAAATATCGGAGCATGGCACCGTTGAGAAGGCGAGAAGCCCGACCGGCGTTCTCGTTAGCGATGGCAGAGGGGAAGAAGGGGGACACTGCAGCTTATGTCGCGCGGCGACGACAAATGAGTCGCCGCCACGGCGCGCGGCTGGGTTTGCAGAGCAGCCCTACGCGACGCCGGCGACCCGCCGAGTAGGAGGAGGCCGTCCGCCAGCCAAAATCCCCCGTTCCCAAAACGGAAGTAGCAGTGTCCCTCTTCCTCTCTCCCTCTTCCTCTCCGCGTCCCCGGCGTCTTAGCGGTGAGTCCTGAATTTTCCGGGTTAGCGGCCCCTTTGGCCCGATGAATCGTTCCGCTCCTGCCGCATCGAGCGCACCTCGCCCAGCAGAGCTTGGAGCTGCTGCTCGAGTCTCTGCAAACGTTCCTCGCGCTGGTCTGACGATCGGCCGCGGGGCCCGGGGGCCTGTCCGGGTTGCGCGTCGAACGGACTGCCCGGGCCGCCGCGGCGTTCGGCGCCGCCGAGCTGTTGCTGCGCCTCGGCCAGCCGCTTGCTCAGTTCGCGAATCTGCCGGTGCGCGTCCTCGAGCTGGCGGCGGAGATCGCCCTCGCCGTCCCGCTCCCGGCGCATCGCCTCGCGCTGGGCTTGCTGGGCCTGCCGCTTGGCTTCGGCCATGGCCCGCTTAGCTTCGCCCATCGCCTGGGCCATCTCACGCTTGGCCTGCTCGATCGCCTGAGCGGCCTCGCGTTGCGCCTGCCTGGCGATGTCGCGAAGTTCCCTCTGTTTGGGCTGGTCGCCGTCGCCGTCCTCTTTGCCCTCAGCGCCTTGTTCCTTTGCCGCGGCCGCGAGCGCTTGCTCTGCTTCAGCCATGGCTTTAGCGGCTTGCTCCTTGGCGGCGTCGCCGGCCCGCTCGGCCAGGGCCTGGGCGCGATCGACAGCCTCCTCCACCGCCCGCTCTACGTCCGACTGCTTCCGCCCGGCGTCGGCTTGCGCCCGCTCCGCATCCGCCTGCGCCCGCTCGGCGTCGGCCTGGGCACGCTCCTGCTGCGCGTTGGCCTCATCAGCTTCCTCGGGCTCGACCGCCTCCTGACCGGCAGCCGCGCGGATCCGATTCGCCGACTGCTCCTGTGGGCTCGCGGTATCGTCTTTCCGCGGCTCTTCGGCCTGCTGCGCCAGCGTCGGGACCAGCGGCAGCAACAATGCGGCGGCGCCGCACAGCCCGCACAACCCCCTCCACGTCAACGCCTTCGACACGGTTCCTCGCTTGAGCATGGTGAGCCTCCTTTTAAGCTGACCAAACTGGCCCAGCCCGCTGGCCAACAAAGGCACGGACGGGCGGGGTTGGGAAAGGAATTCGATTGCTTCCAGAAGCGCGGTGGCGTACTGCCGGAACGAGCCGGGCAACGCCCACAAAACCCAGGCGTCGCAGCACTGTTCCCCCGCCTCGCGCAGCTCCCGCTGCGCCCACCAGCAGACCGGGTGCCACCAGTAGAGGCAGGTCGTAATCAACTCCAGGTAGCGCACCCAGTGGTCGCGGCGTCGGAGGTGGGCCAGCTCATGGGCCAGCAAAGTGGCCCGCTGCTGCTCGTCGAGGCGCTCCAGCAGCCGCCGCGGAAGCAGCACCCAGGTGGCCCCGCCGGCGGCCCAGAGCATCGGCGAGACCTCGCCGGGAACCAGCCAAACGTCCGGGCAGGCGGCCATTCCCAGCCGTCGCGATAGCGCGCGAGCCTGCCGCTGGATCGCCTGCGGCGCGGGGACTGCGCAATTGAGCATCATGCGGCGGAAGCAGACCAGCCGGCCGATGCTGACCACCGTGCAAATCGTGCTGCCGATAAGCCAAAACGCGAGGACCGCCGGCGCGATCCAGCGGTATGAGGGCCGGCTGGCCGCCGCGGTCGCCGGCGGATGTGCCGACCCCAATTGTGTCCATGGAATCTCGCGCGCCGACGCGTTGACAGGCAGTGGAGGGTTGTCGAGCAAGGGCAGGTCCGATTCGATATCGGAAGCGGTGACCGGCTCGGCTGACTGCGGCGCGGTTGCCACAGGCGCGTGACCGAGCGCCTGCGGGACGGCCGAAATCGGCTTGCCCGACGCGACGGGGACGTGCAGCGGAATCGTCCACAGCGGGGGCGAGACCAGTTTGAGCAGGACCAGCAGCCAGAGCCCGTGCGTCAGCGCGGGCTTGCGGAAGAGAAGACCGACGGTCGCGGCGAGCAGGGCGAGGGCCGCGGCGACGACCGCGTTGCTCAAGCCGATCCGCAGCAGCGTTTCCATGACTCACCCCTTTCGGCCTCTGGGCCTGGCCCGCTCCTCGGGCCGGTCGATCAATTCTCGCAGGGCCCGGCGTTGCCGCTCGCTCAGTGACTTGTTCTGGGCGAGGTTGCTGAGGATGGGCGTCAGCGACCCGCCGCACAGCTTCTGGGCCATCGACCGCAGCCGCCGGCCGATCAACTCGTCGCGGTCGACGGCCGCGGAGAAAATGTGGACGAAGAGGCTGCGGTCGCGGCGAACGTAATCCTTGGCCTCCAGGCGTTCAAGTTGCTTTTGCACCGTGGCGTATTGCGCCGCGTTGGCGGAGGGGGGAAAGACGCCGTCCGCGAGCTGCCGCACGCTCAAACGGCCGCGCTCCCACAGGAGTCGGACCAGCCCCAGCTCCGCCTCGGTGATGTCTTGCGCCGTTCGGGCCATACGAGCGGGCCTCACAGTTCGAGTGTCTGTAAGCTAAGACAATAGGACTTAGTTGTCAAGGGCCTTCATTTTGCAGTTTGCTCCCGGCGCGCCGGGATTGCAATTTGCAATCTACTCGCCCCAATCCCATCACCGCTGGCGCCGAGTCGAGGCTCCCTTCGAAAGTCGCGAAGCCGTTCATTAGATTGCAAATTGCAAAATGCAAAGTGCAAAAGTCAAATTGGAAGAGCAGATGCGGCCGCAGGCGCGGCTGGGACGGGATCACCCCAGTTGATCCCACTTCACCTCGGCCCTTTGCTGCGACGCCAGTTCGGCGAGCCAGCCGGTTCGCGACGCGGCAACCGCCCTGTCGGGGCCGGCGTCGGGCTTCTTGCCGGTCTTCACGCACTCGAGGAAGTCGTCGTACAGCCGTCGGGTCGCGAGATCGGCGCTGTGCACGAGAGGCGGCGGCGGTTGAATCTCCTGCGACCGCGATCCACCGCCGCGGGCCCCGGGCTTGGCGCGGTAGGTGACGCGCAGGCCGTCCGCGATGGTCTCGATCGCGCCCTCATCTCCCATGACCCGCAACTCATCGCGGTTGGGGCCGAAGAGGGAGAAGGTATGGACCGCGGTCAGCCCGCCCGGGTAGTTCAGCGTGACGGTCGCGTGGTCCCAGGTGTCGCGGCCGTCGTGGTAGACGGAGATGCCGCCGTCGCACGTCAGGCGGTCGGGCAGGCCGCCTGCGATCCAGTGCAGGAGATCGAAGTAGTGGCAGTCGAACTCGTTAAGCGTCCCGCCGGTCGCGGCGTGGGAGAACCGCCAATTCATGGGCTGCCCGCCGAGCTTCGGGTCGGCGTAGCGCCAGACGTTGGGGCTGGTGTTCCAGTCGCCTCGGGAAACGTTCTGGACGATGTAGCGAGGCCGGCCGATGCGGCCGGAGGCGATCAGCTCGTGGATCTGCCGGTGTTTGATCTGATTGCGGTATTGCATACCGAACATCACGACGGTCTTGGCCGAGCCTGCGGCCTGCTTCATCGCGACGGCGTCGGCGGGTGTCACGCCGGCCGGCTTCTCGCACAGGACGTGCTTACCCGCCTGGAGGGCCGCCAGCAGCATCTCGCGGTGCAGGAGATTCGGCGTGGCGATGACGACGCAGTTGATCTCGGGGTTCGCCAGCAGCTTCTGATAGTCGGAGTAGGCGGCCAGCGGCCCGCCGGCCTTGGCGGCGGCCGCCCGGAGCCGCTCCTCGCTGATGTCGCACAGCGCAACGATTTGTGAATCCGGCGCCTCCTTGAGCACGGGGACGTGTGTCCACATGCCGCGGGTGCCGGTTCCAATGATGCCCCAGCGGAGGGTGGTCTCGGTCTTGTCCGAGGCGGCCGCTGGCGCCAATGCCAGGCCTGCCGCGCCGGCCGCCGCGACAGTCAGCATTTTCCGCCGGGAAAGTTTGCCATCCTCGTTCTCGTGCATGATTCCCCGATCGTATCCAGCCTCGCTGAGGTTGGCTACGCCGCAATAAGCGCTGGTTGAACGGATTCACAACAAATCCGGCTCGCCGTACGATGCCTCGTGCCGGTGTGGCGCTGGCTTGTGGCGGGCCCTATTGTGGCGCGGCCGAGTCGGGCGTGCCACGGATGATGCTCGGACACCCAGTCCCTTGAATGGAAGCGTGAGTCTTGGAACCGCCGACAACTCAATCGACAGCGACGATCGAGCCGGGGTCGCGGCTGGCGCCGCCCTGGTACGCCGATGTCAGCGGCTATCAGTGGCTGGTGCTGGCCGTCGCGTCGGCGGGGTGGGTGTTCGACGCGTTCGAAGGACAGGTGTTCAACCTGACGCGGCAGGACATGCTCCGCGAATTACTGGGCGGGGGCGACGTCCATCTCGAGAAGTTCTGGGGCGATTTGTTTCTGGCCGTGTTCCTGCTGGGCGGGACGGTCGGGGGCATCGGATTTGGAATGCTGGCGGATCGGCTGGGCCGCAAGCCGGCCATGTGTGTCACCATCCTTTTGTACTCGATCTTCTCGGCACTGACCGGTTTCGCAACGCAACTCTGGCAGGTGGCGCTCCTGCGGTTCCTGGTCGCGCTGGGAGTAGGGGGCGAATGGGCCGTAGCGGCTTCGCTGGTGGCGGAGGTCTTCCCCGCACGTGCCCGCGCCCGGGCCGGTGGCATCTTCCACGCGACGAGCATCCTGGGTACGTGGATGGCGGCGACGGTCGGGCTGCTCGTCGCCGCCCACTGGCGATACGCGTACCTGGTCGGGGTCGTGCCGGCATTGCTGGTCTTCGCGATTCGCCGGAGCGTGCGCGAGCCGCAGCGCTGGCAGCAGGCGCGGTCCGAGCGGCAGAGGCTGGGGAGTCTCCGCGAGCTATTCGGCGCGCCGCGGTGGGCCAGGCGGGCGGTGTTCGGGTTGCTCCTTGCGGCGGTGGGGCTCGGGACGTTCTGGGGCGTCGTCGTCGCCGGGCAAGATCTGGCCCGCGAGTTGCTGGTCCGCCACGGCGTAAGCGCAGCCGACGCCGCCCAACGGGCCAAGTTTGCCTACGGCATCGTGCAGACGGCCGGAATGGGGCTCGGGCTGCTCAGTTTTGGACCGCTGGCCGAGCGTCTCGGGCGACGAGGGGCGTTCCTGCTTATGCACCTATGCGCCCTGGGGATCGTCCCGGTCACGTGCTACCTGCCGGGGGATTACGGGCAGATGCTGCTGGTGTTGCCGGTGTTCGGGTTCTTTGCCGGCGGCATGCACGCCGGCTACGCGATCTACTTCCTGGAGCTGTTCCCCAATCACCTGCGGGCGACCGGGGCCGGCGTCTGCTTCAACGGCGGCCGGCTTCTGGCGGCGCCGCTGCTCTGGGCCTCCGCTGAACTGAAGGCACTGCCGGGAGTCGACCTGCGGAAAGCGGTGACGATCCTGGCCTCGCTATATTTGGTTGGCGCCGTCCTGCTGCTGTTCCTTCCTGAGACCAAGGGCCGGCCCTTGCCGGAATGAACAGGACAGACGAGAGTAATGGGGCGGCAACGGACAATGGAAGAACTGCACGTCACTTCGGTCGCGATTCCGGCCCAGCAGACGCACTATGGGCAGCCGTTTCCGCTGGTCCTGGAGTGTCAGTCGGCATCAGCGTCTCTGGACGCGGCAGCGACATGGGTCGCGGGACGCCGCGACGAATTGCTCCGACAGGCGGCGGAGCATGGAGCGGTACTGTTCCGCGCTTTCCCCCTGGCCAGCGCCGGGGATTTCGATCGCTTCGTGGCGGCATTCGAGCTGACGAACTTCCCGTACGAGCAATCGCTGTCGAACGCGGTGCGGGTGAATCGCACGCCGCGGGTCTTCACGGCCAACGAGGCGCCGCCGAGCGTTACGATTTACCTGCATCACGAGATGGCGCAGACGCCGATCTATCCGAGCCGATTGTTCTTCTTCTGCGAGCAGCCCGCGGCGCAGGGCGGCGCCACCCCGATCTGCCGATCGGACGTGCTTTGGGAGAAGCTGGCGGGGCAGTGCCCGCAATTCACCCGCGACTGCCGCGAGAAAGGGCTGCGATACACGAACGTCATGCCCCCCGCGAACGACGCCACGTCGGGCATGGGCCGCAGTTGGCAGAGCACCTTGCGTACCGGCACTCGGGAAGAAGCCGAGCAACGACTGCGAACGCTGGGCTATTCATGGCAATGGCTGGAGGACGGATCATTGCGGGCGACCACGCCAGTGCTCCCGGCGGTGCGGGACTTGGGAGACGGCCGCGTGTCATTCTTCAACCAGCTCATCGCGGCTGCCATGGGTTGGAAGGACACCCGCAACGACCCGTCCAAGTCGATCACGTTCGGGGATGGCGCCCCGCTGGACCACGAGGCCGTCCAGGTGGCGGCGCAGCTCGGCGAGGAGCTGAGCTTCGATGTCCCGTGGCATAAGGGTGACGTTGCCCTGGTGGACAATTACGTGACGATGCACGGCCGGCGGACCTTCGTCGGCGCCCGCAAAGTGCTGGCGTCGCTGGTCGGCTGAATCAGAGGGCTCAGCGCGGCCAATGGCGCGGCGGCGGTCGTATGGCCGTAGTTGCGGGCGAGCGTTACCAGGTCGAAGAAGTCCACTTTCCCATCGTAATTGAAGTCGCCCTGGTCCCAGTTGGCGTTGGTCCGGTTGTAGTTGCGGGCGAGGATCACCAGGTCGGGGAAGCCGACTGTCCCGTCGAGGGCGGCGTCGCCGATCAGGGCGTAGGTCACGAGCAGCGTATTGGCCGGCACGCCCGCGACGACGCCGTCGGCGCTGTCGGCAAGCCCCAGCGTATGCGTCGCGTCGGCGGCGCTCGTAATAATGCCGGGGGGAACAGGCATCGTGCCGTTGAATCCGCCGGCCAGGTAGGAGCGGATGATGGCCGCCGGGTCGGGCCCGAGGCCGTACGGCATCTCTAAGCTGTTGCGGTTCAAATCGAGGATTCCACCGTTGAAGATCGAGACGCCGCCGACTGTCAGCACGTTTGCCGTTCCGGCGACGTTGACGCGTGCGGCGTCGATCGCCAGCGACAGCAAGTGCAGGGCGGCATTGAGATTGACGAGCGAGTCGACATCGGCGGTCAGCGCCAGCGCGCCCAGGTCTGCGTTAACAGCAAAGGTCCCGGAGGCGAGGGTGAAAAACTGGAGATTGGAGTAGCCGATGGTGCTCGCGGCGTGTTGAACGCTGCCGGCAGTGAGCGTGAAGGAGTCGGCCGGGCCGGTGCCCGTCAGTTGGAGGGTGTTGCTGCCCGCGCCGCCGGCGATGTGCACTGATGTTCCCGCTGCCACGCCGGTCACCGAGAAGGTGGTCCCGCGCGACCCCCCATTGAGGGTGATCTGGCCGATGCCGGAGAAGCTGATCGGCGCGCCGGCACTGCTCGTCAGGGTGTCAGCGGTAAGCGTGAAAGCCGTCTGGTCGTTGTAGATGTCGCTGACAGTCAGGGAGTTGGCGCCGCTGTTGATCGTCACCGGGACGGACAGGGCCGAATCGATCCGGATCGACGTGAAGCCGCGCGGGTTGATGACGATCTGCTCCAGGGCGCGTGCTTCGGCCCGGTAGTTTGGCGTGGCGGTGGTGTTGTTGAGGAAGACGTCGATCAGATATGGGACGTTGGGGTCGCGCACCAGCCGAATATTGTTGATAAGGCTGAGAAAGTCAGGCGTGATGGTCATGACACTCGGCTGGGCGAGACTCGCGCTGGCGCTAGCGAGGGTCCAGGCGCCGCGGCCCTTGGTGCCGGCCAGGAGCACATCGTTGGTGGCGTCGTAACGCAGGTCCTGCACGGGCGCATCCGCCAGTCCGTTGCCGAATTGGGTCCAGGTCGGCCCGCCGTTGGACGAACTCGGGTCGATGGCGCGGAACACGCCGCCCGCCGGCAGGTTCTGGGATTCCGATGCGTACGCGAACCCGCCTCCCACCAGGAGCACCCTTGTCGGCGTAGAGCGGGATGCGTAGAGCGCCAAGACCCGCGGGTCGGTGGTGAGCTGGCCAAGATTGCCGGTAACGTCGTGCCAGTTCGCGGCGGTGGCGCCGGCGTCGGTGGTCTCGTAGATATGGCGATCAAAGTCGAGCACGTACGCATCGGCATCGTCGAACGGGTCGAGGACGATGCTCCTGGGCCCGAAATGTCCAGGATAGGTCATCGAGCGGACGGGCAGGCCGGTGCCGCTGGTGCGGACCCACAGCGCGCCCCCGGCGCCGACGTAGAGCATGTCGGGATCGGCCACGAGGATCCGGCCGAGCGGAGGGCCAAAATTGAAGAAATGGAACCCGCCGTACGCCAGCGCGGTCGTGTTTCCCAGCGGGTGGGCCGGGACGTAGCGGCCCGATACCAGATTAAGCCCGCCGAGAGTCGTGACGTGCTGCCCATGGTCGAATGATTCGAACAGGCCATCCTGGCTGCCGATGATCATTTGCTCGGGGTTGGCCGCGTCGATGAGGTACGGGTCGGTGAACAGCATGCGTGTGCTGCCGTCGGCGTTTTTTTCGACCTGCGGGAGTGCCTGGCCGCCGGTACCGTCGAGGATCAGTCCGATGTTTTCCGTCGCGCCCGGATTCCCCGAGGCGTCATAACTGCGGCGGAAAAATCCGCCCATGAAGTAGTAGGCGAAGTAGCGGTACGACTGGGTCGCCCGGGTGTCGTCCACCTGAACGACGGCGCCATCTCCGCCCAGGGTCGTCCGCCAGGTGAAGCTCCCGGCCGCAGTCTGTTCTGAAGTGCCATTGTCCTGCGCCCCCCCGATGACCTCGTTCGACAGCGAATCGTACGCGACCGAGTAGAATTCGGTATCGCGGAGGTTGCCGTTCAGGCATGACCAGGTACGGGTGGAGAGGTCGGGGTTGCTGAGTTGATAGATGCCGCCGTCGTCGGTACGAACGAGATTGCCGCCCAGGAATTGGAGGGAGCGCGCGTCGGCGTGCGGGTCGGTGGTGTTGGCGCCGTCGCCCCACACCTTGGTCCAGGTGGTGACGCCGGTGGACTGCGAGTAGGTGCCGCGGTAGACGGGGCCGACCGTGTTCACGTCGTCGCCGCCGACGAAAACGGCGTCGATCTGGCTGGGGTCGACCGCCAGAGTTTCAAAGTTGTCGAAGGTCGTTAGATTTCCATGGGAGTCCAGAGTGTAAGGCGGCGCGCCCATCGACACCCACGTCGTTCCCTGATTGGCCGAGCGGAAAACGGCGTGCAGCGGATTGCCCTGGGCGTCTTTCTTGAAGTCCTCGACGCTGGCGAACAGGATCTCCGGGCGGGTCCGCGGCGGCAGAATTATAAAAGGCGAAAGATAGATTCCCAGCCGAATGCGTCTGGCGCCCGCAAGAAGGGCCGGGGTGATATTGTTGTTGACCGGCTGCCAGAGCAACCCGCCGTCGTCGCTGCGGAAGACGCCGGGAGCTGCCGAGGTACTGCCCGGCTGCGTCACCAATGCGCAGTAGAATCGCCGCGAATCGGCCGGATCAGCGATCAGGTCGGAGACTGCCGCCGACGGCAATCCCGAGGTGCCCGCCGGCTGACCGAATGGGGCGGAGATCCGCGACCACGTTTGCCCGCCGTTGTCGCTGCGGTACACGCCTCCCCCGTCGCCCTCGGCGGTCCCCGCGAGCACAATCTGCCCATTGGGGCCGCTTAGAGCGGTGGGGACCACGAAATCGATCCGACGGCCATTGAAGATTGAGCCGGGATCCTCCTGCTGCCAGGTCGCGCCGTGATCCGTGGACTTGAGAATGCCGACTTCCGGCCCCCCGTCCTGCGCGCCGTTGCTGGTGCGGCCGAGGCCGGCGTACAAGGTCGCCGAATCCAGCGGACTTGTCGCCAGCGAGGTGACGGACAGCGAAGGATACAAGTCGGTAAGCGGCGTCCACGACGGGCCCGACGAGCTGGTCGTGTTGGCGTCGTGCGTGACCCAGATGCCCCCGTTCACTGTGGCGGCGTAGGCGGTGTTCGGGTCGGAGGCATCAAGCACCACCTTGTTGACCGCCCCGGTATTCGGGTTGGACTGCGCCGGGACCTGGACATCTCCGTTAAGAATGGGCCCCGGCCCCTGCTCGGTCCAAACCGGGCCAACCGAGATCGAGAGCAAACGTCTCGCTTCAAGCGCCTCGCCCACGCATCGAGCACGGAGCGTCCGCTGCCGCGAGGTCGCGCCCGCCCGCGCCCGTTTCCGCGTGTGAAACATGCCTAACTCCCCGTTGAACGCCGGACGTGAACAGACAGATTGTAACAGGCATCCCGGTCCCGGTACACAAGAATCCCGACCGGGAATTCCGTCACACCAGTCGAGCGATGGCGTCGCCGCCCAGGGAGATCGGGGCGGCGGGGGCGGTCAAGTCACGAAACATCTCCCGTCGGCCGGCGGTAGAGGTGCGCAGCACGCGGGCCCTGTGGGCCGCGACCCCGAAGGGGGCGCCGCGGTTGTCCGGATGGATGCGGGCAAGTGAGACGGCGCCGAGGTTCCAGGCCGCGATCTGGGAATCGCTGAAGGTGCCGGCGGAGCGGCCGCGGATCGTGACGGACGCGATCGTCGCGCGGGTCTCGGCAAAATCCGTGGCGGCGGAGGGTAGGCCAGACACATCGCCGCGCACC
>Ga0073928_10010504_pt1 | contig 11011 bp, 5 predicted proteins | sample PaiPotPPA55metaG_FD_76969 | JGI IMG/M metagenome (GOLD analysis project Ga0073928, IMG submission 76969) | Iron sulfur acid spring bacterial and archeal communities from Banff, Canada, to study Microbial Dark Matter (Phase II) - Paint Pots PPA... ...
GCATGGGGACGGAGTCCTTCTTGATTGCAGCTATTGTGAAGTAACACCACAAGCACGCGAGGATCGTGGCACTTGCGCATAACTCGTGGCGGAGATTGCTTCGTCGCTTCGCTCCTCGCAATGACACCATCGTAAATACGTCAGCGCTTCTCCTCGTAGCGTTCGATGACCTCCCGGTTGACCTCGACCCCGATCCCCGGCCCATCCGGCACCCGCACCATCCCGTCCTCCATCTTGATCGCGCCATAGATCAAATCCTGCCGGAACGGATGCGTCGACCGGTCGAACTCGAGCATCGGCGCGGTCGGCTTGAGCGCCAGCGGGGCGGGCGGGATGGTGGCGAGGAACTGCAATGACGCCGCGAGCCCGATGCCCGAGCCCCACACGTGCGGGACCAGCGCCATGTGCCAGGCCTGCGCCAGCAATCGCGCGGTGTGCCGGCTGCGCCAGGGCGCTCGCGCCGCAGCTATTGCGTGCCCGCCAAGCCGGCCTCCTTGATGACCACGGCCCAGCGCTCGGATTCCGACCGCACAAACGCGTCGAGTTGCGGCAGCGACTTGTCGCCGAGCGCGATCATGCCGAGGTTTTCCAGGGGCGTGCTCATCCCCGGCGAGCGGACCGCGGCGTTCACGTCCCGGTTCAACCTTTCGAGGATAGGCGTCGGCGTGCCGCCGGGCGCGAGCAGGGCCTGCCACGCAACGGTGTTCGGCCAAGACGGCAGGCCGACCTGGGCAAGCGGCTTGATCTCCGGCGCGGTCGGGAATGCCCGATCGCTGGTGATGCCGAGGGCGCGGGCCTTGCCGGCCCTGATCTGCGGCAGCATCGGCCCGAGGTCGACGAACAGCACGTCAATCTGGCCCGAGATCAGCGCCATGGTGGACGGCGCGCTGCCCCGGTAGGGGACATGGGTCATCTGAATGCCGGTCAGGCTGCTGAACAGTGCGGCGCACAGATGATGGAACGCGCCGACGCCGCCGGAACCGTAGGTCAGCGGCTTGCCCTCGGCGGCTCGCTTCTTGGCGAGGGCCACCAGGTCCGCCACGCTGTGCACCGGCAGTGCCGGATTGACGGTCAGCACGAACGGCACGCCGGCGATCAACGACACCGGCACCAAGGTCTTCAAGGGCGCGTAGGAGAGATGCTTGAAGACGGTGGGGTTCATCGCCATCGTGCCGCTGGTGCCCTGCATCAGCGTGTAGCCGTCCGCCGTCGCATTGGCCGTGGCCGTCGCCGCGATCGTCGTGCCGCCGCCGGGCCGGTTCTCGACGACGAACGTCCTGCCGTACTTCTTCTCGAGAATCTGCGCATAGGCGCGCGCCAGCACGTCGGTGCCGCCGCCCGGAGCGAACGGCACCAGGATGGTGACGTTGCGCGTTGGATAGTCTTGCGCGCGTGCCGCGGGCGGCATCGCCATCAGCGCCGTCAGCGCGACCACCATCACCTGCCATCGGCTCATGACCATCTCTCCCAGGTGCACGCCCGCGGTTCTGCTGCCGCTGTCGCAACGGCAAGCTAAGCGGGTGAATGGAGGAGTGCTACGCGCCATAGGAGCGCATCCCCCGACGCCCTCGCGAGGGAGGCGCACGACGCGAGGGCCTGACGCATGAGACGGATCACGCCGCAGCGAGAGGTTTCGCGCGGCCGATCCGCTTGCGCTCGCGGGGACTGTTCATCGCCTCCCACCCCACGGCATCAACACCTCCCGCCGCCAAAGAGCGAAAAGTGTTACCCATGTGTCCGGTACGATGTGTCACCTATGTCTCAGGGCGCTCAATCTATGTCTCAGGGCCGCTCATCTCATTCGTCGAGCCTGATTCAGCGTCGCTGGGGCGAAGATCGCCCGCGCTCAGAGAGCGGAGGTTCGAAGCCGAACAAAAATGAGATCGTCCGCCGCTCTGGCCGGGAGCGCCGCCGCATCCCGCTTTGTATGTTCCGCAGCCGTAACAGGGTACTCACCCTCTGATTTTAAAGGTGCTATATACGACAATTAGCTGCACCGGCGGCGGCGGTGGCTCAGCAATACTGAAGTCCCGACGCCGCCCCGGCGCTTTTCGAATGCACCCAATTTGCGGGGCTCACGACCGTCTCTGATTCCGACAAGCAGGCCGCCGCGGCGCGCCATGAACTGCAAGTCTGCGAATTCCAGGGGTCACGATGCCCGACGATCGGACCAGTGGACGAGACGGCGCCGGCGCAACCAATACGCGCGGCTCGGCATTTGCAGCCCCGCAGCTCGCCCTGCCGAAGGGCGGCGGCGCGCTGCGCGGGATCGGCGAGACCTTCACGCCCAACCTCGCGACCGGCACCGGCGCGCTGACGCTGCCCATCCCGCTGAGCCCGGGCCGCTCCGGCTCGGGGCCACAGCTGTCGCTGAGCTACGGCTCGGGTGACAGCAACGGCCCGTTCGGGTTCGGCTGGCACCTCGGGCTTCCCGAGATCACGCGGCGCACCGACAAAGGGCTGCCGCGCTACGACGATGCGCCGCTCATCACCGACTCCCGCGACACCGATATCTTCATCCTGTCGGGCGCCGAGGATCTGGTGCCGCTGCTCACACGCTCCGACGATCGCGGCTGGCACGTCCCGCACGCGCCCGCGCGCGAGGGCTACGCCATCCAGGCCTATCGTCCGCGCACCGAGGGCCTGTTCGCCCGGATCGAGCGCTGGACGCGCCTTGCCGACGGCGATTGCCACTGGCGCTCGATCTCGCGCGACAACGTGCTCACCGTCTACGGCCTCGACGCCAACTCGCGCATCGCCGATCTGGACGATCCGCGCCGCGTCTTCACCTGGCTGATCGCGCGCAGCTACGACGATCGCGGCGAGGCGATCGCGTACGACTACGCGACCGAGGATGACCGTGGCGTCGACCTCGCACGGCCGAGCGAGCGACGGCGCATGCGCGCCGCCAACCGCTACCTGCGGCGCATCCGTTGGGGCAATCGCACCCCGCAAATGCTCGATCCGAACCGCCCGAGCTTTCGTCCCTGCCATCTCGACGCACCCGATCCCGACGCGACGGAGTGGATGTTCAGCGTCGTGCTCGACTACGGCGAGGGACGCTACGCGGAGCTGCCGCCCGACCCAGAGGGGCGCGTGCGCGTGCGCGCGCATGCGGCCGCGCAGCACGACTGGCGTGAACGCCGCGATCCGTTTTCCAGCTATCGCGCCGGCTTCGAGGTCCGCACGCACCGCCTGTGCCGACGCGTGATGATGTTCCACCATTTTCCGGAGGAATTGGGCACGGCGGATTGCCTCGTCCGCTCGACGGGGTTCGCGTATCGTGAGGGTCCGTGCGGCTCGTTTCTTGCGCACGTCGAGCAATGCGGCCACAAGCGCGAGCCCGACGGCCTCTATCTCACCCGTGCGCTGCCGCGGCTCGACCTCGCCTATACGACGAGCCCGCTCGAAGACAGCGAGGCGCACGATTTCGTGCCGCAACAGATGGACGAGGCGGGCCTCGCCGACCTGCCGGGAGGCGTCGATGGCGGAGCGTTTCGCTGGCTCGACCTCGACGGCGAAGGCATCTCCGGCGTGCTGGCCGAGCAAGGCGGTGTCTGGCTCTACAAACCCAACCTGGGCGAGGGCCGACTCGGCGCGATGCGCACGGTTCCGGTGCGGCCGAGCGCGGCCGGCATCCGCAGCCCGACCCAACATCTGATGGATGTCGACGGCGACGGCCTGGTCGACCTGGTGGACCTCTCGCCGGGATCGCCCGGATATTATGGGCGCGACATCCATGCCGACTGGGAGCCGTTCCGCACCTTCCGCAGCGTCACGGCGGTGGATTGGAGCGATCCCGATCTGCGTTTCATCGATCTGACCGGCGACGGGATCGCCGACGTGCTGATCACGCGCGATGCCGCCTTCGAATGGCGCCCGTCGCTGCGGTGGGACGGATTCGGCGTCGCGCGGCGCGCGCACGTGCCGACCGAGGAGGAGGAGAGCGGGCCCCGTCTCCTCGTCGCCGACGCGGTGGAGACGATCTTCCTCGCTGACATGAGCGGCGACGGCCTCACCGATCTGGTGCGGGTGCGCAACGGCGAGGTCTGCTACTGGCCGAACCGCGGCTACGGACGCTTCGGCGCCAAGGTGACGATGGACCGCGCGCCCTGGTTCGACGAGCCCGACCAATTCGACCCGCGCCGCATCCGCCTCGCCGATGTCGACGGCTCCGGTTGCGCCGACCTCGTTTATCTCGCGCGCGATGGCGCGCGCATTTACCTCAACGAAGCCGGCAATTCCTGGAGCGAAGAGCGCCGCATCGGCGGCTGGCCGAGCGCAGACCGAACGGTCGCGGTGGATGTCGCCGACCTGCTCGGCCGCGGCACCGCCTGCCTCGTCTGGTCGAGCCCGCTGCCGCGCGAGGCCGGGCGGGAGATCCGCTACATCGACCTCATGGGTGGGCGCAAGCCGCACCTGCTCTGCCGCGTCGACAACAACATGGGCGCGACGACGCGGATCGAGTACGCGTCATCGACCGAGTTCTACCTCGCCGACAAGGCGGCGGGCATGCCGTGGATCACGCGCCTGCCAATGCCGGTGCATGTGGTGCGCCGGGTCGAGACCTGGGACGCGGTGAGCCGCAACCGCCTGGTGCGGCGCTACACCTATCATCACGGCTACTATGACGGGATCGAGCGCGAATTCCGCGGCTTCGGACGCGTGGACGAGCTCGACACCGAGGACATCGCGAGCCTGACCCGCGCCGCCGGAGGCGAGGAGGCCGTGAACTGGGACGCCGCATCGAGCGTTCCGCCGGTGCTGACCAGGACCTGGTTCCACACCGGCATCTTCATCGGCGGCGAGCACATCAGCCGGCAACTCGCGCATGAATATTTCAACGACCGCCCGGCGCGCGACGATACCGATTGGCTCGACCGGCGCGGACGCATCCCACTGCTTGCCGACACGGTGCTGCCGTCCGGCCTCACGCCGTTCGAGGCGCGCGAGGCGTGCCGGGCGTTGAAGGGCGCGATGCTGCGGCGGGAGATCTATGCGCGCGACGGCGCCGCCGTGGAGCGTACGCCCTATCTGGTCGAGGAGCACAATTTCGGCATCACGCTGGTCCAGCCGCTCGGCGCGAACCGCTACGCCTCCTTCTTCACCCATCCGCGCGAGAGCATCACGGTCCATTACGAGCGCAATGCCGCCGACCCGCGCATCGGCCACGAGCTCACGCTCGCGGTCGACGCCTATGGCAACGTGCTCACGTCGGCCTCGATCGGCTACGCCCGCCGCGTGCCGGCCCATCCCGAGCAGGCGACCGCGCTCGCGACCTTGGTCGAGAACCTGTTTACCAATCCGGTGCTGCTGCCCGATGCGCATCGCGTGCCGCAGTCGGCGGCGCAAAGCACCTGGCAGCTCACCGCCCCCGAGATCCAAGGCGCGGTCCCGCTTTCGTTCGCCGCCATCGAGGCGCTCGCCGCGCGCGCGACGGCCATCTCTTATCTCACGACGCCGACGCACGGACGGACCGAGAAGCGCTGCGTTGCCCGCAACCGCTCCCTCTACCGCGCCAACGATCTCGAGCGCCAGCTGCCGGCCGGCGTCGTCGAGGCGCTGGCCTTGCCGGGCGAGTCGTTCACGCTCGCGCTCAGCGGCGAGCTGCTCGAGCTGTTCGCCGAAAAGGCGCCGGCCAGCGAACTGGCGTCACTACTGACGGAGCGTCAGGCGGGCTACCGCGATCTCGACGGCGACGGGGCGTTCTGGGTGCCATCCGGCCGCGTCTACTGTGCGCCCGAGCCGCACATGTCGGCGCGCGAGGAACTCGCCGTCGCGCTGCGTCATTTCTTCCTGCCGCGTCGCTACCGCGATCCGTTCGGCCACGACACCGTCGTCGCCTACGATCATCCCCACGATCTCGCGCCCGTCATGACGCGGGACGCCGCCGGCAACGTCACGCGCGCCGAGTTCGACTATCGCGTGCTCGCGCGCCACCGCGTGACCGACGCCAACGGCAATCGCACGGAAGCCCGGTTCGACGCGCTCGGTCTGCTGGCCGGGACGGTGATCGCCGGCAAGGTGCAGGGGCCAGCCGAGGGCGACTCGTTCGAGGATTTCGTTGCGGACCTGTCGCCCGCGGAGATCGCCCGCTATTTCGCGGCGCGCGATCCGTGCGAGTTCGCCCGCGCGGCGCTCGGCACTGCGACCAGCCGTTTCATCTACGATTTCGCGCCGCTGCCCGCCTGCGCGGCCTCGATCGCGCGCGAGACGCATGTGTCGGAGCTCGCGCCGGGCGAGCGGAGCCGGCTGCAAGTCCACTTCCTCTACGGCGACGGCTTCGGCCGCGAGGCGCAGACCCGCGCCCAGGCCGAGCCGGGCCCGCTCGACCCCGCGGATCCGGACGCAGGAGAAGCGTCGCCGCGCTGGGTCGCGAGCGGCGCGACGATCTACAACAACAAGGGCAAGCCGGTCCGCAAGTACGAGCCCTTCTTCAGCGCCGGCCCGCAATTCGGCATCGAGCGCTGGGGCGTCAGCAGCATCGTGTTCTACGATCCGCCGGAGCGCGTCGTCGCCGTCCTGCACCCGAACAAGACGTTCGAGAAGACCGTCTTCGATCCCTGGAGCCAGGCCACCTACGACAGCAACGACACGGTGACGCTCGACCCGGAAACCGATCGGGATATCGGCGGCTACATCGGCCGGCTGCCGCCGTCCGATTATCGACCCAGCTGGTATCGGCAGCGCATCGACGGCGCGCTCGGCCCGCACGAGCAGGAGGCCGCCCGCAAGGCCGCGCGCGCGACCGATACGCCCACGCGCGCGCATTTCGACGTGCTCGGCCGCGTCTTCCTCAGCGTCGCGGACAACGGACGTGACGCGGAGGGCGAGGAGCGGCGCTACGCCACGCGCTCGGTGCTCGACATCAAGGGCGCGCGCGTGGCTCTCATCGACGCTCTCGGCCGCACCGTGATGCGCGACGACTACGACCTCAACGGCGCGAAGCTGCGCGAGTGCAGCATGGAGGCCGGCACGCGCTGGATGCTGCAGGATGCGGTCGGCAAGCCGCTGCGTTCCTGGAACAGCCGCGGCTACGCATTGCGCATGGAGTATGACGAGCTGCACCGCCCGCTGAAGTCGTTCGTCGCGGGCGGAGAACCTGACTCACGCGAGCGGTATTTTCCACGCGAGATCCTGTTCGAGGAGACGGTCTACGGCGACAGCGCCAGGACCAAGCTGAGCGAGGCGGGGCAGCAAGCGCGCAACCTGCGCGACAGGGTGTTCGCGCACTTCGACGGCGCGGGTGTCATTCACACCGACCGTTACGACTTCAAGGGCAATTCGCTGAGCAGCGCGCGCCGGTTCGCGCGCGATTTCAACGCGCCGCCCGACTGGTCGGGCCCGGTCGTGATCGAGCTGGAACACTTTGAATCGAAGACCGCCTACGACGCGCTCAACCGTGCCATCGCGGTCACGTCGCCGGACGGAAGCGTCTATCGGCCAACTTTCAACGATGCGAGCCTGCTGGAACGCGTCGAGGTGAACCTGCACGGCGCGACGGTACAGGGCGAGCGCGTGTGGACCCGCTTCGTCGACTTCATCAACTATGACGCCAAGGGTCAGCGTACCGTGCTCTGCTACGCCAACGGCGCGCGCACGACTTACGCCTACGACCCGACCACGTACCGGCTGATCCGGCTCGAGACGGTGCGGCCGGGGCGCGAAGACGGCGAGGCAGCCCGCATCTTCCACGACCCGGATGTCGTGCAGGATCTGCACTACGTCTACGACCCGGTCGGGAACATCACCCGCATCGAGGACCGTGCGCTGCGCACCGTCTTCCACGGCGGCCGCCGTGTCGATGCGGCGAGCGACTACACCTACGACGCACTGTACCGATTGCTGGACGCGACCGGCCGCGAGCACAAGCGTCAGTCGGCTCTGTCGTTTGCGCCGCCCGACGGGAACTATCGCGACTTCCCGTTCGTCGGCACCGCGCACCTGCACGACCTCGAGGCACTGCGACGCTACGTCGAGCGCTACGACTACGATCCGGTCGGCAATTTCCGCCGCATGGAGCACCGCGCCGAGGGCGGCGGCTGGACGCGGACCTATCACTACGACGAGCCGAGCCAGCTCGAGCCGGAGCGCGTCAGCAACCGCTTGAGCCGGACCACGACCGGCAGCGACCCGGCGACGCTCCTCGAGCGCTATCGCCACGACGCGCAGGGCAACATCGTCGAGATGCCGCACCTGCCACTGATGGAATGGAATTTCCGCGATCAGTTTTGTGCGGGCTCGCGGCAGGTCGCCGAGCGGGGCGAGCGCGCGTTGACGCGCTATGTCTACGATGCGTCCGGCCAACGAGCACGCAAGGTGACGCTGCGGCCCGATGGGCGACGGCAGCACGAGCGGTTCTACGTCGGCAGCTTCGAGGTTCTTCGCGAGTATGAATCCGGCGGCGAGACCCGGCTGGAGCGTCAGACCCTGCACGTCATGGATGACGCGCGGCGGATCGCTCTGGTCGAAACGCTCACGATCGAGGACGGCCACGCGATCGAAACGCCCGCTCCCCGTCCGCGCCTACAGATCACCAATCACCTTGGCTCGGCTTGTCTGGAGCTCGACGATGCGGGCAGGCTGATCTCGTATGAGGACTACAGCCCCTATGGCTGCTCCACGTTCCAGGCCGGCCGCAATACCGAGGAAGCGAGGCGAAAGCGCTATCGCTACACTGCCAAGGAACGCGACGACGAGAACGGTTTCACTTATCACGGCGCGCGCTACTACGCGCCATGGCTTGGCCGATGGACGAGCTGCGATCCCAAGACCGACGCGGATCGCTACATCTACGTCCGCAATAATCCGCTCATTCTCATCGACAACGATGGCAAGGACGCCGCCGCGGCAGGTATTGCTCTGCGGGTGTGGGCAACGCGGGCTGGCGCGGCCGAAATCATCGGCGGCGGGCCTGAGGATCCCGTTGGTGATGCCGTCGCGGGTGGACTCCTGGTCATCGGGCTCGCAGTCGCGGGATATTATTTGCTCAAGGGTCCTGTGCCGATCGCACCACCTTTCTCACCTCCGGCCAAACCACCACCCGTACCACCGCCGGTTGCGCCACCCGCGCCACCGCCGGTTGCGCCACCGATAGCGCCGCCAATAGCGCCACCGATAGCGCCGCCGATTGCGCCGCCAATAGCGCCGCCGATTGCCCCACCGATTGCGCCACCCAAGCCGGCACAGCCCAAGCCCAAAGATCGCCCCAAACCCAAGCCCAAGGGAGAATCGGAACCCAAGGACAAGCCGGAACCCAAGGACAAGCCGGACCCCAAGGGCAAGCCGGGTGATGATCCGCCTCCGCCTCCGCCTGGGCCCCCAGATCGCGACCCAAGGGCTTACGTCGTGCGATTGCAGGCGCAAGGCGGCGGAGTTGAAGAGAGCGTGGTGCTCGCCGCGCCCGTTCCGATTACGGTTGCGCAGGGCGTTGCCGGACTCGAGGCCCTCAAGGCCAAGCTCACAAAGAAACAGCTCAAGGAAGGGGAAGAGCCGTTCAGGAAAGCCGAGCGATACATCCGTGGCGGTCCGGCAGGCGGCGGGATCGGGCCGCCCGGCAAGTCCTTTCCCGTGCATCCGAGGAATCCCATACGCGTCGACGTCGAAATCCTCCGCGGTATCAACTTCAAGAGCTGACAGCCATGACCCGCCCGCTGTTCGAAGATTTTCGGGACAACCCATCGACCTACCGAGCCTGCGAAGCCTATTGGCAGGGTCTGCTCGACGAGCTGATGGCCTCGCTCGGACAGCGCGGCGAATGGCGCCGATGGATTCCGCAGACCTACGCCGATGGGAAGACAACCATCGAGAAGGATGGAAATCCGATTTTCGACGGCAGATCGGACCGACTGAATCGAGCCTTCCGCATCATTCAACAGCGTTTGACGAATAAAGACGTGCCTGAGATTTCGGCCTGGCTGAAAAGCTACGAGCCGGAATTCACCGAGCTTCCGCGCGATGAGCTGGTCGTAAACCTCAGCTTGTCGGTGGAGTCGGCCGATCTGGCTCGAACTCTTCTCCGCAAATGGATGGAGCCGGCGACGACCCCTGCTGAAATGCAGGCGCTGATCGACTCCACATGACGACCGATGTCGGCGCGCTCACCAGGACGCTTCCGACGTCAGTGCTTTAGAAGGAGAAAGCCGTGGCCGCTCAGCTTAATTCCCTGAAGAACAAGACCGCCCTCGTCTCCATTCCGACGCTGTTCGGCGACAGCGAAGCGCGTCAATGCCGAATCCTCGCGGCGGAGCCGTTCGGTGTCTGGCTCGTCTCGAACGAGCTCACCGCGCGCGTGTTGCCGCACGGTGCGCCCGACCAGAGCAGGGCCGGGCCGGCGATCTTCGTTCCGTTCGCCCAGATCGGCGCGATCGTTGCGATCGAGCCGGCGCCGAATCCGAGCCTCGGCCTGAAGCCGGCCGCGGCCGCCGGATTACCCGCGGTTACGCCGAAGACACCGCACAAATCGAAACGCAGGCGATCCCGTTGACCGCATCAGATCCGCAGGGAGCGTGACATGTCGAGCCTGATCGTCATCCGGATCGTCCCGCAGAAGCCGACCGATCCACTGTCCTTCACCAATGCGCTCACCGCAGGCGGCGGCCTCAAGATCACGGTCGCGACGCTGTCGTTCGGGAGCGTCGACAACCAGCCGCCGGGCGCGAACAGCGTCACCGTCACGTTCTCCGACATCGCCCCGAGCGGTGGATGGATCGTGTCCGACGGCTCGTTCTTTCCGCCGGGGGTGGTGATCGCCAGTAGCCTGCCGCCCTATCCGTCGGGCCCTACCGGCGGGATCGTTCAGCAGGTCGACTACATTGCCTCGCCGCTTCCGGCAGCAGAGCTGCAGGCGGTCGCAACGGCGGTGATCCAGGTCCCGTGGACCGCCCCGCAGCTCGAGAACGTCACCGTCACGGCGACGCGCGGCAACCAGACCATCGCGCTCGATGCCGACTACTACGTGCTCACGCCCGACACCACCGCGGTCCCGGACCTGTCGACGTGGGCTCCCTCC
>Ga0073928_10010505_pt1 | contig 11010 bp, 7 predicted proteins | sample PaiPotPPA55metaG_FD_76969 | JGI IMG/M metagenome (GOLD analysis project Ga0073928, IMG submission 76969) | Iron sulfur acid spring bacterial and archeal communities from Banff, Canada, to study Microbial Dark Matter (Phase II) - Paint Pots PPA... ...
ATTGCACTGGCCGCCGCCAGCACCGATCAGTGCAGCGTGGCGCTCTTTGAAGCTCCGCCGCCGGGCGTGGCGGCGGCGGACGGCGACTTGTCCGGATACCATTCTGGACGCGGCCTGCACATCGGCAGCTCGTATCAGAGCGTTCTCTCCATCTACGGAAAATCGTCCGCCAAGCACAGCCCCCATTTTGTGATGGCATACGTTGCCTCCATTCCGGGCACAACGGTAGCGCTGCCTCATAAGACGATTAGTCTTCCCGAGGTCATCACGCTCGTGATCGACAACGACCGCGTTTCATCGATGACTTTTGATGTGGACGAGTCGGGCTTGTTCTAATCTCGAACGCATCGCGCTGCTTGCCGCGATTACGTTCGTTGTTCGCAGCTTCAACGTCGCTCTAAGGTCGATGGAACGCATCGAGCGGCGCGAACCGGACGGCGCCTTGCCATTTCTTTCAATTATCGTTCCGGCGCGGGATGAAGAACGGCAAATCGAGGGTTGCATCGCATCGCTGCTGGCGCAGCGATATCCGCTCTTCGAAGTGATCGCCGTGGACGATCGTTCGACCGATCGCACGGGTGCTATTTTGAAGCGCATCGCCGAGCGCGACCCGCGGCTGCGTGTGGTTTGCGGCGAGCTGCTTCCCGAGGGCTGGGTCGGCAAACCATGGGCGCTCGCGCAGGGCGCGCGTTTTGCGCGAGGCGCGTGGCTCCTGTTCACAGATGCGGACACGTTGCACCAACCCTTGGCTGCGGCTTCTGCGGTAGAGTACGCGCTAAAAACCGGCACGCGCGTATTGAGTTTGCTGCCGCAGCAGCGATTCGAAACGCTCGCTGAACGCGCGGTGCTGCCGGCGATCTTATGGATGATCGCCTTCGCCGTCGGATCGCTTGAGGCGATAAACGATCCGAAACGAACGGATGCGGCTATCTTCAACGGGCAATATCTTCTATTCGAGCGAGAGGTTTACGACGCGCTCGGCGGCCATTCGGCGGTGCACGGGTGCATCGCCGAGGATTATGAACTCGCGCGTATCGTCAAACGGGATGGGCGTTTTCGGTCACGTCTTGCCGGCGCGTCAGACCTCGTTTCGACGCGGATGTACCGCTCGTTGCCTGAAATCTGGAATGGCTTCAGCAAAAACTTGTACGTCGGGCTGCAGGATGTGCCGGTGCGAGGCGTGGCGGGAGCCGCCATGCTTTTGGCGCTCTCGCCGCTTCCGCAGGCGCTGCTGCTTTCCGCGCTTTCGAAGCGCGATCACCGCCGGATACTGCGAATGGGCGCGACGATTTTAGCAACGGCAGCCGCCGCTGAAGCGGGGATGCGGCACTCGCGTTTTCCGCGCGGCAGCGGCCTCTACTTCCCAATCGGTGCTGCGGCCATGCTCGCAATTCTCCTGAACTCGACGCGTGCGTACCGGGCCGGCCGCGTCGTCTGGCGCGGGCGCGCATACCCGCAGTCGAAAACAAAGGACGACATAGCCGGACTCCCAAACCCCAGGAAACTTATGGAAGCCCAACCGGTCGAAAAACAAGAAGTGACGATGGAGGAAATCACGGCGCTGGCCAAACGCCGCGGTTTCATTTTCCAATCCAGTGAAATCTACGGCGGGATCGGCGGCTTCTACGACTACGGACCGCTCGGCGCGACTCTCAAGCGTAACGTAAAAGACGCATGGTGGCGCGACACGGTCGAGCTGCGCGATGACGTCGTGCCTTTCGACTCGTCCATCATCATGCATCCGCTAACGTGGAAGGCGTCGGGACACGTCGATGCATTCCACGATCGTATGATTGACTGCAAGGTTTGTAAGCATCGCTTTCGCGCCGATCATCTCAAGTCGCTCGAGCAGTGTCCGGATTGCGGCAGCAAAAACTCGTTTACCGAGCCGCGCAATTTCAACCTGATGATGCGCACGTTCGTGGGACCCATGCAGGACACGGAGTCGGCGGCGTATCTGCGACCCGAAACGGCTCAGGGCATCTTCGTCAATTTCAAGAACATCTACCAGACCGCTCGTAAGAAACCGCCGTTCGGCGTCGCACAAATCGGCAAAGCGTTCCGCAACGAGATCACGCCGGGCAATTTCACCTTTCGTCTACGCGAGTTCGAACAAGCCGAACTCGAGTTTTTCGTGCCGGACGACGGCAACGACGTGGAATGGTTCAAAGAGTGGGTCGAACTGCGCAAAGTGTGGTATTCAAACTACGGTATCAAACCGGAGAAACTGCGCTTCTACGAACTCACGCCCGAAGAACGGCCGCACTACGCGAAGGCGGGTATCGACGTTGAGTACCTCTTCCCGTGGGGCTGGGGCGAACTCGAATCGATCGCGCACCGCGGCACGTACGATCTCGACGCGCACATGCGGCTCTCCGGCAAGGACTTGCAATTTTTCGATGAGGCAAACAAGAAGAAATACACGCCGCTTTTGATCGAAAGCTCGGCTGGCATGGATCGTACGACGCTCACGTTCTTGATAGACGCGTACGAAAGAGAGCGCAGCGTCGATCCCAACGGCAAAGAGATCGTGCGCGTCGTGCTGCACTTTCACCCGGCAATCGCACCGGTACAGGCCGCGGTGTTTTCACTTGCGCGCAACAGGCCGGAACTGGTCGAGCGCGCGCGTTCGCTCGAAGAGGCCTTGCGGCCGGACTTTCGCAGTCAGTATGACGAGGGGAACATCGGTCAGCTCTACCGCCGTCAGGACGAGATCGGCACCCCGTTCTGCCTCACGGTAGACTTCGATACGCTGGAGGACCGGGCGGTGACCGTTCGGTTTCGGGACTCCCTGCGCCAGGATCGCGTCGCGATTGAGGCCGTCCAGGCCTACTTGCGGGACAATATCCGAGCCCGATAGACGGCTGCCCCCTGCTTGGCATGGCGGATGGGTAAAAGCCCTAAAACGCCATCGCCACTGACGGGAGATACCATGTCGGAGATGCTTGCGTCGCCTAAGCCTACGGCAGCGCTCGAGAAGCCCATTTGGTTTTTCGAAGAGGGCACCGGGGAGATGAAAGACCTGCTGGGCGGCAAGGGCGCGGGGCTCGCCGAGATGACGCGGGCCGGTTTACCCGTACCGCCCGGCTTCATCATTACGACCGAGACGTGTCTGAAGTACTACGAACTGGGTCGGCGCAACCCGCCGGGACTGGCCGATGGCGTGCGCTCGGCGATGAGCGAACTCGAACGGCGCACGGCAAAGCGGTTCGGCGACCCGGCGAATCCACTGCTGGTTTCCGTGCGGAGCGGCGCGCGCGTATCGATGCCCGGCATGATGGACACGATTCTCAATCTCGGCTTGAATGATCTTACCGTAGCCGGACTTGCCAAGCTCACCGGAAACGATCGTTTCGCGTGGGATGCGTACCGCCGGTTCATCTCTATGTTTGCCGGCGTCGTCCTCGGCGTTGAGAAAGACCTATTCGAAGATCGCATTGAAGAGGCGAAGAAGCGGCTCGGCGTTTCAACCGATCCGGAAATCGACGCTGCAACCTGGCAGCGGATGGCCGGCGAATTCAAGGCAATCGTGCAAAAACAGGCGGGGCGTGAGTTTCCGCAAGACGTTCGCGAGCAGCTCGATCTGGCCACTCGCGCGGTTTTCGATTCCTGGAATTCCAAACGCGCGGTGGATTACCGACGGTACAACAAGATTCCCGACGATTGGGGGACCGCAGTCAGCATCGTCTCGATGGTCTTCGGCAACATGGGCGACGACTCGGGCACGGGCGTTGCCTTTACCCGCGATCCGAACACCGGTGAGAAGAAGCTTTTCGGTGAGTATTTGCGTAACGCGCAAGGTGAAGACGTCGTGGCCGGCATCCGCACGCCGGAGAAAATTACGGATCTTCAGCGCAGTCAGCCTCAAGTTTACAAGCAGTTCGTGGAAATCGCCGGCAAGCTCGAGCGTCACTACCGTGATATGCAGGACCTGGAGTTTACGGTCGAGCGCGGCAAGCTTTATATGCTCCAAACGCGCAGCGGTAAACGCAGCGCCGAAGCCGCGGTGCGCATTGCGCTCGACATGGTCAAAGAAGGGCTTATCGAAAAGCGGGAAGCGATCGCGCGCGTGAGCGCGTCGTCGCTCGATCAGCTTTTCCACGCGCGCATCGATCCGCAAGAGCACTACGACCTCGCGTGCAAAGGGCTGAACGCATCGCCCGGCGCTGCGAGCGGGCAGGCTGTCTTCGATGCAGACACTGCCGAAGAATGGGGCAAGGCCGGCAAGGCGGTCATTTTGGTGCGCGTGGAGACGACGCCGGACGACGTGCACGGCATGATCGCGGCGCGCGGCGTGCTCACCGCAAAGGGCGGCGCGACTTCACACGCGGCCGTCGTCGCGCGCGGCATGGGCAAGCCATGCGTTTCCGGTTGCGAAGCGCTGCAGATCGACCGGCGCAATCGCGTTGCGCACATCGGTAATCGTTCGTTCAAAGAGGGCGATTGGATTACGATTGACGGTACGAACGGCGCCGTCATCATCGGCGAGCTCAAACTCATCGATCCGCCCTCGAAACTGCCCGATTGGCTTGCAACTTTTTTGGGCTGGGCCGACGAAGCGCGCATCCTTGAAGTTTGGGCGAACGCCGATACGCCACAAGATGCGCGCAAGGCGCGTGAACTGGGTGCGCAAGGCATCGGCCTGTGCCGTACCGAGCACATGTTCATGCAGCAAGAGCGTTTGCCAATCGTGCAAGAGATGATTCTTTCCAATACTCCGGAAGCGCGCGCCGATGCGCTCAAGAAACTCTTGCCGTTCCAGCGCGACGATTTTCTGGGCATTCTCGAGGCCATGCAAGGATGTCCGGTGACGATCCGCTTGCTGGATCCGCCGCTTCACGAATTTCTGCCGTCGCTCGAAGCGCTGCTCGTGGAAACGACGGAGCTGCGCGTGCGCGAGGGTGAGCAATCGCCCGAGTACCAAAAGAAGATGCGCGTGCTCAAACGCGTGCAGCAGCTGCACGAGCAGAATCCGATGCTCGGCCTGCGTGTCTGCCGTTTGGGCATCGTCTACCCCGAAATCTACGCAATGCAGGTGCGCGCGATCTTCGAGGCGGCGTGCGATCTGAAAAAGCGCGGCGTCGACGTCAGGCCCGAAGTGATGATTCCCGGCGTTGGGACGAAGGAAGAGATGCGCTTTACCGCCGAGGCGGCTCGCGGTATCGCGAACACGGTCATTGCTGAAACCGGCGTGCATGTAGACTACGGCGTCGGGACGATGGTCGAGCTTCCGCGGGCGTGCGTGGTCGCGGATGATCTCGTCGAAGCCGGCGCGCAGTTCTTCTCGTTCGGCACCAACGACCTCACGCAGACAACCTACGGGTACAGCCGTGACGATGCGGAAGCGTCGTTCATTCCAACGTACTTGGAAGAGAAGATCCTCAAAGACGATCCGTTTCAGGTGCTGGACCGGCGTGGGGTCGGCACGCTCATGCAAGAGGCCGTGCGGCGCGGGCGCGGCGTACAACCGGACTTGAAGATCGGCATCTGCGGAGAGCACGGCGGCGAACCTTCGAGCATCGCCTTCTGCCATGGGCTGGGTTTGAATTACGTTTCATGCTCGCCGTACCGGGTTCCGATTGCACGTCTCGCGGCTGCTCAAGCCGCTCTCGGCAGCCTTACGTAGCGTACGCTTAAGCGATGATTAGAAGCGCGGTTCGAAGGAACCGCGCTTTCTCGCGCACGCGTTTCCCTTTGCAGAAACGCTTTCCCGAACGTCAATGCAAAGGAGCTTCGCATGATTAAAAATTGGAAAGCCCTAATAGCCTCACTCGTTCTCTCTGTCGCAATGTTCGGCGCCGGTGCCGCCTTCACGCCGGGAGCCCACGCGCAGGCGATCGGCGCTGTGCGCGGCGAGTACGGCAGCGCTCGCAACCTGCAGTGGGCGCGGACGCGCCTGGAAGGACTCATCGACCAGCTGCAGCGGGATAAGCGCGACTACGGGGGTCACCGAGTTGCCGCGATTGCAAACATGCAGCAGGCACGCGCGCAGCTGGACCAGGCTATCGAGTACGATCGCGGCCACCGCCGCTAACCTTTCCGACGGACGAAAAGCAGCGGCGCCGGGATTCATCCCGGCGTTTGCTGTATGCTCACGGTCATGTCTCTACCGGAATTTCGTCTCGAAGCCTACTTCGGCGTCTGGGAATTCAAGGTGCGTCATCACCTGACCGCCTCCGATGCGCAAACGCTTAGCCTCTCGGAGTTGCTCGAGATGGCGGACGGCGCGGATCGAGAGCGTTGGGAAAGCCTGCGCTTAAGCTACATTCCCACCGAGGGTACGCCAGAACTCCGCTCTGCGATCGTGCAGACGTACGACCATATCGAACCGGACGACGTATTGTGTTTTGCAGGTGCCGAAGAAGGCTTGTATTGTGCGATGCACGCATTGCTCGGCCGCAGCGATCATGCGGTGGTCCTCACGCCGAATTATCAGTCGGTCGAAAGCGTTCCTCGCTCCATTTGCGAGGTAAGCGGCGTTGCGCTTCAGCCCGAAAACGAATGGAATCTCGACATCGAGGACGTGCGCGCCGCGCTGCGTCCCAACACCAAGCTGGTTGCGATCAACTTCCCCAACAACCCCACCGGAAAAATCATCGCGCACGATGCGTTTGCGGCTTTGATCGAGCTCTGCGCGGAACGCGGCATCTACCTCTTGAGCGACGAAGTCCACCGCGGCCTCGAACGCGATCCGGCAAAAAGGCTGCCGCAAGCCGTCGACCGTTACGATCGTGCGCTTTCCCTCAACGTGGTCTCCAAGGCGTACGGCTTACCCGGGCTGCGCGTCGGGTGGATTGCCTGTCGCGACCACGGCGTGCTCGAACGCATGCGCGAACTCAAGCATTATCTATCCATTTGCAACGCCGCGCCGAGCGAAGCCCTTGCAACCATCGCGCTCAACGGGCGCGAGCGTATTCTCGCGCGAAATCGCGACCTCGCAGCTGAGAATCTGAGGAAGCTCGGGGCGTTTTTCGCTCGTCACGCCGATAGATTCGAGTGGTACGAGCCGGAAGGTAGCTGCATTGCTTATCCGCGGTATCTCGGAACCGAAGGAGTTGAAACTTTCTGCGCGCGGCTGGTGGAGGAAGCCGGAGTTCTGCTCGTGCCCGCATCGATGTTTCGCAGCGACCTTTTGCCGGGGCCGCAGGATCGTTTTCGCATCGGTTACGGTCGCAGAGGTATGGAAGAGGCCTTGGCCGCGTTCGACGCATTCCTAAGCAGCGCGGTGCGGGGATGGCCGATGAACGTGAAGGCTAATCGGTCCGAACCGGCGCCGTCCTCAAAGTAGGCGTGATCGGCGTAGTACGCTTGGGTGAACCGTTTGCGCAATGCTTCGAGCATGCGCTGCGAGGTGTGAAGGTCGCGACGATCGTTCCGCCACTCTTCCGAGACGTCGCTGCCGGCGCGTTCCCAGCCGTATTCGTCGACGGCGATCGCACCCTCCGGGCGCAGCTGTGTTTGTGCCTTATCGAGAAAGCCGTCCAAGTCCGCCGCGTGATGCAGAACGAGCTGCGCGGCAATGCAGTCGAACGAGCGCGCGGGAGCGGCGAACTCCTCGAATCGAAGGCCGACCACTTCAAAAGGCGCGCGGGGATTGGGGTCCAGAGCGGTGACCGCGCAGCCGGCTTCGCGCAGCAGTTGCGTGAGCTGGCCATCGCCGCAGCCGATCTCGAGAACGGTCGCGCGTTCCGGAACGCGTTGGAGTATGGCGCGTGCGAAGTCTTGCGTTCTACGGTACATCCCTTCGATACCTCAGGGTGACAACGACGGGGAACGGGCGATGTCGCGGCAGATGCGGCGGGCTTCTCTCTCGTCGGCGCGGGTACGCTCGACGAAGAGTTTGCGCCAGTACGCTTTGCCCGAAAGCTTCGCGATGAGATCGGAAGCCTCGCGCGCATCGACGATTGCGCCCGACGCCGTGCCGACCCACACCGTCGGGCTATTCCCGTCGATCTGAAGCGGCATCCGGTGAATCAGCTGCGACTGCTCGTCGCTCCACACCGCGTCGGTCCCATACCGCTCGCGCAACGCGCGTTCGCACCGTTCGTAGATACTCAGATCGTGCTCGGCGTTGAACTCTGCCGCCACACCGTACAGGCGAATGCGCTCGCGCAGCGCTCGCGCCGCTTCCGAAGGCGAATCACGCAGCTCGTTGAGCACGCGAAAATCATCCCAGCGTAAGAACTCATCGATGGGATCGAGCGCATGCGGATTCGGCCAGAGCTCGCGCAGAACGCGTTGGAGCGTGCGCTCGAACATGCGGGTCGTGTGATGGAAATACACGGAAGCGAACATCATGTAGCGCGCCAGCACGAACGATTCGAGCGCAACGACACCGCGGCGATCGATACCCATGACCGCGCTGCCGTCAACCTCGAAGATGCGCAGTGAACCGACGAGCTGGTCCGCATCGTAACGGCCGCCCGAAACGCCGGTGAAGTACGCGTCGCGCAGCAGGTAGTCCATGCGATCGGCATCGAGGTTCGGGCCGCTGACGATCTCGGCAAGCACCGGATACGGTGACTGCGGGGAACCCAAGATGAGGTCGAGCGTGTGTTGCGGACTGACTTCGAGATTCGCGAGCTGCGCCTGCATTTCGGGCAGCGCGAGAATCGCGCGCGTCCGATCTTCATGCCGCACGCCGAGCACTGCTTCGCACGCGTGGCTAAACGGCCCGTGTCCGATGTCGTGCAATAGCAACGCGGCGCGGAGCAGCCGCCGCTGGTACTCGACCTCGGCCTCATTTACAAAAAATTCACGTCCATACCTGACGAGCGCATCAAAGGCGCGCATCCCCATGGCAAGGGCTCCGAGCGCGTGGCTAAAACGCGAATGCTCGGCTGAGGGGAATGCCAGATACGCGAGCCCCAGTTGGCGCAGACGCCGCAGCCGTTGCATCACCGCCGAGTCCAGCAAGCGCGCCTCGGCCTGCGAGAGCTCGATAAAGTGGTGGACCGGATCGTAAATCCGTTTCATTGTGACAGGCGTATACGCGCTTCGCGCTCTACGCCCCCCGTACGCAAAGCGCACGGGGCCCCCGACCTTCGGTCCCCTGTATTGATAATAACAAGAGGATGAGCGCTGCGCTTTCATCTCGGCCGCTCGCCATTGAGGTGAGCGTTTCGCCGGTGGCGAAGAACAACCGGTGCGATTCGATGAAGGCGCTATTAGGGAGATTCATGCTCGCGTTGATATCGCGAGTTTTATCGGGACGTACGTGCCGCTCCACAAGCGCGGAAACGACTTGGTCGGTCTATGCCCGTTTCACAACGAAAAGACGCCGTCGTTTCACGTGCATCCCGACAAGGGATTTTTCAAGTGCTTCGGCTGCGGCACCGGCGGCGACGTCATCACGTTTATCTCCAAACTCGAAAATCTCGCGTTTCCCGATGCGGTGCGCATGCTCGCGCAGCATGCCGGCATCGAGCTCGAGCCCGAAAATCCGCAGGTCTCGCGCATGCGCAGCGAGCGCGAATCGATTTACGAGGCCAATCAAACAGCTACGGCGTTCTTCGAGCGGATGTTGCGCAGCGAACAGGGCGCGCAGGCGCGCGCGTATTGCGAACGTCGCGGCATCTCACAAGCGAGCATCGAGAAATTCCACATCGGCTATGCACCAGACGAGTGGAATGCGTTAACGGACGAACTGCGCCGGAGCAGCGTCGATCTGGAAATCGCCGCGAAGGCGGGGCTCGTGAAGCGCGGCGAGCGCGGTTTTTACGATTTCTATCGCGACCGGCTCATGGTCCCGACGTACTCCACGACCGGAGAGGTCATAGCCTTTGGCGGGCGCGCGCTCGGCGAGGCAGAGCCGAAGTATTTGAATACCTCGACCACGCCCGTGTATACGAAAGGGCGGCATCTCTTCGCGCTCAACCTCGCGCGCCGCGCTGCCTCGCACGATCACACTCTGATCGTCGTCGAAGGTTATCTCGATTGCATTGCGCTGCATCAAGCGGGTTTCGAGAATGCGGTCGCCTCACTTGGTACTTCGTTCACCGAAGAACAGGCAAAGGAACTGCGCAAATATGCCGACGGCATTTTTCTGTGCTTTGACGGCGACACTGCCGGAAATGCCGCTGCGGCCAAGGCCGTCGAGATCGCCGTTCAAGTTATCGAACATGCCGGTTCGGGCGTGCGCATCGTGATGCTTCCCGTCGGTTCGGACCCGGACAGCTTCGTGCGCGAGCACGGCCCACGGGCGTTCGCTGCGTTGCTTGAGACGTCCAAGCCCGCGATCGAGCACCGGCTCGAGCGCGAAGCCGAGCGCCTGCAGCGCGGCTTCGATTCGCCCGCGGACATTGCCAAGCACGCCGAGTCGCTCATTCGCCGCATGACGCCGCAAATGGAATGGGATCGCTGGCGCGTCTGGGTCGCCAAGCGCCTGAAGGTCAACGAGAACGACCTCCGGAATAGCCGCTTCCTCGCAAACACGGCGAATTTCGCACCGCGTTCCCTCGGAGTCGCTCCGGCGACTCGTCACGTTTCCACGAGTTTGCAGCCGTCTTCGTTCGAACGTGAAGCGCTCGCCATCATGTTGGAAGAGCCCGGGTTCGCGCGCGAGTTTGCCGGTCGAATCCCGGTCGAGCGCTTTCGCAATGCGACGTACGCCCGCATTTACGAGCGCTTGGTCGAGCACGCGGACCGCGTCGGCCAAACGGCGGACGTTTTCGCGCTGTTTGCGGACGATAGTGAAAGCATGGGGGTGCTTACGTCGCTGGGCCAGAGGGACCGCAGCTCGACGGTGCGCTACGAGGACTCCGCACAACGGCGGGCGCACTTGGACCGCGTAGTGGAGAGACTGCAACTCGACGACGAGCGGCAGCGTTATGCGGAGTTGTCACGCCGCATCGATGACTTGGTGATGGCGGGGCAAAACGTAAGCAACGATCTGCGCCACGAATTCGACGCACTCGTTACGAAGTTGAAGAAATAACAGATCTTGGCGGCGCCCTCGGGGAGACGATGACTGGGCAGCAGCCGCGGCGCCATGAGATCAATGGGGGCCCC
>Ga0073928_10010506_pt1 | contig 11009 bp, 1 predicted proteins | sample PaiPotPPA55metaG_FD_76969 | JGI IMG/M metagenome (GOLD analysis project Ga0073928, IMG submission 76969) | Iron sulfur acid spring bacterial and archeal communities from Banff, Canada, to study Microbial Dark Matter (Phase II) - Paint Pots PPA... ...
CGTAAATATCACGATCGTATTCTTGGCATACGGTGAGCTGTACAACTGGTCCAGAACCATGCCTATTTGATAATCGGCATAGGCCTGCTCCAAGAAATAGTGATTCAGGAACAGGGTCCAATCGGTGACAGGTCCATAAGCTTGAGTCAACACGGCCTGCAGATAGTATTGCAACTGGGGTTTGTTGTTGACCTCCTGGAGATTTTCGTAATTCCAGGGATCAGGTTGGCTGGTGTAAAACTTCGGCGGGCTGTCGATGCCGTTAGGAGGCGCAAAATAAACGCTCGGTATAGGATACCCTTGCGGAGGAAATGGACCGCCTTGCAGCCAGAGGGGCGCCGATGTGATATCGTGCGGATTGACTAGGCTCAGCACGGCGCACCAAGGAGTCTGCGGTTCATTCGGCGTCGGAAGTTGTCCGTTAAACCAGCCCAGGTAATCGCCGGTGATCATAGCATCGTTGGCATATACAATTCCGCCAAAGGGCCCACCGTCGGTTCCTTCGTTCGGCGCGCCGTCCGGCGACGGATTATAGGGAGGTGCGGGACCCCCCGGATAGGTACGCGTGTTGAATCCGAAAGGAATCAAAGGCTCGCTCGACATGGTTGGCGACAGATGCCATTTGCCGAAGTACCAACAATTGCCATGATAGGCGGGGTTCAGCGCTACCATCCCGTGGGCCCAGGTAGGAAACGCCGCATTTAGCGGCGTTCCAACGGGTGTTACCTGGTTGCCTTCCGTGCAATACATCGCCGTCTGCGGCGTATACAGACCGGTCATCAGGCAGGATCTGGAGGGCGTACAGTTGGTAGCAGCCACGAAATACTGATTGAAGTTATACGAGTTCTGTTGAATCCTTCCTATGATATTCGGCAATACGTTTTGACCCATCTGCTGCAGTTGGGTGGCATTTAACCAGGTGGGTTTGCGAAACTGGTCACAAATCAACACCAGTATGTTGGGGTTCTTCAACACCGGCGGCCGCACCCAGCCCGGCGGTGGCTGGCCGTTGGTAGCGCCTTGTAACTGTTTCCCGGAAGCGCCGGCGGCTAATCCCATCAGCGCGCCGGCCCCGAGCTTCCGTAAGAATGAACGCCGGCTAACGCCGTCTCCATCTTGCATTTGTGTTTGTTTCCCTTTTGAATCCACTATATTTCCTTATTAAGGCGTGATAGTGAGTGTGAATGTCGTTGTGAGGCTGCCGGCGGTCGCCGTCACTGTAAATTGTCCCGCGACACCGTTGGCCGTGAGTACGGGCGCCGTGGCATAACCGCTCTTATTCGTCAGAATCGGCATGGGCGGAGAACTAGCGAATGATCCATCAGCGCCGCCCGAACCCGCAACAGCCGTGAAAGTAACAGCCACGCCCCCGACACCATTACCCGCCGAGTCTTTCGCCCTGACCTCCAGGGACGTCGGAAACGCTTGTCCTTCTGGAGTGCTTTGGTTGTTTCCAGCGGCCATCATGATCGTCGTCGGCACATCGCCGTTCTGCGTGACGGTCACCGCCGCGCCCAGCACCGTAATAGTCGCCGCCCGGCTACTCACCGCAGTATTGGCGGTGAAGGAGAAACTAATCACTCCGTTGGAGATACCCGTAATTGTGAGCCACGTCTGATTGCTCGTGGCGGTCAAAGGAAGCGTCGTGGGCAGCACCTGCGCCGTCACGGAATCAGTCCCTGCCGCCGCTGTCTCGGTACGGCTGGTCGAGCTGAGTGAAAGATAAGCTTGGTTCACTTTCTCAATACTGTTGATGTTAGTGTTCGCGATATAGACATTCTGCATCGAATCCACAGCCACGCCCACCGGGCCCTTCAATCCGGTCGCAATCGTGGTCACCACCTGACTCGCCGGATTCCAGACTTTGACGGCGTTGTTATTGGTATCCGCCACGTACACATTGCCATCGCCGTCCACCGCGACGCCCGAGGGAGCGTTCAGCCCGCTCGAAATCAGCGTGGAAACAAGCTTCGTAGCCGCGTTCCACTCTTTGACAGAGTTGCCTTTGAAGTCGGAGTAGTAAACGTTGTCCAAAGAGTCCACGGCTATGCCGCGCGAGCCGCTAACGACGGCCTTCGACACAAGCGTTATTACGGCCTGGGTCGCCACGACGTATTCTTTGATGGCATTATGGCCCGAGTCCGTAAAGTAGACATTGCCTTGCGTGTCCACTGCCACAGCATTCGGCCCAGAGATTCCGGTAGATACCAGGGTCGTCACCTGCTGAGTCGCAACGATATACTCCTTGATAGCATTGTTCTTGGTATCCGCGATGTACACGTTGCCATGTGTGTCCACTGCCACTCCGGTGGGAGCATTGAGCCCCGCCGGCACTAGCGTCGTTACAGCTTGCGATGTCGCGATCCACTCTTTGATCGCATTATTTCCGGTATCGGCGATATACACGTCACCCTGGCTATCCACGGCCGTTCCTTGCGGCCTGTTCAATCCTGAGTTCACCAGAATGGTTACTGGATAGACCGGTACATAGCCGGTGCCCGCCTGAAATACTGAAAAAAGCAAACCGGCGATTGTCAGTGTCCCGACCCGCACCGTAGGGCCCGTGTTGGCGGTGTAACTAAACTGGATTACCGCATTACCCGCGCCGCTGGTGCTCCCGCTGGCCAGTTGCAGCCACGACGTATTGCTAACGGCCGTCCAGGGCGCCGGCGACACCAACTCGACACTGCCGCTACCGGCGCCACTCCCGACCGGCGTGCCAAAGCTGCCGAGCATAGCGGTCACAATACTGAGGTTGAACGTCGCAGTCAGGCCATTGACAGTCGCGGTGGCGGTGAATGAGCCGCCGGTGTTATTCGCCATGAGCGCGGGAGCAGTCGCGTGACCGTTCTGGTCCGTCAGGATGGGCATCGGTGGAGAGTTAGCGAAAGTTCCGTTGGCTCCCGTCGGGCCAGCCGTCGTGGTGAAATTCACCGCGGCACCCTGCACCGGATTCCCAACGGTGTCCGTAACGGTCACCTCGAGCGCGATCGGGAAGATTTGACCGGCAGCCACAGTCTGCCCATTGCCAGCCGCAACCGCAACGCTGGTTGGAACGTCCGCGTTCTGAGTTACGGTAATCTGCTGTCCCAGAACATTAATGTGCGCTGTGCGGCTGCTCGCGGTATTGTTGGCCTGGAAGGAAAAGCTGATTGATTCGTTAACGTCACTTGTGACCGTAAGCCAGGGCTGATCGCTCGTGGTCATAAGAGGAGTAGTGAGCGGCAGCACCAGAAGCGGCACAGAGCCTGTACCAGCTTGCGGAGCTTCCGTGACGCTACTGGCGCCCAGTGCAAGATAGGCGAGCGTAAGTTTGCGAATAGCGTTATTGTTCGTATCCGCCGCGTAAAGGTCACCCAAGGTATCCACTGCAACCCCCGCCGGATCGCTTAACCCCGAAGAGGCAAGTGCGGTGACCTGCTGGGTTGCGGCGCTATATTCCTTGATTGCATTATTGCCGCTATCCGCAAAGTACACATTTCCTAGCCCGTCCGCGGCCACGCCCGTGGGATTCAGCAAGCCGGCAGATACCAAGACAGTCGCCTGATGCGTGGCCGGGCTCCATACCTTGATCGCGTTGTTCCCAGTTGCCGCAAAATACACATTTCCGAGTACGTCTACGGCTATTCCAGTCGGATTGCCGACGCCTCCCACCAACAGCGAAACCTGCTGGGTGGAGGACACCCATTCTTTTACCGCGCCGTTGCCGCTATCAGTGAAGTAGACGTTTCCCTGATTGTCCACTGCCACTCCGAATGGATTGTTCAGACCCGACACAAGCGTGCTGACCTGCTGGGTTGCGTGCACCCACTCCTTAATCGCGTTGTCGTGGTTGTCGGCAATGTATATATTGCCCTGGCCATCGACCGCGACGCCGGTAGGATCATTTAGCCCCGAGGAGACTAGCGTGCTGACACTGTGCGTGACAACACTCCACTCCTTGATGGCGTTGTCGCCGGAGTCTGCGATATACACATTACCGAACTGGTCTAGCGCTACACCGTTCGGCACATTCAGGCCCGATGATACCAGCGCCGTGAGCGGATTCACGAACGTTTCGATAGTACCCGCCTGCCCTACCGTGAAGGTCTGCCCGGCGATCGTTAGCGTACCAATCTGAGCATTTATGCTAGTGTTGGCGGTGTAACTGTACTGAATCAACGCGTTCCCCGTGCCACTGGCGCTACCTGGTGCGATTTGCATCCATGGCACGCTGCTGGTTGCTGTCCAGGGGCCGAAAGCGTTCAGCAGTACGGTGCCGGTTCCTGCGGCGCTGCCGAATGCTGTTCCACTGGAGCCCAACCCGGCGCATTGATTGCTGAGAGTAAAGGTGGTGTAAACCGTGGTGCTCAGGCTTGCGATCACGGTGAATGTACCGCAATTATTGTTAGCCGTTAATGCAGGCGCCGTCGCGATGCCGCTTTGGTTCGTTATAATCGGCATCGGCGGCGTGTTGGCGAACGTGCCGCTGGCGCCACCCGTACCGATTTGCGGGGTGAACGTCACGGCCGCGCCCTGCACCGGATTGCCACCGGCGTCCGTTACGGTCGCCTGGAGCGCGATCGGAAATACCGAATTGATCCCCGTGATTTGACCGTTCCCCGCGGTCGCGGTGATGCTCGTTACCGAGTCGGCACTCTGCGTGACCGTCACCTGCGGCCCGCCCAACACCGTGATCTGCGCGGTACGGCCGGCCGCGCCCGTATTGGCCTGGAATGTAAAGCTGATCACTCCGGACGAAATGTTCGTGATACTCAGCCACGGCTGATTGCTGGTGGCCGTCACGGGAACGGTGGACGGCAGCACCGTCGCGGTGACAGAACCGCTGCCCGCCGCCGCACCTTCAGTCAGGTTGGTGGCGCTCAAGGAGACGTAGGCCTGCGTAAGTTTCCTGATGGCGTTATTGTTCGTATCCGCGATATATACATTAGAAGCGCTATCTACCCCTACTCCGCCGGGCGCGGATACTACGGTCGACAGCAAGGTATTCACCTGCATGGTCGCCAAATTCCATTGCTTGATGGCGTTGTTGCCGGTGTCCGCGATGTACACGTTGCCCTGCCCGTCCACCGCTACGCCGGACGGCATATTCAGCCCCGTGCCGACCAAGGTAGTCACCGACTTACTGGCGGCATTATATTCCTGGATACTATTGTTGCCGGTATTCGAATAATATACGTTGCCGAACGCATCCAGCGCAACGCCTAGTGGACCGCTGAGCCCCGAAACGAGCGAAATCACCGACTGAGTGGCGGCGACCCACTTCTTAATCGCGTTGTTCCCGGAATCGGCGATGTAGACATTCCCCTGACTGTCCACCGCGACACTGGCCGGATTGTTCAGACCTGTGGACACTAGCGTAATGACCTTACGAGCGGTCGCATTATACTCCTTGACAGCATTATTATGAGTGTCAGCTATGTAGGCATTGCCAAAGGAGTCGACCGCCACGCCCGTCGGATCGTTCAAGCCGGAAGATACTAGGGTAGTTACCGTCTGAGTATGGACGTTCCATTCCTTAATAGCGTTGTCGCCTGAGTCAGCGATAAACACGTTACCTTTGCTATCCACCGCCAATCCCTCAGGACCCTTCAAGCCGGATGAAACGAGCGGCCCCAGGGAGTTGACCGGTGTGGAGCCCGCGCCGGCCTGGGTGACTGTAAAAACCAGCCCTGCGTCGGCAACCGTCAACGTGGCGGTCTGCGGGTTAGGGTTGGTGTTCGCGCTGTAGTGGAACTGGATAACCGCATTGCCGGTTCCGCTCCCGGTAGCCGGTGCTACTTGCAGCCAAGCCGCGCTGCTCGTGACAACCCAGGGGCCGCTGGCGATCAACTCGACGCTGGCGGCGCCGGCCGCGCTCCCTACTGTCAGAGAACTGCTCGCCAGCATATAGAGCGAATTAGTCAAGGTGAAGGTAGTACTTAGCGTGTTTACGACGGCGGTGACGGCAAATATACCACTAATGCCGTTGGCGGTCAGCAGAGGAGCATTCGCCACGCCGTACTGATCCGTCACGATAGGCATGGGCGGACTGGTGGCGAATGTACCACTCGCTCCGTTTGCGCCAGGCGTGGCGCTAAAAGTAACGCTCGCGCCCTGCACCGCATTGCCGCCGCCGTCGGTCACGACCACTTGCAGGGGGATTGGAAACACCTGGCCCACCGGCGTGGTTTCATTGTTACCGAGGGTCATGGTGATGGCGGCCGGCGCGTCCCCATTTTGGGTGACATTTACCGGCAAGCCTAATATCGTGATCTGCGCCGTGCGGTTGCTGACCGCGGTGTTGGCTTGGAAGGAAAATCCGATCGTGCCACCGGAGGCGCCGGTAATGGTCAGCCACGATTGGTTGCTGGATGCCGTCAGCGGAACGCCTGCCGGAATCATTTGGACGGTGATTGAACCAGTGCCCGCCTGTGCGCCTTCGGTCAGGTTGGTTGCGCTCAAAGATATAAACGCGATCACGATTTTCTTAACGGCGTTGTCCCCGCTATCCGCAACATACACATTGCCCGACATGTCGACCGCCGCGCCTGCCGGACCGTTGAGTGCCGACGAACTGAGCACCGTCACCTGCTGGGTGGCGAAACTCCACTCCTTGACGGCGTTATTGCCCGTGTCCGATATATAGACGTTGCCCTCGCCGTCGACCGCCACGCCGGTCGGATTGTTCAGACCTGTAGCCACTATCGCGGTCACTTGTTGAGTAGCCGCGTTCCATCTCTTGATTGCATTATTTCCCGTGTCCGCAAAGTAGACGTCGTCTAGCACGTCGAGAGCGATCCCCGTGGGATTGGCCAAACCGGAACCGACCAGGACAGACACTTGCTGATTAGCCGCGCTCCACATCTTAAGGGCGTTGTTACCGGAATCGGTGAAATAGACATTGCCCGAGCCGTCGACAGCCACGCCAGTGGGACCCAGCAGCCCGCCGGAAACCAACGTAGTCAACTGCTGCGTACTGACATTCCACTCTTTAATGGCGTTATGACCGTTGTCGGCGATATACACATTACCGTTGGCATCGACCGCCACACCGGTCGGATTGCTCAAGCCGGAGGACACCAAGGTGCTCACCTGTCCGGTGCTTACGATGAATTCTTTTATGGCATTATCGGCGGAATCCGCAATATAAACGTTGGCGTGGGTATCCAGGGCTACAGACTGCGGATTGTTCAATCCCGATGACACTACCGGGTTCATCAGATTCACCTGCGTATAGCTGGCGCCTGCCTGAATAACGGTGAAAGTACGGCCGGCAATGGTCAGGGTACCGGTCTGCGGAGCGGGGTTCGTGCTGGCACTATAGCTAAACTGGATCGAAGCATTGCCCGACCCGCTGGCACTCGACGGAGCAATCTGCAGCCACGCGCTATTGCTGGTGGCAGTCCAGGGCCCGTAAGCCATGAGCAACACTGTGCCGCTGCCCGCCGCACTCCCTACGATCACGGCGTTGTCTCCGAGGGCGTTCAGCAGGTTGGTCAAAGTAAAGGTAGCGCTCAGTCCACCGACGCCGGCAATTACGGTAAACTGTCCCCCAACGTTATTGGCGTAGAGCGTGGGCGCAACGGCATTACCGTTCTGATCTGTCAGAATGGGCATCGGAGGAGCGGCGCTGAACGTCGCCGCAGCCCCGGCGCCGCCAGGCACCACCGTGAATGTGACAGCGGCGCCCTGGACGGGAACTCCGCCGGCGTCCGTCAAGTTCACCTGCAGCGCGATCGGAAATGCTTGTCCCGCCAGCGTACCCTGGTTATTGCCCGCAGTAATCGTCAGGTTCGCCGGCACATCGGTGAGCTGTGTCACGGCCACCGTTTGACCCAAAACCATGATCTGCGCGGTGAGATTTGCTCCCGTATTGTTTGCCGCGAAGGAGAAACTGATCACGCCGTTGGAAATGCCTGTGATGGTGAGCCAAGGCTGGTTGCTAGTCGCCGTGACCGGTATAGTCACCGGAAGCACATTGGCGGTTACTGAGTCACTTCCGGCCGCGGAGCCCTCGGTCACTAATGTAGTGCTCAACGCGAGATAGCCTACAATTTGCTCCTTGACCGCATTATTGGAGGTATCCGCGACGTACACGTTGCCCTGTGTGTCGACGGCCAGCCCCGCAGGAGAGTTGAGACTTGAAGAAATCAGCGATGCCACCTGCTGAGTGGCTGCAACCCATTCCTTAATCGCATTGTTACCGGTGTCCGCGATATAGACATTTCCCTGGGCATCCACCGCCACGCCCGAAGGATTGAGTAAACCGGCTGAGACGACCGGCGTAACCTGTTGTGTCGAAGAGTTCCAAACTTTGATAGCGTTGTTGCCCGTATCGGCGAAATAAACGTTGCCTTGTACGTCTACGGCAATCCCCTGGGGACCACTGATTCCAGTTCCGACCAGCGTGTTTACTTGCCCTGTGGCGAAAACCAACTCTCTGACCGCGTTATTGCCGGAATCGGTGAAATAGACATTGCCCCGGATGTCGACCGCGACACCGATCGGAGTGTTCAACCCGGTAGACACCAGGCTAATCACTTGCTGGTCGGAGACCATCCATGCCTTAATGGCATTATTCTGGCTGTCTGCAATATATACGTTACCCAAGCTATCCACTGCCACTCCGGTAGGGCCGTTCAGCCCGGAGGAGACTAGCGTAATCAACTGGCGCGTGCTGGGGTTCCATTCCTCGATCGCGTTGTTGCCCGTGTCGGCGATATACACGTTGCCCTGACCGTCTACTGCCACGCCTTGCGGGTTATTCAGCACGTTCCGCACCAGTCCGGTAACCGGATTCACCGGCACGTATTGGGCGCCGGCTTGCGACACCTGGAACGTGATTCCGCCAATCGTCAGCGTCGCCGTCTGCACGTTGGCGCTGGTGTTAGCTGCGTAGTTGAAGTAAATCAGGGCGTTGCCGGAGCCGCTCGTGCTGCCCGGGGCCAACTGCAGCCAAGGAGCACTGCTGGTCGCGGTCCACGGTCCGTTGGTTGCGAGTAACAATGTGCCGGTCCCCGCTGCGCTCCCAACCGTTACCGAGCTACCCGAAAGTGCGGAGCCGACATTTGTGAGTGTAAATGTAACTGATAGCCCATTCACGCTGGCAGTCACTGTGAAGCTTCCGGCAATATTGTTGGCAGTAAGCGCGGGCGCGACCGCATTTCCGTTTTGATCCGTGATGATCGGCATGGGCGGGTTGGGGGCAAAGCTCCCGCTGGCGCCGTTACTACCGGGGTTGACGTTGAATGTGACACTCGCGCCGGCTACCGGAGCACCTGAAGCATCTTGCACGGTTACCTGGAGCGCAGTGGGAAATACCGTTCCCACGGCCGTACTCTGACCGTCACCCGCGGTTTTTGTCACGGTCATCGCGACATCACCGCTTTGCGTAACGGTTATTTGCTGCCCTAATACGCTGATTTGCGCCGTACGACTGGAAGCAGATGTATTGGCCTGGAATGAGAAGCTGATCACTCCGCCGGAAATACCGCTAATGGTCAGCCACGTTTGGTTGCTCGATGCGGTGATGGTTGTGCCCGCGGGCAGAACCTGTACAGTCACCGAGTCCGTACCGGCCTGCGAGCCTTCAGTCACATTGGTACTACTGGCGCCGAGGTAGCCCATCGAGTACTTCAAGATAGTACTGCTGTTGGTGTTGGCGACATAAAAATTGCCGAGCGCATCCGCGGCGACACCAAAAGCGCCGCTAAGGCCCGACGACAATAGCGTGGACGGCGCGGGGTTGCCCGGGTTCAATTCCTTGAGGGCGTTGTTGTTGCCGTCTATAAAAAAAAGGTTGCCTTGCCCGCTCACCGTCACCGCATTCGGCAGGCTGAGGCCGGTCGAGACCAGCGTTTGGACCTGTTGAGTTGCCGCACTCCACACCTTGATGGCGTTGTCCTGGAAATCCGCAATGTAGACGTTGCCCAGCTCATCCACGACCACCCCGGTTGGATTGTGCAGACCCGACCCCACCAGCGTGGTCAAGGCCTGGGTCGCGGGACTAAATTCTTTAATCGCGTTGTTGTTGAAATCGGCGATGTAGACGTTGCCCTGCCCATCTACGGCCACGCCCAGCGGAAAATTCAGCCCCGTACTCACCAGCGTGGTCACCTGCTGGCTTGCCGGACTGTATTCCTTGATCGCGTTGTTGTAAGCATCGGCTATGTAGACGTTGCCAAAGGAATCCAACGCCACGCCGTGCGGCGCGTTCAGGCCGGAGGACACCAGCGTGGTCATCTGCTGGGTGGCCGCGTTCCATTCCTCGACAGCATTGTGACCTGTGTCCGCAATATAGAGGTTGCCGCTGGCATCCACCGCCACACCGTAGGGCAGATTCAGGCCTTGTGAAATGAGCGTGGCGCTGGCGCTGAACGGTTGATAGCCGCTGCCGGCCTGGGTCACCGTGAAAGTCAGGCCAGCGATGGTCAGAGTTCCGGTTTGCGGCGCCGAATTGGGGTTGGCAGCGTAGACGTATTGAATCACCGCGCTGCCGGTTCCGCTAGTGCTCCCGGGCGATACTGCCAGCCAGGACGCATTGCTGGAGGCCGTCCAGGTCGCGTTGGGCGACGGGGCCGCCAGTTGGACCGTACCGTTACCGGAAGCGCCTCCCACTAGGACCGAGTTGGCTCCAAGGACGAATCCGGAGCCCTGCGCGGCCAACCACGAAGGCAGCAGCAGCAGCAGCCCGAGACACTTCGGGATTGAGGTTCGCCAAGCTTGCAAAAGCTCATCCATGTACAGTTTGCGACGGCGTGGGGACTCCAGGCACGAGTGCATTCGTACAAGTATACACGATTCTGCTCACGCGTCAACTGGCTTCCCACCGGCCCAGCGCGGCTTGCCACTTCGATAGCGTCGCGATGTTGCCCTGGAGGGCTACCCCCAAGACCCGCCCGTTGCTAGTATATCGATTCCTAAATAGTATTGCAATGCCCACGGATGGTGTGCTATCGTATGGCCATACCACTTGTGGGGGTGGCCATGCCGTTTGTGAGCCAGCGCGCCCGGCTGAGCCTGACTGA
>Ga0073928_10010507_pt1 | contig 11009 bp, 16 predicted proteins | sample PaiPotPPA55metaG_FD_76969 | JGI IMG/M metagenome (GOLD analysis project Ga0073928, IMG submission 76969) | Iron sulfur acid spring bacterial and archeal communities from Banff, Canada, to study Microbial Dark Matter (Phase II) - Paint Pots PPA... ...
ACCAGGACTTCTCGTCGGGGCTCGAACCGGGGCCGGTCCTCGACTACTTCCCCTACGTGTCCCCGCCGCCTGCAGCCGGCTGACCCGTCAGCTCAACACTGCTCGACTGTCTGTCTGTGTGTCTGACTGACTGCCCGGCGATCCGGCGAAGCGCCTGCGCGCTTCGCCGGATATCACCCGGCGCCGTTCGCGCGGCCCGGGTCGTTGGGGTGCGATTGCAGCGGGGTGACGTGCACGGTCATCCACGGGCGCAGCGGCAGCGTGCCCAGGACCTTCTCGTGCAACTCAGCCTCGTCGGCGGCGCACCAAACGCCGATGCTGCGCAGCTCTCCCACCGGCCGCCACAGCCGGAACAGATGGCCGGTCGCCGCCAGTTCAGCGGAACGAACGGCTTCGGCTGCACGTCGGCGGTCGACTTCGGCCGACTCCGTACCTTCGGGGATGTTGGTGGTGATCTCGACCAGGAACTCTCTCATGTGCTCCAGCCTGCACCCGCCGCCACCGGATGCGCCACGACCCGCAGCCTCGCGAGTGAGAGGTTCGGCCTCCTACGGATGGCTGAGCGCGTAGTGCGCGTCGGTCCGCGGAAGCCACGCGCCTTCGGCATCCAGGCCCAGCGTCCCGACGCCGTCCGTCAACGCTTTGACCACGGCGCGGACCGCGGCACGGGTCTCGTCTCCGCGCACGACGAGCGACCAGGTCCAGTAGGGCGCCGGACGGACGATCGGCCGCCGCACGAGGTCCGGCGGTAGTGCGGCCAGTTGGCCCTTCGGCGAGTTCAGCACCGGTCGGCGCAGCCTGCGGACCTGCTCGAAGAACGCCGGGCCGGTGATGCCGCCGTCATCGATGCGCACGACCTCGGCTCCGGTGTCCTTGGCGAACTGGCCCGCGTAGAGGTTCCACGACGACCAACTGTCGGTATCGGCGTCCACGAGGACCACGATGTCCTTCGCGGCGACCGCAGAGGTCTGCGTGCCGATGCTCACCGCGTACAGCAGATCCGCGCCGATCAGACTTGCTTCGAGTTCGTATTGGGCCAGATCGCTGGCCTGCACCCAGCAGATTGCCAGGTCGATGCTGCGTTCGGCGACGCGCGCGGCCTGGGCGTGCGACGGCAGGACCCAGGCGTCCACCCGCAGGTCCGCGATTCCCGCGACTTGTTCGGCCAGGTCCGAAGGCCGCCAGTTGACGTACCCGAGCCGAACCGGCTCGCCGCCGGACAGGCCCGCGGCGTGCCGACGCAGCCGGTCGGCCTGCTCCAGCACCGCCCGCGCATCCACCAGCAGGGCTTCGCCCGTCGCGGTCAGCGCGACCGAGCGGCGGTCACGGTCGAACAGTCGCACGCCGAGATCCCGCTCCAGCGCCTTGATCTGCTGGGACAGCGAGGGCCCCGCGATACGCAGCCGGTCGGCGGCACGCCCGAAGTTCAGCTCCTCGGCGACCGCGACGAAGTAACGCAACTGACGCAGTTCCACCTGCTCATCCTAGGGCCACCTGCGGTGAGAGTCAGCGGCTCGCAGCGAGAGGCAGCAGGTCGTGGCGCCGTCGTCGGCCCCGGACCGACGATCAGCATGCCTCTCCGCATCAATGAAAGTGAGCAATCGCCATGGACAGCACACAGAAGGTCGTCGTCATCACCGGAGCCTCGCAGGGCATCGGCGCCGCGCTCGTCCCCGCGTACCGCAAGCTCGGATACGCCGTCGTCGCGAACTCCCGGTCCATTACGCCATCTGAGGACCCTGAGGTACTGACGGTCGCCGGCGATGTCGCAGTACCGGGAGTCGGCGCCCGCATCGTCGCCGAGGCGCTCGCGCGCTTCGGGCGGGTCGATTCCCTGATCAACAACGCGGGCGTGTTCGTAGCCAAGCCGTTCACCGACTACACCGACGACGACTACGAGGCGGTGACGGGCGTGAACCTGCGCGGCTTCTTCGAGGTGACCAAGGCCGCGGTGGCCGCAATGCTCGAGCACGGCGAGGGCGGGCACATCGTCAACGTCTCCACCAGCCTGGTCGATCACGCGCTCGCTCAGGTGCCTTCGGCGCTCGCGTCGCTGACCAAGGGCGGCTTGACCGCCGTCACCAAGTCTCTGGCCATCGAGTACGCCGGTCGGGGAATTCGGGCCAACACCGTCGCGCTCGGCGTGATCCGTACTCCGATGCACCCCGCCGAGACGCACGACTTCCTCGCCGCGCTGCACCCGCTCGGCCGGATGGGCGAGATCGGCGACGTCGTCGAGGCAGTGCTCTACCTGGAGACGGCCGGGTTCGTGACAGGCGAAGCCCTGCACGTCGACGGCGGCCAGAGCGCGGGCCACTGAGCACCGGGGACGACGTCGTGAACCCGGTCATGAGCGGCACCATTCTGGGCCGCGGGCAGCGGGGTCTGACCTGGGATGAGGGTCAGGCCCGGCCGCGGCAGATTGCCATGCGAGGTGCGGCGGCGATGGCCGCCGCGATGGGCGTCGGCCGCTTCGCCTACACGCCGATCCTGCCGCTCATGCACACGCAGGCCGGACTCTCCCCGCAACTCGGCTCGGCGCTGGCCACCGCGAACTACGCCGGATACCTCGCCGGAGCGCTGGCAGGTATCGCAGTACCCGCACTGGCCCGGTCCCGGACCGCGTTGCGCGTGTCATTGGTCCTCGTCACCCTGACGCTGGCACTGATGCCGGTCACCCGCGACGGATCGGTATGGTGCACGCTGCGGCTGGTGGCCGGGGCGGCGAGCGCGCTGGTGTTCGTCATCGCAGCCGGCACGCTGATCACGGCGTTGCGCACGCACGGGGATCATCTCATCGGCTGGGGCTTCGGCGGCGTCGGCGCGGGCATCGCGCTCTCCGGTGCGCTGGTACTCGCGCTTCGCGACGCCGGGACGTGGCGGCAGGCCTGGTGGCTCGTCGCCGCGCTCAGCCTCGTGCTGGCAATCCCAGCCTGGCGACTTCCCACCGATGCCGCCGTTACCGCGAAACAGCGGTCGTCATCGTCGTCGCCCTCGCCCGCTCCGTCACCGACAGCTAGGCCGATGGACGGCTTCACCGCCCTGCTGGCCTCGTACTTCCTGGAAGGCGTGGGCTACATCATCGCCGGGACGTTCCTCGTGGTGGCGATCGACCAGAGCGCCCCGGGCTGGGTCGGCACCAGCGCCTGGGTGCTGGTCGGCCTCGCCGCGATGCCCTCAGCGGCGCTGTGGGCAGGGCTCTCACACCGATGGTCCCGGGCCTCGCTCCTGACCGCCGCACTCGCAATTCAGGCCGTCGGCATCGTACTTCCGGCGCTGATCGGCGGTGTCGGGCCGGCACTGGTATCCGCGGCGCTCTTCGGCGGGACCTTCCTCGGCATCGCCACCCTCGCACTGGCACTCGGAGCGCAGATCGGCGCGCCACGCGCGGTCGCGGTCCTGACCGCCGCCTACAGCGTCGGCCAGATCGCAAGGCCACTGCTCGTCACTCCCTTGCTGCACACCGGCTATCGCCAGGCGCTCATAGTCGGCGCCGCGGTCGTCGCACTGGCGGCCGTAGCGGCCGGACTGCTTCGCCCGGCCCTGGTTTCCGCACACGATCACGAAGGAGAATCAGCATGAACACTTCGAACACGACTACGACTACTACTAACGAGGCGGCCCTGCGCGACGTCCTCGACCGCTGGAAGGTCGGCGTCGACGCGCACGAGCCGGAGCGCGTCGCCGCCGTCTTCACCGAGGAGGCGCTGTTCCAGGGCTTGCACCCGTACAGCGTCGGACGCCGCGGCGTCGCCGAGTACTACGCGTCCCAGCCGCTGGGCATGACGGCCGACTACGAGATCCTCGAGAGCCGGCGCCTCGCCGAGGACCTGGTGTTCGGATACCTGCGCGTGGCCTTCGCGTTCACCGACCGGCCGACGGTCACTGTGTATATCGGCGTTCTGGCGAAGAAGGAGGCCAACGGCTGGTTCCTCGACCACTACCAGGTCTCGAAGCTCGACTGAAGCTTGAATCATTCGGGGGCGGCCGCCGCAAGTGTCAACCCCTTACCGGCTGGCTGGGCGGTGCGCTCGGCAGGCGCGGCGAGCCGCCCGGCGACGGCGTCGTCCACTGAGTCGAACACCGGCAGTACTCCGGTCAGCTTCGTGATCACCAGCACCCGACCCAGCCGCCGATTCGCGCCGGCCAGCCGCAGCCAGCCCTCCCGCGCTCTGGCCCGGGCGTGCCCGCGAAGCAGGATTCTGATCCCGGCGGCGTCGCAGAACGTCAGGCCCATCGCGTCGAGCACGATCCGTCCGCGGCCCAGGCCGGTCAGGTGGACCAAGCAGTCGTCGAGCCGCGGCCCGGAGTACAGATCCAGGTCCCCGCACACCACCAGCACGCTCACGCCGCTCTCGTGGCGCACGCGCAGCGTCAAATCGTCCATGCCTGGCTCCTCGGGGTCTGCTTGCTTTCGGCAGATTGCGGCGGGACCCAGGGGCTGGGGGCTCAATCAGTAGACTACCGACAGTAGCGACCGCGGTCTGCGGTATTCGCCGAACCGCCCTGGGCGCGCCATGGCGCGAGCCGTCTTCGACAACGGCCCTCGAGCTACCCGATCGTGGCTGGACCGAGGAGTAAGCTGATGAGCGGACGTCCCAGACCCCGGCGGCTTCGTGGCATTCGGCGCCGGTGCCCGGGCACGGTGGCGGAGCGTTCCATCCTCCCACCGACTCCGCCGTACGGCGCTTTGATCAGAATTCTGAGACGAGGTGTCGTGCCCGTGCCACTCATCTTCAGCAACCCTCGGCAGCGCAGGACGATCTGCGAGGCTGCGCCGTGAAGGCGCGCACCGAGGCGGGGCGCCTGCGCAGGGCGCTGTATCGCAGGCCCGCCGATGCGGACGCCGTGCCGTTGCGCCGACTGGATCGATGGCAGGCCGAGACGATGCGGGAGGAGCTGGCCGACCTCTATGTCGAGTCCTCCACCGCGGCGCCGGGGCAGGGATACCGCAGCCGGGAGGAGTTCCTCCGCCGCCTGGCCGAAGACGTCCGCCGCCCGGGCTTCGACATGCTGATCGCGCAGGGCGCGAGCCTGGCCGGCTGCGTCTTCGGCTTCCCGGTGGGGCGCGACGGCTCGTGGTGGCAGGGGTTCGACGGCCCGCTCCCGGAGAACCGCGAGCAGTTGACCGCATCCGGCCACGTGTTCGCGGTGAGCGAAATCATGATCCATCCCGACGAGCGCGACCGGGGTCTGGGTCGGCGCATTCAGGAGGGCATGCTCGCGGATCAGGACTCGTCCCTCGCGGCCACCATGCTGGACCGGGCCGATGACGCGGCCTTGGCCGCCTTCTCGGCCTGGGGGTGGCTGGAGGTCGGCGAGGTCCTCACGGAAACGCCGCCGGCCGGGCTGCGTGTGCTCGTGATGCAGATCGGTGAGCGGACGGCCGAGAGCCCGGACGGCCTCGCCCACGACGCGCGCACCGAGCCGCCCGCGGGATCAGCCGGTCCGCTTTGATGATGATCCGCTCTATTCTCAGGGGCTGATCAGTTATGCGGAGCCGGTCACGCGGTGCGGTGCCAGCGGGCTTCGCACAGCGAGTACACCCCGAAGAGGGCCAGGCCGATGGCGATGACGGCGAGCAGCCAGGGGCCGAGCGGGGTGTGGGCGAACGAGCGCAGGGTCGCGTCGGTTCCCTTGGCCGCGCTGGGGTTGAAGCGTACGGCGGCGGCGATCATGAAGGCGCCGACGCCGGCGAAGAGGATTCCGCGAGCGATGTTCCCGCTCATCCCGAGCGCCGTGACGCCCTCGCGGGTGCGGCGGTCGACGCCGGTCAGCCGGAGGTCCTTGAGGAATGACTTGGTCAGACCGGTCTTGATCATGTACAGGCCGATGCCCGCGATCACCAGTCCGACGACGATGACCAGGATCCGTCCGCCGCTGTGTGCCATGGCCGTGACGGTGAAGTCCTGTGACTGCTGGTTGCTGGACTGCGGCAGGCGCGCGTCGAGCACGAAACGAAGTGTCCCGATGAAGAACACGGTGTAGATGATTCCGCGGATGAGCGCGAGGATCTCGGCCCCGCCGCGCTTGCGGTTGCCGTTCACGCCGTAGAAGGCCTGTGCGAACCGCCACAGCGCCATCGCGGCGAAACCGATGACCAGCAGCCATAGCAGCGCCTTGCCGAGCGGCTGAGCTGCGACGGCCTGGAGCGCGCCGGTGCGGTCGGCCGCGGGTGCGCGCTTGCCGAAAGCGATGGCGAGGGCGAGCAGGCCGATCAGGACGTAGACGACGCCCCGGGCGGTGAACCCCAGGCGCGCGAGTATGTCAAAGCCGTGCGAGGGCGCCCTCGAGGATGATCGGTTTGAGTGACGCCTGCGTATCGTGCTGCTACTTGTCATGGACCCAACCTTCCGAAGGCTTCCCCGGTGCCCCGCATCTGAGCGGCGAAACGGCGATGCCGTACCTGCCCGGCCGGTTTCGGCATCGGCATCGCGGGCACTGCTGATGGCCGGACACGACGAAGCCGACCGTAGTCGGCAGCACCGCCGCATTCGGAAAGAGGAGGATCATGCCTGAAGTTCGAGGCCATTTGCGCAGGAACGGGTTCCTTAGGCCCCCGACGTGGGTGCGTAGGCACTATCGGCGGCCGTCGCGCTACAGGGGTAACTGGTGGGTCGCCCCGGCCGTTGCCACCGCGGTGATCCTGCTGATCCTCTGGCTGCTCCTCGAGCACTGATCCCCGAGGACTCTCGCGCTGCGGCCCGTGGCCGGATCGGATGGCGCATGGTTTTCCCGGTCTCGGGTACGCAAGGGCTCTGCGCGAACGGCCGACCGGCACTGCGGTCCGATCCGGACCTCGGTCACGGCTGCCCCGCGCGGATCCCATCCCATCCATGAAGGGAACAATCGATGCTGGGTATCGCTGCCGCCGTCATCTTCGCGGTCGCATTCCTGATCGCCGCCACGGGTACGGCCACGGATGCCGTGTTCGCACCGCTCACTCTGATAGCAGCCGGACTCGCCCTCTTGGCCCTGCACCTGTCGGGGGTCGGAACGGGCTGGAGTTCTTCGCGCAGCCGCTCCCGCCGCTGACCGGACAGGCCGCGACGGCAAATAGGACTTCTATGGATCTTATGGATACTGCGACTGTCACAATCGTCATCACCTCGACGGGCAGCGGCCGCGAGGCGGTCGGCGTCGACTACGCCCTGGTCGCGCTGCTGCCCGAATTCCAGAGCCCTGACATAGAGGCGTGGTTGGCCGACCACGGCTACGTCGCCGAGAACCCTTACGTCAGTGCGCACGTGCTGACCGGGAGCCATGACTGGTCCCACATCACCGTTGACGCTCCCCGCCTGCGGATTCCCGTCACCGACGCCGTGCTGCGGCAGTTGGGCGGCGAGAGCGGCCACCATGGTTCGCCGACCGCGGACGCGGGTGACGAGGGAACCTACACCACCGCGCTCGCCGACCTCAATCGGCTCGGCGACTACCTGGGCCGGCGTGACGGGATCATCCGTGCCGCGGCGTCGTGCGGCGTCTCCCGCGGGGACATCGACGTGATCACCGGGCTGTCCGCCATCGTCGTCGAGCGGGCACTCACCCCGCCCGACTCCGCGGAGTTCGGTGCCGCGACGGAGGCCGGGCTCGAGGAGTGCTAGCGGGATCCGAGTACCGGCCCTGAGATCTCGGCGCCGAAGCGACCGGAATGGCCGCCCTGCCGCAACCGGTCGAGGATCGCGGCCAGCAGTCGGGAGATCTGCATCTGCGAGACGCCCAACTCGGCTCCGATCTGCGCCTGGGTCAACTGCTGGAAGAACGAGAGTTGCAGGATGCGCTTGTCTCGCGAGGGCAGCCGGGCCAGCAGGGGTCGCAGGGTCTCGCGATCCAGCACGTTCTGTATGCCGGGGTCTTCCGCGCCGACCAGATCGCCGAACGCGGTGTCCGGGTTCTGATCCATGCCGAGCGGCATGTCGAGGGAGGCGACGTGGTGCAGGCCGCCGGCGTCGATCGCGTCGCGGATCTCGCGCGGTTTGGCGTCCAGCGACGCGGCGAGCTCAAAGGTGGTGGGATTGCGGTGCAGCTGCTGGGTGAGGGCTTCGGTAACCGGCCGCACGTCGCTGCTCAGTTCCTGAATCCGGCGCGGCACGTGCACCGCCCATGAGGTATCCCGGAAGTACCGTTTGAGCTCGCCGAGGATCATGGGCGTCGCGTAGCTGAGGAACGCGGCGCCGTAGTCCGGATCGAAGTTGTCGACCGCCTTGACCAGGCCCTCGTAGGCGACCTGGTGCAGGTCGTCGGCGAATTGGCCGCCCGCGTCGTAGCGCGCGGCCAAGTGTCGCGCGTACGCCATGTACTCGTCGATCACCTGCTCGCGCAATTTCGTGTGTTCGGGGTCGTTCAGCTTGAGCTGATGCATCTTTGCCAGCCTCAGCAGTGCGGCCGCACGCTGCGCGGTCCGGTCGCGACCGTGGCGGTCGTACCCGGTCGAGGTGCGGTGCGCGCCGTTGAGCGGCGGGCTGCCGCGTGCCGGAAGGAGAGGGGGGTCGATCTCGGATATGTACCCGGTGCCGGAGGAACGCGGCGTCGCCATGATATGTCCGCCTCGCGAAGGAAAGGTGGGCAGCGAGGCGGGTCTCGAGACCGGCGTGGGGTCTAGACCTGATCGGAACTCAGTCAGGCTGCGTGAACACGTGCTCTGCCGCAAGTATGCATGATCCTTCAAGGCGGGGATAGGGGCCCGGGGCCGGCGCTCGCGTCCAGGTCGCGCCGTAGCGCGCTGTTCCCGGCGTGGGTGCGGGTGCATACTGACGGGGAGACATCTTTCTGATGCAGCCTGACCGAGCTCCCGAATAGGTCTAGACCATACGCCGGTCTCGAGACCCGCCTCGCTGCCCTCCCTTCTGCGCAAGGCGGACTCGATGGCGACGCCATTGCACGACGGCGGATCCTCGCCCAATTCATCAGGATCCGGACTCAGGGGCCGACCTCAACGGACGGCGGTGGCCGGCCGATGGTGGTGGATGTTCCGGCGCCGGAGAGGCGCCCGCGCCTCGGACGGTACGTGCTCGCCGCTGGTCGCACCCGACCGGACCGTGCACACGGCGGAGAAGTTCGTGCGCCGCGCCTGGGCGCTTGAACTGGCGCGGTGGCGGGACCGCCAGGAGTTCGCGTTGCAAATCGAGCACGGGAACCGCGATGCCGCGCTAGCGCTGCTGGCCGCCGCGCAGCGCGACGGCGATCCCCGGCAGATCAGTGCGGCGCGCGCCGTGGTGCTGCAGGCTCTGGACGACGTTCGCGCCGCCGTGACCGCCCGCGACGACGCCCGTCGGCTGCTGCGCAGAGAACTGCGCTTGCTGACCCGCAAGCCGAAAAGGCTCGCGGCCGGCATCGGGCTTCCACGCAATCGGCGTCGCCGAGTGCTGCGCCGACTTGTCCGTTGGTGGACACCAGGCCTGGAGCTGCGCTGACGGGTGCTGGTCTCCGTCGCGCTGCGCTCAACCGCCCGAGCCCGAGAGCACACCACCGTCCCATTCGCTGAGACCACTGGAGGATGCAATGCGCATCGCAGGAATAGTAATCGTCATCTGGCTGATCATCGGTGCGTTAGCCGCAGGTCAACGCCACTACTTCGACTCAGGCGCGACCAACTGCGCCAAGGCGAGCACGACCTTCGTCACCGTCATCGTCGGCCCGCTCAACTACATCGGGGTCAACCCGAAGGTCTCCTGCCCGACGCCCAGCAAGTGATGTGACGGCCTCTCGCCGGACGGGCGCCCCGACCAACAGCGCCCGTCCGGGTGCGGCGTCATGGGCGCGGTCGCAGCCCTTTGGCGGCACGAGCGACTCGGCCGCGAAACTGGTCGGAGCGGCAGCTATCTTTCCCGTACGACTCGTGTCACGCTGAAAGAAGTCAGCGCGCCTGGATCCGTCCAGACCCCGTGCCTCCGTGGCGCTCGCCTTCTCCACCTTTTTCTAAGGTCTCGCGAGCCATGCCCACAACCACCCCTCCACGCATTCTGCTGGACGCTGTGCCGCCGCCCCGGGCGGATCCTGACGCACGCCGTCATTCGACAAGGAGACGAGAGCAGTGACGATCAGCGACGCGACGAAGTTCACCATGGGCAGCGACATACGGTGCACGGACGGGGTATGCGGGACGCTGCGGCGGGTGGTGGTCGACCCGGTTGCCAGAAGCCTGACCCACCTCGTGGTCGAGCCGGGGCATCGGGAGCGCGACGGCCGGCTCGTGCCGATCGAACTGGTGTCCAGCACCTGGCCGGAGAACGAGCTGGGCTGCACGCTGGCCGAGTTCGACAAACTCGAGCATGCGCAGGAACTGCGGTTCCTATCGGGCGCCCGAGGCGAATGGGGGTATCAGCAGGAGGAGATGCTCTCCTGGCCTTACTACGGCCTGGGCGTCCCAGGAGGGGCGGGCGTCGGTGGCATAGGCCGGAATCCGAGCGTGGATCCCGATATGCGAGTGACCTCCTACGAGTACGTCCCAGCCGGCGAGGTGCAGGTGCGCCGTGGCGAGCACGTACACGCCACCGACGGACTGATCGGGCGCGTCCAGGGGCTCGTCGTCCACCCCGACGACCACCGGGTGACCCATGTGCTGCTCGACGAGGGCCACCTGTGGGGACTCAAGCAGGTCGCCATCCCGATCGGTTCGGTGACCGGCGTCGACGACGGCGTCCGACTCGACTTGACCAGGGAACAGGTACGAGACCTCCCGCCGGTCGAGCTCGATGACCGGAAATGACCTCGCGACCGGAATCGGCCGCGACCGACTGAGAGAAGAGACCGCCATGCGAATCGGTGGAAGCATATTCCTGATCGTGCTGGGCGCGATCCTCACCTTCGCCATCCACGTGCAGACGCGCGGGTTCAGCGTCCACACCATCGGCATCATCCTGATGATCGCCGGCGCTGCGGCGGCCGCCCTGACGCTGGTCGTCTGGAGCCAGCGGGCGAAGACCGTCATCCGGCGCGGTCCCGGCGGGGAGATCACGGAAGTACGCCCCGCTCCCGACTACGACGAGTCTCCGCGCCTGTGAGCCGCG
>Ga0073928_10010510_pt1 | contig 11007 bp, 11 predicted proteins | sample PaiPotPPA55metaG_FD_76969 | JGI IMG/M metagenome (GOLD analysis project Ga0073928, IMG submission 76969) | Iron sulfur acid spring bacterial and archeal communities from Banff, Canada, to study Microbial Dark Matter (Phase II) - Paint Pots PPA... ...
CAAAGGCAGCATGCGCAAAGCGACGTCACCATGCTTGACAACATTTACACCATGGTGAACGGAAATATTCTTGCCCTGCCGAACCATCCTCTCGATCCCACAAAATTGCCTATCGATCGATCTCGGCGGCCTCACCGCGACGATCGAAAGTTTCCCAGGCCACTCCGGCACTGATTTAATTGTGCGCGTGCCGGAGCAAAACGTCGCTTATGCGGGCGACCTGCTTTTCAGCGGCTCCTACCCTTATTGTTTCGATCAGCAAGCCACCGTATCTGGCTGGCGCGCCACGCTGCGAACATTTTCTTCCTGGGATAAACACACTTTGTTCATTCCAGGCCATGGACAGATTTGCGGACAAAACGGCGTTACCGCACTCTCAAATATTTTCGACGATTTGGCCGCCCAGGCTGAAAAAATGCATAAAGCCGGCCTGCCCGCGGACGATGCCGCCGATCAATACGTCATCCCCGAAAGTCTAAAAAAATTCCCCGCCCCAGTGTGGGGTTTCACCATCGGCGCCGCAATCAAGAAGCTCTACGCCGAACAACAATTCAAGTAACCATCGATCGCAAAGTTCACATTTACGGTTGCATAACCAGGCTGGCAACGGCGCTACCCGAATCAATTTGCGGCTAAGTTCCACTCCATGATCGCCAATCCCGATTTGCGATTTGAAACATCTCCTCGCACACAGTTTGCAATTTAAAAAAAACGCATTCAAAACAGTGCCGTCCAGAGGTTTTCGATACCATTCGAATATACCCCGTTCACCTTCTCTCGTTTTCGCGTTACGGTCCGGGCTGCGTCCGCACCGTAAAGCTGACATCCACCGGCGGCACCACGCACCCTTGCAACGACGGCCATCCCGGGTCGCTTGTCGCATTGCGGCATAGCGACGCCGTGGCATTACTAATCTCCGATGGATCCACCGCGCCATTCAGCGGCTCGGCATAAATCAGATAACTGCTGCCGACCGGTAGCCGCTCGATTGCATAACTGCCGTCGAATTGCGCGGGTCCCGGATCGTTGCAGCTCCAACCGCCAACCGTGGCGCCGACGACCGCCCCGCTCGCGGCATCTACCGCGACTACATGTGAGCCAAATACGCCAGTAACACCCGGCGGCGACGCTGGTAGTGATAAGGGATTGGCGTTCAGTATGCGCCCGCGAATGGCGCCCACGTGTAATGTGTCCGAGGGATCCGGATACAAAACTCGCAACCCAGTGCGGTCGTCTTCCCCCAAAGGAGCGTCAGGCTGTCCCTGCGACGGACGAATTCCGCTGAATGTGCCAACTGTAGGAGCAAACGGAAACATCATCGCGCTCCACACCGCCGAATGGCTGAACCCTAAGGCGTGGCCCATTTCGTGCGTCAGAATCGATTCCATATCGTAAGCCGCCGGCGTGGCACTCAACGCTAGCGGCGTCGCGTAACTCGTACGCGAATCGCTCGGATTGAAATAAATATCGGCGTCTAGAATTTCACCAACTTCAGTCGAGGGTGCTCCAGATCCAAATTGAACGCCGATGCGATCCGCGGTTATCACCCGCGTGAACGCCAGCACGCCCGGAGTGAATGCCAGGTCTGCCTGGTTGAAGCAGATGGAGTTGACTCCGTCCGGCCCGCACGCGTTTTGTGCCGCCGTTCGCGTTACGCTGGCGGACACGGATTGCAAGGTGCTTCCATTTACGCCCGACCACACGCCGAGGGATTGCGTGATTACCTGTTCGATTTCGGCCAGGCGTCCATTCGCTGTCTGATCCTGCGTAATAATCGTTAGCGGGTTGGTACCCAATGCGGTGCTCCATTGCACGGCCCGGGCTGCCGCCACCGCGCGAATGTGCGAGCGCACCGGGCAAGCCGAGCCGCCAGAAACGGAAACCGGTTGGCGCACGTCGGGCACAATTTCATTGAACGCGTAGCCGCTCGCCGCTGTAGCTCCCCATGTAGCGTAGAAAAATGCCAAGATAAATGCGCAGCAACTTCTAACTCTCTTTTTCATGTTCGCTCCTGTCGCAAATTCTCATTTCGAATGCTCCTTACGTTCCTTAACTTGTCCTATCACCGAACTACGCGTCATCAATCCTTGCAAACACACCACCGCGACCGCATGGTTAGACACACCATCGTCTCCGCGCTTACCAGTACACACCGCGCTCGAATCGTTTTAGTGCTCTGCCGCTACGCCACGGCCGATCGCCAGCCGCAATTTCTCTTGAAACGTTGCCAACGCCATGCCACGAATTCCGCCGCCTTGGGCGTCCGCGCGGAATTGCCGCGTCCGCTCATCAAAATTCGCAGACGACTCCTGCATAATCTTTTCTGCCCCAGTGCGTGCGTCGCGAATAATCCGGAATGTTCCCTGCGACCAGCCCAGCACCCGGTATGGCTCGCCCGCCTTGCCCCACAGAAATAGATAAACGTCTTCTCCAGCTCGAAACGCAGGAACGCCATCCACCCGCGAAGTAAATCCATCGGCGCGGCCGCCCAGCATGCGTACCGTAACACTCGCTCCCAGCAAGCCTTTATTACGCTCCACAACTTCAAAGCTCGTGTCGGTCCACAGTTCTCCGCCATCCCAATAGCTTTTAGAACTTTGCCAACGCAGCCTCGCTACCGCCGAGGACTTTTGCGCCAGTTCGTCGAAACTCATGCGCGCCAGCGTGGTGGAGTTGGCCACCGCAGCAGCCAAAGCAATACCCGCCAAAAATAAAATCCATAGAAAACGTCTGCGCTCCACGTAACTCATCTCAAATCACCCTTTCCAACGTCACTTCACCCATAGCGTTCCCGTCGCCGCGGTCTTATCCAGATTTGTGTTTTGAATGAAAAGCGTGCGAGCTGAAGGTGCCGCCGTGGCAGGCAGTTGCAATGTCAGCCGAATAATTCCGAGGCCCACAGGCTGCTTGGCAATGACCGCAACATCGCCCGGCCCGGTCACCGTATAAGTCATGCTGGCGTCCAGCCCACTTTGCGAAAAAAGGCAAACATCCACCGTGCCTACACCGCTCTGCGGGCGCGTAAGCATCACTGGATTGCCCCCGAGCGTGCAGGAATTATTTACCGCCGAAAAAATGCCGAGCGCAGCGACGTCCAAATCCACATCATTGCCGGGAACCGACACGCCTGCAGTGGTCGGCTCAACCACTACGATGTCTCTGCCTGAAACTTCCGGCGCGCCTGCGCTCAACGAAATCACATCGTCCGAAGCGATGGGCACCGCTACGACCAATGAAACAGCGTTTGATAGTGCCCCGCCGGGATTTTGCACCTGCACACTGACATTGCCTGCAAGCGCAACGTCCGCCGCCGTCACTGGCGCAATACATTCTTGTGCGGTGCTGCACGTCGTCGTGCGCGCCGTGCCGCCGATCAATAACACCGAGCCGGTACCAGACGCCGATGCCGTGAAACCAGTTCCAATCACCTTCAGCGTGAATCCATTGGCCGCACCGGCATAGACGCTGGCGGGATGCAGCGTCAAGATATTGACGCCCGTGGAAATTGTGACGTTCGCGGTTCCCGATTGCGATGGATCCTCGCTGCTGATCGCCACTACTTGCAGCGCATCCGGCGAGGGCGCCCCGCCAGGTGCGGTGTACACGCCCGCAGACGTGATCGCTCCGCAAATTCCTGCCGCTGAGCAGCCCGCTCCTTGAATCTGCCACACCACATTTTGGTTGTCGGTGCCGAGTACAGTGGCGACGAAGGGCTGCACCCCAAGTGGCGCAAGTAGCGCGCTTCCAGGCAGAACTGTAACCAGCACGTGATTGATAATCGTCACTTGCGAAGCTCCGCTCTTGGTCGCGTCCGCCAGACTGACCGCCTGCACCGTAATCGGGTCCGGTGTCGGCACCGCGGCGGGAGCAACGTAGTCCACTTGCAAAGCTGTTCCGCTGGTCACTACCTGGCACGGATTAGACGCCACCACGCAAATCTGTCCTACCGCAGTGCTTCCCCCCGGCAATCCATTTACATTCCAGGTCACGTTCGCGTTGGCTGTGCCACTCACTTGCGCCGTCAACGTCAAGTGGTGGTTAATTGCTCGCGTCGCTGTTGAGGGAGACACGGTTACGCTGATTCCCGCCGACACGCCCTGAATCGAAAACTGCTGCTGCACCGCTTTGGATGGATCAGCAAGAGGTGTGACGGTAACCACGATGATATTCGGCGCTGGTGACGCTATGGGTGCGGTATAACTTGCAGACGCGGCAGTAACATTTCCCCCCGCGGATTGCTCCGTCACCACGCTTAACGTCCCACACAAAACTCCGTTGCATCCGCTGCCAGAGAGGCTCCACGAGAGCACCGTACTTGGATTTGATCCCGACACGGGTTTGAGTGTCGCGATAAACGTGGCCGTAGAAGAGACCGGCACGGTTGAGGGAATACTGAGTAGCAACAGAAAATTGCTGGTGATCGTAATCGTCGCGGACACCTGCCTGGAGCTATCCGCCACACTGCGCGCCGTAACCGTGACGTTCGGTGACGCGGGCAAAATTTGTGGCGCCGTGTAGTTACCGCTGGCGTCCACCGATCCGCACAATAATGGACACGACGGACCCGACACGCTCCACGCTACGGATTTGTCTGGGTGTGCGCCGCTGCTCACCACCGCCAGAAACGCGTGCGTAGCGCCAAGTTCAACGGGCACCGCGCCCGTACCACCACCGGACGGCAAACTAATAGAAACGTCGCTCTGCACGATGACGATTGCATTTCCTGATTTGCTGGCATCCGCATGGCTGGTCGCTGTTACCCTCAGGTTCGCTGGGATCGGCAAGTCCCCGGGCGCCGTATACACACCGCCACTCGTGATTGTTCCTGTTTGTGCTCCACCACCTGCAACTCCGTTCACGCTCCAGGTAACCGCATTGTCCGAGCTGTTTTTCACCGCTGCCGTAAAAAGGAATTGATTGCCGAGCATCACCGAACCGCTTGACGGCGTCACCGTCACGCTGATTGCTTGTGGTCCTGACGGCGGTGATGGTATGGACGCGACGTTCGCGCATCCGCTCTGGCATATCGCTACACCGGCCAGAAGCGAATAGAGAGTTAGCCGCCGGACCAAAAAACATTTCAAACCGCTACGCGGGAAGGGCCGCATGCCCTAAGCAATGCAGTCGAATGGCCAGTAGCAAAAGACGTTATGTTTTGGTTTGGGCGTTCAGCGCAGGAAAAATTAGAGTTTTACAATCAAGGGCTTACGTCCGGGCACCACAGAAAACTCGCCTCATGCTTTACTTCTTCTAGTTTCATTCACCTCTAAGCGTCGTGCCGATTCGGAACCGCTCCTTGGGAATGGTTCCGATTTGAAAGTGGCCTTCGTGAAGCTTTCGAATGCTGCTGCACATCAGCCAAGAATCGCCTTCAACGCCTCCTCCACATTCGCATGAAGGAACTGGTAACTATGCTGCTCCAATACTTGCGGCTGCACCCGCGCTCCTCCCAGCAAGGTCTCAGCCATTTCGCCCATCGCCAGCCGTAACGCGAAGGCCGGAACGGCGAATATCGCTGGCCGATGCATAACCTTCGCCAGCGATTTTGTGAAATCGGAATTGCGCACTGCTTCAGGCGCGACAAGATTTATCGGACCTTTCCAGCTTTCACTTCGAAGTGCTGCCTGAACGATCGCCACAACATCCTGCAACGCGATCCACGACGTCCACTGCCGCCCTGATCCCAGCTTCCCGCCCAATCCGAATTTAAACGGCATCATCATCTTCGGCAGGGCGCCACCCTGTTTTGCCAGAATAATTCCAAACCGCAGCAGCACGACGCGCACTCCAAATCCCTCGGCCTTGACCGCTTCGTTTTCCCATTCCTTCGCGAGTTCCGCCAAGAAATCCGTGCCCGGCGCGCTCTTCTCTGTCACCGGTTCGTCACCGCGGTCTCCGTAATATCCAATTGCCGACGCAGAAAGCAAAACCTTTGGGCGCGGATTCATTTTGGCCATTGCCTTCACCAATGCGCAGGTAGTTTCAACGCGACTGGATCGCAATAGGGCTTTGCGCTCCTCCGTCCACCTTCCTCCGATAACCGGCGCACCAGCTAGATTAATCACCGCATCTACATTCGTCGGCATCTGCCCTGAGCTCGAAACGCTGAAATCTCCTATTTCACCGCTACTCGAATTCCACGGCACATCGAACACTCCGGCTTCTACAGCCGCGCGCTTTCCCGTTTCCGGCCGGGTCAATCGATAAATCGAGTGGCCCTCAGCGGTAAATTTCTTTACCAGCGCTGTGCCTACCAAACCGGTTGCCCCGGTCATCAAGATGTTCATCATTTCCTCAGCGGTTCATTGTGCGACGTATCTCAGCTCTTGCGCCGACGGACAAATGGAAACTTCCGCTCAACCCTAGCCCAAACACTTCCTCCACTAGTCCCATCCCTGCGCGCAGGTTACAATCCTCTCGTGCCTTCCGTTTCCCAATCGATCCGCGTCAAGGTTCTGTTTTTCGGCCGCCTCAAAGAGATCGCCGGACGCGCCTACGAATCCATAGACCTGCCGGCCGACGCCAACATCGAATCGCTTTTCACCCACTATGCCAACCGGCACCCCGAACTTCAGCAGTATCGCTCTTCCCTGGTCGCCTCCTGCAATCAGGAGTTCGCGCCGTGGAATACCGTTCTTCATGCTGGCGATGAAGTTGCCTTCCTCCCGCCCGTAAGCGGTGGCTGAAGTATACCCATGGCCGCCCCCTCCCCAGATATCACTTCACTGGTGCACGACCCCATCGACCGGGATACTTTGGCAGCTCACGTTCGCGGCAATGAAGACGGCGCCATCGTAATCTTCGACGGATTCGTTCGCGACCATTCCAAGAACCGCCGCACCCTATACCTCGAGTACGAGGCCTACGAACCCATGGCCCTGGCCAAAATGCAGGAGATCGCCGCGCACCTCCACAACCAGTTTCCCATCCATCGCGTTGCCATGGTCCACCGCCTTGGCCGGCTCGAAATAGGAGAAACCAGCGTGTACATCGCGGTGAGCGCCCCTCACCGCGCCGCCGCCTTCGACGCCTGCCGCTACGCCATCGACACTCTCAAACGTACTGTGCCTATCTGGAAAAAAGAATACTTCGAAGACGGTTCCGTGTGGGCCGATGGAGAATTGCCGACCGTACCTTCGGCGACATCCGCGGTGAAACCTGCATCTTAATCCCCTGATGTGGACTCGCCGACTCAACGTAAAACAAATCGCTATCCTGACCGCCGCGGCATTATTTTTGGCCGCCAGTGCGGCCTCGCAGGACAGCTCCGACCGTCCCCCCTGGGCGCGAAAACCTAAGCCTAAGAAGACCACAACAAGCACGAGTACCAGCACCACGCCGGAAAACACCAGCCCGCCTGAGCCCGTTAATAAAGACAATCGCGATAGCAATTCCAATGAGGAGCCCGCGCAACAAGGGCGCATTCGCGTCAGCGTCAATCTCGTAAATGTTCTTGTCAGTGTTCTCGACGACAACAACCGGCCCGCTCCGGATCTGCCCGTCGAAGCCTTTCAGTTATTCGAAGAAGGTGTGCAACAAAAAATAGTAGTCTTTGAATCGGAGACCAAGCAGCCGCTGGACATCGCCCTAATGATTGACGCCAGCCTTAGCGCTCACAAGGAAATTTCCTTCGAACAGCAAGCCGCCGCTCACTTCATCGCTCAGGTTTTGCGTCCTGAAGACCATCTCTCCGTTTTCGCTTTTGATGAGAACGTCAAGCAGATCGCGGGCTTCTCCGATAACGTCAAGGTACTGCAAAACGCCGTGCAAAAGATCCCCGATGGCTCAGGTACCTCTATCTACGATGCGCTGGTGTTGGGCTCTGGCGCGCTGGAACGCCGCAAGGAAGACCGCCGCCGCGTCATTATTCTGGTTACTGATGGCGGCGAAACTACCAGCCGCTCGGACTTCGAGGCCGCCCGCAAAGCCGCCGTGCGCGCCAATACGTTGCTCTACAGCATCATCGTGCGCCCGGTGAAGAACGAAAGCGGCCGCAACACTGCAGGCGAGCACGCCATCGAAACCATCACCGATACAACCGGCGGCGCCATCTTCTTCCCCGACACCGCTCAGGATCTCGACATTATTTTCGATCGCATCGATCGCGAACTGCGCACCCAATATCGTCTGGGCTACTACCCCAATCCGCGCGGGCCCGTCAACACGTATCGCAGCATCCAGGTCAAAGTGCTGGACAATTACAAGGTCCGTCACCGTAAAACCTACCTCACTGGCCCCCAATAGCGACTGACAAAGAGCAGCGGGTAGACTAGCGGCTGGCATGGCAGGCGCCTGATAGACTAACAATGCTGAAATTAACGCCGGATTTTGTTTCGAGTTCTTGATGCCTGAAAATTATCTACAAGCCGCCATCGACATCGCCCGTGAAGCCGGCCAAATTCTGCGCGAAGAATTTGCGCGCCCCGCGAAAATCTCCTACAAAGGCGACGAAGTTGACCTCGTCACTCAGGCCGACAAGCGATCCGAGGCCGCCATCGTCGCGCGCATCACAAAATTATTCCCCGACCACGCCATCGCCGCCGAAGAAGGCGGAGGCCACGAGTCGGCTGCCACTTCCGGCTACCGCTGGCACGTCGATCCGCTCGACGGCACGACTAATTTCGCTCACGGCTATCCCTGCTTTTGCGTCTCCCTGGCCCTCGCGCAGCATGACTCGCTTATCGCAGCCGTGATTTACAACCCCATCCACGAAGAACTTTTCGCCGCCGCTCGTGGCCAAGACGCAACCCTCAATGGCCAAAAAATAAGCGCCTCGAAAATCGCCAGTCTTTCGACCAGCCTGCTCTGTACCGGTTTCCCCACTCACAAGCGCACCGCCAGTCCCAACCTCCGTTATTACGGTGATTTCACCATGCGCTCGCACGGAGTGCGGCGAGACGGTTCCGCGGCGCTTGATCTAGCCAGCGTCGCTGCCGGCCGCTTCGAAGGGTTTTGGGAATTTGGATTGAAACCGTGGGATACGGCTGCGGGTGTCTTGCTGATCGAAGAAGCCGGTGGCAAAGTCACTGACTTTTCTGGCCAACCCTATCGCCTCGGTGGACCAGTCATCCTGGCGACCAATGGTCTTATCCACGACGAAATGCGTGCCGTGGCGGAAAAACTCGCCGCTCGCCCTCCACTAGAGCTCCAACGTACGGAATAGTCACTGTGCCTGTGTCGTCGCCCGAAAATCAACAACGCGGACAAGAATTACCGCGCAAGGTCAGCAACCGCCCCGGGCGTCAACCAACCCCCTCCGTACAAAAGGCCCGGGCCAAGCGATGCGAGGAAAATCGGCTTGCGTGCCGAAACCGGCATCTTTGCAGCAGCCTCAAGCGCGATATTCAGTGCAACGCCGCAGGTGGACGAACCCAAATTCCCCGATTTGCGCGCTACCTCAGGAAAAACCGACTCCGGCACGTTGCATTGCTTGGCGAGCAGCCTCACCAGCCGCGGATTAGGCTGGTGCGTCGCAAACGCCCCCACCTTCTGCCGACAAATTCCGCTCTCCTTTTCCACCTCCGTCAACATACGTTCCATCCGCGTAATCGCCGCCCGCGACAATGCTTCGCCGTCGAATCGCACTGCCAGCCCACCATTCTCATCGCCCCTCACGCAAATTGCGTCCGCATATTGATTGGCGCATCCAAAGAAAAATTTCCCCAACAGGTAGCCAGCGGATTTTTCAGCTACGTCATCATTGCGCACTATAAATGCGCTCGCTCCATCGCCAAACAACCCGCCGAATTCCCCCGCGACCTTGCCGGGTACCAACGTGCGGCTGTGAACATCCGCAGTGACGACTACAACGCTTCGCGCCCGGCCGCATTCAAGAAAAGATTGCGCCACCGCCAGCGCATTCAACAGCCCCAGGCAAGCGCCACCAGCATCTAACACACCGCAACTCTCGCGAACATTTGCGCGTTTATGAAGTTGGGCGGCCAGCGACGGATACGCGACGTGCGTCTCGCTGCTTGCGATGATCCAGTCAATATCCTTGGCCTCACATGCAGCGACACCGAGCGCCTGCTGCAATGCTTGCGCGCCGAGACTTACTTCCGTCTCGCCCTCTACGGCATACGACACAGACTCAATTCCCGCGCGGCTTCGCAATTTCCCAATGGGCATTCCAAAGGCCCGATCCACTTCTTCGGATAGAACGCGGCGCGCCCCTAATGCCGCCGCCCAACCGGTAATCGCCACTCCATCACGCACCACGCCTGATGCTTTTTTGTCGGTGGATAAATTCGAATGGGAACTCATGACGCAATCCAGTGCTGCTGCCGTTTCCCACGTTTTGTGCTCGAAACCAGATGTCGTACTTCCACATCGTCGTTCGCCGCGCGCCAGTGCTTCGCCAAGACATCAGCGACCAACCGCCGGTGACACTTCTCCGGCCCCGGTTCGGTGCATAGCAACGCCACATTAGCGGGCCAGTCCGACTCGTCGAGGCTCTTCGGCACGCCACGCTGCTTCAATAATTTTAAAAAACTTTCCTCATAAGCAGCCCAGTCTTTATCTTCCTGATAGGACTTTCGCAGCTCAGGCGTCGGTGCCAACAACGGTTCGTGCCGGTATCCGATATTCCCAATTTGCCGCAGGAAAAACTCCAGGTCCGGATATTTGGCAAACGCCGAAAGCTGCCCGGTGCGATTCTGCCGCACATCAATTACGCTTTGCACCCCAGCGCCGCGAAGCAACGCGAAAAATTCCTCCGCGGTTTTCCCGGTAAAGCCAATGGTGCATAGCAGACGACGCATACATTCCCCGCGCGGTTCGCGGCGACAGCCTCAAGAGCTAAAATATTAGCAAACGGCCACGCGCTTTAATTGTTGCTCTTTAGTTGCGGCGTGTCCCCTGACTCCGATAGCTGCGGTGTCCTTCGTGCTAACGTAAAAAAGATGTGCGCCCGATACCCGATCCTGCTTGGCGTGGCAGTTTTTCTCCTCGGCGCCAGCACTAACCATGCTCAGCGCGTCCGCGGTGAACTGCGCATCGAGGTCCACG
>Ga0073928_10010511_pt1 | contig 11007 bp, 6 predicted proteins | sample PaiPotPPA55metaG_FD_76969 | JGI IMG/M metagenome (GOLD analysis project Ga0073928, IMG submission 76969) | Iron sulfur acid spring bacterial and archeal communities from Banff, Canada, to study Microbial Dark Matter (Phase II) - Paint Pots PPA... ...
GGCGCTGAGCGCGCGCGTGCAGGCCGCCGTGCAGCTCTATGGGCGCTTTTACAACGCGCGCCGGCACGCCTGGATGTACGCGTACGAAACCGACGGCTTCGGCAAGTACAACCTCATGGACGACGCAAACATTCCGAACCTCACGACGCTTCCGTACATCGACTGGTGCTCGTCGTTCGACAGGACGTATCTTGCAACGCGCCGTTTTGCGCTCAGCATGGACAACCCGTTCTTTTTCTCGGGGCGATACGCCGAAGGGCTCGGCAGCCCGCACACGCCGTACGGCTACGTGTGGCCCTTGGGGATCATCGGACGCGCGCTGACCGCGACGTCGTCGCTCGAAGTGGCGACGGCGATCACGACCCTCGCCGAAACCGACGGCGAAGCCGGCCTCATTCACGAGAGCTTCTATCCGGACGGCTACTGGCGCTACACGCGTCCGGAATTCGGCTGGGCCAACGCACTCGGCGCCGAGCTCTTTTTTCGCAGCCTGGCGGGGGAGCCCGCGACGGAATTTGCCTGGGACGGTCCGATCCTGCCGCTGCAGCGCCGCTCGAACACCCCGAGACTCGTGCCCCTTTTCACGCAGCTCGAGAATACCGCCGAGATCAGCGCCTCGCTCGGTCGCCTCTTGTACGCGACGGGCGGCTCGATACCGCACGAATAAGGGGAGCGGCGCGCCGGGTCGCCAAGCTTCCCCAAGATGGACCAGGGCTATTATCGCTATCCATCGATAGCGAAGGATCGCATTGTCTGCGTGTGCGAGGACGATCTGTGGAGCGTTTCCGCTGCCGGCGGCGACGCAGTTCGGCTGACGGTGACTTCCGGAACGTGCTCCTTTCCGCGACTCTCCCCCGACGGAGAGTCGATCGCGTTCGTCTCTACCGACGAGGGAAGCCCTGAGCTGTACGTGATGCCCGCGCGTGGCGGCGAGCCGAAGCGGCTGACTTTTCTCGGCGCGACGCTCGCGTGGCCGACCGGTTGGAGCGAGGACGGCGGCGAGATCTACTTCGTCGCCAATCCGACCTCATGGTACGAGGGCGAGACCAAGGCGTTTGCGATCTCCAAGGACGGCGGGGCGCCGCGCGAGCTGCATCTCGGGCACGCTCGCGCGCTCTCGACCGGTCCCACCGGCCGGCTCGCGATCGGGCGCAACGCGATCGATCCCGCCCGCTGGAAGCGCTACCGCGGCGGCACCGCCGGCGAGATATGGGTCGACGCCGCCGGCACCGGTGAGTTTGCGCGGTTGCCGCTGCCGGACGGAAACACGTGCTGGCCGATGTGGATCGGCGATCGCATCTTCTTCCTAGCGGATCACGAAGGCATCGGCAATCTCTATTCCTGCCGGCTGGACGGAAGCGACGTGCGGCGCCACACGCACGAGAACGAATACTACGTGCGCTTTCCTTCGACCGACGGCCGCCGAATCGTCTACTCCGCGGGCGCGGAGATCGCGCTGTACGACATCGCGAGCGACACCGCCGCCCGTATCCCGATCGCTACGCATTCCTCGGCGCCGCAGGCAGCCAGACGATTCGAGAGTGCCTCCGAATCGCTCGAGTCGTTCGCGCCGCATCCCGACGGCACACAGCTCGCATTCGTCGCGCGCGGACAGCAGTTCACGATGCCGCTCTTCGAAGGCGCCGTCGTACGGCACGGGGCGGCCGAGCGCGCCCGGGCGCGCCTGACGCAGTGGTTCCACGACGGCAAGCACTTGGTGTTCGTCACCGACGTCAACGGCTACGAGCAGATCGCGATGAGCCGTGCCGACTCACCGAGCGAGGCGCGGCTCGTGACGACCGGCGACATCGGGCGCGTCACGGATCTCGTCTGCTCGCCGGCCGGCGATACCATCGTCTTTGCGAACCACCGCCACGAGCTCTGCGCACTCGACGCCGGCGACGGAAAGGTGCGCGTGCTGGACACGTGCCCTCCGCACCTAATCGAGGACCTCGCGTTCTCGCCGGACGGCCGCTTCGTCGCCTACGTCTGGTGGCCGGCACACGGAACGTCGATCATCCGCATCGTCAAGCTTCGCTCCGGAAAGATTCACAACGTCACGTCGCCGCTGCGCACCGATGAATCGCCGGCGTGGGATCCCGCGGGAAAATACCTGTACTTCATCTCGACGCGCGACTTCAATCCGGTTTATGACGCGCTGCAGTTCGACCTGAGCTTTCCGCAGGCGAGCCGCCCGTTCGTCGCCACGCTGCGCAGCGAAGTGCCGTCGCCATTCGTACCCAAGCCCAAGCCGATTCACCACGACCACGAGCGCGAACTACAGCGCGATCGCTCCAACGGCAAGCCGGAGAAACCCGTCGACGTGGAGATCGACTTCGACGGCATCGCGGGCCGCGTGCTGGCCTTTCCCGTCGACGAGGGCGACTACCACGACATCGTGGCGACGCGCGACCGCGTGCTGTTCACACGCTTTGCGGTTAAGGGCATCAAGCCCGCGCGCCGCGAGGAGCTCGATCACGACGATCACGGCGTGCTGCTTGCGTACGACATCGATCAGCAGCGCCTGGCGACGATGGCGCCCGAGTGCGACGAGATCGAGCTCGGGCGCGACGGGCGCACGCTGATCTATAGGTCCGGCGACCGGCTGCGCGCGATCGACGCGCAGAGCGAACTGCCGGAGGAGGGCGAGGAGCAGAAACCGGCACCCGAGCCGGGCCGCCGCAGCGGCTGGCTCGAGCTCGACCGTGCCAGCGTGGAGATCGTGCCCCGCGACGAGTGGTTCCAGATGTATCGCGAAGCATGGCGGTTGCAGCCGGAGCAGTTTTGGGTCGAGGACATGAGCGACATCGACTGGGACCGCGTGTTCGACCGGTACGCCGCGATTCTGCCGCGCGTGCGGACGCGCACGGAGCTTTCCGACCTCATCTGGGAAATGCAAGGCGAGCTGGGAACGTCGCACGCGTACGAGTGGGGCGGCGACTACCGAGAGCCGCGACAGTATCAGCGCGGGTTTCTCGGAGCGGACCTGCGCTGGGACGAAGCGCGCGATGGTTACTGCATCGAGCGCATCTACCGCGGAGACTCCTGGAACCGCGACGGCGATTCTCCGCTCGCGGAACCCGGCGCTGACGTGCATGAGGGCGACTGCATCGTCGCTATCGGCGGCAAACGGCTGTCGCGCGAGACCACGCCCGACCGTCTGCTCGTCAACGCTGCGGGCCGGCAGATCTCGGTGACGCTCCGCGGCAAGAAGGGCGACGAGCGCACGGTGCTCGTGAAGGCTCTCGAGAGCGAAGCGGCGCTGCGATACCGCGCGTGGGTCGAGGCAAACCGGCGAATCGTGCACGAGCGCACCGGCGAGCGCGTCGGCTACGTGCACATTCCCGACATGGGGCCTTGGGGATTCGCGGAATTTCACCGTGGCTATCTGAGCGAATTCGATCGCAAGGGCCTGATCGTCGACGTTCGCTACAATCGGGGCGGCCACGTCTCGCCGCTGCTGCTCGAGAAGCTCACGCGCAAGCGCGTCGGGTACGACACGCCGCGTTACGGTTCGCCGATTCCCTATCCGCCGGAGTCCGTCGGCGGGCCGATCGTCGCGCTCACGAACCAATTCGCGGGCTCTGACGGCGACATCTTCAGCCACTGCTTCAAGCTGTACAAGCTGGGTCCGCTCGTGGGCAAACGCACGTGGGGCGGGGTTATCGGCATAGATCCCTACCATCATCTCGTCGACGGAACGCTCACGACGCAACCCGAGTTTTCGTTTTGGTTCGTCGACGTCGGTTGGCGCGTCGAAAACCATGGGACCGAACCGGACTACGACGTGGACATCGCGCCGCACGAATACCGCGACGGCAAGGACCCGCAGCTCGACTTCGCGCTCGAGCTGATGGATCGCGCACTCGAAGGCTACGAAGAGCTGCGCCCCGATTTGTCCACTCGCCCGTCGCTATCGCTGCCTAGTTTAGGAACCTCTGGAGAAGTCCATGTGCCGATCGTTTGACCGCAAAGCTGCCGGATGTTAGGAGAAGACGAGGGAGCATACCGCCAAGGTCTGTGACCGAGTCTTCGACAACGCAGACGGCTACTTTGCGGTCAAACCCTCCGGTCAGCGGCTTCTTCAGAGGTTCCTTAACGTGAAGCCGGCGGCGTTCGCCCGTGCGGCATTCGCCGCCCTGGCGTTCGTCGTCCCCGCGATCGCCTACGCCGCGAGCGCCTCGTCCGAGCCGGCATCGTGGGACACGGCGGAGCTCCAAGGCGTTCCGTATATCCTCGGCATCTCGCATCCGACGGGATTTCCGTTCTACGTGCTGCTCGGAGGAGTCTGGTCGCACGCCTTTGCGATCGGCTCGATCGCGTGGCGCATGAACGTGATGAGCGGCGTGGCGATCGCGCTGGCGTGCCTCGCGGCGTACGGCGTCGCGCTGGAGTTCGGCGCGAGCGGCCTCGTCGCGCTCTCGGCGACGTGGTGGCTCGCCTTTACGCGCAACGTCTGGTCCCACGCGTCGCGCGCGGAAGCGCAAGACCTCGCCGTCGTCTGCGCGGCGTTCGCGATCTACGCCTTCGCGCGCTGGATGCGCGGCGGCCGAAATCGCTGGTTCGTCGCCGCGTTCGCGCTCGCCGGACTCGGGATGGCCGCGCACCCAAACGCGCTCTGGATTCTGCCGGCATTCGTTGTCGGCGCCCTGATCGAGCGGCGCCGCGCCTCGTGGCCGCTGGCGGCCGCGGCAGCATGCGCCGTCGTCGCCGGCCTGTTGCTCTACGCCTATCTGCCGCTTCGTTCGGCCTACGTCGTAGCGCACGGCCTGGATCCCACGCTGGCGCTGGCCGGGGCCGGCGGCGGAATCTTCTGGAACTACAACGATCCCCGCACCCTGCACGGCCTCGTCCTCGAGCTCACGGGCAGCGAGTCTCAGACGCCCGCATATTTCCTTGCTTCCTTTAACCCGCTGCATCTCAAGGACGCGGTGTGGGCGTTCCTTACGGGTTTACGCGACGAGTACGGCTGGATCGCGACCTTCCTCATCTTCGCCGGCTTCGTGATCGCGTGGCGCAGGAATTGGCGCACGACGCTGGTGGTCGCGATGGCGGCGACGACGGCGTTGCTCTTCTCCGTCGTGTATCCGAACGAGAGCGACGTCGGGCGTTACCGCCTTCTCGCATCCTGGCTCGCCGTTCCGCTGCTGGGTGCGCTCACGCCGCAGTCGCGCCGCACGCGCGACACGCTGCTTGGGGCCGCGCTCGTCGCATTTCTCTTCGTCGGCGCCGGCACGACCTTCGAGCGACATCGCGTCTTCTTCAGGCACGCGCCGCGCGAAGGGGGACGCTGGGTCATCGACGCAGTGCGCCCGTACGTCCCGCGCGACGGCACGATCGTCACGGGGTGGCTAGACGCGACGTCGCTCGCCTACGGCGCGTACGTCGATGGATCGCTGCCCGGACGCATCATCGTCTCGGACGACACGCTGCGCATCGAGCGATACCGCGCTTGGGCAAAGCGTCACCGCATCTTCGTGCTCGTAAATCCGCACGACGTCGACGCGCTTGCCGGAGCGCAGGACCTCGCGAAGCTGGACGACTATCACGAATTGTTCACCGTCGAACCTTGACAGCGCGATTAGGAATCCGCTATACCGGGTATACCGGTCCATCGTTCTGCTAATGTCCGTCCAATACTAGCCAAGAGCCAATCCATAGCAGTCCAATGTGGCCAGACGGAGGTAGCGAATCGTGAACGCGAACGGACGCGCCGCGGCGTTGCGGCGCCGCTGGACGACCGAACGCCGCTGGAACGGCGTCACGCGGAGATACGGGCCCGAGGACGTGCTTCGCTTGCAGGGCAGCATCGTGGCCGAACACACGCTGGCGCGGATGGGCGCCCAGCGGCTTTGGGCGGACCTTCAGGGCGACGAGCCGACGGTCGCGCTCGGGACCCTGACCGGAGGCCAGGCGGTTCAGGCGGCGCGTGCGGGACTGCGAGCGCTGTACTGCAGCGGCTGGCAGGTCGCCGCCGACGGTAACGCCGCGGGCGAGACGTATCCCGATCAGAGCCTCTACCCGGTCAACAGCGTGCCGGCGATGGTGGAACGGCTCAACAACGCGCTCGCGCGGCTGGATCAGGTCGAGTCGCTCGACGGACGCGGCGGCGCGCATTGGTACCTTCCGATCGTCGCGGACGCCGAGGCCGGCTTCGGCGGCGCGCTCAACGTGTTCGAACTGATGAAGGCGATGATCCGTGCCGGCGCGGCCGGCGTGCATTTCGAAGATCAGCTCAGCTCGGAGAAAAAGTGCGGTCATCTGGGCGGCAAGGTCTTGATTCCGACGCAACAGGCGGTGCGGCACCTCGTCGCGGCACGGCTAGCGGCCGACGTGTGCGACGTGCCGACGATCCTCGTCGCACGCACGGACGCGAACGCCGCGAAGCTGGTAACGAGCGACGTCGATCCGCTGGACCGCCCGCTCCTGACCGGCGAGCGCACCCCCGAGGGCTTCTTCGTCACCGCGTGCGGCATCGACGCGTGCATCGCGCGCGGGCTGGCATATGCGCCTTACGCCGACCTGCTCTGGATGGAGACGTCGGAGCCGAACCTCGAGGAAGCGCAGCGCTTCGCCGACGCGATTCACGCACGGCATCCCGGCAAGCTCTTGGCCTACAACTGCTCGCCGTCGTTCAATTGGAAGAAGAAGCTCGATGCCGAGTCGATCGCATCGTTTCAGGCGCGTCTCGGCGAGATGGGGTACAAGTTTCAGTTCGTCACCCTCGCCGGGTTCCACGCGCTCAACCACTCGTTCTTCACGCTCGCGCGCGATTTCAAGGCGCGCGGCATGACGGCGTACGCCGAATTTCAAGCGGCGGAGTTCGCGAGCGAGCCGTTTGGCTACACCGCAACGCGACATCAGCGCGAGGTCGGGACCGGCTATTTCGACGAGGTCGCGGACGTCGTCGGTGAGGGCCGCATCTCGACGGCGGCGCTGCGCGGATCGACGGAGGCCGAGCAGTTCTCTGACGGCCGCGCCGCCGTCGTAGCCGGGTGAACGTCGCCCCGGCGGGCTTCGCGATCAAACGCGATCTGCCGCCGGGATTCGCGGAGTTCTACTTCCCGCTGCACCGCCGTTTCGCGCGCGAGCAGCAGCGGCTCGTGCGCGCGCGCCGCGAACGGCTCGAGCGAGCCCACGCGGGCGAGCTTCCCGCGTATCCGGCACCTTCCGAAGCGACGCGTACGCAATGGCGGATCGAGCTGCCGCCGTGGTGCGCGGATCAGCGTAATCAGATGACCGGCCCGGCGGACGATGCCGAGCTGTGCGTGAAGATGCTCAACTCCGGCGCGCCCGGCGTGATGCTCGATCTCGAAGACTCGATGGCCAATACGTGGGAGCACTTGATGCTGGGCCATCGCAACGTCGTCGCCGCGCTCTACGGCGAGCTGACCTACGACGATGCCAAGCGCGGCGGCACGGTCGGCATCGCTCCGAGCAATACCGTCGTCTGGAATCGCGTGCGTGGACTGCATCTCTCGCAGGCCGGCGTGCTGGAGCACGAGGCCACCAGCGCGCCGCTCTTCGACCTCGCCCTTATCGCGTTTCGGCTCGACTACGAGCGTCTGCGACTCCCCCTCTGCATCTACATTCCGAAGTCCGAGTCAGCGGAGGAGGCGATCTGGTGGAGCGACGTGTTCGACGCCCTTGTCGCCGCGAAGGGCTGGGCGCCGGACTCGATCAAGGCGATGGCGCTCGTCGAGTCGCATCCGATCGCCTACGAGATCGAAGAGTTCTTGTTCAACTTGCGCCGGTATATCGTCGGCCTCAACCTGGGGCGCTGGGATTATATGGCGAGCCTCATCCATTACAACCTCGGCGACCGCGGCTGGATTCTGCCGGATCGCAACACCATTCCGATCGACGTCCCGTTCTTCCAGCGCGTCCGCACGTTGCTGCCCGAGCTCACGCACAGGCACGGCGCGCTCGCGATCGGCGGAATGACGGCGCTGTTTCCGAGCCGCGAGGATGCCGCGCTCAACGCGCGAGCTCTTGCCGTCCTCGAGCGCGACAAGAAGAACGAGGCGGACTGCCTGATGGACGGCGCGTGGACGGGCCATCCCGACCAGAACGCCGTCGCGGTCGCGCAGTTTCCCTACCCCAACCAGCTCGATCGCCGCCCGAAACTCGAGACGCTCCATCCGGACCTGCGGCCGTCGCCCGCCGGCGTAGGGGCGACGACGCTCGAGGGAACGCGGGCGGCGGTTCGCACGGTAATCCGGTATCGCAACGGCGTGCTGGAGGGCCGCGGCGCCAGCCTATTAGACGGCTACATGGAAGACCTCGCGACCGACCGGATCTATCGTTTGATGATCGCGCAGCGCCTGCGCTATCCCGGCGAGTACATACCCTCGTCGCTCGGCGCGATGTTCGACGAGGAGCTCGAGCGGATACTGGCCGAGCTCCCCGATGCGACCGACGAGGCACGTGCGCGCTATCGTCGCGCGCGGGAGATTTCGGAAAACATGATCCTGACGGGTGCCTTCGATCCGACCTGACCGCTTGCCGGCAACGCGCAGATTACCTGCGCGCTGCCACCACGCCGAGCGGTTCGTCGAAAGCGCCGCTAAAGACCGCGATCGGCGAACCGCCTGCGGGGTACTTGTAGACCTCGCCTCCCGCGTCGGCATCGCCGCAAAAAACAACGCCGGTAGCGATCCAGGTCTGCGCGCAGTCGCCGGAACCTTTGAGCTTTGTGGTGCCCTTCAACGTCGCCTTGGTTCCGCTGACCGTATAACGATACATCGCGTCCGCGGTCTGATCGGTGACCGTCAGGTACGTGCCATCCCACTGCACGGAGCCCGGGAATTGCACGGTGTTGCTCGTGGTTATCGTATGGATTTTCGTGGTCCCCTTCGGTAGCTCGTCGAGCTGGAACGCCGAGCCGCGGGTAAAGCCGTCGAAAAAGAGATTCCCCTTGTTGTCGTAGCCGTCGAAGTACTCTCTGGCCAACGGCGTTGCCATGACGGTGCCAGATCCGCTCGCGCCCTTGAAGAGGATGATGTCGCCGTTGCTCAGGTTCCCGACCGCGAGGTCGCCGCTGAGATCCATGGCGCAGCTGGACGGCTGACCGTTGGAGATAGAGAGCGTCTTGATCAACTTCTGGGGAACCTGGTACAACGAGATTTGGTTGGCGCCGGCGACGATCCAGAAGGTCCGTCTCCCGTAGCCGTAAAGCACGTTCGTGCACCCTTGGCCGCCGACGTTTTCGATCGTACCGATCTGTCTATCGCTCTTCGGCCAATCGAAAATGCTGGCGTAGGTGCCGTAGAAGTTGATGATGTACTCGAACTTCTCTTTCGGTTGAAAGTCGGGAGCAATCGGCGCGAAACGAAGCGGAGCGCTCGGATTTGAGTGCGCCGCCGTTACCAGCCTTCCATTGACGGACAACGTCTTACCGACGTATCCGGTGTATCCGGCATTGAGCGCAGCGCTCGACGGCGGGACCGCCATGCCATCCTGAGCCTGTCGAAGGGCGCACGCCGAGCATAGCGCGAGTGCAATCAGAGCACCCGCGCATTTCACGAAACCAGCCGTATTCATTACGTTACTCCTGACGCGAAAAATAAGAGCGGGCTTGCGTTTCACCTCGTGGTCCTAAATGCCTGCGCGGTAACGTGCTAGAACGTACGCTAAGGACCGGTCGATACGGAAAATTCCGGCGGCTTCAGCGGGGCAAGGGCGGACGGCGGTCGCTCGCTCTTGCAGGCGCCGAACGAAGCGCTTCGAAGCCGCCTACGTTACACTAAGAAGTGAGGAGCGAGATTGAGCATGTCAACCTTCGACTGTCGCGTACTTATGCTGACCGCGGGCGTAGTCTTAGCAACTTCGGCGTGCGGAGGCGGCACGGCAGCCGTCCCGACCGGAGTATCCTACAGCTCGCAGTTCTCTTCGAGAGACGCGAGTTCCATGGTTCCGGCCGACACGACCTCGATTCTAAAAAGGCTTACGAAGGACGTCGAAATCGGCTCGACCGTCGATCCGAAAAACGGCGACACGGGGCCCCGTGCAATCTCGCTGGTGCGATCGACGTTCGGGCTCAAGAAGGGGCAGCTGCTCGTTTGCAACTTCGAAGACGCTGCGGGCACGGCCGGGAAAGGGACCACGATCGAGGTTTTCGATCCAACCCCGCACTCCAAGCCGACGACGTTTACGCAAAGCGCCAAGGTAAGGGGCTGCGACGGCGATGCAGTTACCGAGAACAATCAAGTCTACGGCGCAGGTTTTGTCAGCGGTCGCCTTGCGCAGTTCACCCAAACCGGCGCCTTCAAGAAGAGTTATCGCTCTCCGATCCAGGTTCCGTTCGCCGACACCGACGCGTTCTGCGGTTTTCCTTACGCGCCCGAGGACATCTACGTTTCCGACGCCAAGACGGGCTCGCTCGTCAAGGTCTCGTTCATCGCCGTTAGCCGCTCCGGCCACGTGAAGTTGACCCAGGTGATGACCGGATTCGGAGTCAACCAGGGCTCGGGTTGGAGCGTCTTGGGCCCATCGGGAATGCAATACAACGGAACAAGAACCGGTAGCCTCTGCAACGACACGTTGTATATCGTGGATGGGGTGGATAACACGGTCGTGGCCGTATCGAACGCCAGCAACCTACTGAAGAAGGACGAGATCATCGTCCAACCCGGCGGAAAGAAATTCAAATGTGCTGACCGAAAGGCCACCTGCGCGACGCTCGTCTATAGCGGCCCTCCGCTCAACGCACCCGTAGCCGCGGCCCTCCTACCGAACGGAAACCTCATCGTCGCGAATACCAAAGGTGGAAACAAGCTCGTGGAGCTGACCCCGACGGGGAAGGTACTCGCCACCAAGACCATCGACAAGAGCGCGACCCCTCACATCTTCGGACTCGTTGCGACCGGCACCAGCGATAGCGATACGGCGCTGTTCTACACCGATACCAAAACGAACACGCTGCAAGAACTCGAGCGATAGAGAGGCGGTTCTACGACGCTCTAAAGCAGTTTGCGAGGTGGTCGTTTACCATCCCGACCGCCTGCA
>Ga0073928_10010514_pt1 | contig 11004 bp, 10 predicted proteins | sample PaiPotPPA55metaG_FD_76969 | JGI IMG/M metagenome (GOLD analysis project Ga0073928, IMG submission 76969) | Iron sulfur acid spring bacterial and archeal communities from Banff, Canada, to study Microbial Dark Matter (Phase II) - Paint Pots PPA... ...
ATTCCGCGATATTTCACCGCTGTTGCGCGATCACTTCGACACCGCCATACGTGCCTTGGATGCTCTGCTCACCGATGCGGAGTGGAGCGAGATCGACGCTTTGGCGGGAATCGAGTCGCGCGGCTTCATCCTTGGTGCCGCCCTTGCGATGCGCAGGGGCAAGGGATTTGTGTTGGTCCGCAAACAGGGGAAGCTGCCGCCGCCCGTGGTCGATATGGCCTACACACTGGAGTATGGAACCGGCGTCTTGGAAATGCAGCGTGGTCAGGGGCGCTTGATGCTGATCGATGATGTGCTCGCGACCGGCGGCACGATGACGGCGGCCGCCGATCTGTGCCTGCGTGCGGGATACCAAGTTCAAGCGCTGGCGGCCCTGATGGATTTGAATATCGTCGTGAACTATTCGTGGCGGACATTGCGCCTGCGTTCGGCCATCAATTATCAGCGATGAGTAAAATGCTCGAGTTGCCGAACACACTGGTGGTCGTTGCCTTGCGGGCGGAATCCGCAGGGGTATTCGAGGCGGCTGGTATTCCGGTACTGTATTGCGGCGTCGGTAAGGTCAACGCGGCCATCGCAGTTGCGCGCGAGTTGAGTCGCTACGCGCTGCAAGGTCAAGCAATGCCTCTGGTGCTGAACTTCGGTTCGGCGGGAAGTCGTCGCCATCCCACCGGCACCCTGGTGGAATGCCACGAGTTCGTGCAGCGGGACATGGACGTGCGCGGTTTGGGATTTGCATTGGGGGTGACGCCGTATGATGAGGCACCATCCTGCTTGCGCTTCGAACCCGTGTTCAAGCACTTGCCGCCGGCCGTCTGCGGCAGCGGCGATTCGTTCGAAACCGCGGCCACCGAGGTGGACTGCGCGGTCGTCGACATGGAGGCCTACGCGCTTGCAAAGGCTTGCTGGTATGCAAAGGCCCAATTTGCCTGCGCCAAGTATGTAAGCGACGGCGCGGATCACGCGGCGGCGGACGACTGGCAGCAAAATCTGCACAAGGCAGCCGACGAGTTTCTGCGCTTGTATCTGGCTGTCGTGCGATAGGAGCGAGCCCTGACAAATGACGGTTCTTCAAGCATGGACCTAGCCGGCATCTTCACTCTGCTGCTCGTCGCGTCCGGCTGCATTTTGCTGGCCGATTGGGCGTTCTTCAAAAGGCGGCGTCTTCGCGGCGCCGAAGGCATGATCGTCCGAGAGCCGCTGCTCGTGCAGTACGCGCGCTCATTCTTTCCGGTCATTTTGATCGTGCTGCTGATTCGCGCATTCGTGATCGAGCCGTTTCGAATCCCGTCCGCGTCGATGATGCCGGGGCTGGTCGCCGGCGACTTCATCTTCGTCAATAAATTCTCCTACGGGCTGCGGCTCCCCGTGACCCATACCAGGATCGTGCGGATCGGCGAGCCGCAGCGCGGCGATGTCATCGTGTTTCGGCTGCCGTCGGATCCGTCCATCCATTTCATCAAGCGGCTGATCGGGCTGCCGGGTGATCACGTCGTGGTGCGCGACAATCGAATCATGGTCAACGGGGCGTCGATTCCGATGAAACCCGACGGCCCCTATGCGGGGGATCAAGGCTTTTCGGGCGCGGAACTCGAGCTCGAACGCATCGGCGGGGCACAGCATGTGGTCATGCTCGCGCCCAATCGGGAGGCCACCGACTTCGACGCTGTGGTGCCCGCGGGCCACTACTTCTTCATGGGCGACAATCGAAATGACAGCGAGGACAGCCGATTCCCGATCGTGGGCTTCGTTCCCGAACGGAACCTGGTCGGGCACGCCGTTCGAATATGGATGAACTGGCAACTGCCCGGCTGGCCGGACTGGCGCCGGATCGGCATGAAGATTCGCTGAGGCAGCGCAGAGGTTCAATGCTCCCAGTGGCCGTTCACGTGCTGCCAATGCGAGCCCACTTGATCCCATCGATCGGGAACCCAGTGAGACCCGCGACGCTCGAATATGTAGTGCCCTGAAACCCAAGAATACGCATGACCGTTCCAGTCCCAGTAGCCGGGCGCCCAGACGTAGCCGTCGCGCGGCGCGGGCGCCCGTTCCTCACGTGCCGCCGGGGGCGCCACGTCGACATCCACACCTCCTCCTGCGGAGGCCACGGACGAAGTACCAATTCCGCCGGCGCCGAGGCACAGCGCGATCAAGATGGCTCTGCTAATGGCGTTCATTCCCGTCACTCCTCTGCTTGGGGGCACACTTGACTACACCGACCTGTGTAAGTAAAACGTCAACGATGCCGCCTGTCAAGCAAAAATTACACCGACCTGTGCAATCATGAGCCGCTGGCCCGCCAAGGAGGCCATGCAAGAGCGGATTCTCGATACCGCAGGCCGGCTTTTCTATGGGCAGGGCATCCGGGCCGTCGGTGTCGATACGATCGCGGCGGAAATCGGCATCAGCAAGCGCACGCTCTATAACTACTTTCCATCGAAGGACGAGCTGATCGTCGCGTATCTCTCGCGTCACTTCATCCAAGCCAAGGCGTCCGATCGGCCGCTGCTCGAGCAAATTCTGCGTTATTTCGACTGGCTCGAACGTTGGTTTGCGAGCGACACGTTTCGCGGCTGTCCTTTCGTCAACGCCGTCGCCGAATTGGGCGATCCGACGCATCCCGGCGCCAAGATGGCCGTCGCCTTCAAGGAGCAGCGGCGGTTGTGGCTGCGCGATGCGCTGACTCGGTTGAACGTGGCGGACCCCGACGGCTTGGCGACGCAAGTGGCGATTTTGGTGGAAGGCGCGATCATCGCTGCGCTGATCCGCGGCGATCCCGGCATGGCCGGTGCCGCCAAGGCGGCCGCTCGGGTGCTGCTCACCGCGGCCGGCGTGCCGGATCCCGACGCCGTCCCAGAGCCCGTGCGGCGGACCGCACGGGGCCGGTCCCGCAAATCCCCGGCGGGCGCCCCGGCGCGCAAGGCCCGATCTCGCGGATCTTGACGTCGAGAACTCAGCTTTGCCGCTGCCAAGTCTGCGTTCGGCCGAGCAGCGAAATAGCGATGAAGCCGCGTACCACCAGAACCGTCCCGTTCTTGTCCAGATGAAACTTGCAGCGATACACGGAGCCGGTGTCGGGGTCGAGAATGTCGCCGCCGCCATATTCGCCGTCCCGCAGCGTCACGTTGCGTATGATCAAGAGTCCGATGATCGGTTGATTCTTGCGTTCGTCGGTGCACACCGAACACACGCGCGTTTCGGCTCCCGGCGCGAAGCTTTGCTCGATTCGTCCGAAGTATTTCCCATCCTGGAGGTAGATCCGCACCATGGCTCGCGGCATACCCGTCTTGTCGTCGACGGTTCTCCACAAACCAAGCGGCGATTGCGCATCGGCCGCCCGCGAAGCGGCCGCCGGCATTCCCGCGAACACGGCCGTGAACAAGGCGAGCGTGGCGCTTAATACGAATTCCTTCATCGGCGAGACCTCGTTCCAGACCGACGTTGCACGGCCGCGGTTGCCACGGCCGCGTCGATCGCTGTGGCGGACAATTCTACCCTGGATTCGAAGGGCTGCCGCGACCTCACGTCGCGACGCCGTCGAGCCGCGCTTTCTGTGCCAGGTTGTCGCTTCGCCAAAGGTATAGCGCGAGCAGCGGGCTGCCGCCGGTACGCATGGCGTGCGGTTCTTCGCTGGCGTGATGGATCAATGCGCCCGGGGCTCGGTCCTGCCAGCCCGCGTCACCTTGTTGCCACGCTGCCGTGCCGCTCAGCGGCAGGTATATTTCCTCCGCTTCGTGGCGGTGGCGGGGATAATGCGTGGACGGGCCCAGGATCAGAAAGCCGCAGGCGATCCGCGCGCTCGCCAAGGCTCCGCTCCCGCTCCCCAAGATCTCGCTCCATCCATAGTTGTCGAGAAAGGCGCGATCGAGATCTTTCACAGTGTAAGTCTGGCGCCAGGCCAGCGACGGCGCGGCGCGATGCACCGCAGCCACCAGCTCGAAGCCGAACGGCGCGGCGTCGCGGGCTATTTCCGGCAGCCACCGCAACACCGGCAAATGCGAGGCGGTGATGCTACGTTGCCGAGAGGTACGCGGCCAATCCGCCAGAAAGGGAGCGAGCGCCGGCTCCTGCAGAGACTCCAGCAGCTTCCGGGTCTGCGCGGCGATGTTCACGGCGAGTCACGCTCTCCTCGGGCATGGGCGTTCAATTATACTGGCTCGCCGGTATTGCCGCAGTTCGGAGAGTTCGTGGCGCCCAAGTTTTCGTCGACCGAAGGAATGGGTTCCGCGAGCAGCGCCGGTACTCTGCGTCTGAAGCGCCCGCTGGCAGTGCGCTGCGGTGCCTTCGGCGACATGGTGCTGTTCACGGCGTTGATCCGTGTGCTGCACGCGCGGTTTCACTCACCCGTGGACATCGTGACCTCGGGTCCCTGGAGTGAGCCGCTGCTGCGCGGACAACCGGGCGTGGGCGAAATAATGAGCCTGCGCAGCCGAAAGACTCCGTACTGGCTGAGCGCGGATCAGCAGCGCGTCGTGCGGCGCCTGCGGGAGCGCGGCGTGGGTCCGACTTGGTTCTGTGACGCCGGCGATGCGGCGCGGCCTTTGCTGGCGCGTGCCGGAATTCCCGAGGAGTTCATCGTCGACGTAAGGGATCACTCGCTCCTGCCCGGCGAGCATGCGACCGAGCAATGGCGGCGTCTCGCTCAAATCACGCCGGTTGCGGTCGCCGCGCCTTCCGACGCCGAACTCGCCGCGGTGGCGCCGGGGTGTCATCTCGAAGTCAGCGAACGACAGCGCAGCGATCTTGAAGCCTGGCTGCGGGCACGCGGCATCCCCGCGGCCCCCCTGATACTGATTCAAATCGGCAACAAGCGCACGATGCGGCGCGGCCTGCGCCGATTGGCCGTCAACAACAAGTACTGGCCGAACGAGCGCTGGGCCGAGGTATTGCGCCATGTGCGCGCGCGGCATCCGGATCACGCGATCGTGCTGCTGGGCACGGGACCCGAATCTGCGCTGAACCAGGAAGTCGCGGCGCTGGCGGATATTGCACGGCTGCACAACGCCGCCGATGATCTGCCTGTTCCGCGGCTCGTGGCGTTGTTGGAGCGCGCCGCCGGCCTGATCACCGTGGATTCGGGGCCGGCGCATGCCGCCGCGGCGGTGGGCTGTCCGCTGGTGGTGCTGTTCGGCAAGGCGCTGCCGTCGCTGTATCGGCCGTGGGGCACGGCGGGAGCGGACGTGAAAGTCCTGTGCGGCCGGGTAGCGGGAGAGCCTAATATGCTGGGAATTGAACCGCGCAGCGTGATCGAGGCGTGGTCGAGCCTGCAACTACGCGATCGAGACGCCTGACGCTGCCGCGCGCTATTGCACGGGCTGCGCCCGCAGCATGTCCTGAGTCACCAAGACGACGCCGCGCTTGGTCACGAAGAAGCGCTGCTGATCCAGCGCGCGGTCTTGCCCTATCTGTGTGCCGTCGGGAATCACGCAGTTCTCATCGAGAATGCAGCGCGTGATCCTGCAACGGCGGCCGATGGTGACGCTCGGCAGCAGAACGGAATTCTCGATGATGCTGCTGTCTTCGATGCGCACGTCGTTCGACAGCAACGACTCCTTTACATAGGCGCCCGAGATGATGCAGCCGCCGGCGACCATGGAGTTGACCGCCATCCCGCGCCGGCCTTCCTCGTCCAGCACGAATTTTGCGGGCGGCTGCTGTGGCTGGTATGTCCAAATGGGCCATTGATGATCGTAGATGTTGAGTTCCGGATTGAGCGACACCAATTCCATGTTCGCTTCGTACAAGGCGTCGACGTTGCCCACGTCGCGCCAGTAATTTTGCGCACGGGTTTCGACGTCATGGAAGGGATAGGCAAACACGCGCAGCGGCTGAATGGCGGGAGGAATGATGTTCCTGCCGAAATCGTGATTGCTGGATTCGTTGGCCGCGTCGTCGGTCAGCATCTTCTCCAGGCGGTCTATGCCGATGCAGTAGATGCCCATGGACGCACGCGCGAGGTCAGGCTGGCCGATGATGGGATCCGGATCGTTCGGCTTCTCGGCGAACTTGGTCACGCGATTGGTGTCGTCGGTGGTCAAGATGCCGAATTCATTGGCGCGCTCCAACGGCACGTCCACGACACCGACGGTAATGTCCGCCTCGCATTGTTCGTGATAAGCGATCATCGGACCGTAGTCCATCTTGTAAATATGATCGCCCGCCAAAATCAGAACGTGAGTCGGATGATGCGACCGAATGAAGTCCAGATTCTGATAGACCGAATCTGCGGTGCCTCGATACCAGTGCGGGCCGATTTGTTGTTGCGCGGGAATCAGTTCCACGAATTCGCCGAGTTCACCGCGCAGATAGCTCCAGCCGCGCTGGATGTGCTGAATCAACGACTGTGCTTTGTATTGGGTCAGCACGGCGATCTGCCGGATGCCCGAATTGACGCAATTCGACAATACGAAGTCGATGATCCTGAATTTGCCGCCGAAAGGCGTCGCCGGCTTGCAGCGGTGCTGGGTGAGACCTTTGAGGCGTTCGCCGCGCCCTCCCGCCATGACCACCGCGAGGGTACCGCTCGTCAAACGGCTGACGTAGCGTCCGGTGTTAGTACGAGCAGCGTGTCGCATACCTATCCTGGCTTCACCGTGAATAGTCCCGAATCAGCCTCCGCCTAAATCCGAGCGTGCCACACTCGGCGAGCGCCTGCACCTTTTCTCGCGATGCCGCCGATGCCTTTGCTAAACTCTAGATTATGTCGGCATTGAAGCTGTGTGTCTTGAGTTCGGAGATCTTGCCGTACGCAAAGACCGGCGGACTCGCAGATGTCACAGGCGCGTTGGTGCAGAACCTCCGGCTGCTGGGTCACCACGTGTACGCCTTCATGCCGCTGTACTCCGCCGTCCGGGCGGCGCACCCGGAGCTGCAACCCGTTCTCGGCGGGCAGCAGATCCCGATGACCATCGGCACCACGGAATACCGTTTCTCCCTGCAAACGGCCAGTTTTCCCGGCACGGACATCGCGATGTATTTCATCGACTGTCCCGCGCTGTACGACCGTGCCGCTTTCTATACCACCGATCCGGACGAACATCGGCGCTTTCTACTGTTGACCCGCGCGACTCTCGAGGGCTGCCGGCGTCTGGGAATTGCGCCCGACATCTTCCATTGCAACGACTGGCATACAGCGTTCCTGCCGCTGTATCTAAAGACGCTCTATTCGACGGACCCTGTGCTCGCCGCTGCGCGGTCGGTACTCACAATTCACAATATTGGATATCAGGGCATCTTCCCCAGCGCTGGGGCCGCCGATTTGGGATTGGACCGCGTCGATGCATATCTGGACGCCGAGGATCTGGCGCACAGGGTCGTCAATCCCCTGAAAACCGGCATCAAGTTTGCCGATCGGGTGACCACCGTGAGTCCGACATACGCGCGTGAAATCTGCGAGGGACCGCTCGGCATGGGGATGCAGGCTACGCTGCGGGCGCGCACCGATCGAGTGGTCGGCATATTGAACGGAGTCGATTACCGCGATTGGGATCCGCGGCACGACCCGTATTTGACGGCGCATTTCGGGCCGCAAGACCTGCGCGGTAAACAGACCAACAAGGAACTCCTGATCGCCGCCGTTCACCTCGACATGGCCGTCTCGCGGCCGCTGATCGGCATGGTGACTCGGCTGGCGGAGCAGAAAGGCATCGATCTCTTGTTCGACGCGTTGCCGAGTCTGTTGCAGGAGCGCGATTTCGGCTTGCTGGTGCTGGGCAGCGGCGATCCCCCGTATGTGGCATTTTTCGAGGGACTGGCACGGCGTTTCCCGAGCCGCGTGGCGTTTCGCCACGGATACGATGAATCGCTGGCTCACTCGATCGAGGCGGGCAGCGACATTTTCCTGATGCCGTCACGCTATGAGCCTTGCGGGTTGAATCAAATGTACAGTCTTCGCTACGGCACGATTCCGGTGGTGCGCAAGACCGGCGGTCTTGCGGATTCAGTTCAGCATTTCGATCCCGGCACCGGCATGGGCACCGGCTGCGTGTTCAATGACTACGATGCGCCTGCCGTGCGCTGGGCCATCGGAACCGTGCTCGATTGGTATGACGTCCCGAAGAGTTGGCAGCAGCTGATGCAGAACGCGATGGCGCAAGACTTTTCGTGGACTCGCCAGATCGCCGAGTACGATTCGCTCTACCGGGAACTGCTCGGGACTTCGTGAATGATCACGAGCCTGCGGCACGGGCCGCAGGTCAGGGATTCAGTTCGAGCAGCGCGTAGCGGCGGCCGTTGGGCACTGCATAGCTCTTCGCCAGGCGCAGTCCTGCAGACTGCAGCCAGGGCAGCTCCGGCTGGCCGTCCGACCCCGGCGCCGAGGAGCCTCGCTTGGACCCGAACCTGAGTCGTTGGGCGATCGAACCGGCGCGGCCAGGCAGCAGCACGACGATGAGGCTTTGCGGCGCGGCGGCGGCATCGGCTCGGAGATGTTTGATGGAGGCGGCGTCGATCGGCCCGGGTATCAAGTCCACGGTGGTCCGCGCATACATGTCGATGATTGCCCGAGTCGTCTCATCGGGTGCGAATAGAATCAATGGCTTGCCCTCGGCATCGCGTTCAATCGCACGAGCGATCGACGCTAGATCCTGCCAGGTATCGACCAAGGTGTATGCCTGCGATGCCGGCCCCACGAGTAAGGCGCAATACGCCAACAACAGCGACCACAGCGCTTGCTGGACCTGGTCGCGCGCCGCGGCCCACGCGCGCAGCGCGAGCGCCGCGGCCAGGCACAAACCGGCTGCGGAAACAAGGATGAAGGCCGCGTGCGAGTTCATCGTGCTCCAGGCGTCAGCGCCGGCCACGCCCAAAGCTGCAATGACTATCATGACCCCCAGCAACAGGAGGACAGAGGTCGCGCGCAGCGCACGTATATCCCATCGGTCCGGGTCTTTCGAGATTTCCCGCGTCCACCAGGCGAGCAGCAAGGCGATACCCGGCAGTGCCGGGGCGAAATAGATATTGCGGGCTGTCGCCGCCATCGAGAGGATGGCGAGCGAGGGCAGCGAGGCGGCCAGCGCGAAGCGCACCGGGCGATAGTCATCGAACGCGCTTTTGCGCTGCCGCCACGCGCGGCGCAGGGCGGCGATGACCAATAAGGTCCAAGGGGTCAGGTAGAGCGGCAGCTCGATCAAATACTTGCCCGGAGAATTTCGATGGGCGGCCGCGTATTGCAATTCATCCGGTGCGTCGATGCGCGTGAATCGGCCGACCAAATTGTTCCAGAAAAACACTTTCAAATGAGCAAGTCCGTCCGGGCCCACGTACACGAACCAGATCCAGGTGAGAATCATCGCAGCCTGCAAGACCAATCCCAGGTACAGCTCCCAACGGAGAAGTTCGCGCCAGCGTTTCTCCCAGACGGCGAGGGTAACCAGGGCCAACGCCGGGACCATCCAGGCGACGGCGCTCTTGCAGAGAAAGCCCAACGCCAAGGCGGCATGCATCGAAAGGTAGCCGCGCAGCCGCTCGCGGGTACATGTGGCATAAAAGCCCAGGTACGCGCCCAAGAGCGCGGCTGAGTCGGCGGCGAGCAGAGGCGCATCGGTCGCGAGCCAGATGGAGGTCTGGTACGAAAGCAGGAAGGTGCTCACGGCGGCCGCGCCGGCCACGCCCCCGACTCGTCCCGCGCTCCGGCGCGCCAGCAAGCCGACGCTGAGTGCGGCGATCATCGCATACAGCAGATTGGGCAGCCGCGCGGCCCAGGCTTCTAACCCAAAAAGGCGGATGGGGACGGCCGCCAGCCAGTACGTCAACGGAGGCTTTTCGCAGAAGGCCTCGCCTGCCAACAGCGGCACCGCCTTCTCCGGCTGCCAGCTCATGCGCCAGGCAATGTCCGCTTCGCGCGGTTCATCGGGAGTCCAGTAGCCGCGCCCCAACATGCCGACGCACCAAATCAGGAGCAGCGCCGCAGAGAGCCACGCGAGCGGTGAGCGGAACGGTCTCGACAACGCGGTATACTTCAAGATCTACAAAGGAGAGAGCATGGCATTCGCTGACTATACTTCACACGGCGCCGTCGCCGTCATCACCCTGAAAAATCCACCGGTCAACGCCTTGAGTCAGGGGCTGCGCACCGCCATCGCCGACGGCGTAGAGCGCGCCGCCGGCGATGAGTCGATTCGGGCGGTGGTGATAGTGGGGTCCGGCAGTGCATTTTGCGGCGGCGCCGATGTGAGCGAATTCGGATTGCCCGCCATGTCGGCGAGCCCGTCCTTGGCGGATTTGTTTGCGTTGATCGAGAACTCGCCCAAACCGGTGGCCGCGGCGATCAACGGACTCGCGTTGGGCGGGGGACTGGAACTCGCCATGGCGTGTCATTACCGCGTCGCCTCCGTGTCGGCGCAGCTCGGGCTGCCCGAGGTCAAGCTGGGTATTCTGCCGGGCGCGGGAGGTACGCAGCGGCTGCCGCGTCTGGTGGGGGTCGAACGGGCGCTCAACATGATCGTGAGCGGCAATCCCGTGACCGCCCGCGAATTGGCCGGGACAGAGTTGCTCGACTCGACTGCCGAGGGCGATGTGCTGCCCGCCGCCGCCGCGTTTGCCGAGCGGGTCATCGCCGAGAAGTTGCCGCTGAAGAAGGCGCGCGATATCAAGGTCAATTTTCCGAATGCCGAGGCGTTTTTGGACTTCGCGCGCGGCGCCGTCGCTCCGCTCGCCAAGAATTATCCGGCGCCGCTCAAGTGCATCGACGCGGTCGAGGCGGCGGTGCTCAAGCCCTTTGACGAGGGAATGAAAACCGAAGGGTCTCTGTTCATCGAATTGCTGAACACTCCGGAGTCCAAGGCTTTGCGGCACGCGTTTTTCGCGATGCGCGCCGCCGCCAAGATTCCCGATGTACCGAGCAGCACCCCATTGCGCGCGATCAAGTCGGTGGCCGTGATCGGCGCCGGCACCATGGGCGGCGGCATCGCGATGAATTTCGCCAATGCCGGCATCCCGGTCACGGTGCTCGAGACGACCCAGGCGGCGCTCGACAAGGGCCTCTCCACGGTAAAGAAGAACTAC
>Ga0073928_10010515_pt1 | contig 11003 bp, 7 predicted proteins | sample PaiPotPPA55metaG_FD_76969 | JGI IMG/M metagenome (GOLD analysis project Ga0073928, IMG submission 76969) | Iron sulfur acid spring bacterial and archeal communities from Banff, Canada, to study Microbial Dark Matter (Phase II) - Paint Pots PPA... ...
CGGGCCATTTGCCTTCCTTTCGACGCTTTCACAGGCGCATTCTGCCCATAATACGCACGTGCGTTGATGGGGTCGATCACGGCGGGGCCGGTCTCCCTTCCTAGACCGGTTGATGAAAAGCCCGTAGATTGGAGCGTCGGGCTCCGGCGGGCCATCGAAAAAATCTTCCTAGAACGAACGACTTGCTAGCCTTGCTTTAGTTGCGACTTCAGAGTGCTGGCGCTTTAGAGCTTCGTTCGGAACACCGGCGGCGTTTGCCGGCCGGGTCGTTCTATAGGCACCACGGACGAGGGGACGCCCGAGGGGCATGACCAACCAGGACAGGCAGCGCGCGACGCTTCCGCGATGGAGGTCAGTTGTTCCCTTGCGTCGCCCGATGCGGCTTGCCGCGATTGACACCGCGCGGCACGCGCATATCGGCGAACGGCTATCCCGTCCTCGACTGTTCTTGGCCGGCTACGGACGTCTGATCCGTCGCTTCGCGATCGGGGCCGGCATCCTGGGCGCGTGCGCAATACTCGGCTGCCTCGCGCTGTTGTGGCGGCTCTCAAGCGGACCGATTCAGCTCGACGTGGTGACGCCCTGGCTGGCGGCCGCCATCGAGGAGAATTTCGGCAACGGCCGTCGCGTCGAAGTCGGCGGCACGCAGATCGAGCGTACCGAGAATGGCGGTACCGCGGTGCGCATTCGCGACATCGTGGTCCGCGACGCTGACGGCACGGTGGTGGCGAGTGCGCCGAAAGCCGAGGTGCGCGTCTCCGGAATGAGCCTCTTGAGCGGCCACATGCGCGCCGAAAGCCTCAATCTGGTCGGCGCCGAAATGGCGGTGCGGATCGAGCAAAATGGCGGCGTCACCATCTTCGCCGGCGCGGACAAACATCCGATCGCGACCGCGGCGGTGCCGGTGACGGCCGCCGCCGCGCTGTTGCGTTCATCGCGGGAAAAGCGCGACTCGAGCGGGCAGGTGGCCGCAGCCGCGGCGCCGCGTGCCGGCGCCAGCGCCTCCGCCCTGCCGGCGGCCGAGGTCCAACAGGCGCCTTCGCATCGCGCCCGCGACGTTTTTGCCGCGCTGCTGTCCTGGATCGACGGCATCGGCGAAACCGGCCTCGACGGCCATGATCTCAAAGAGCTCGGGCTGAAGAACGGCAACCTCACGGTCGACGACGAGCGCACCGGCAAGCACTGGACCTTTCAGGACATCAGCCTGAGCGCTGAACGCCTCCATGGCGGCGGCGTCGAGCTCACGATCGGCTCGGCCAATCCGGCGCGGCCATGGGCGCTCACTGCCGCAGTGACGCCGACCCGTCAGGGTTACCGCAAAATTCAACTCGAGGCGCGGCGTGTTTCGGCGAGCGATCTCCTGCTGGCGTCGCGTCTCGACGGCGATCTGCGCATCGACTTGCCGCTGTCCGCGAGCATGAGCGGCGAGATCGGGCCCGACGGACTGCCGCAAAACTTCACCGGCCGTATCGTCGCCGATGCCGGTTCGATTGCCGAATCCAGCAGCGACGAAGGCCGCATCCCGATCGAGCGCGCCGAGTTCAAGCTGAATTGGGATGCCGAGAATCGTATCCTGTCGGTGCCGTTCCAAATCCTGTCCGGCGGCAACCGCATCACGCTGCTCGGCCAAATCGAAGCGCCGCAGGAGGCCAGCGGCACCTGGCTGTTCAAGATCGGCGGCGGCACTGTCGTGCTCAACCCGTCGGCCGGATCGGGCGAGCCGCTGGTCCTCAACCGCATCGCCGTCAGCAGCCGTTACGATGTGGCCAAGCAGCACTTCGCCATCGACGAGGGCGACATCGGCAATACCGGCGTCGGCGTCGCCATGTCCGGCAACGTGGATTTTTCCGGCGGCAATGTCCGCGTCGCGGCCGGCCTTGCCGGCACCCGCATGCCGGTCGATGCCTTGAAGCGGCTGTGGCCGGTTTTCATCCAGCCCAAAGTGCGTGACTGGTTCAACGAGCACCTGCTCAGCGGTACGCTTGAGCGCATTGTTATCGCGGTGAATGCGCCGCTCGATACGCTGCGAGATGGCGGCCCGCCGGTTCCCGATGACGGTCTTTCGATCGACGCGCTGGCGACCGGTTGCGTGATCCGGCCGGTTGACGGCCTTCCGGCGCTGCATGACGCCGACATGAATGTGCATATCGTCGGCCGCGACGCTGTCGTTTCCATCGGCAAGGCGACGGGCGACATGCCCTCGGGACGCAAACTCGCTTTCACGTCCGGCGTGTTCGAGGTGCCCGATACGGCGCCGCATGCGCCGCCGGCACGCGTTCACTTCAAGATGGAAGGGCCGGTGCAGGCGGCGGTCGAGCTTTTGCGCATGGATCGCCTTCGCGACGTGTCCGAAGCTCCGTTCGAGCCCTCGACAATGCGCGGGAATTTGACTGCGCAGGTGACGCTCGGCATGCCGCTGAAAGCCGATCTGCCGCCCGGATCGACCAATTACACGATTGCCATCGAGGCCACGAATTTCTCCGCCGAACGCATGATCATGGGGCAAAAGGTCGATGCCGCGGTGCTGCGGGCCAACGCAACCCCGCAGGGCTTCCAGCTCAAGGGCGATGTCAAGATCGCCGGCGCGCCGGTGAGCCTCGAATACCGCAAGGCGCGCGGCGAGGCGGATGCCGAAGTCCGCTTGCAGGGCATGCTCGACGAGACCGCGCGCAGCAATCTCGGCTTCGATATGGGCGAGACCATTTCCGGGGCCATTCCGATCCGCCTCGCCGGTCGTGTTGCCACCGGGTCCGATCGCGAGGGCCGCTTCAACGTCGAGGCCGATCTCACGTCGACGCAGATCGACGGGCTGTTGCCGGGTTGGACAAAGCCGTCCGGCAAGCCGGCGCGCGCGACCTTCGTGCTCGCCACCAAGCCGCAATCGATCCGCATCGAGGATCTCCTGATCGAAGGCGCCGGCGCCGGCGTAAAAGGCACGATCGATTTCGACGGAGGCGAGGTGCAATCGGCCAGCTTCCCGACTTACGGTTTTTCCGACGGCGACCGCGCCAGCCTCAAGATCGAGCGCGGCGCCGAAGGCGCGCTGCGCGTGATCATGCGCGGCGAAGTCTATGACGGACGCGGCTTCGTCAAGAGCACGGCCGGTGCGGCGCCGACAAATCCCAACGCTAAAAAGCGCTCGATCGACGCCGATCTCGACATGAAAGTCGGCGCCGTCGTCGGCTTCAGCGGCGAGGCGTTGCGCGGCGTCGAACTGAAAATGTCGCGCCGGGCCGGCGAGGTTCGCAGCTTCGGCCTCAACGCCAAGATCGGCCGCGACGCAACCCTGACCGGCGACCTGCGCGGCCGTTCGAACGGCCGCCAAGTGGTCTATCTCGAAAGCGGCGACGCCGGCGCTTTCTTTCGCTTCACCGACGTTTATTCGCGCATGACCGGCGGGCAATTGTCGATGACAATGGAAGCGCCGTCGGCCGACAATCCGGCGCAACAGGGCGTTCTTAACGTCCGTAATTTCGCCGTCCACGACGAAACGCAGCTCGAGCGCGCTGTGAATAACGGGACGCAAGCCCGCCGCGACGCTATCGATTTTTCCGGCATGCGGGTCGAATTCAGCCGCATGCCAGGCAAAGTAACGCTGCGCGAGGGGGTCGTGCGCGGACCGTTGCTCGGCGGTACCATCGACGGCGTGGTCGATTATGCCCGCGATGATGTTCACCTGCGCGGCACGCTGGTGCCGCTCTACGGACCCAACAATCTGCTCGGGCAAATTCCGCTGGTCGGGCTTTTCATGGGCGGCGACAAAGAGGGGCTGTTCGGCATCACCTACGAGGTGGTCGGACGGCCCGGCAATCCCTCGCTGCGCATCAATCCGATTTCGGCGCTGGCGCCGGGCTTGCTGCGCAAGGTGTTCGAATTCCCCGCCAACGGCGACACCGGCAGCTTCGAGGTGTCGCCGAGCTCGGTGTCACCAAGCTCGCCGAGGATTCGCTAAACCCGCATTCGCTAAGCTATCATTCGCTAAACCGGCTTGAGCAGGACGTGCCGCTTTCGCCCGAGCGAAAGCTTGACGACGCCGTCCGCCGTCACATCGGCTTCGCCCACCGTCGCCTTATCGCTGGTGACGCGAACGTCGTTGACCATGATCGCGTTGTTGGCGATCGCGCGCCGCACCTCGCCGTTCGAGCCGGCGAGCCCGGCTTTGACAAAGGCTGCGAGCACGCCGAGCCCGGCGGCGAGTTCGCCGCGCGGCAATTCCACCGTCGGCAAGTTGGCGCCGAGCCCGCCTTCCTCGAAGGTCGTGCGCGCGGTCGCCGCCGCTTCGTCGGCCGCCGCACGGCCGTGCACCAGCGCCGTCGCCTCGGTGGCGAGCACTTTCTTCGCCTCGTTGATCTCCTGGTCGCGGAGCGCCGCGAGCCGCGCGATCTCGTCGAGCGGCAGCACGGTGAACAATTTCAGGAACCGCTCGACGTCGGCGTCCTCGGTGTTGCGCCGATATTGCCAATACTCGTAGGGGCTCACCAGGTCGGGATTAAGCCACACCGCGCCCGCCGCGGTCTTGCCCATCTTGGCGCCCGAGGACGTGGTGATGAGCGGCGAGGTGAGCGCGAACAGCTGCGCACTGTGCAGGCGGCGGCCGAGATCGATGCCGTTGACGATGTTGCCCCACTGATCGGAGCCGCCCATCTGCAGCACGCAGCCGTAACGGCGATGGAGCTCGACGAAATCGTACGCCTGCAGGATCATGTAGTTGAATTCGAGGAACGACAATTCCTGCTGGCGCTCGAGCCGCAGCTTCACCGAATCGAACGCCAGCATCCGGTTGATCGAGAAGTGGCGGCCGACATCGCGCAGGAAGTCGATGTAGTTGAGCGTGTTGAGCCAGTCGGCATTGTTAGCCATCACGGCATTGCCGCCGGCGCCTTCAAATTTCAGGAACTTGCTGAAGATCGCACGGATGCCCTTGAGATTATCGTTGATCGCTTCGTCGGTGTTGAGCCGCCGGCTTTCGTCCTTGCCGGAGGGATCGCCGACCCGCGTGGTGCCGCCGCCCATCAATGCAATCGGCCGGTGCCCGGTCTGCTGCAGCCAGTAGAGCAGCATGATCGGCAACAGCGAGCCGACATGCAGCGACGCCGCGGTGCAATCGAAACCGATATAAGCGGTGATCGTTTTTTCGCGCGCCAGCGCATCCAGCGCCTCCGGTTCGGAGACCTGATGGATGAAGCCTCGCTCGGCGAGAACGTGGAGAAAATCGGACTTGTAGGTGCTCATCGACATTTTCTGTTAATCAAGGCGCTTCTTGCTGCGAGCGCCGCTGCCACGGCTACCTCATTTCCGTCACGCTCCGGTGCGAACGAAGGCGGCGGCGCTGGTGTAACAGGTTCAACGACCGTTTCAACCGAAGACCGTAAGACCATGGCAGTAGCTCTGAAATCGCAAAAGCCGTCACCGTCGTCGGCGCCATCGCCGCCGGTTCTGGCGATCGGGCTGATGAGCGGAACTTCGCAAGACGGCGTCGACGTCGCTTTGATCGAAACCGACGGCGACATCATCACCCGCTTCGGGCCGACCGCCTATCGGTCCTATTCCAAGCCCGAGCGGGCGCTCCTGCGCAGCGCTACCGCGGCGGCGGCGAACGCCACCGAGCGCACGGCGCGGCCGGACATCATCGCCGACGCCGAGGCGCGGGTGAACGACGCCCACGCCGAGGCGGTCGAAACATTCCTCGCCGCCAACAGCATCCAGCCGGCCGACGTGAGCGTGATCGGCTTCCACGGCCAGACGGTGTTGCACCGCCCGGAGCGCGGCCTGACCATTCAGATCGGCGACGGCCGCGTGCTCGCGGCGCGGCTCGGCATTCCCGTCGTCTATGATTTCCGCGCCGCGGACGTGGCCGCGGGCGGTGAGGGCGCGCCGTTCGCGCCGATGTATCACCGCGCTCTGGCGCAACGCCTCGGCCTTGAGCCGCCGGTTGCGGTGCTCAACGTCGGCGGCGTCGCCAACGTGACCTATATCGACGGCGAGGATTTGATCGCCTGCGATACCGGACCCGGCAACGCGCTGCTCGACGATTTCGTGCGGCTGCGTACCGACCGGTTGCTCGACACTGACGGCCACTTGGCGGCGGCCGGCGCAGTGGATGAGCAGGCCATCGCGCGCTTTCTCGCCCATCCGTTCTTCACGAAGCCGCCGCCGAAATCGCTCGACCGCAACGATTTCCGCGGCTGGGTCGGCGAAACGTTTGACACTCATGGCGCCGAAGACGGCGCAGCGACGCTCACAGCGCTGACCGCAGCGTCCGTCGCGCGCATCGTGCCGCTCTTGCCGCGCGCGCCGAAAACCTGGATCGTCTCCGGCGGCGGCGCGCGCAATCCGACGCTGATGCGCATGCTCGCCGGGCGTCTCGCACCGGCGCGCGTCGAAACCGCGGACGACGCCGGCTGGTCGATCGATGCGCTCGAGGCGCAAGCGTTCGCCTACCTCGCCGTGCGCAGCCTCCGCGGCCTGCCGATCAGTCTGCCGACCACGACCGGCGTTCCGCGCCCGCTCTGCGGCGGCGTGTTGGCGGAGCCGTAAAGGTCTCATCCTCCCACTTACAACGAGAGAGAGGCGCGAATAGCGAATGGCGAGTAGCGAATCGTAATCAGCAACGCGCCTATTCGCCATTCGCTACTCACTATTCGCTGCGCGTCGCGTTAGCGGCGCGCTCTATTGCGCCCGGTCCGGCAATCGCGCCGGGCGGACGCTTGCCGAGAATGATCATGCCGAGGACTTCGTCCTTGGTGACGTCGGCGACGCGCGCGGTGCCGACGACGCGGCCGTTTTTCATCGCGCAAATCCGATTGGCCAGATCGAAGACGTCGTGGATATCGTGGCTGATCAGGAAGATGCCGATGCCACGGGCCTTGAGTTGTTCGACCAACTCGCCGACCTGTGCCGCTTCCTGCGGCCCGAGCGCCGCCGTCGGCTCGTCCATCACCAGGATCTGCGCGTTGAACAGGATCGCGCGCGCAATCGCCACCGACTGGCGCTGCCCGCCGGATAGCGCCTTGACCGGATCCTTGAAGCGCTGGAAATGCGGGTTGAGCCGGCTCATCACGGTTCGCGCCTGTGCCTCCATGGCGATGTCGTCAAGCGTGCCCCAGCGCGTGCGCAGCTCGCGGCCGAGAAAAAGATTGGCGGCGGTGTCGACATTGTCGGCCAGCGCCAGCGTCTGATAGATCGTCTCGATGCCATATTTCTTTGCGTCGCGCGGATTGGCGATGGTCGCTTCCTCGCCGCGAACGAAGATGGTTCCGGAATCGCGCTGATAAGCGCCGGACAGAATCTTGATCAGCGTCGACTTGCCGGCGCCGTTGTGGCCGACGAGCGCCATCACTTCGCCGTCGTAGAGATCGATCGACGCGCGTTCGACGGCATGAATGCCGCCGAACGCGAGCGAAATATCGCGCATCTCGACCAGTGGGGTGCGGGGAGCATTCATGTCGCGCGCCCTTGCAGCACGTTCCGCTCATTCCCGCACAAGCGGGAATCCAGGTGCGCTTGCTCCGTTGCAGTGGAATCCACTGGGTCCCCGCCTTCGCGGGGACGAGCGGGTTTGGCACCGACGCCTTTCGATCCGATCATGCTTTACGCCGCCCGCCGCCGATAAATAATGTCGAGCCACACCGCGACCACCAGAACGGCGCCGACGACAATGCTCTGCAGCGGCGTATCGACGCCAAGCAGCACCATGCCCGACTGCAGCGATTGCATGAGCACGGCGCCGAGCATCGCGCCGGCGACGGTGCCGACTCCGCCCGCAAGCGAGGTTCCGCCGATCACGGCGGCGGCGATGACCAAAAGTTCGGTGAGCGTGCCTTCCGAGTTCGTGGCGGCGTTGAGGCGGGCGATCGAGATGGCGCCAGCGATGGCGGCGAGGAGCCCCATCAGCATAAATATTTTCATGATCACCCAGCGCGTGTTGACGCCGGCGAGCTCAGCCGCCTCCGGGTTGCCGCCGATGGCATAGACATAGCGGCCGAAGCGCGTCCGCGTCGCCAGGAAGGTCACCGCCACGCCGACGCTGATCGCGATCAGAACCGGAATCGCGATCCCGTGTGCGATGAAAAGGCCGCCGTCCGGAAGCGCGATATGGTTCGCTTGCGCGTAGCGGCGCACGATGCCGGCCGGCCACGGATAGGCGTTGACGACGGCGACCGCGCCGAGGATCAGCGCGCAGGCGACGCCGCCCAGAAAGACTTCGGCCGCCATCGGCCGCAGCGGGAAGTGGAATGTCTTGCGCCGGGCGCGGCCGTGCGCCAGCAGCAGCAAGACCGCGACGCAAGCGATCAGCCCGACCACCCAGCTCCAGGTCGCGCCGATCGCGCCCTCCGGGCCGCCGCCCATGAGCCGAAATCGTGCGTCCAACGGTGCGACCGTCTGTCCGCTGGTCACCCACCAGGCGGCTCCGCGCCACACCAGAAGGCCGCCAAGCGTGACAATGAAGGATGGAATGCCGAGATAGGCGATCACAAAGCCTTGCAAGGCGCCGAGCGCGACGCCGAGCAGGAGCCCGGCCGCGAGCGTCACAATCCAGATCGCTGGATATTCGAAGCCGAACAGCTTCGGCAGCAGATCGGCCTGCATGACGCCCATGATCATGCCGATGAAGCCGAGCATCGAGCCGACCGAGAGATCGATGTTGCGGGTGACGATGACCAGCACCATGCCGGTCGCCATGATGGCGACGGGCGATGACTGCACCGAGAGATTCCACAAGTTGCGCGGCGTCAGAAACAGGCCGCCCGAGAGCACATGGAATGCGATCCAGATCAGCAGCAACGCGCCGATCATGCCGAGCATGCGGGTGTCAAGCTCGGTGGCCTTGAGAAAGCGGGCAAGGGGAGACCAATGGCTGAGCCGATGGATTTCAACTGCCGTCGTTTCTTTCATAGGCATCCTGTAGCCTTGCTATCCGCTCGTCCCGGCAAAAGCGGTAGCCAGAACCAATCGTCATTGCGAGGAGCGGAGCGACGAAGCAATCCAGACAAGCCGCGAGCTCTGGATTGCTTCGTTTCGCTCGCAATGACGCGGCGCGTGATCAATCGCAGGCCTTGACCGTGCCAGGTTTGACGCCGCGGCAGACTTCTTCCTTTTTGATCCAGCCCGCATCGATGACGACGCCGAGATTGTCCTTGGTGATCGGGATCGGCATCAGCAGCAGCGCATTCATCGCGACTTTCTTCGGGCCGCCGGAGAATTTCATGACGCCGGGAACGTCGCTCATCGCCTTGCCGTCGGCGAGCAAAGCGGCGATCTCGGCGGCTTTCTTGCCGAGCTCGCGGGCATCCTTCCACACCGACACGGTCTGGGTGCCGAGCGCGATGCGGTTGAGCGCGGCGTGATCGCCGTCCTGGCCGGAAACCGGCACGGCGCCGGCCAGGCCTTGTGCCGCGAGCGCGGCGACGGCGCCGCCGGCGGTGCCGTCGTTCGACGCGACGACCGCATCGACCCTGTTGTTATTCTTGGTCAGGATCTGCTCCATATTCTTCTGCGCGTTGGCCGGCAGCCAGCCGTCGGTATAAGCCTCGCCGGCATTCTTGATCGTGCCGCCGTCGATCGCGGCCTTGAGCACCTCCATCTGCCCGGCGAACAAAAAGTCGGCATTCGGATCGGCGGACGAGCCTTTGATGAAGGCGTAATTGCCCTGTGGCTTGGCGGCGAGCACGCCGCGCGCCTGCATGCGCCCGACTTCCTTGTTGTCGAAGGTGATGTAGAAGGCGTTGGGATTTTCGATCAGGCGGTCATAGCCGACCACCGGAATGCCTTCGTCGATCGCCTTCTGCACCGCGGGCGCGATCGCGGCGGCGTCCTGCGCCAGCACGATCAGCGCGTTGGCGTGCTGCGCGATCAGGCTTTCGATGTCGGTCAATTGCTTCTGCGCCGAGGATTGCGCATCGGCGGATATGTATTTGTCGCCGGCCGCGGCGATGGCGGCCTTCATCGCCGCTTCGTCGGTCTTCCAGCGCTCCTCCTGGAAGTTCGACCAGGACACCCCGATCACTTTGCCCTTGGCTTGCGCGGCGGCGACAAAGGACAACGACAGCACGGAGCCCGCCAGCAAGGCGGCGGCGAATTTCCTCATGGTGACCCCTCCCTTGGGCCGGGGCGTTTTCGCCCTCGGCTGATATTTTTCGAGTGTCAAAGTTACAGCGTTTCGTTCGGTCTTGTACACGCGCCACTTTGGCGAGGGTTGCGAGACGCTCACGGTGCTTTTCCTCCCCCTGCAAGGGGGAGGGCAGGGTGGGAGTCTACGGCTTGCGCAAGCGCCGCCCGAGTAGCGCCCCACACGGCCCTGCTATATTGCGCTCCCGAACGTAAGGGAGCCACGCGCATGGTCAGAGTTGCCGTATTGCTCGTTCTCGCACTCGGTCTCGCCAGCTGCGACGCGATCAGCACGCTGATCGACGGCTTTAAATACGCCAACGCCGTCGCCACCGATCTGGAAGGCTCGACCGGCATGAAGCCGGAGGTCGGCTTCAATTGGACCAATGGGCGGCTCCTGACAGTCACGGTGACCTTTCCGCGGATCGATGAAAAGCGGCCGCTGCCCGAACTTGCCGAGACCGTGCGCCACGCGGTCGCGAATCATTTCCGCCAAACGCCCGGCGATATCGTGCTCGGTTTCTCGTTGGGCAAATCCGCTTCGGGCACGGTGGCGCAATTGCGCGAGGTGGATTAGCGCGCAGCGCAAATCGTTCTCGCGACGCCTGTGCGCCCGAGTTTTGCAAAAGGGCGAATAGGGAGCGGCGAGTAGGCGAATTGATTCTTCCGCTCGTCCCCGCGAAGGCGGGGACCCAGACTGGATTCCCGCAGTCGCGGGAATGAGCGGATCAAACCCTATTCGCCACTCCCTACTTCGCCATTCACAACGACAACAAAAAGGGAAGCGGAACGCCGGCAGACGCGTAGTCCAACCTCCGCGCCCAGCGGGGCGCGGCCGCGCGTCCAGCGGGACGCGCTCGCCTGTCGGCGTTCCACCACGGCGCTTGCGGCAGCGA
>Ga0073928_10010516_pt1 | contig 11003 bp, 12 predicted proteins | sample PaiPotPPA55metaG_FD_76969 | JGI IMG/M metagenome (GOLD analysis project Ga0073928, IMG submission 76969) | Iron sulfur acid spring bacterial and archeal communities from Banff, Canada, to study Microbial Dark Matter (Phase II) - Paint Pots PPA... ...
AGGCTGTGACCGGGGAGGCTACTACGAGCAGGGTCAATTCGCGGAGGAGTATGGCTCGCCCGTCTGCATTGTGAAGCTTGGGTGTTGGGGGCCGGTGGTTCAATGCAATGTGGGAAAGCGTGGGTGGATGGGCGGGATTGGCGGGTGTCCGAATGTCGGGGGTATTTGCATCGGGTGTACGATGCCTGGGTTCCCGGACAAATTCATGCCTTTCATGAATCAGCCGCCGGGATCATTGCTCTCGTCCCATGCGGTCGCAACCTATGGCGCGGCGATTCATGCATTGCGGCGATTCACGCAGGGTTCGTTGAACAAAGAACCAATCTGGCGACGCAAGCAAAAATAGGGGAAGCTCAAGGGGAAGCTCAAGAAGAATGTAATTCCAACGAGGCCGAGCTGCGGATGCCGTAAGCGGCATTTTCGGATTCTGCTACGGCTGAGATACGGCCTGAGCTTTTTGAGGTTCGCTTAGCCGCTTAAGGTAGGGAAAGAACGGGGACACCCCGAACGGCATCTTCTCCGCGAGCGACAGCGGACGCACCGGCTGGCGCTTTAGCATTTCGATCTGGTCCGACCAGGGATCGACGGCGATTCTCGAACCTAACGGCAACGCGGCGGTCTGATCCAGTCGATCCGTTTGCAGACGCTTGGGAATTTGGGCAAGCGCCTGCATTTGGATCAGGTGACTGCTCCCAAAGTCGTTGCTGAAACGTCCGTGAAGCAGGTTAGGGAATTGCGTCGAGCGGGCTTCGACGGCTTCCAGGAAGAGTCCGACATTCGCGAGTTGGGCTTTATATGGCGACTTCGAAAACAACTCAAGGCCCTTTTTGTCGGCGTCGTCTTCGTCCGCGGGACGAAAATGGAAATTAAAGTGGGCATAAATGTCCAGATCCGAGAACGGCACGGTGTGGCCCGACAAGAGTCCATCGCCGACGGAGTGATGCAAAACGATGTGGGCCAGTTCGTGCGCCAACACGGCGGCGAGAGTAGCCTCATCCGGTAGCACGTCGAGAAGCCCGCGGCTCAGAACGATGGTTCGGCCCATGACGAACGATTCCAACGGTGTTGTAAGCAACACGCGGCAACGAACTGCAGGCAGGTCGAGATCGTTGGTGACCATCAGATTGTTGACGACGGTTTGCAAGACCCGGTCGACCTCGCCGTCTGGAGCCATGAGTCCGGCGACTTGCAAACGCTCCACCACATTGTCCTCCGGCGTATACGCCTCTTGGCCCAGTGTGTTCGCGGGACTGAGGTCCTGGGAGGTTTCGTGCCGCTTGGGATCGACCCATACCGGTGTGTCGGTCAACGGTTTGGCGTACTCCCGGTGGTCGCCCGCGTGTTGCAGGTCATACCCCCAAATGCGAGTTTGAGCCTTAAACCAGAGATCGTGGTTTGCGGGATCCTGCGAAGTGGACTCCTGGGTGTAAATGTATGCCGGCATCCACATGATGCCCAAAACGTTGAGTCGCCAACTGTCGAAGTGAAATGCGCGCCTCGATAATGATTTTGAGGTGTAGGCTCCGGTGAAGCGCACAATATTGAAGTATTGATCCTCGATCCAGATACGGCCGACAAAGCCGCGATTCTCCGAATTCTCGCGGGGCTTCACGTCGACCACGCCGCAGCGCACCTCTCCAAGAACCTCCCAGCGAACAAATTCGAAGCTGTAGTTCCGGCGGTCGAGGTGGTCCAGATCGGGGAAAATCGCCTGCGCGAAGCCGGCGGCCACGAAAGGCTGCGGACTCTTGAGCACTCTCTTTTTCCAACTCTCCTTCTCGTGATCCGGGTCGACAAAAGCTAGAGTGGCCGGAGCATTGCCGGTCAGATCCAGCCGGCTTAAGAAATATTCGTCGCCCTGCGGGGACTTTCCGGGATCTGGCTGGATATAGGTTTCGACGATCGGCTTGAAGTTGCGCATCAAAACGGCCAAACGGCGTTCCTGGCGGATGGCCGAGTCGACAAGCACGTTAAACGCGACACTGCGCGCGGGAATCAATGGCGTGGCCTGGGCTGGATCTGGAGATGGGACGGGAACGGCGTTTTGCGCTGCGACGACTCCCAGGGCCAGAACTTCGAATAGCGTTTGGCCAAGCCAGAAGAATATTTTCCGCGAAAGCATGTAGAGACTATTTTAAATGCACGGCGGGTCCGGAAAGTATCCACCAGGCCGCCGATCCGAGCTCTCTGCCGTCAGCTGTCAGGGGCAGGCAAGGTATCGGGCCCCGCCGTGGCAGTCAAGTTTTCGCTTCCATCTCCTCTGCGATTGCGAGCATCTTCGTGACGCTGTTCCAATTGCGAGCAGTGCCCGTCGTGTTTAGAAGCTTTGCCACTGATGCCCACGGCAGCTTGGACTTGCCGGCGCCGTTCGGGAAGTAAATGTAGAGTTCGCGGCCTTGCAGATGCAGTTCTTCCGGATGGGCCTTCAGGCCGAGCAGTGTGGCGTGGGCCTGGGGTCCCGGTTCGGCGGCGAGAAAGGTGACGAGAATTTTGCCTGGCTCCAGGTCGCGGCGGTGGGCGAATGGGCTGGCGGCGATGGCCTTTCTCAGTTCATCGTTGGTGCGCAGAATGACTTCGGGACGACAACCGAATTCGCGCTCGATTGCATTCTGGATTTTCTTTGCCAGCGCGGGGGACATCTTCTCTTTCGATCGGAAAATGACGTTGCCACTCTGGACGTGGGTACGCGAGTCTTCGAATTTCAGGGATTCGTAGAGCGCACGCAAGGCCGTCATATTGATTTTGTTGTGCCCGCCAACGTTAACCCCGCGGAGCATCGAGATCAGTATGGGCATGATGAAGGCAGTATAGCGTCCGAACGACGGGAGCGTGACTCAGGCTTCCTCACCGGGCGGACTTCGCTTGCGGGCCAATTACCGGGCAACCATGCCCTACCGAGTAAGTGGAACCAAGAGAATCACTTTGACTTGGACGCCAGAGACCGGGAGAATCAGTGAAAGACCGGACCGCGTCCTTCGCACCCATTGGCTTTTGGGGACGATTTTTAGTTGATCTTTTTCAGGTTGATCTTTCCAGGTCGCAACGCTCACGACTGAGGGCCCCGAGCCCAGGGAGAAGTGCTATGTCGGGACAAGTGGTTTTGTACTTCGAGGATCAGGCAGATGCATTGCGTTTCGCCCTGGCCGCAGGTTCGGTGATGGCCGGAGAAGGCGCCAAGTTTACCAGCGATCTGGTGCAGGAAACGGCGCGCGTTACGCGCATCCGGCTGGACGCGGTGAACGCGGGCGGCTCGAAGAAGGCGAATTCCGCGCGCGTGGCGTGAAGCGGGCTGGCGAATTGAGAGCTGGCGCTCGGCTGCATCGCCGGACAGCCGAGGCGGCTGTCTCCACGTGGGAACCTTACGCTGTTCCAGCGTTGGTAAAAGCTTCCAGCGCGTCGGAGAGTGTGGGGAACATCAGGAATATCTGCTCGACCCGGGTAATCTCGAGAACGTTCAGCACGCGTTTATTTACGCCAGTGAGCGCCATTCGGCGCCCGGCTTTAGCGCAGGAAGTACAGGCGCTGACCAGCGATCCCAGCCCGGAAGAATCGACATACGGGACGCCGCTAAAATCCAGAATCATGGTGGGAGCGTCTTCCCGCCGCACGGCATTCATAAAGGGAGATACGTTCTCCATGGTCAACGGCCCATGGAGGCTCAGCACTCCCCGGTCAAGACGCTCGATCTCCAGCGGTTCGGATGTCATGGCGCAGCGATTCTAGGCTAGATGTCGAGCAGGTTCAAGTTCACCCGCACAATTGAAATTCAAACTCGATTTCAAGTCCGCCGCGGGCGACGCAGCGCGAGTACGCGTAGACCCGCTTCGCAACTCCTACCCTGTGCGGCGAGTCGACAACAGGTTCAGAATCTCCCGCAGGCCCTGGCGGATGTTCTGAATTTCGGGCGCCGATTGAGTTGGAAACGGAATCGCGGCCTGCGTCTTGTCCGACTTGGTTTCCGCGCGCAGTTGCTGGCGGGCGCCGGAGATGGTAAACCCCTGTTCGTAGAGCAGTTGCTTGATGCGCAGAACGCTTTGGACGTCGCGCTTGCGGTACATGCGCTGTCCCGTGCTGCTCTTGACCGGCTTCAGTTGCGGAAATTCGGACTCCCAGAAACGTAGGACATAAGCCGGCAGGTGACACAGCGTGGCTACTTCACCGATGCGGAAATAGAGTTTGTCGGGGATGAGGATTTCATCCGCTTGGTGCTTCGTCGAGCTTTTTCTTCGGGGCGCCATTTTCTCGATCGCAGGGCAAAAGCCGCGCGGTCTGCCTATTGTGCCACAGGGTGCGGCGGGGGCATCGAAGAATTTCGTGCTCGGGAGTTCAGGAACAGGTCAACTGGGCGGTACCGAAAACCTTTAGCTGCGGTCCCTGATCGGGATTCACCATCACCGACGATTGCGTCCCGGCAAGGATGGTTGCCGTCCCTACAAATCCAGGGTTGCACTGAGCAGCGCCATTTTGATCGAGGTTGGCGCCGGGGTTCACATTACCGACGCAAGCTCCGTTGCTGCTGCCGACGCACCAGAAGACATCCTTGCTCGTGAGATTCACTGGGGACGGCGGCATGCTGAATGTGCCAGTGGCAATAAATGAAACCTGACCATTCGGGAAATTCCGCGCATCTGCCGAAGCGGGATTCAGGCTCACACTTTGGAGTTCGCGGTTGCTGCCGCATCCCGCGATAGCGAGGAGGAATAGAAGGACAGTGGACCTGCGGGAAAGCCGTATCATAAAAACTCCATCATTCAAGTTGAACCGTCAACGGAAATGCCCACAATGGCCACAAAAGGGCTGCTTCTATTGTATGCAAGGAGTCAATTCAGCACCTACTTCGCACATCACGCCCAAAAGGGAAAAGCCTCTTAAGAGGTGCTTCTCTCAAGAGGCCAGTGAAATTCGTGGCGTATGCGAGGCATCGTCTCGCCGACGGTTAATGTTTCTTCTTTTTTGCTTTCTTCTTGGTTGCCATGAAGCTTCCTCCGTGAACGATTTTCCCTTGCAAAGGTTCTCGACTACGGGCCCTTGTTCTTGAAAGACCAACCCTACTCGTGGTAGAGCATGGTCCCATATCACAAGATATTGCGGCAGTATTAATAAAGTGTCAACATAATTCTTGAAGTTTTGCGCAGATTTCCTGGGACAGTCATAGTCATTCGTCGTTCGTCCCTGGCCAAATCCTCAAACCCAGACGAACAATTACACGGCGCGGCCGACCAACGACGAACGACCAACCCTAGTAGTACACTGCGCTGCATGCGGCGCGATCCGATCGAATTGGAAATCTTCAAGAACCTGTATCACTCCATCGCGGAGGAGATGGGAGCGGCGCTGCGGCGTACCGCATTTTCTCCCAATATCAAGGAGCGCCGCGATTACTCGTGCGCGGTATTCGACGGCGCAGGCGAGGTGATTGCCATGGGCGACCACATGCCGGTGCATCTTGGGTCGCTGCCGATGTCGGTGCGAGCTGCGATTGACGCGGGCGTGATGGAGCCCGGCGATGTGGTGATGCTAAACGATCCCTTTCGTGGCGGCACACATCTGCCGGACATTACCCTGGTCGCCGCGGTGTATGTGAAGAAGCGCGGGCCAGTCGCCCGCGGCCACACTGGATCCCGGGTTCGCGGGCAGGAGTTCCCGCCCCACACTGGGCCCGATTTCTATGTGGCGTCGCGGGCGCACCATGCAGATGTGGGCGGGGCTTATGCGGGCTCGATGGGGCTCTGTCGTGAGATCTACCAAGAAGGTGTGCGCATTCCTCCGGTGAAACTGATGCGGCGGGGTGAAATGAATACAGATGTGCTGGCCATGTTGCTGAACAATGTACGCACGCCGGAGGAACGCGAAGGCGATCTGTGCGCGCAGATTGCTGCTTGCCATACGGGCACCGACCGCCTGCGCGAGGTTTGCTCCCGATATGGACTGGAGCACGCCCGGCGCGCGGCAGCTGATCTGCTCGATTATTCCGAGGAGCTGATGCGCTCGTTTTTGCAGCGCGTGCCGGCAGGAGAATATTGGGCTGAGGATTTTTTGGATGGAGATGGAATCAGCGATCATCCGGTGAAGATTGCCGTAAAGGTGAAGGTAACCTCGATGCACGAGGTCGCGGTTGATTTCACGGGGAGCGATCCCCAGGTTGAGGGGAGCGTGAATGCGGTTGCGGCGATCACATACTCGGCGTGCTTCTACGTATTTCGCTGCCTGCTGGCGGAGGATGTTCCGGCCGCAGCAGGATTGATGCGGCCCATTCAGGTTATCGCGCCCGAGGGCACCATCGTGAACGCGCGGCCGCCGGCGGCCGTGGCCGGAGGGAATGTCGAGACCTCGCAGCGCATCGTCGATGTGCTGCTGCGCGCCCTGTCGCAGGCCATTCCAGATCGCATTCCAGCCGCAGCCTCCGGGACGATGAACAATTTGACCATCGGCGGCGTGCATCCTGGGGTAAACGATCCTACGTCAAACGATCCTGCGGCAAACGATCCGCGCACCGGCGAGCCGTTCGCCTACTACGAGACGATCCCCGGCGGAATGGGCGCGCGGCCCGGCAAGTCGGGAGTTTCCGGCGTGCATACCCACATGACGAATTCGCTGAACACTCCGGCGGAGGCGCTGGAGTATGCCTATCCTTTACGCGTGCGCCGCTATTCGCTGCGGCCGGGCAGCGGTGGCGAAGGAAAATTTCGTGGTGGCGACGGAATTGTTCGCGAGATTGAAGTGCTCACCGACTGCGAAGTAACGCTATTGGCCGACCGCCGCACACGCGGACCGTGGGGACTGTCCGGAGGAGCGGATGGCGCGCCGGGAAAAACTTTCATCACACGCCGCGACGGCACTATCGAGCCCATGCCCGCGAAGTTCAGCACTCGTCTGCGCGAGGGCGAACGGATTACGATCGAAACTCCCGGTGGCGGAGGCTGGGGTCAGGCTTAAATTTGGAGGAGGCAGAAACAATGGAGATCGATCTCGCCGCTCACTACATCGACGAAGCGCGCCGCCAAATGCGCGGGTATAAGCGCATGGGCGAAGGCGCGATGGCGCAGCTTCGTGACGATGATTTTTTTCTGACGCTCGATCCGGAGTCGAACTCCGTCGCTATTCTTGTAAAGCATCTGGCGGGCAATATGCGTTCGCGCTTCACCGACTTCCTCACCAGCGATGGCGAAAAGCCTGACCGCTTTCGCGATCGCGAGTTTGAAGTGAGCGGCGCGACCACACGGGCTGACGTGATGCGCTGGTGGGAAGAGGGCTGGGCCTGCGTCCTGGGTACGATTGAGTCGCTTAAACCTGAAGATGTGACGCGCACCGCAACCATTCGCGGCGAGCCGCACACGGTCTTGCAAGCGATCAATCGCCAGATCGCTCACTATGCGGGGCATATCGGGCAGATCGTCTTTCTAGCCAAATATTTGCGGTCGAGTGAGTGGAATACGCTGACTATTCCCCGGGGAAAGTCGGAAGAGTTCAAGAAAGTCGCGCCGAAAACTTCCAGGTCCTAGGGCAGCGGACCATGTAGCGACGACCGTCTCGGCTGTCCATTCGGGCGAAACCCCCTCCGGTGTTCGCGGGAACGTTCCAACAACTCAGCGTTTCTCCGCGCTTCCATTCTTCGGCTCCGTGGACGCCGCCTTAGGCCATACGGGCGCGACAACCTCAGTCCGCCATATCGGGCCTCCGAGGAAAGCGATGCTTTCCGATTTGACGAAGGTTGGCGACTCTCCGCCCTCAATCCAAATGTGTGCGTCGGGAGGCTGCTTTCCCAGCAACGGCGCCACCAGTCCGGCGATGCCGCCGATCTCAATTTTGATGACGAAATGCAAGGCTTCGCGGGCGGCTCCGGCAAGGGTGAAAGGATCTTTGCCCGGATTGCTGATCGCCAGCTTCACCAGGCGGGGCTTGGGCGTCGGCACTACCATCGATACCTCCAGCGGCGGTGGATTGGGTCCGAGATTCTTCAGCAGCGTGAGAACCAGGCCGTTGGCGAGGTCCGGGGGCAGCTTAAGACGCTCGCTCTCCGTCTTTTCTTTGCCGTCGTCGCCGGTGTAATTGACGGTGACCTGGCCGGTAGCGGGCGCAATCGTGATTTCGGTTGCATGCGGAAACGCCGGGCCCTTTTGCACAAGGTGATAGCTGATGAGCCGGAAATAGCTGCGTTGGGAGAAAATGGCAGTTTCCTCGGATCGCGAGCCGTCCTTGAAACGGAATGTCAGATGGCTGGTGATCCGATTGCCATGAGGAACCTGGGTAAGATCGCCTTCCGCGATTTCGGTGCCATCAAGCGCGCTCAGGACGAGAAAGCCGTGGAGCAAGCCTTCCTTATAACGGACCGCGACCGGAGCCGCCGATGCCGCTGCGGCGCAAAAAATGCAAGCGCAGATCAGGAAGATAGCAAACGAACGGGCGCGCATAGACAGATTCTAACCTCCGGCAGGAAAAGAGCTGGGTCGTTCGATGCGGTTATCCAGGCTACGGTTTTCGCGGTGGCGGCCGATCCAACTTATGACGCGGCAGAGATGGACGCGCATCGCGGCAAACGCGCGGTGCTAAAATCAAATGTTTTGTGCTCTAGCCAGTTTCGTTCGATATAGGGTGGCAATTATGGCTTCAACAATGCTGGCGGTCGTCAAGCCAGAAGCCGCACCGGGTGCGGAGATCCGACAGGTGAAGATTCCAGCTTTTGGGCGCAGCGACGTGCTGGTAAAGGTGAAAGTCGCCTCGATCTGCGGCACCGACCTGCACATTTATAACTGGGACCGCTGGGCTCAGAATCGCATTCATCCGCCGCTGATTCCGGGACATGAGTTCTGCGGGGAGGTGGCGGCGTTCGGCGAGGAAGTCACCAGCGTCAAGGAAGGCGACTTTGTGTCCGCCGAAATGCACGTGGCGTGTGGCAAGTGCCTGCAGTGCCGCACCGGCGAAGCCCACATTTGCCAGAACGTGAAGATCATTGGCGTGGACGCCGATGGCGCCTTCGCGGAGTACGTGGTAATTCCGGAGTCGAATATCTGGAAACTCGATCCCGCCATTCCACAGGAGTATGCATCGATTCTCGATCCGCTGGGGAATGCGGTTCACAGTGTACTGGCGGGTGAGATCGCCGCCAAGAGCGTGGCGATTACGGGTTGCGGGCCGATTGGACTGTTCTCCATAGCCGTAGCCAAGGCCGTGGGCGCTACTTCGGTATTCGCCATTGAAGTTAACGAACATCGCGCGCGGATCGCGCGCGAGATGAAGGCCGATTATGTACTCAATCCGACGAAAGAAAATGTGCACTCGCTGGTGATGGAGAAAACTGGGGGACTGGGCGTCGATGTAGTGCTGGAAATGGCCGGGCATCCGGACTCGATTCGCACCGCTTTTGACATCGTGCGTCGCGGCGGAAGAATTTCGCTGCTGGGTTTAACTTCGAAGCCAATCTCGCTGAACTTTTCCGAGGACATCATTTTCAAGGGCATTACGGTGCAAGGCATCAACGGCCGTCGCATGTACCAGACTTGGTACCAGATGACCGCGCTGCTCAAGAGCGGCAAACTCAATCTGCATCCCGTGATCACAGATCGCATCCCCATGAAAGATTTCTCCCAAGCAATGGAGAGGATGAAAACGGGCGAAGCGAGCAAGATTCTGGTGTACCCCAACGGCGTGCGCTAAGTTCATGAGGCGCGGGCACCGTTGCCCGCGACTGTCTCGCCCAAAGATGCAGCCGGGAGACAAGATCGCAGACGAAAGCATTATGAGCCTCGATGCATTCGTACACTGCACCTGCATCCGCGATGGGCGGGCGAAGCCGCATCCATTTCCCGAAAAATTTATGTGGGACGAGGCCGGAGCGCCCTCTCTCTCAAGCGATCCTTCGGACGAAGAATGGGAGGCGCACGACCGCTGGGTGCAGAAATCCTGCGAACACGAGGGCTATCTGGCTCCGAGAGTCTGGGCAACATGACAAGAGCGCAGCATGTGCGGGAGTTTCTGCGCGGTCTGCAGGGAAACCCCGGACCCAAGTTCCCCATTCTGCTGAAGAAGGTCGTACATGACACACGCATACCGGCGACTGGATTCCCGTCAGACAATCCGCGGCTCTGTTGCGAGAAGTGAATCTGGTGCTCGGATCGAGTGACATTCTCACGCAGGGGAGAAGGAATTCTTCGGCAGCATGAAGCGCCTGTGCGAGGCCAGCATCGCGAGCGGCAACCCAATTATGTTTTGAAGGCAACGACCTTGTTGCCACGGATTTGAACGGATCCACACGGATAACCCTAATCTAGGCCCACTTTTCTTAGGACTGTTGGATGGTTGGATGGGGACAGTTGTGTTCGTCCGCTGCGCGGGGTATTAGACTTAAGCTTTGCCTTATCCGTGTCAGTCCGTGTTGATCCGTGGCAAGGTTTCTTATGACTACTTCAATCCGCACCAATCCCCTCTCCTATCTCACCGACCAGCTCAACGAACTCAAGGCCAAGGGCACGCACTTCAAGCTGCGCGTGCTTGAGGACGAACAGGCGCCGGTCTGCACATTCGATGGGAAGAGAGTCATCAACCTGGCGTCGAACAATTATCTGGGGTTAACAACGCATCCCAAGCTCCGCGGAGCGGCGCTGGAGGCGACGCGCAAATACGGCGTGGGGTCGGGCGCCGTGCGCACCATCGCCGGGACAATGAAGATTCACATGGAACTCGAGGAAAAAATTGCGCGCTTCAAGAACGTGGAGGCGTGCGTGGTCTTCCAGTCGGGCTTCGCGGCTAATGCGGGCACGGTGTCGGCCGTGCTTGGTAAAGACGATTTCATTATCTCCGACGCGCTGAATCATGCGTCCATCATTGACGGCGCGCGGCTCTCGAAGGCAAAGATTCTGGTCTTCCGCCACAAAGATATAGCGCACGCGGAAGAGCAGTTAGCTAGCATCAAAACTGAGGCGGGCAAGAAGCTGTTGATCAGTGACGGCGTGTTCTCCATGGACGGCGACATTGGCCCGCTGCCCGCTCTCTGCGACCTGGCCGAA
>Ga0073928_10010517_pt1 | contig 11002 bp, 7 predicted proteins | sample PaiPotPPA55metaG_FD_76969 | JGI IMG/M metagenome (GOLD analysis project Ga0073928, IMG submission 76969) | Iron sulfur acid spring bacterial and archeal communities from Banff, Canada, to study Microbial Dark Matter (Phase II) - Paint Pots PPA... ...
AACCGCATGTTCGGCGGACTCTTGGGCGCCGGGATTCTCCTCGGTTTCGCCACGATGATCGCGATGCACGTACCGGCGACCGCGACCTGGCTGGTCCTCGCCTACGTGCTGGTCGTTGCGGGCATCGTGTTCCAAGCGGCGATCGCGATCCCGTGGCAACTGCGCGTCGTCAACGCGACGGGAACCGCCGCGCAACCCGCCCGGACTGCGCGCCTCATTGCCGCCGCGTTCTTGGTGCAGTTCGTCCTGCTCGTCGTCGACATGGCCGTGAAGCCGGGAGTCGGATAGTCCGCTCGCGGCACATGTGGCCGCATAGCGACCGAGCGGTAGTCTGCGGTGAAACAACGGACCAGCTTTTCAGCTATTTGACACCGCGGAGACAGGGCTCGTTCACCCTCCTCTCCGAATTTATACGGACTTCTCCATTTGAGGTGGGTGTCTATGTCTGTCCGGCCTATTGCCGCGTCCCTTTTGTGTTTCTTCGCGCTGGCCGTTCCGGCGTTCGCGCAGACCCCGCCGGCCCCGCCGGCACCCTCCGGTTCGCCGAGCGCGAGAGCCGCTGGGGCTGCAGCCAGCGCTGCTGCCGCCGCCAAGCCGCCGGCTCCCGGAGACATCCCGGCGTACGACACGTTCGTCAAGGACACCGTCGTACAGAACGGGCTCTTCACGCTGATCCGCAAGGACGGCAAAGTCTACATGCGGCTCGCCGCCGACCAGCTCGACAAGGACTATCTGCAGACCGCGGTCCCGAAGAACGGGCTCGGGGGCTACGGCGTCCTCGCGGGCGACGTTTTTCAGCAAGAGGCGCGCGTCGTGCGCTTCGTCCGCATCGGCAAGAGCGTCGCCATGGTGTGGCCTCACACACGGTTCATGGCCGACAGGGATACGCCGCTCGCCGACGCGGTACGCGCATCGACGGCCGACTCCGTGATGGGCGTCGCCGGGATCGCCGCCGAGAAGAAGGACGACAAGTCGGTCGTCATCGAGCTCTCGGCGCTGTTGGGTGACGTCATGAACTTCGCCAACAATCTGAACGAGGTCATCAAGGACCCGATGAACCCGCTCGGTGGGTACCATCTCGACCCGCCGCACTCGTACTTCGGCGTCTCCAAGGCCTTCCCGAAGAACGTGCTGATCGAAGCCGATCAGACGTTTGCCTCGCTGAAGCCGAGCGTGATCGACACCGTGGTCGATCCGCGCTCGATTCAGATGAAGATCACGTACAACTTCGCCGAGCTGCCCGATGCGAGCAAGTACATGCCGCGCATCGCCGACGATCGCGTCGGCTATTTCGACGACGCGCACATCTCGTTCGACCACCTCGAGCGGATGGACAACATCGTGCACTACGTGATGCGCTGGAACATGCAGCCGAGCGATCCGTCGAAGTCGATCTCGCCGGCGGTCCATCCGATCGTCTACACGCTGCAGAACACCATTCCGATGGAGTTCCGCGATCCGATCCGGCGCGCGATCCTGGCTTGGAACGCTCCGTTCGAGAAGATCGGCATCTCCGGCGCGGTGCAAGTGCAGGATCAGCCCAAGGACCCTGACTTCGACGCCGACGACATCCGCTACAATATGATCCGCTGGCTGACGGAATCGAACAGCGGCGGCTTCGCCGAGGCGCAGCTCACCTGGGATCCGCGCACCGGCGAGGTGTTCCGCAGCGGCGTCATGATCGACAGCGATCTGGTCCGCTTCGGCGCGATCAGCCGTGCAGTACTCGGCGTCGCCGAGGACGGGAGCGAAGATCCCGGACACGACGATCGGCTGCTCGCGCACAACCGTCTCGCGCACAACGACGGTCCGGGCGCGCACGCCCAGCTCATGTTTGCCGCGATCACGAGCTCTCTCATGGAGGGTGGCAGCCCGGCCGAGATCGCGCGCCGCACGGGAGCGGAATATCTCCACGCCGTCGTGCTGCACGAGGTCGGCCACGACTTCGGGCTCGCCCACAATTTCATCGGGCACATGGCGTACAGCGCCGCCCAGATCCGCGACAAGAACTTCACCGCGAAAAACGGCATCGCGTCGTCGGTGATGGAGTACAACCCGGCCAACATATGGCCGAAGGGCATGAGCACGGGGACGATCGAGCAGACGGTACTCGGTCCGTACGACTTCCACGTGATCAAGTGGGGCTACGCGCCGGTCCCCGGCGCGAAGACCCCCTACGACGAGGTAGCGACGCTCTCGAAGTGGGCCTCGAACTGGACGGATCCAAAGATTCGCTACGCCGGTGACGAGGATGTCGCATGGTTCGGCCATGCGGTCGATCCGCGCGTTCACCAGTGGAACCTGACCAACGACCCGCTCACGTGGTGCGGCACGCAGCTCGGGCTCATCCAGTCGTTGATGCCGAAGCTCGATGCGCGGTACCCGCAAACCGAGCACACCTACGACGAAGAGCGGCTGGCGTTCAGCGTGCTCGTGAACCAATACGCCCGCTGCTCCACCAACGCGGCGCACTGGATCGGCGGCGAGTACCTGTCGCGCTCGCACCGCGGCGATCCGCACGCCGAGACGCCCCTGACCCCGGTCGCTCGTTCCGAGGAACACCGCGCGTTCGCGATGCTCGACAAGTACGTCTTCTCGAACGACGCGTTCCGGTACGATCCGCGCACGCTGCGCCGCTTGGTGTACGCGGAGCATGGAACGTTCTCGAACTTCGGGTACAAGCCGCAAATGCGCCACGACATCTCGGTCGCGGACTTTGCGGGACGGGTGCAAGGCCGTGCGCTGGCCTACATGTACACGCCGATCGTCCTCTCGCGCCTGGCCGATATGCCGACGAAGGCGAGGCCCGGCGAGACGATGACGCTCTCCGACCTCTTCGAGTGGTCGCGCGCATCGATCTACGGCGACATCGCGAGCGGTAAGGTCGCGCAGGCGACCTCGGTCCACCGCAACCTGCAGCGCACGTACGCGTCGCTGCTGCGCGTGCTCGCCCTGAATCCCCCCCGCGGTACGCCGTACGACGCGCAGGCGATGGCGCGATACGAACTGATCGCGCTCGACAAGGACGTGAACGCGGCGATGGCTCGCCCGGGCCTCGACGTGCAGACCCGCGCCCACCTCGGCGCCCTGCACGACGACGTCTCGCGCACCCTCAAGGCGCAGCGCGTCATCAGCACCTAACCGGGCTCCGGCCCGTTCGGTACGCGAGGAGCCCGGCATCGGCGACGATGACCGGGCTTCTTTGCGGTGCAAGGCCGTAGCAGAGCGCCCGATGCGGGTATGGATCGATCATGTTCGTACCGGCGGCCCTGGTTCGCGCCGCGTTCGCACCGGTGCTGCTCGCCACGAGCTCCGGTATCACCGCGGGCTCGCCGGATGCGCGGCCGGCGTGCGTGCGCGGGACGATCGCGATGACGAGCGATGTCGACTCGGCGTCTTCGCGGCCGGGCGACTCGTTCGGGTTCCGCATGGTCGGTGCGGTGACCGCCGCCGACGGCACGGTGATCCCGGCCGGCGCGGCCGGGTTCGGCGTCGTCGCGATCTCGACGCACGCGGCGCGCGGCGGGCGCGGCGGATATGTCGTGATCGAGACGAGGTTCGTTGCGCCGGCGGGCGGCAAGCACGTACCGGTGACGATCGATTGGGGATCCGCCGCACGAGCGACCGCGACCGGTGCGTCGCGGAACATCCCCGGGATCGTCGGCGCCGTGCCGCTGGTCGGATACGTTCTCGGGCCGTACGGCTTTCTGCACCACGGCAAGGACGTGACGATCCCGCGCGACGCCCAGATCCCGGTGTTCGTCGGGGACGACATCGCCGCGGGAACCTGCCGTGTGCCGACGCCGGCACCGAATGCGTCGCCTGCGCCGAGTGCAACGCCTGTGCCGAGCGCGTCACCTGTGCCGGCCCCATCGCCGATGTCTTAGGGTTTGAACTGCGCACCGGCGACGAGGTTGCGCTCGACGATCTCTTGGATCACGACCTTGGGGCTCTCGGCCTCGAGCGCGTGCCGGTCGAATTGCGCCGTGAGCGTGGTGGTTTGATGCATGAAAACGGTCCGCCGAAAGCTCTCCGCGAAAAATGGCTGAATCTGTGCCATGAACGAGTCGCCGAATGCCACCGCGACCGGGAGCGAGCGATCGTCGACGACGGTGGCCGCGGGCGTGTAGAGTGCGAGATCGGGATCGTTCGCGTACGCCGGCGGCGCGACGTCGCGGGCGCGACGCGGAAAGTCGAAGTGCCGCCACTGATTTTGGATTCGACCCGCTACCCCGCTGAGCCGCAGGAGATCGCCATCACCCGCATCGACGTGTTGCCGGATCGTGAGCGGCGCGATCGTGTCGCGTACGCCGGCGAAGGCCAGCGAGGCCACGATCGCGCGGTAGGCGAGATAGGCCCCGGCGTCATTCCAATGTGTGTCGGCGTGGGTGTAGACATCACCGCGCCGCGAGGCTTCCACGAGCGCGGCCCGCACGTCGACGACCCGGACGCCGCGCGCCTTCAGCATCGGCAGCAAACGGTCCGCACCGGTTCGCGTGACGCGCGCGACGCCGGCCGGTAGGTACTGCGGGTAGATCGTGCTTTTGTTCGGTGCGAGCAGAAAGACATAGTGTATGCCGCGCTCTGCGCACCAGCGCGCCCGGGCAGCGTAGACGGCGGCCAGGTGTGCGATGGCGTCGTCGCTGGGCGCGCCCGCCAGGTACTCGCGCTCGGCGGAGCCGAGGTAGAGCCAGCCGTTCGTTCCCCGGATCACCAGTGACGAAGTCGAGTCGCGCAGGCCGCTAAACTTAACCTGGTCGTACGTCTCGATCAGCGTTCGGCGCATCGGAAACGCGTCGGCGATCTGACGCTCGACATCGCGTTCCCAACCCCCGGTCGCGAGCGCACCGCGCGTCACCGGGGGTGCGACGAACGGGTGACGGAGTTCGGTGTTCTGAATGAACGCGACGTCGAACCCGGCATGATCAGTCAGCGCGAGCACCGCCGGTGCCAGCAGCAGTAGCGCGAAGAGCGCGATGACGATCCGATCGCCCGGCGAACGCTCAGCCTGTCCGGAGCCTGTCGAAGGAGCCATCAGAAGCGGAAGTAGATGAAGGGATTGTACGTGCCCGCCGTGAGCTTCGCCGCCGAGGCGGCGAAGATCAGCGCGATCGCGGCCGGTACCGCACCCGCACCGAGCGCGATTCGCGACGGCCACCCGCGTTCGTCCAGTGCGGCTTCGACGCGGCGCGCGAGCAGCGGCGTCGCCAGCACGCAGCCCAGCGCGAAGACGAGCAACGCTTCATGGTCGACGGCACCCCAGAAGACGAGCCGCGGCGCCGGCGCTTGGAGCACGAGCGCGCGCAGGTAACCGAGCGCGTACGCGAACGAGTCGGCACGGAAGAACACCCAGGCGAACATCACGACGCCGAGCACGTACACGTGCCGCACGACCGGCAACGCGGTGATCCGGCGCAGCGCGCCGACGCGCTCGAGCACCAGGAACAGGCCGTGGATCAAGCCCCACACCACGAACGTCCATTTCGCGCCGTGCCACAGCCCGCACAGGAAGAACACGACGACCAGATTCGCATAGACGCGCCACGGGGAGACGCGGTTTCCGCCCAGCGGGAGGTACAGGTAGTCGCGGAACCAGCGCGAGAGCGAGATGTGCCAGCGCTGCCAGAACTCGCGGATCGACCCCGCGACGTACGGAAACTTGAAATTCTCGAGGAAGCGGAAGCCGAACATGCGCGCGAGCCCGATCGCCATGTCGGAGTAGCCGGAGAAGTCGAAGTAGATTTGCAGCGTGTACGCTGCGAGCGCGAACCAGGCCAGCGGCCGCGAGACGTCGGCCGGCGGCGTCGCGAACACATGGTCGACGACCGCCCCGAGCGTGTTCGCGATCAGCACCTTCTTGCCGAGGCCGACGACGAATCGCCGCACGCCCCACGCGAAGCCGTCGAGCGTGACGACCCGGCGGGCGAGCTGTGCGGCGACGTCCTTGTAGCGGATGATCGGGCCCGCGATCAGCTGCGGGAAGAACACGAAGTAGAGCAAGATCTCGAGCGGGTTCTTGCGCGCCTCCGAGGTTCGGCGATAGACGTCGACGACGTACGAGATCGCGTGGAAGGTGAAGAACGAGATCCCGAGCGGCAGGTAGATCTGCGAGAGAGCAACGCTGCGCCCGATCCGGTCGCCGGTGATGAAGCTCAGGTTGTCGGCGAAGAATCCGGCGTACTTGAACCAGGCCAGCACGGCGAGGTCGAACGCGATCGCACCGGCGACGACGAGCCGGCGCTCGCGCGTCGCGCCGCCGGGCAGCCGCGACAGCGCGAGCCCGAACCCGTAGTTGACCAGCGCCGACCCCAGCACGAGCGGGACGTAGAGTGTGCCGCCCCAGACATAGAACACGATGCTTGCGGCGACGAGGACGACGTTCTTGAGCCGCGCGCCGGGTGCGAGCACATAGAGCGCGAGGACGGCCGGGAGAAACGCGAAGAGGAAGACTTCGCTGCTGAAGACCATGCTACCGCGTGACGCCTTGGCCGCTCTCGGTGGCTTTCCCGCTCACGCTGCTCTGCGGCATGGTGCTGGTCGTCGGCTTCGACGCGGCGGCGGCGTGGCTGACGCGCGGCGCGGTCGCATTGTACCGCCGGTTATGGCCGGTGCAGTTCGCGCTCTACGTGCTGATCGGGTTCGTCGCGATGCTGACGACGCTCGACCTGCGTCTGGTCGAAGCGATCGGCGCAGTCTGCGGCTTCGCCGCGTCGACGCTCGGCTGGTACATCACCTGGCGTATCGGCCCCGGGCGCGTCGAGAAGACCAACCCGGTCAGCATCGCCGTCGTCGTCGGCTCGATGACGGCGTTCGGCCTCGGCCTCGCCGCCGCCGGCGCCCTCGCGTTCAACCTGGTCGCGCGCGTGATGATCCAGAGCGCGCACCATTGACTACGGCGCTTTGACGACGACGCTGCCCTTCATGTAGGTGTGGTACGCGCAGAAGTACGCGTACGTGCCGGGCTTGTCGAACGTGTGCGTCCAGCTCTTGCCCTTGTCGAGGTTGCCGCTGTCGAACGAGTTGTCGCTGGCGGTGACGGTGTGCGGCGTGTCGTCGTCCTGGACGAAGCGCACGGTCTGACCGGTCGTGATCGTCACCTTGTCGGGGACGTAGGCGAAGTTTTTCACGTGAACGACGGAGACGGGCGACGGGACCGGCGACGGCGCCATGGCGGGCGCCGGCGAGCCGGATTGGGCGAGGGCCACGCCGCCGCCGAGGGCCAATGCGACGGCGAGCGAGAGAACGAGTCTGCGCATGCCCCTATAACGCCGCATCGGGCGCCTTGGTTCTAGAGCCGGACTTGCCTGAGCGTTGCGGTACGGGCCGGCTCGGTGATGTGCCGCCCCTTCGCCGCCGCGTCGTGGACGGTCGTGGGCCGGAGCTCGATCCGCAGCGTGCTGTGCACGGCATCGACGGTCAGCACGGCGTCGGCGGTCGCTTCGCGCAGGACGCGCGCCGGTGCGACGTTATACGTACCCGGCGAGTAATCGGCCATGACGAACGAACACGTGTAGTCGTACGTCCCGGCGGTCAAGATCCGGCGCGTCGGACACGTGAGACTGGTCGACCGCGTTACCGGATGTCCTTTGGTGCCGAAGAGCCGGACCCACGCGAAGTCTCGGGGCGCCTGCAGCAGGTAGTTCGTACCGCCCGGATCCCGGAATGCGATGAAGTTCGCGGCGGCGCCGGCCAGCGTCGGCGCCGGCGCGGGCGCCGGAGGCGCTGCGTTCGCAGCGACGGCGAGCCCGATCGCGATCGCGCCGGCGAGGGGGGCAATCCATGGCCCAGGGCGGCCGCCTGGTCGGCAGCTTAGCGCGGGGGGTAAGCGCAAATTCCCATCCGTCTCCGGTGGTTGTATCATTTTGTGGTCGCCCCTCAACCTTCGAGGAAGAACGGGGAGGCCGCAGCTTCGGCTGAACCCGAACTGAACCGTTGGCCACGCGTACGTCGAACCCGCTCCGGAGATCTCTTTGCAAACGCTCGTGAACGTCACCCTGCCCGAAATGGGCGAGTCGGTCAGCGAAGGCTCGATCGTCGAGTGGCGTAAGAAGGTCGGTGACTGGGTCGACGAGGGTGACACCATCGTCGACATCACGACCGACAAGGTCGACGTCGAGGTGCCCTCGACCGCGAGCGGCATCGTCACGGCGCTCCACGGCGACGAAGGCGCAACGATCAACGTCGGCAGCGTCCTCGCCGAAATCGACACCACCGCCCCCAAACCCGAAGCCCCCGCCCCGTCCCCCGAGCCCACCGCGCCAAGCGCCAAACCTGATGTCACCGTGACCCTTCGACAGGCTCAGGGGAAGGGCGAACCCACCCTCGTCACGCCCACGAGCTACGGCGCCCCCGGAGCACCCACCCCGCCACCCGAACGGCGCGAGACCAACGGCAAACCCTCCGGCGTCCTCTCCCACCACGCCCGCCGGCTGGTCGAGCGTCTCCACATCGACCCGGCGAAGCTCACCGGCACCGGCCCCGACGGCCTGATCCTGCGCGAAGACGTCGAAGCCGCCGTCGCCTCCGGCAAGATCGCCTTCACCGGCAGCCTCGGCTCCGCGTCCGAGCCGTCGAAGGGCGCGATCAGCTATCCCGCGATCTCCGCCGAAGCGAAGGTGACCGACCTCAAGGGCTCCGTCGCAAACCTCGCGTCGTACATGGAGCAGTCGCTTTCGATCCCGGTCGCGACCTCGTTCCGTACCCTGCACGTCGGGACGATGGAACAGCGCCGAGCCGAGCTGACCGCCGCGCTGAAGCAGGCCGGGCGCACCGAGAAGGTCTCGTTCACCCACATCATCGCGTTCGCGCTCGCCCGCGCCGCCGCCGAGCAGCCCGCGATCACCGCATCGTTCCGGCGGGTCGACGGCAAGCCGCAGAAGGTCGAAGCCGGAATCCACCTCGGCCTCGCGGTCGACGCGCAGAAGAAAGACGGTTCGCGGTTCCTGGTCGTGCCGGTGCTCAAGAACGCCGCAGCGCTCGACTTCGCGGCGTTCCGCGCCGCGTACGAAGAGCTGGTCGCCAAAGCGCGCGACAACAAACTGACGGTCGAAGAGCAGACCGGCGCGACGTTCACGCTGACGAACCCCGGCGGGATCGGTACCGTCGCCTCGGTGCCGCGCCTGATGGTCGGACAGGGCGCGATCATCGCGGCCGGAGCGATCGCCTTTCCGCCCGGGTTCGCGCACGCTTCGCGCTCGACGCTCGAACAGCTCGGCGTCGAGAAAGTGATGACGCTGACTTCGACCTACGATCACCGCGTCATTCAAGGCGCGCAGTCGGGCGAGTACCTGCGGCGCGTCGACGCGCTGCTCGGCGGCGCCGACGAGTTCTATCAAACGATCTTCGCGCAGATGGGCGTGAGCGCCAACATCCGCGGCGTCGCGACCAGCGCCAACGCCAGCGCGCCGACGCTGCGCGACCAGGCCGAGCCGGTCACCGCCGACATCCCCGGCGTGCCGTCGGAAGAGATGCTGCGCGCGATCGCCGCCGGGATGGCGATCGTTTCGGCATACCGCCGCCACGGCCACCTCGGCGCGAACCTCGACCCGCTCGGAACGAAGCCCCCCAGCGATCCGTCGCTCGACCCCGCGACCTACAACCTCACGCCGGCGATGATGCAAGCGATCCCGGCCTCGATCCTCAACGTGAAGCTGCCGGGGCGCACGCTCGCCGACGTGCTGCCGAAGCTGCGCGAGACGTACAGCTCGACGATCGCCTACGAGATCGAGCACATCTCGAACACGCGCCAGCGCGAATGGCTGCGCGACTACATCGAGACCGGCAAGCACAAGACGCCGCTCACGCCGCAGCGCCGCGTGCAGCTGCTTCAGCGCCTGACCAAGGTCGAGGTGATGGAGCGCTACTTCCGCAAGCAGTTCATGTCGCAGAAGACCTTCTCGATCGAAGGGCTCGACGTGATGGTGCCGATGCTCGAGGAAACGATCTCGATGCTGGCCGAGGACGGTACCAAGACCGTCGTCCTCGGGATGGCGCATCGCGGCCGCCTTTCGACGATCGCGCACGTCGTGAACCGGCCGTACGAAGAGCTGCTCAAAGAGTTCGAATCAGCCGCCTTGCGCGAAGAAGCGCCGGCGCAAGACGACGACGATGCGACCGGCGACGTGAAGTACCATCACGGCGCGCACGGCGAGTACGTCACGCCGGTGGGCACGAAGATCACGGTCGAGCTCGCCAGCAATCCCTCGCACCTCGAGGCGGTCGACGGCGTCGTCGAAGGGATGACGCGCTGCCTGCAGACCGATCACAGCGTGAACCCCGCGACGCTGAATCACGAAGTCGCAGCACCGATCCTGATCCACGGCGACGCCGCGTTCGCCGCGCAAGGCGTGGTCGCGGAGGTCCTGAACCTCCAGGGCCTCGCCGGCTACAAGACCGGCGGCACGATCCACATCATCTCGAACAACCAAGTCGGCTTCACGACCGATCCCAGCGAAGCGCGCTCGACGCGCTACGCCTCGGATTTGGCGAAGGGCTACGACCTGCCGATCGTGCACGCCAACGCCGACGACGTCGATGCGTGCATCGCCGCGGTGCACCTCGCGATCGACTACCGCCGCAAGTTCGAGCGCGACGTCGTCGTCGACCTGATCGGCTACCGCCGCTTCGGCCACAACGAGCAGGACGAGCCGGCGTACACGCAGCCGCAGCAAGCCGAGCTCATCAAGCTGCACCCGACCGTGCGTGAGCTCTACGCCGCGCAGCTCGTCGCGCAGGGCGTGCTCACGAACGAGCAGGCCAAGGAGATGCAGGACGGAGCGATCGCCCGCATCGCCGAAGCGCACAAGAATGTCAAGTCGGGCGAGTACAAAGCGACGATGATCAACGCCGCCGTCTCCTCGAACGTCAACGCGCCGCCGCCCGACACGCGCGTCGACAAAGCGCGTCTGTTGAAGTGGGCCGAAGAGGTCGTGCGCGCGCCCGACGGCTTCACCGTGAACAAGAAGCTGGCGCAGCAGTTCCAGAAGCGCACGCAGGCGCTGCG
>Ga0073928_10010518_pt1 | contig 11000 bp, 10 predicted proteins | sample PaiPotPPA55metaG_FD_76969 | JGI IMG/M metagenome (GOLD analysis project Ga0073928, IMG submission 76969) | Iron sulfur acid spring bacterial and archeal communities from Banff, Canada, to study Microbial Dark Matter (Phase II) - Paint Pots PPA... ...
CGGATTGCTCTGTGCTCAAGCTGTGGTTCCCGGAATGCTTAAACAGGGAGCCGGGGTGATCCTATTCACGGGCGCCACTTCTTCGGTAAGAGGCGCCTCCATCTCGTTCAGCAGCTCAAAATTCGCCTTGCGCGGGTTGGCTCAAAGCATGGCTCGCGAGTTGTGGCCGCAAGGGATTCATGTTGCTCATATCGTGATCGACGCGGCCATTGGCGATCCAGGAACGGCAGATGCGATAGCGTCAAGCGAGCCGTTGCTCGACCCCGATGCCATGGCCGAAGCCTATTGGCAGCTCAGTATTCAAGATCGATCGGCCTGGACCTTGGAATTGGATCTTCGGCCGTTTCGGGAAAAGTTCTTCGAGTAATGTGCGGTACGCGAATCGATGGTCTAGCTCTTTGTCCATGGCAGCTCTTGTCATACGCAACAGCAATGGTAACCCGTCAAAAAAAGTATACCTGCGAGCGATTGAAGTGGTCGAGGTTGCCGGGGTTCGTTATGCTAATTCTGTCGAGAAGAGCGCAAGAAGGATTTGTAATCGGCGATAACATCCTCATCAAAGTCACCAGAATCGACGGCGATGTTGTCAAAATCGGAATCGAGGCCCCGAGAGAGATTCCAATCTTTAGAACCGAAATCTACCACACGAACCGTCGATTGGTACAGAACGAAGCGGGGGCGGTTGCTCAACTCTCGACTCGAGCAGAGGGTGGTCGACTCGAGGAAAAGCCCTCCCTTTAGTCACTCATACAAAAGAAATCCCGATAACGACGTCGAAGATTTTGATCGCGTAGATTTTGCGGTTCCGTCCATCGTATCTTCTTACGCGAAGCTTGTGCCCGCGCGGCGCTCTTTTTACATGAAGTTTCATAGTGCTCCCCCTGCAAAGTCTTCATCCATTTCGAGTTAGCCTGCTGGTCCCGCCCTGAGAAGCGAACCGCAAACCACCGCCAAACAACACTCTGGAGATGATGACCCAGCCTCACCCCCCCTCAATGGCTGTTCCCTGTAGACCACCGATGACACGGTATCAGCTCGGAACCTCGGGTCAAGTGCCTGTCGAACCTGCCAACACCTTGAACAAAATGGTTTATCATCATAGCGGCTCGACACATTGCGGGTCGCTCTCTACATCGAGCCTGGATTATTGCGCGACTAATGGTTCCGGAGTTAGCCTATATGCCCATCCTCACTTCTCGTTTTCACCCGCCGGCCTTCCTCCGCAACGGGCATATCCAGACGATCCTGCCTGCGCTTTTGCCTCGGAGATTGAGCATCGCTTTTGAGCGCGAACGGTTGGAATTGGAGGACGGCGATTTCCTTGATCTCGACTGGGCGCGAACGGGCAGAGACAAGTTGGCGATTCTGTCGCACGGGTTAGAGGGATGCTCTGACGGTAATTATAATCTCGGGATGGCGACCGCGCTTCACGCGGCGGGATGGGATGTGCTCGCCTGGAATCTCCGCGGGTGCGGAAAAGAGATGAATCGGCTGCCACGGTCTTATCATAGTGGCGAGACTGGCGATTTAGGGGCAGTGATTCGGTTCGCCGCCACGAAATACTCGCGGATCGCGCTGATTGGATTCAGCCTAGGAGGGAACTTGACCCTGAAGTATCTCGGCGAATCTAGCCCGCATCCAGCGGTGATTGGCGCCGTGGCGATCTCGGTGCCGATCGATCTCGCCGCCAGCGCGCGAGCCCTCGATCAACGTTGGAGCAATCGGATTTATCTGCGGCGCTTTATGAAAAGCCTGATCGCTAAAGTTGAAGCCAAGGCGCTAAGATTTCCCGATCAGCTGGACACGAGTCGGTGTCGAACCATCCGGACATTCCAGGAATTCGACGATCGCTACACCGCACCGGTCCATGGTTTTCGCGATGCAGCGGATTATTGGACGAAGTCAAGCGCGCGACAGTATCTAGATCGCCTAACCGTTCCCACTCTGCTTTTGAACGCCCGCGATGACCCGTTTCTCACACCGGAATGCTTTCCCTTTGCCGAAGCCGAACAGCATTCTTATCTGTTCTTAGAAGCGCCAGAATCGGGAGGCCATATGGGATTTATTGATCTGGCTCGCACTAACCAACTATGGTCCGAACGGCGCGTTGTTGAGTTTCTCACCACGTCGTAACAGAAGCGGTAGTCGATCTACCGCTCCTGTTCTTCGGTGATGACTAGGCGTAGACTGCCACCGCATTGTCGCAAGCCGGGCAGTTAAACAATTGACCCTCGAATTCCAGATCTGCGTACCAAGGAGCCCCGCAATGGGGACAAACAACGTACACGACCACCGAACGGCCCTGAACCTCGGCGTGCGCGTCGGCTTCACTGAGCACTTTCCCCAATTTTGACGGATCGGGTGCACCTTCTACTTTAACGGCGCGAGCCGCTTTCTTCTCGTTTTCTGCCATACGATTAACTTTTTTTGTTTAGGTGTTGTCTGTCGGGATTTCGTTTTCTTGGACGAGATCGACAGAAGCGAGGATAAGACGCGTTAATTCCTTACGCTTGCAGTTTAGGTCTTGGATCCACTCAAAATGGGTTTAGTGGTCCGCTGCCCACGCGACTTCGTAGACATACAAGACACCCTTCAAAAACAGGGAAGACGATAAGGGTTATCCTAAGAGGGTTAGGGCCCAACGTGTCAGCGATGCAATTGACACCGACTGAGCAAAACTATTTCACCGTTTTTGACTCTAACTCCTCCGTTTTGGGCAACCGAGAGGTGGATGTTGTCAACCGGGAAGCACTCGACCGAACGATTTCAGGGTAGCCTCCAAAACGTCCGATACCCTGCATTCTCAGTCACGGCAACAACCTCGCGCATCCAGAGACGGGCATCCATCGCATATCCGTATGTGAGTTTCTATCTCAGTTGGCGACATCAAGATGGATCAGTTGTGACGTTCAGCCCAAAGGGTTGGCATTCGAGCGATCCCGAGAAGTCTCTATGGCTGAACACGATGAATGCTCTGACCTGCAGTGTGGCAGCAATCGCCACCTGCGTTCGGAATTGGCTCGAGGATGAATGTCATCTCATAGAAGCCCGACCGTCATGAATTCTCGCGGTTCGGAAGCGTTCGGAAGCGCCTGCCATTGTCAGTCACATGTACACAATCGTACGACGCTCCGATTCCGATGGATTGGCAGAAACGTCCTGGCTGGTAAAGCGCGCAGGCCAGAATTGGCGCTTAACCTGGAGAGTGTACTCGCACGGATGCTCCTCCTAGTTGGAGCTGTACTCTTGATCGCTGCTTGTTCCGGGTACAATTATTCTGACGTCGGAGAAAGTGAATTTCAAAGGACCGGACAGCGTTCAATGCTGCCAGACTGGCGGAAACAATGTGACGGGGCTGAACCTTGAGACGCGGTTCCGTTGTGCACGCCTCTTACGCCTTCCTTCTCTATTGGTTGATTTGCGCGATGCAGGGTTCGAACCTGCGACTTCTTGCGTGTGAAGCAAGCGCTCTACCACTGAGCTAATCGCGCGCGATGCAGTGAAGCCGGAAAATAGTACAAGCGAAAGGGGTTGCAAACCTAATTCATGAGGCGTTAGGCATGACCTGGTCGAAATCGAAATCAACCCTCTGGTTCCGGCTCGGCACGTTCTGTTGCCTATCATCGAAAGGTGCACATCATCTCCGTTGCGAAAGCCTTTGGGTCTTTCGGGAGCCCGCCTCCGCCAAGCCTACTGCGCGGCAGGCCCTCGCCCCACCAAGAGTCGACCTCGCGACTTGTCCTTCATAGTCCCGCAGGCATGGGACGACGGAGGAAGCGAGGCAGCGCTCCACGGGGATCTGCCCGCACTCCTGCAACTCCTGAACTCCTTATCTGCTATATGCTATATGCTATTCGCGAAGTGCTGCCAGCGCCGCTCGCTCCACTCGACCAAAAAATCAGCCAACTCGGGTTTCGACAAAAGAGACTCCCCCAACCCCTCCCCGGTGCAGAACCCAAAACCATCACCGAACGCTCGGCCGTTGATGACACAGGCATCGGTCCGATTCTTTTTGACCTGCGCGGTCGCCTCCTGAATAAGATCGTTCCGGGAACCCTCGAGCTCTAGTTTCCAGCCGACAATGAGAGCATTGGGAAAAAGATCACGCAGCCCAGCGATCACTTTCTGTTTCGGAGCAAGCTCGACCGATAATATTGGATGTTCGCTGCCAATTTTTCTTAAGCCGACGTCCTGGTTCCCAGCTCGAACCGCAGTGACCTGAAAATCGGCCAGCGCAGCCGCATGTAAGACAACATTCACCGACTTGCTCTCATTGATCTCCCTAAGCATCCGCAGAAGGTCTTCGTTGCGATCAAAATAGGTAGCCTGCGGGTGCCGAAACTGCGAGAGTTGCCCTAAGAAAAGACTCACTTGATGACCGCTTTGCCAGAAAGCTTGAGCCAAGATTAAGCCCAGCTCTCCCGTTGAACGGTTGGTGATCAGGCGAACCTCGTCAATGGGCTCGCTACTTGGGCCCCCAGTAATGATTACGTTCATTATTTCGACCAGAGAAAGTAAGAAGATCCTCGTCAGCGGCAAATATTCCGCTATATCCGGATTATTCGCTTTCACCGCCTCAGGCTAAAGAAAAAATGGACACACAGCATCAGGAGGTTTTGAATCTCACGTACGGTTTCGTAGATTGATGCAATGACTGTCAAAGCGGCTTCCTTTCTCTATGCCGGAGTCTACTCCGAGGAGCAGGTGGTTTCCTTGGCTGAGAAGCTACGGAACGAACTCGGGGCCAACGCGGCCTTGGGGTTCGTTTTTGTCACCTCAGACTGGCAACCTCACTTGGAAGACACGCTGGAATTGATTCGGCTCCACGCCCATGTGCCACGGCTAGTTGGCTGCTCCGGGTCCGCTGTCATCGGATTCGAAACCGAATTGGAAGGACAGTCCGGGCTAAGCGTGATGTTACTAGTGCTACCGGAAGATAGCTTCGATGTATTTAGCATTTCGGAAGAAGATATTGATTCAAACGCGCCGGAGTCGTGGCATGAGCTCACCAATATCCGGCCGGAGGCTAGCCGCGGTTGGATCATGCTAGCAAACCCGGCGTTGCACGATCTCGAAGAATGGTTAGGCAGCTGGAACTCGGCTTATCCGGAAACCCCTATCGTCGGAGGTTTGGCCGCCGGCAAGCAATCCGAATATTTTCTGTTTCGAGACGGCGAGTTGACCGCTGCCTCGATTTTACTGGTTGGCCTCAAGTCGCCGTTGCAGCTTCGCGCTCTCATTAGTCAAGGATGCCGGCCGATCGGCGACCCGTCCCCAATTACGAAAGCGGAAGACAATTTCATTCTCGAGATCGGGAACGTCTCCGCTTATCAAACCCTCGAGTCTGCCTTCATGACGATTCCGGCCGATGAGCGCAACGCCGTCCGGAACAACCTTTTTCTCGGACTGGCCGCCTCCGAATACATCGACGAGTTTAAGCGCGGCGATTTCCTGATTCGCAACATTCTTGGTGCAGATCCCCAAATGGGAGCGCTGGCTGTCGCTGCTTACCCGCGCGTAGGGCAAACAGTCCAATTCCAAGTTCGTGACCCGAAATCGGCCCATCAAGACATGTTGGATGCGTGCCGGTCTACCGCAGCAAATATCCGCGAATCATTGGGTATTCTCTTATTTGTCTGCAACGGGCGAGGTCGAAGTCTATTCGGTGTCTCCAACCATGACGCCGGCATCGTTGCCCAAGCGTTCGGAGCTTGCCCAACCGCCGGACTGTTTTGCAATGGAGAAATCGGTCCCGTAGGAAACCGAAGCTTTCTCCACGGGTACTCGGCCACTGGAGCGATTCTGACGGCCGACTAAGCGCACGTGCACGTTAAAAGTTAGGACGCGTGTTGCCCAAATACCTCGATAGCGGTCCGGCAGCGGCCGGATTCCACAAGGTCTTCGGGGTGCCCGACCCGCACCGCTATGTATCTCCGGGTTGTCGGTGTTATAAAGGCACGAAACATTGAAGCCACGTCGTCCTGGCCCGAAGAAGAGTAGCCGAAGAGTCCGACGCGGCCCGCCGGCTCCGGTGCCGCAGCCGGCGCTCCTCGCCAACGCCAATGCATTTGCCAGTAGTGGAGGTTTGCTCAACTGGCTGGCGCCGAAGGAGTCGCCGAAATCCGAGCTCGATTCGTCCACCCAAATTGTTCTCCAGGCGTTTCGGTACGCGGCAGTAAAGCATCGTCAGCAGACATTGGCCGACGGTGTGACCCCCTATTTTGCCCATGTGGTACGGGTCTGCTGGGTCTTAAGAGATGTGTTCCGCATTAACGATACTGCAACCATCGTCGCGAGCATTCTCCACGACGTAGTCGAGGACACCGATACCGGCATCGAGGAAATCGAAGCGCGGTTTGGCAAGACGATTGCTCAATACGTTGACCTGTTAACCAAAGATGCGGCCCTCCCCAAGCGACAACGAGAACGCGAGTACCATGAGAAGCTGCTTAATGCACCAGAAACCGTGCAGATCGCGAAACTTGCGGATCTCTATGACAATCTTTCTCGGCGTATCGGCACCGCAAGATTGCCATCGACGATCAAAAATGCGCGAAGCCTGGCTGCCATATTCGAGCCGCTTCTTAAGAGCAGACGCGGACGGGCTGCAGTCGACCGCGTACAGCAACTCATTTTGGAAATCGAATCTACCGAGCTTGTTCGGCGGCCGAGGAGAAAGAGCTAACGTCATTCAGGGCGCCAAAACCGGCAGAACCGAGGCATTGAGGCCCACGTCTTGACCAATCTGTCGGTTTACTGATGCCCCAGGCAATAGTACTTTCCACTCCGTCCGGATGCCGATTTATTTCAGAACCTAAACAATATCCATGTGGATCGTAGCTTTAGCACTTAGGCGTCCCTACACGTTCACCGTCTTTGCGATTCTGATTTTGATCGCCGGCGTCGTGGCCATCGTGAAGAGTCCAAAGGACATTTTTCCCTCGATTAATATACCGGTGGTTTCGGTCCTCTGGAATTACGCCGGGATGTCCCCGGAGGGGATGGAAAGCCACGTAACTTCGTTGTTTGAACGGAGCCTCACGACCACGGTTGACAATATCGAGCACATCGAGTCGCAGTCACTCTACGGGATCTCGGTCATAAAGGTATTTTTACAGCCGAACGCCAGCCTGGCTTCCGGCGTCGCCCAGGTCACTTCAATTTCCCAAGCGGCCCTTCGGCAAATGCCTCCCGGAATGACCCCACCGCTGGTTATCGCTTACACCGCTACTAATGTCCCGGTGCTTCGCATCGGCTTATCCGGTGAAGGCCTCTCCGAGCAGGTGCTCAACGATTTAGCTCTGCAGTTCGTCCGGACTCAATTGATTACGGTCCCGGGCGCCGCCGTTCCCTACCCCTATGGCGGCAAGCAACGATACGTCTCGGTCGATCTGAATTACCAAAGACTGCAGGCCCTCAACCTGACGCCGGTCGACGTAGTCAACGCGATGGGCAATCAAAACCTGATCCTGCCCTCCGGGACGATGAAAATCGGTCCGTTCGAGTATCAGGTTGATCTAAATTCAAGTCCTCAAACGATTGACGAGCTTAATGCGCTCCCGATCAAATCCCTGCCGAATGGCAGCACAATCTACGTACGCGATGTCGCCAATGTCCGGAACGGTTTCATCCCCCAGACCAACGTAGTCCGCTTTGATGGCTCCAGAGCCGCAATGCTCGACATCCAGAAGATCGGTGCTGCCTCCACTCTGGATATTGTGGACGGCGTAAAAAAGATCCTGCCACAGATCAAGCAGACGCTCCCGGCCGGCGCAGAGAGTCTCAATCTTACCTTGTTGACGGACCAATCCATCTTCGTAAGTGCGGCCATTGAAAATGTGCTCCACGAAGCAGTGGTCGCGGCAGCTCTAACCGCGCTGATGATTCTTTTGTTTCTGAGCAGTTGGCGAAGCACATTGATCATCTGTGTTTCCATTCCGCTATCTATTCTCTGTTCCATTGTAGTGCTGAGCATGCTCGGCGAAACCATCAACATCATGACCCTCGGCGGAATGGCGCTAGCAGTCGGTATTCTGGTTGATGATGCCACCGTCGAAATTGAGAACATCCATCGTAACATGGCAGAGGGTGGTGACATCACTCACTGCATCCTGCAGGGTGCCTCTCAGATCGCCATTCCGGCTCTGGTATCAACACTCTGTATTTGCATTGTCTTTGTCCCGATTTTCTTCCTCGCCGGGACCGCCAAGTATCTATTCGTACCGCTAGCCGAAGCTGTGGTATTCGCTATGCTGGCCTCGTATCTCTTATCGCGAACTGTTGTCCCCACGTTCGCCAAATATCTGCTGCCGCCCGAACTGGATCGCCATCGCTCTCATGAGCCGGTAACTCCGAAGACGATCTTCGGCAGAATCTCACAGAGTTTTGAAAACGGGTTCAGCAGGTTCCGAGAAGGATATCGCGACCTCTTAGGCGTGTGCTTGCGTCATCCGAAGGTCACAGTTATCTCTGTCCTCGCATTTGCGGTGGCTTCCCTGGCTCTCTTTCCGTTCCTCGGCGAAAACTTCTTTCCCGACGTCGATGCCGGTCGTTTCGATATGCACATCCGGATGAAGGCAGGAACTCGGGTCGAGGAAACGGCGCGGAACGCGGATTTGATCGAGCAGATGCTGCGGCGGATAGTCCCTGCGGATCAACTTGATGGTATCATTGATAACCTGGGCATTCCTTACAGCGGCATCAATCTTTCCTATAACACTAGCGGGACCACGAGCGCCGCGGATGGTGATATCCTGGTCTCGCTCAAGGAGAAGCATACTCCAACTAACGAACTCGTTCGGGCAATCCGCCGGCAGATGCCTCAGGAATTTCCCGATATCGAGTACTGGTTTCCTCCTGCAGACATCGTGGCGCAGATTCTTAACTTCGGACTTCCCGCGCCGATCAACGTGCAGGTACAGGGTCTCAACAAGAACGCGAATTTCCAGTTTGCCAGCCGGTTGATGAGCCAGATGCGCAAGGTCGCCGGGTTAGTCGATTTGCGTATCCAAGAACCGAACGATGTACCCCGCTTCAACGTTGTCGTTGATAGAACCAAGGCTTCGATGCTGGGCATTCAAGAACAAAACGTGGCCAACAGCGTGCTAGGGGCGCTGGCTGGTTCCCAGTCAACTACTCAGAACTTTTGGGTCGATCCGAAAAACGGCGTTAATTATCAAGTGAGCACACAGGAGCCGCAATACCAAATGGACTCCCTGGATGCGCTTCGAAATTTACCGATTCTCGGCGGTACTGGAACCGTTCCTCAGATTTTAGGTAACGTGGCCAGCATTTCCCGCAGCACAACCTCTCCGGTAGTCGACCACTACGATATCAGGCCAGTGATTAACATTTACGGCAATGTCGACGGGAAGGATCTAGGGTACGTGTCGGACCAGGTTCAGAAGCTGGTGGACGCAGCGAAGAAAGACTTACCTAAAGGGAGCTTGCTAATCGTTCGCGGACAGACCAAGACGATGCAATCGTCGTTTTCGGGCCTCTACCTGGGTCTAGTCTTTTCTATCGTTCTTGTTTACCTGTTGATGGTGGTAAACTTCCAATCTTGGACCGAACCGTTTATTATCATCACGGCACTTCCCTGCGCCTTAGCCGGCATTGTTTGGATGCTCTTTATTACCAGCACGACGCTAAGCGTTCCCGCGCTGATGGGCGCCATCATGTGTATGGGAGTGGCTACTTCCAATAGCGTCTTGGTGATCACGTTCGCCAACGAAAAACTACTTGAAATGCGAGACTCCTATCAAGCCGCTCTGCAGGCGGGATACATTCGTTTGCGACCTGTCGTCATGACCGCTCTAGCGATGATTATCGGTATGGTACCCATGGCGTTGAGCTTGGGTGAAGGCGGCGAACAGAACGCGCCCCTCGGCCGAGCCGTTATCGGTGGACTCATTCTGGCTACCGTCGGTACCCTATTTTTTGTGCCAACCGTCTTCATGATGATGCGGCGCCGCTACCATTTCCCTGAGCAGGCCCAAAAACCGGAATCCGCGAAACCATGATCTAGGGCTTCTTGAAACTATATGGACGAAATTGTGCTTCAACAAAACCAGAAAAAAGATTCTAGTCCCGCTCAGGGATCCCCCGGCGTCAAGCGTGCGCCGCGGCGAAGCGGCCGGCTTATCCCCTTCTTATTCGCCGGCCTGGTCGTCTTGGCAGCGCTGGCCGTATACGGTTTAATAACCAGGTCGGCTACAACCGAGAAACTTCAGCAACAGGCAACCCAAGCCGCTTCTGAGCAGACAGTTACCGTCGTTAAACCGGAACGATTACCTGCAGCAGTTACCGTGGAGCTGCCAGGCCAAACCCAAGCCTACATTCAGGCGCCGGTATTCGCCCAAACCAGCGGCTATCTAAAGAAGTGGTATTTCGATATCGGCGCTCAAGTGAAAGCGGGAGAGGTTTTGGCCGAGCTCGATACCCCTCAGGTCGACCAGCAATTGAATCAGGCCAAGGCGACCCTAAAGGAAGCGCAAGCGGCCCTAGATCTCTCTCTGGTAACCTATCGGCGAGATCAGGACTTGCTACAACGGCGGGTAATCGCACAGCAAGACTTTGACACCGCCAATAGCGACCTGGGAGTAAAACAGGCGACCGTCAATGCCGATGAAGCGGCCGTGCTGAGCTTGCAAGCCCTTGAGGATTTCAAGACCGTAAAAGCCCCATTTGACGGAATTGTAACTGCAAGGAATACGGATATCGGGGCCCTGATTAACTCAGGTTCTGGTAATCCTCTCTTTATCGTAGCGCAGATAAAACCGCTGCGGATCTATATCAACGTACCCGAGAACATGGCTCAAGATGTGGCTGTCGGAGCGAGCGCTGACTTGAGATTCAACGAATTTCCCGGTAGAGAGTTCGCCGGCAAAGTGGTGCGTACCGCAGGTGCTATCGATCCCAACTCGCGCACGTTATTGACGGAAGTCGACGTCCCCAATGAATCGGGCGAGTTATACCCAGGGGCTTACACCCAAGTCCGC
>Ga0073928_10010519_pt1 | contig 11000 bp, 8 predicted proteins | sample PaiPotPPA55metaG_FD_76969 | JGI IMG/M metagenome (GOLD analysis project Ga0073928, IMG submission 76969) | Iron sulfur acid spring bacterial and archeal communities from Banff, Canada, to study Microbial Dark Matter (Phase II) - Paint Pots PPA... ...
GCGCTTAAGGGCAGCACGATAAAAGCGCGAGTCGGTTGCGGGTCGTTGTTGGCAATCGATATTACTGGGCCGATATGCTCGGGCTCGGTCCGCTAGGCGTACAGGCCGACAACCTTCGCCGCGGTACAAAATGGCGTGGCGTACTTTCTCCGCCATGCGCTGGTCAGAGTTCGTGTCAAGTAGAATCATCTATGGCACGCACTAGCCCGTGCGACCAGATTTTCAATCTTCAGTACGCCGACGACACCAGCCTGCTGCTGCCCAAAGCTTGCCGATTGACGTCGCCACTATCGGACGACCGGCGGGAACAGTATTCCCTTGAGTCGCACTGCTCAGCATTGCCACTGATTTGTAAACTTCGCGTCGCAGAGGTTGATCTTGCGTCAGAGGAGGCAAAAAAAACCCGGCATCACTGCCGGGTGAAAGTGGATGGTCATTGCCTGCGGCTATCGGCACAAACGTCGATTGCACCGATTGCTAGCCTAGGTTGACCCTCCGCGAGGGGGCCGGCTCTAGAGAGCTACTAGACCGAGAAGAGCGTAGTCACATTACATTTTCCTAAATACGGCGATGCATTGCTGAATCAATGGCGAACAATCGACACCCTTGCCGTTATGCCAGACTTAGCGATTCCCAACAATGAATTGCTTAATGCTACGGTTATTACGATGCAAGGTGCATGAAACCTGCGGCGCGAAGGTTGGGTCTGGGTACATTTTTGTCGAGGTGAACTCGGCGTAGCCTCGCGTTGGCATTGAGTTCAGCATCGCAGCGTTCAGAGGTCGTTAGCCAAGGCCTTAACATAGCTGCAACAGATGGTCCGGTCGGGAACATGCCGTTCACTACGCAAGTAACCCATCAACCATTGCGGGAATGGACGACGGGTTCGTGTAGCTGGTCGACCACGCCACCGGCAAAGAACTCGCATCCGCGAAAATCGACACCGAAAAACAGACGTTCGTCATGGTCCTCTCTTACATAAACTTGGCGCACTGTGGCTTCGCGGGCGACGATCATCAATTCGTGAGGAGCAGCTATTTTCGAGTTTTGCCATACGCGTATCGACACTTTCAGTGCACGAAAGTTGTGCACATGTCTAGTATGGACAACGGTACCTTAAGGGATCCTTATAGTGAAAATTTTCTTTCTAGAATCGGTCAAAAAAGCCACAAATGGAGCATTTTTCAGTTTCTGAATCAGACGTACCGTCAGCCGCGCTTAAGAAAAAAAGTGGAAACTCGGAACGACACTCAGGTCCCGACCTGGGCACCGTTCGGCTTGCAGTTCTACTGCAATGGCCACGGCGCCGTGGCCCGTGCGCTCAAGCGCGAGGGTATCGGCTTCGTGCAAGCCGACAACGCCTTTTTGCACATTGCCGATGTGGACCGTGCACAGGCCATAGCCGACGCGCTGAGCCCCGATATGCTGCATGAGCGGCTGGACCGCGACGCGCGGTGGCTGTGCCCGGTGCTCGACGTGTTCGGCCAGACATACCACTGAAGCCTGCGGCAGCCCGGGTATTCCCTGACCTGATGTTCCGCAGCGAACAGACGCTGGTGCCGCTGTACGACGTGCTGTCGCGTCAGGCGGTGCTGGCCGCGCACGCCGGGAAAGTAGCCGGCTTCCTGGGCAAGAAGGTCACGCCGGAATTGGCACAGGAGATCGGCTCGCGGCTGTCCACCCGCATCGAGGGACGCTGCATCAAGCATTGCATGGGGGTTGCAAGCGTCAAGGTTTACGACAAGTTCTCCCATGTGTTGCGGATAGAGACCACCATCAACGACGTGAGCTTCTTCAAACACCACCGCAAGGTGGAACAGGATTTTGTCCGCCACACCTCTTCGTATCAACGATTCAAACGACGGAAAAAGCGACAGAAAATCGCCTCAGGCATTGGCTAGGATTTCAGTTCCTTCAGCGACCGGATGTAGGACTCAATGACGAAAGTCCCTGGCTCGAAAACACGCGGCTTGGGAAACGATGAGCCACCCGGTGTTCGCGCAATCTCAGTGTCGGAGGAGAATCCGGCGAGCCGCAATATCTGCTCACGTTCATCGTCAGCTTGACTGTCGGCGAGTTCTAGGATGCTCGGTGCCGTGAAGAGTTGGAACACGGGACCCGCTAAAGATTCGATGCGCTTCGCGTCCATGAGGTGCCGTTTAGCCACCCACTCAATTGGCATCCAAGGACCGCAATTCTTCGGGTGATGGCCGTCAAAACGGACTGGCAAGAAAGTCGGGCCGATCTTCATCCAGTCTACTGTGCAGAACTCATACCACACGGTGTTGGGCGCAATACTGGAATCATTGGCGACGAGTCGATGAAGCTTATCAAGCATCATCGACACGCAGGGTGCCAGCACGGCGATCCTGTCGAAACAGAAAAGGACCGACTCTCCGAGAGCGTTTTCCAGGCATATGAGCCTGTAGCCATGGGAAGGCCCAATCTCGCCGTCCGCCACGTAAAACGGGTCGCAGACGCGCACGCGCGTTAGGGTCGGGCATCGCGTGGGTTCGTCGACAAATTGATTACCCATGAGCGTCTCGCTAAGTCGCAGTAATAGATGAATTAGTGTACCCGCATTGTGAGGGTTAGGAGACCATCAAAGAGCGTCGAGCGAGGGCCAGCGCACGTCGAGCGCGAGTGACTGCCGACCAGGCGAAGTGCCCGTCGAGGGAACCCCATAACCGGTCCCGAATCGGTTACTTGGGCAACTCAAGTCCTGGCCTTGGGACGTCGAGGTGTGCGACCTCGTTAGAAGGTCCAATGAGTCCATCGTTCACGAAGGCAGCCGGGGCTGCGAACCGCGCCGCTAATCCTGAAGACACTTCAAAAAGCAATCATCGGGGAACTCGGACCCTCCAGTCAAATTCCATCGAAGAGACGATCGAGATGCTATCTCTCGCTGTGGGATTGGGCGCGGAAATATAGTCGCTTTTGATGGAAGGCGTCGCGATTGATTTGCTGAATTGAAATGCGCTACGGCCCACCTGATCAGTGATGCGAGTAAAGCGATTTGTTTCGTGCGGGCGAGATTCTCTGCGCACCGGACTCGCGAGAATCGCCATTGGAAGTGAAGCCGTAGCCTGATTTATCCAGGTTCGTTGGAGGCGCGACTTTTTGCTCGCTAACGGCGCTTGTTGGTCGCTGCGAGTGGCTCGTGTCATAGCTGTCGTTCTGTTGCGCTATACGCTCATCGGCTCTGGGCCCGTCTGCTTGCATACCAAACGATACCGCAGGGAGGCTCAACATTGAAGCGGCGACGACTGCAGATAGAGAATTTCTCATGATCTACTCCTAGAACACCAATTTCGGGTGGGGCATTGCGCTCTTCCAAAAAACCAAGGAGTTACCCCGCGCTTCTAAGTCATTGCGTCACGGAACCGGTCTTTGGATAGTGTTCCCTCATCATTGACATTGCGCAAAGGCACGCGAATGACGTCCGCTGATAGAGCTTGGCTCGCCGTGTAGAGTCGATGTATTGAGAATAGACAGAAATACTTAACAAATGCTTAACGCGCTTGCGCGTAAGAAACTTTAAGTGCAAGGAAGCGAGTTGGTTAGGTCATGCATCTACGATGTGGTTCTCCGGAAACAAACGCGCGCGAACCGTGCGATCGGAAAAGCGGAAGGTCTAAGGGTTGTCCGCAGACTGTCGCAATTCGCAACTGCTGGCTCGATCTAGACTTAGCGATTGCGCCGCGTCGGATCATTGCCTCACGAAAGCACGACAGGAAACTGCAGTCATCCGGAGTGTGACGACTCCATCGAGTGCCTCTGGTATTTCTTGCGCGCGGCGCTCGGAGTCCGTTCTACCCAGGAAAACGACCAATAGCTCGGGCGCGGGCGTAGGTCAACACCTGATGGCTGCTCATAATCATGCGACGGGCAGGCAATTGTTTTGCGAAGTTCCCCGACCGCCTGTTAAGTGATCCCTAAGCAAGCGCGCACAGAATCTCTCTGCAGTCTGGCTCAACATATTCAGATTGATGGAGGACGGATCATGCAATCTATTAAACAGAACCTCGTCGTCGCCTTGGTCGCGGCTTGTGCAACCGCGTCCGTGTCTGCGACCCCGCGTACGATCTACACGACAACAGTCAAACTGAATGACGGAAAAACCGTTACCTGCGCAGTAAACGAACCGATGCAGACAGACGAAACTGGGCACTCTACGCTCACGCGACGCGAGCGGACAGAAGCGGAAGTGGATGCCATTGCAAGATTATCAACGAGGGACCGCAACATGAACATGTATCCGTCCCCCGGCACGGCTCCTCATGTCGAATGCTCCTAGGGGCTACCGACCAACGGCACCCATGCGAATTCGAGATAAATGTGATCACAGTGTTTCAGCCATTCAAACAAGACTAATATCCACGTGCTTATGTCCGTCCTTTCGCCGGTGCCGTCTGTTTAACATGTGCATCTGTCGCTTGAGCCTGAATGGACCTATCTGTGCGGATGGGCCCGGGTCCGAAACTTGGGCTGCGGTGCTCGGAGCTGTTGACGGTTTCAAAGTCTTGCGGCCGCGGACTCCGTAGCAGGGAGCCCGCGGCGGCTCGCCGTTCTTTGTGACCCTGGGGCGCAGCCAAGTAGAACGTCAATTCGTGCGTGTGCATATAACGCCACTTCTGGCCGCTGCGCCGGCGCAACGGTAGGCTCACCCACACAGCGAGTTCGTGGAGATCGAACAGCTTGATCAGGTATTAACCGCGCTCGCGTCAAGCCCGTGGAGGAGGTCGTCGGCCGCGTTGCGCTGTAAGGGCAGGGCGATCATCAACGCGCCGCGGGTCAGCTCGCCATGCGGGCTCAGTGCATCGACGCGGCCCTTCTTCGCTAGGCATAGATGCAGGAGATCGAAGAGGCAGTTACCCTGCGACAGCTTCGCCGCCCGGCCGTGTTGCGCTCAGCCGATTGCAAAGTCCGCGCAACGCCATCGATTCCATGACGGTCCTACTGATCATTTCGTCATCCTCAGCTAGTACCAGACGCATCGACATTCTCCGCCGGTCTCGTATCCGTGCATAGGCATGGCCCTCATGCTTAACGTTTGCCTAAGCGTTGCTTAAGCTCCCACGGCCCAAAATCAGTATCTCGTGCGGATGCCCTTCATGTTTGTACCCCTGCGCGTCCCAGCGGTCTCAATTCGGGAGTGGGACTTGCCAGCTTATCCTCTTAGTGTCACCAAATACCCGGTTCCGCGTTTGCGAGCCACCTGTAACAGGGCGCTGCGCGCGTTGGTGCCAGCCTGCGCGATGCTGATCGCTGGCTGCACGTGGTATCTCGGCGAGCCGCTGTCGTCGCAGGATACGTTGACCTCGACGCGCACCCTCGAGCGCATTCGGATCGATTCGTCAACGATGCCGCTTGCGGAACTCGCCGCACATCGCTTTGATCCGTCCGACGGACTCGACATCGAAGAAGTCGCGATGCTAGCGGTCGCTAACAATTCCGATCTGAAGCTTGCCCGCGACGATCTCGGCATCGCTCGTACGCAGGCGTTTTCCGCCGGCCTGCTGCCCGATCTGCAACTGGCCGTGTCGAGCGACTTTCCCGGCGCCGTGGGTTTCACACGGGCGTTCAGTTACGGCCTGAGCATGGACGTGCTGGCGATCGTCACGCGAGGTGCGCACAAAGAATCGGCCGACGCAACGGTTGTGAAGACCGATCTCGGCATGCTGTGGCAGGAATGGCAGATTGTTGCGCAGGAGAAGCAGTTGTTCCTGAAGGCGCGTTTCCAGGACGAAATACTGCCGCTTCTACACCGGCAGCGCGATCTGTCGCGCACACGCTATGAGCGAATGGCCGAGGCGCGACGCAATGGCAACCTGATCGAAGATACGCTGACCGCCGCGCTCACATCGTACAGCGACGCCCGTAGGCAGTACACCGATGCGCAGCGCGCGGTGGAACAGACCCACCACGACCAGAACGCCTTGCTCGGTCTCGCGCCGGACGTGCAGTTGCTCCTCACGGGTAGCGACGACAGCATGACGGTTCCGGACGCCACAATTAAGAGCGCCCTCGCTAGGCTACCGAAATGCCGCCGAGACTTGCTGGCGTTGGAAGCAGGCTACGAAGAGCAGGAGCAGAAGTATCGTGCTGCGATCCTGAGCCAGTTTCCGAGCCTGTCGATCGGCTTCGTACGGGCGCGCGACACGTCGAACATTTACACGAGCGGCTTTCAGATTAACCTGAGCTTGCCGATCTTCAACCGCAACCAGGGCAACGTCGCGATCGAGAAAGCGACGCGTCAGCGGCTGCGCGACGACTGTCAAGACCGCCTGAATCAAGCCTTTGCGGACGTCGCGCACTTGCGCGCGCAGAGCGCGATCTTCGCGCGTCAACTGGCGCAGACCGAAGCAGCTTTGCCCGATGTGGACAGCGCGGCACGTCATGCGACGCAAGCCTTCGCCGAGCACAACCTCGCGCTCGGCGCGTACACCGATGCGCAGAGCGCGGCGCTAACCAAACGCGTCGATGTTGCGACGTTGCACGAATCGCTCGCTGAACAGCGCGTCGGTCTGCAGGCGCTGCTGGGCAGTGCGATTCCCGACGCATTCGCTTCCGATCAGACTTTCACCGAAACCCATGCGAAATAGCCGCTTTTCGATGCAGGCACGCTGCGTTGCCGCGTTTCTCGCCGCCTCGGCCGGCTTCTGGAACATCCAGGTCCGCGCCGACGACTCCCCGATCGTCACCGTTCAGACCGCGCACGTGCAGCGCGCCACGATCGCGCAGCCGGTGCGCGCGTACGGAATCGTCGCGGCGTCGGCGTCGAACGTGACGACCATCAATCTGCCCTACGTCGCACGGATCATGCAGATGCGCGTGCAGCCGGGCCAGACTGTTGCGCGCGGTGCGCCGCTCGTTGTCGTGCAGGCCGATCCGGCCGCAGCGCTCACCGCCAACCAGGCAAGGAGCGCGGCGACGCTCGCGTTGGGCGAACTCGCGCGCGTGCAATCGCTGTACGACAAGGGGCTCGCCACCCGGTCCCAACTCGCGGCTGAAAAGAAGGCCTTGCAGGACGCACAACAGGCGCTCGCCGCACAGGAGCAGATGGGGGTTGTCACAGGCAGCAGGACTGTCGTCGCGCCGCTCGACGGCGTTGTGCTGCAGGTGTCCGCGGGGCAGGGCGATCAGGTGCAAGCGGGTGCAGCCATCATGCAACTGGCTGCCGCGAACAGCGACAAGTACGCGCGCGCGAATGTGATGCTCGGCATCGAACCGGCGGACAGCGCCGCGATCCATGCGGGCGACAGCAGCCTTTCCGTCACGCTCGCCGAAGCGGCCGTGACGAGCCGCGTTGTGTTGGTCGGCGCGGCCGTCGATCCGCAAAGCCAGCTCGTCAACGTTGGCGCGAACGTGCCGCTCGGACAGACCGCGTTCATCCCAGGCACGCGCGTGAGCGCCGATATTGCCACCAACGCCAGCGCGCATTGGCTGGTCCCGCGTTCGACTGTGCTGAAAGACGACAAAGGCGAATACGTGTTCCAGATCATGCCGGATCGCAAGGCGCATCGCGTCACAGTCGTCACGAAGATCGAGGACGGCGACCGCTACGGCGTCGACGGCATGCTCGACGGCGCGCAGCCGCTCGTCGTCAGCGGCAACTATGAACTGAGGGACGGCATGCCCGTGCAGATCGACGGGGGCGCTGCGCGATGAACTTCGGTCAATGGATGCAGAAGCATCGGCGCTCGCTGTTGTTCGTGATCGCGCTGCTCGCGGTCGCCGGCGCATTGACTGCCTTCCGTCTGCCGACCTCGCTGTTTCCGAACGTCGCGTTTCCGCGCGCGGTCGTCTCGCTCAATGCAGGCGACCGGCCCGCCGAACAGATGGCGACGCTCGTCACGTTGCCCGTCGAGGAAGCGCTGCGGCGCGTGCCGAACGTGCGCGATGTCCAATCGAAGACGAGCCGCGGCTCCGCCGAAATTTCGATTAATTTCGACTGGGGAACCGATATGGCGCAAGCCACGTTGCAAGCGCAGTCGGCGATCAGCGAGATTCTCGCGATGCTGCCGCAGGGCACGTCGATGCAGGTGCGGCGGATGGATCCGACTGTGTTCCCGGTGCTCGCCTACAGTCTCACTTCGAAGCAGCAATCGCTATCAGCGCTGCACGATCTGGCGCAGTTCCAGATGCGTCCGATGCTGTCGTCGGTGGAAGGCGTCGCCCGCGTCGACGTGGCGGGTGGCGCAAAGGATGAATTCGAAGTCGCGATCGATCCCGCGCGGCTCGCCGCGTACAAGCTGTCGCTCGCCGACGTGTCGAAGGCGATCGGCGCAAGTAACGTGCTGATGGCGACTGGGCGCATCGAAGATCACTACAAGCTTTACCTCGTGATTGCGAATACGACGATTACGCGCCTCGACGAATTGAAGAATGTCGTCGTGTCGGCAAATGGTGCGGTGCAGGTCCGCCTCGGCGGCATCGCAACCGTACGTCAGGGGGTGATTCCGCAGTGGATGCGCGTAACCGCCGACGGTCAGGACGCGGTCCTGATCAACGTCTATCAGCAACCGGGCGCGAACAGCGTCGCAATGGCCAGGGCGATTCGCCTGAAGCTCGCCGCGTTCCAGCATCAGATGCCATCCGGCGTGCACCTGTCGAACTGGTACGACCAGACCGAGTTGGTGGTTGCGTCGGCCACCAGCGTGCGCGACGCGATCATGATCGGCGTCGTCCTCGCCGCTTTTACACTGTTCGCGTTCCTGCGGAACTGGAAGATCACAGCGATCGCGGTCGCGCTCGTTCCGGTCGTGATGGCAGCGACGATTCTGCTGCTCGACGTGTTCGGGATGGGCTTTAACATTATGACGCTCGGCGGGATGGCGGCGGCGGTCGGTCTCGTAATCGATGACGCGATCGTGATGATCGAACATATCGTACGACGTATGCGCGAAGGGGGTGCGCAAGCGTTTCATGGCCGCGTGATGGCGGCAGCGCTCGAATTCACCCGGCCGCTGGCCGGCTCGTCGTCGGCCACGCTGATCATCTTCGTGCCGCTCGCTTTTCTGTCGGGCGTTACGGGCGCGTTTTTCAAAGCGCTGTCGGTAACGATGGCGAGCGCGCTGTTCATTTCGTTTCTTGTCACGTGGCTCGCGGTGCCGATTCTCTGCGACCACTGGCTAAAGCCGAAAGATGCCGAGGAACACCAAGAGTCGCGCTTTGCATTGTGGATGAACCGTCGCTACGCATACCTGATCGAACACGTGACCGCACGGCCCATCCTTGTTCTAGTCGGCCTTGTTCCGCTCGCGATCGTGGCGGCGTTCGCGTTCACGCGCGTCGGCAGCGGTTTCATGCCGACGATGGACGAAGGCGGCTTCGTGCTCGACTATCACACCGTGCCTGGCACTTCGATCAGCGAAACCGACCGTCTGATGAAGCAGGTCGAAACGATCGTCAGCGCGAATCCGAATGTTGCCACCTATTCGCGCCGTACCGGCGCGGGCCTCGGGGGCGACCTGAACGAGCCTAACCGAGGCGATTTTTTCGTGCGGCTAAAGTCCGGCAAGCGCGAGCCGATTAAAACGGTGATGGAAGAAATCCGCTCGAAGATCGAATCGCAGGTACCCGGTGTGAGCGTCGAACTGGCGCAGTTGATGGAAGACCTGATTGGTGATCTGACAGCTGTGCCGCAGCCAGTGCAGATCAAGATCTATTCCGACGACCAGAATACGCTCGACACCACCGCGCGCAAGGTCGCGGCGCAGATCGGCAAGATTCAGGGCATCGTCGACGTCAACGACGGCATCAATCCTGCCGGTGACGCACTCGAACTTCATATTCGTCCCGAAGCTGCGGCAGCCGAAGGCATGGACCCGCAGGCGATTGCGCAAACGGTGTCGGACATGGTCCAGGGCAACGTCGCGACGGAATTCCAGCGCGGGCCGAAGACGGTCGGCGTGCGGGTGCGCGTTGCCGGGGCGCTGAAGCTTACAGAAACGGAACTGGGCCAGTTGCAGATCCGCGCACCCGATGGGCATCTATTCGCGCTGAAGCGGGTCTCCGATCATGCGACCGTTACCGGCCAGCCGGAGATCAGCCGCGACAATCTGAAGCGGATGGTCGCGGTGACCGCGCGCATCGACGGCCGCGATCTCGGCTCGACAATCGCCGACGTGCAGAAAGCGCTCGGCGATAAAAATCTGCTGCCGAGCGGCGTCTACTACGAGCTGGGCGGCCTCTACCAGCAACAGCAGATCGCCTTCAAGGGCTTGCTGACGGTATTCGGAGCTGCCGTCGCGCTTGTGTTCGCACTGCTGCTGTTTCTGTACGAGAGCTTTCGCGTCGCGCTCGCGGTGATGGCCATGCCCCTGCTGGCGGTGGGCGCGGTGTTCGTCGGCCTGTGGGTCAGCGGCATCGAACTCAACATCTCCGCGATGATGGGCATGACGATGATCATCGGGATTGTGACCGAAGTGGCGATCTTCTATGTGTCAGAACTACAGGGGCTTGAGGAAGAGGGGGTGCCGTTCGAGCAGGCACTGATCGACGCGGGCCGCAACCGCCTGCGCCCGATCGCGATGACAACGATCGCTGCGATTCTCGCGCTCCTGCCACTCGCGTTCGCACTCGGGCAAGGCTCGGCGATGCAGCAACCGCTTGCGATCGCGATTATTTCCGGGTTGATCGTGCAGTTGCCGCTGGTGCTGCTTCTGTTGCCGGTGTTGCTGCAACTACTGATTAAGCGGCGCAAGCCCGCTGCAGATATGCCTGGGTAGCAGTGAGCCATGAGACGTCTCCCAATCGTGGACGACGTGTTTGTCTTTGACACAGGAAACAGCGTTGTCGGCCGTTCGCCGGGTCACGGCTTTCGTTGACGCACGTCGTCTGTGTTAACGCTACTCAACGTCCCGCACGTTCGGACCGCCGCTTAAGGTTGGCTTAAGGATCGGAGTGCGATTCTTCGAGGGTAGATGCCAGTTCGCCGGGCAGTGTGCCCTGGCCGTTACTGCGTTAGATACTTACGCTTTAGATCGTTGACAGGA
>Ga0073928_10010520_pt1 | contig 10999 bp, 8 predicted proteins | sample PaiPotPPA55metaG_FD_76969 | JGI IMG/M metagenome (GOLD analysis project Ga0073928, IMG submission 76969) | Iron sulfur acid spring bacterial and archeal communities from Banff, Canada, to study Microbial Dark Matter (Phase II) - Paint Pots PPA... ...
CGGGCGCCGCTGCATGTGGATGCCGCGGCGCAGGCCGCGCTATTGGCGCTGACGCGAGGTGCGCCGGGCATTTACAACATCGCCGAGGACGATGGCGCGGTGCTGGTCGAAAAGGCTCGGAACGAGCTCGGTTTCGATCCGGCTTTCAGGTTGCCGGCTTGATGCTGCTCATTTTTGCCAGAACTTGCTCGGATGACGATCGAAACGGCTTGCTGACAAAGCGCGAGCCTTTAAGCCCGTAACGCCAGGGTAGTTCGGCGGCTTTGGTGATGCCGATCCGGGGCCCTGCCACGACCGCCACCGCGCCGTCGCGGGCAAACAGCTCAAACGGCAGTGCGTCGAGCGCCATCCCGTTCTGTGCCGCCGTAATGGCGAGCGCCTCGCAGAGGCGCCCCGGGCCGGCGCAGAGGAGCCGCTTGTCGGTTAGCCCGCGCCGCCGGCGCATGGCCGATAGCCCCGCGGTCGGCTCGAGCGCGCGAATAAGCACCGCGCTGGCGGAGCCTTTCGGTTCGCAAACGAAGTTCAGACACCAATGAATGCCATAGGAGCGATAAACGTAGGCGTAGCCGGGCGGGCCGAACATCACCGTATTGCGCGGGGTTTGGCCGCGAAAACTGTGCGCCGCCGGCTCGGTGTGGTGGTAGGCCTCGACCTCGACGATACGGCCACCGACCCCGTCGAACAGCATAGTGGCGCCGATCAGATCAGGCGCCACCTCGTGGACGCTTCGGTTGAAAAAGGCTCGGTTTAAGCGCTTCGCCATGGGTCATAGTCGCAGGCAGGCCACAGCGTGGTAAATCGGGACTTAAACAAACAGCCCTCTCGGAGGCCGATTCTGTGTCTCTTCAGCAACAGCGAAGGAACTTTTAGTTTTCTCGCACTGCAGCGTCACTGAGCGCCGCTTTTTGGCCATAGGATTTTTCGAGACCGATACCCGCAGTCGGCAGTTGATCAATATCGGTCATCGGCCGCGCGCTCCGATCCCCTGACGCTCGGATCGGATGAGTGGGGCGAGGGGGCTCTTTTAGGGCCAGTACGTGTAAGATGGACGCGAACACTAATCTGAAATCGAGGCTGCCAAGCCGCCACGCCACCGAAGGACCGGAGCGAGCGCCGCACCGCGCATTTTACTATGCGATGGGCCTGACGCGGGAGCAGATCCATCAGCCTTTCGTCGGCGTCGCCACCTGCTGGAACGAGGCGGCGCCCTGCAACATCGCGCTCATGCGGCAGGCGCAGGCGGTCAAGCGCGGGGTCGTTGCCGTCGGCGCCACGCCACGCGAGTTCTGCACCATTACCGTGACCGACGGCATCGCCATGGGTCATGAGGGCATGAAATCCTCGCTGCCGTCGCGGGAAGTCATCGCCGATTCCATTGAGCTGACGGTGCGCGGCCATTCCTATGACGCCTTGGTCGGCGTCGCGGGCTGCGACAAGTCGCAGCCCGGCATGATGATGGCCATGTGCCGGCTCAACGTGCCGTCGATTTTCATCTATGGCGGTTCGATCCTGCCCGGCACCTTCAAGGGCAAGCCGGTCACCATTCAAGACGTGTACGAGGCCGTCGGCAAACACTCGATCGGCGCCATGTCCGACGCCGATCTCGACGTGCTCGAACAGAATGCCTGCCCGTCGGCCGGCGCCTGCGGCGCGCAATTCACCGCCAACACCATGGCGACGGTGTCGGAGGCGATCGGGCTTGCACTTCCCTATTCCGCGGGGGCCCCGGCGCCTTACGAAATTCGTGACAAATTTTGCATGCTCGCGGGCGAGATGATCATGGAATTGATCGTCAAGAATATCCGCCCGCGCGATATCGTGACCCGGGCGGCGCTGGAAAACGCCGCCGCTGTCGTGGCCGCGACCGGCGGGTCGACCAACGCCGCCTTGCACCTACCGGCGATCGCCCACGAATGTGGAATCGAGTTCGACCTGTTCGATGTGGCTGAGGTCTTCAAAAAGACTCCTTATATCGCGGATTTGAAACCAGGCGGCCGTTATGTCGCCAAAGACATGTTCGAGGCTGGTGGCGTTCCGCTGCTGATGAAGACCCTGCTCGACCATGGCTTCCTTCATGGCGAGTGTCTCACCGTCACCGGCCGCACGATTGCGGACAATCTCAAGTCGGTGAAGTGGAACGACGCTCAGGACGTGGTTCATCCGGCCGACAAGCCGATGCTGGCGACCGGTGGCGTCGTCGGCTTGAGGGGTAATCTCGCGCCCGAAGGCGCGATCGTTAAGGTTGCCGGGATGGAGCGCTTGCGTTTTTCCGGACCGGCGCGCTGCTTCGACGGGGAGGAAGCCTGTTTCGAGGCGGTGAAGAACAAGAAGTACAGGGAAGGTGACGTGCTGGTGATCCGTTACGAGGGGCCCAAGGGTGGGCCCGGCATGCGTGAAATGCTGACGACCACTGCCGCCCTCTACGGGCAAGGCATGGGCGCCAAAGTCGCGCTGATCACCGACGGACGCTTTTCGGGAGCCACACGGGGCTTCTGTGTCGGCCATGTTGGGCCGGAAGCCGCCGTGTGCGGACCCATCGGGCTGCTGCGCGACGGCGACGTGATCGAAATCGACGCTGAGAAAGGCACGCTCGACGTCAAGTTGACGACAAGCGAGTTGGAGCTACGCGCGCGCGAATGGAAGCCGCGCGCGGAAGAATTCACCTCCGGATATTTGTGGAAATACGCCCAGCAGGTCGGACCGGCGCGTCGCGGCGCCGTCACCCATCCGGGCGGGTCGGTTGAGAAAGAGTGCTATGCGGACATCTAGCCCCATCGCCCGTATTGCCAGGGGCGGAGCCCTGGTCGCCGTTGTTGGCGCGCTTGGGCTTGCCGCCATAGCAAGGCCGGTTCTCGCCTTCGATGGGTCGACCAGCCCGAGCACCGCCTCGTTGACGCCAAACGACGGCTTGCGCGGCTCGGCCAGCCTGCCGGAGAGCGGGGACAAGGCGAAGACATTCAGCGCGCTGCAATATGCGGCCGATCAGGGTCACCTCGCGGCACAGTGGAAGGTCGGCCGTATGTACGCGGCCGGCGAGGGCGTCCCTCAGGATGACCAGCGCGCTTTCGCTTATTTCAGTCAGATCGCCAATACGCATCCGGACGAACCTCCGGGCACCGCGCAGGCGCACATTGTCGCCAATGCTTTCGTCGCGCTCGGGCACTATTATCTGAAGGGCATTCCGAACTCGACGGTTGCGGCGGACGCCAGCCGCGCCCGCGAGATGTTTGCCTACGCCGCCTCCTATTTCGGCGATGCCGACGCGCAATATCAGCTTGGCCGTCTTTATCTCGACAGCACGCCAAGCGATCCGCACCAAGCGGCGCGGTGGTTCCAGCTCGCCGCGACCAAGGGCGATTGCCGCGCCGAGGCGGTGTTGGGCGACATGCTGTTCCAGGGCCAGCGCGTGCCGCGGCAAGCCGCGCGTGGCCTGATGTGGCTGACGCTTGGCCGCGATTGCGGCGGGGCTGAAGAAGCCTGGATCAAGCCGCTCTATGACAATGCCTTTCGTCGCGCCAACGATGACGAGCGCGCCATGGCTCTGGTCTATCTTGAAAGCTGGCTTAAGGGCCGGCGAGATTAGGCAAAAGCGGCGGATGACCAGACGGCTGCGGGAGCGCTCAGAGCTTGTAGCTTGAGCGGAAGCCGCCCCAGTGTTTGCCGAAAACGCGGATCGGAGCGTCGATCTCCCGCGTCATGACGGTGACGCCGGTTCCCATGTCCCGCGCATAGACCTGGATGATGTAGGGGCGCACATTGCGCGCGGCGGCAAGGCCGGCGCGGTCATCGAAAATGCGGCGATTGCGCGAATGGGCGATATTCCATGCCGTCTCGCCTGGCCGCTGCGGAAATGAATATTTGCGATTGTGGACGGGCAGGTAACCGTTTCGATCGACCGCGGCGCAAAACACCATGCGTTCGTCGCTTGCCAGCAGCGCCTCTTGGATGGGGGGCAATACGTCCTCCAAGGCGGACAGAAACTTGGTGCGGTACTGCACCGGATCGGTCCCCTCGATCGCAACATAATCGTTGTCGAACAGGGCATCCTGCGTCAGCTTTCCCTCGCGGATAAGACCCTCGAGCGCGCGCGAGACCTCGTTGGCGACATCGACGGTCCGCGCAATGATCTCGCGGTTCTCCTCGCGAATCGAAGCAAGCTTGCGCTCCAGCTCGCCGCGAACGGCGGCGCTCATCTGCAGAAATTCGAGATGGAGCCCGAGCGAAGAAATGCCGGCCACGCGGACGCGCGTCGTGCCGATGGCGTCGAGTTTGGCGTCCAAGATCGAGCCTGATGCCACCGGCCGCGTGTCGTCGAGCCGCACCAATGCGCCGCCTTCCGAAATGTCGGCCGTCTGCCCGCGCAGGGTGCCGGCTTCGGTCCGCAGCTCGACGCCGATTTCGCAAGGCAGCCGGTCGTGCTGCCGGCGATCGCCGGCTTCGCTTTGACGCAGAAACATCGTCACCCGCATCTTGAGCTTCTCAGCAAGCCGAATGACGTCCTTGCCGTGCTGCTCGACCGATTTCCCAAGCGCATTGGCGCCGGTTGCGGCGTCGCGAATTTCCGATGCGCCGGCCGAGACGGCGCCGGCAAATCGCAGGGTCTCTGCCGCATTGCGCGCCACCGCCGTCGTCGCGCTATTCTGCTGGCCCACTGCGGACGCCACGCTGCCGAACAGCGGCTTGAGGATTTTGATCACCTCGGTGATGCGTTGCACGGCTTCGAAGCAATCGGCGGCGTCGTTTTGCAGCGCCTCGATCTTCTGCGAGATTTCCTCGGTAGCCTTTTGCGTTTCTTGCGACAGCTTCTTCACCTCGGAGGCGACGACGGCAAAGCCGCGGCCGGCCTCGCCGGCGCGGGCAGCCTCGATCGTTGCGTTGAGCGCCAGCAAATTGGTCTGCCGCGCGACGGTCGCGATCAGATTGAGCACCTGACCGATTTGCGTCGATGAGTTTTTGAGTCCCTCGACGCCGCGCCCGGCTAACGACGCCGACTTGGTGGCCTCGCCGGTCAGATGGTCCGCTTTGCGCACCTGGCAGCCGATGTCGTCGGCGGAGCGCGCAAGTTCTTCGATCGCAGCAGCGAGCTGCGTCAGATCGCGGCTGGCGCCGCCTGCTTGCGCGACCAGCGTGTCGCTTTGTTGGGTAATCTTGTCGGATGCGGCAGCGGAGTCTTCGGCTTCGCGGCAGACGAACACGCACGCGCGCTGCACGTCGCCGATCATGGCGCCGAGATCGGCTTCCAGCAGATTGATCGTTTCGCGGATGTTGCCGGCTTGGACCGCAGCGACCTGGACGGTCTCATCCGTCGCCTGGCCTTCGGACCGCTCGGGCTCGACGCGCGGCGGCGGCTCAAAGCGTTCCGCACGCTTTTGGAATGGCCATCGCATCCGCAAAAACCGAAGCCTTGGTAAACTGACGCAATCTCGGCGGGTATAGTGAATATTTGGTTAAATCCCGGCGAGGCCGCCGGCGCGTGCAAGCCATTCAAATCAAGGCCTACTTTAGCGGCTCGATCGCCAAATCCAGCCATACCGGCACGTGGTCGGACGGCTTTTCCCAGGTCCGCACGTGGCGATCGATACCGACATCGGTGAGGCGGTCGGCGGCTTGCGGTGACAGGAGCGCGTGATCGATGCGGATGCCGTTGTTCTTCTGCCAGGCGCCCGCCTGATAGTCCCAAAACGTATAGAGGCCTGGCTCGTCGGTCGTCGAGCGGACCGCATCGGTGAGTCCGAGATTCAACAGCGATTGAAACGCCAGACGCGTAGGCGGCAGGAACAATGCATCGCCCAGCCAATTCTGGGGATTGCGAACATCGGCCGCGGTCGGAATGACGTTGTAGTCGCCGGCGAGGATGAGCGGCTCGCCCAGCGCCAGCCGCTCACGCGCATAGGCAAGAAGCCGCTTCATCCACCCGATTTTATAAGAATATTTTTCGGCTTCCGGCGGGTTGCCGTTGGGCAAATAGATACTGGCGACACGCAGCGCGCCATCCTTGGTCGAGACTACCGCTTCGACAAAACGCGCGTGATCGTCGGCGTGGTCGCCGGGCAAACCGTTGCTCACCTCGTCGAACGGCAATTTCGACAGCAGCGCGACGCCGTTGAAAGTCTTTTGTCCGTGGATAGCGAGATTGTAGCCGAGCGCCTCGAACGGCTCGCGCGGAAAGGCGTCGTCGACGCACTTCGTTTCCTGCAGGCAGACAATGTCCGGCTGCCGTTCGGCCAGCCAAGTCACGGCCGAGTCAAGACGTTGCTTGATCGAGTTGACGTTCCAGGTGGCAATGCGCACGGGCTAACGCCCTATTTATTGTGAGCATGATCTTATCCGAAAACCGGATACCACTTTTCGGGATCATGCTCGTTCTAAAGCGCGAAGCTGGTGCCGCAGCCGCAGGAAGCGGTCGCTTTCGGATTGTGGACCTTGAACGCCGATCCGATCAGGTCATCGACAAAGTCGATCTCGGACCCAGCCATGTAATTGAGCGAGATGGGATCGATGAGCACGGTAGCGCCGGCGCGTTCGATCACGATGTCGTCGTCGGCCTTGGCGCGCTCGGTATCGAACTTGTATTGGAAACCGGAGCAGCCGCCGCCTTCGACGCTGACGCGCAACATCGTGCCCACGGGCTCCTGGCGGAGGATTTCCCCGATCCGGAGTGCGGCACGTTCGGTAACTGTGACGTCAATCGTCATATCTACCGTCATAATCGTCTCCAGCCGGAGAATCGGGGAATCGGCGCGATTGCCACGGCATCAGCACGATAGTTAAGTGCGACGACTATTAAAATCAATCAGCTAAGGCCAATTGGGGCATACCCATGGCGAGTGATGCCGCGACGCGCCGCGCGCCCTATGCGTGCGATCCCGGGCAAAGCCGCGGGCGGCTGCATCCGGAGCCGGCCAGCAAGAGCCGCAGCCCGTTTCGCCGCGATTGCGACCGCATCATCCACGCGACCGCCTTCCGCCGCCTCAAGCACAAGACCCAAGTGTTCGTGTTCGACGAGGGCGATCACTACCGGACGCGCCTGACCCGCACGCTCGAAGTCGCGCAAATCGCCCGCGCGCTGGCGCGGGCGCTTGGCCTCGACGAGGACCTCGCCGAGGCGCTGGCGCTGGCGCACGATCTCGGTCATCCGCCCTTTGGGCATGCCGGCGAGCGCGCGCTCGACGACTGCCTCACCGCCTTCGGCGGCTTCGATCACAACGCCCAGACTTTGCGGGTGGTGACGGCGCTCGAGCGCCGCTATCCGACCTTCGACGGCCTCAATCTGACCTGGGAAACGCTCGAGGGCCTGGTGAAGCATAACGGACCGCTCACCGACCGGAACGGAGCGCCGCTCAACCGCTATCGCGTGCTCGGCGTGCCCGAGACGATTCGCGACTACGTCCGGCAGCAAGACCTGCAATTGTGGAGTTTCCCGGGCGTGGAGGCCCAGGTCGCCGCTTTCGCCGACGACATCGCCTATGACGCCCACGACATCGATGACGGCTTGCGCGCGGACCTATTCCGCCTCGACGATATCGCCGCCGTCGCGTTGCCGGGCGAGATTATCGCCGGCATCCGCGCAGCCTTCCCGGATCTGGATGATGCGCGGATCGTGCACGAATTTATTCGCCGCCTGATCGGCCTCCTGATCGAGGACGTCGTTGCCGAGACCCGGCGTCGCCTCGCCGCGTTAGCGCCAGGCTCGGCGGATGACGTGCGCGGCGCGCCGTCGGCGGTGGTCGCTTTTTCGCCGGCGATCGCGCAGGCCGAGCGCCTCATCAAGGGCTTTCTGGAAACGCGCATGTACCGGCATGACCGCGTCAAGCGCGTGATGAGGGAAGCGGCGGGCGTGGTGCGCGAGCTTTTTGTGCGCTACAGCGACCATCTGGATGATTTGCCGGCGGAATGGTCGGTCGGGCTCGCTGGGCTTGACGCGGCGGCGCGCGCGCGTCGCATCGCCGATTTCATCGCCGGCATGACCGACCGCTACGCGCTCGCCGAGCATGGCCGGCTTTTTGACTCGACCCCGGAATTGCGTTAGGCGCGCGGCGCTCCGCTTGGCGGCGCAATGACGGATTTTCTTATGGTCGCGCACAATATATTTGCCGAAATGTTCGCCCGCGTTGGCGCCGTGAGCGATGAATTGATCGCGACCGGCGTCTTGCCGGCGGGGATCGATCTGTCGCGCGTGACCGTCGAGCCGCCTCGCGATCAGGCCCACGGCGACATGGCAACCAACGTCGCCATGGTGCTCGCCAAGGATTCGGGGAAGAAGCCCCGCGAGCTTGCTGACGCTTATGCGACGAAACTTCGCGCCGACGATCTGGTCGACAAAGTCGAGATCGCGGGTCCGGGCTTTATCAATCTCACGCTCAAGCCGGCGGCGTGGATCAACGCGTTGCGCCAGGCTGTTCAACTCGATTCGGAATTCGGTCGCAGCGATGCTGGGCGGGATGCGCCGGTCAATGTCGAATATGTCTCGGCAAATCCCACCGGGCCCATGCATGTCGGCCACGGCCGCGGCGCGGTGTTTGGTGATGCGCTGGCAAACCTGCTCGACTTTACCGGCTTCAAGGTCACGCGCGAATATTACGTCAACGACGCCGGCGCGCAGGTCGATGTTCTCGCGCGTTCGGCATACCTTCGCTATCGCGAGGCGCTGGGCGAAGACGTCGGCGCCATGCCCGAGGGACTTTATCCAGGCGAATATCTCAAGCCGGTCGGCGCGGTGCTCGCCGCGGAGTTTGGCGCCGGGCTGACCAAACAACCGGAAAACGAATGGCTGCCGATCGTCCGCGCCAAAGCGATCGACATGATGATGGCGATGGTGCGCGCCGATCTGGCCGCGCTGAACATCACCCACGAGGTCTTTTATTCCGAGCGGTCACTCGTACATGACAAAGTCGATCGTGTTGCTACGACGATCGAATGGCTGCGCGAGCGCGGTCACGTTTATGAAGGCCGGTTGCCGCCGCCGAAGGGCGCGCCGATCGAGGACTGGGAAGATCGCGAGCAAACGTTGTTTCGCTCGACGGCGTTCGGTGACGACGTCGACCGCCCGCTGAAGAAGTCGGATGGGCCGTATACCTATTTCGCCTCCGACATCGCTTATCACGCCGACAAGATCGGCCGCGGCTTTCGCACGCTGATCGACGTCTGGGGCGCCGATCACGGCGGCTACATCAAGCGCATGAAGGCGGCCGTTGCCGCATTGAGTGATGGCAAGGGCGAGCTCGACGTCAAGCTCGTCCAACTGGTGAAGCTGTTGCGCGCCGGCGCACCGGTGAAAATGTCGAAGCGGGCAGGGGAGTTTGTGACGCTGCGCGAGGTCGTCGACGAAGTCGGGCGCGACGCGGTCCGCTTCATGATGCTGTTCCGCAAGAACGATGCGGTGCTCGATTTCGACCTGGCAAAGGTGATCGAGCAGTCGCGCGACAACCCGGTTTTCTATGTCCAGTACGGCCACGCGCGGGGCCAGTCGGTGTTCCGCAACGCCCGCGAGGCGTTTCCCGATTTGCCGGCAGACCTGACGAATTTGGTTGAAACGGCGAATCTGGATCGGCTCTCGGATCCGGCGGAACTCGCGCTGATGCGCCAGATTGCTCTTTACCCCAGGGTGATAGAAGCCGCTTCGGCCGCCCATGAGCCACACCGAATAGCCTTCTATCTGTTCGACTTAGCAAGCGAATTTCATGCTTTATGGACGCTGGGCAATGCATCGCCACATTTACGCTTCATTATCCACAATGATCGACAAATGACCTTGGCTCGCCTCGTCCTTGTAAAAGGCGTGGTTACGGTGCTTGCGTCGGGGCTCGCCTTGCTTGGCGTTGGGGCGCCGAACGAGATGCGATAGTCCCATGCCGCTCGGGGGCGGCAAGAACGATCGCGGGGAATGGCCGCTTGAAATTTGAACGCCACAATCGGAGCGAGTCCGATGGCTGATAACAATTTCCGGTCCGACCGCGGTCGCGACCCGCTTGCTGAGCTCGCGCGGCTGATCGGCCAGGGCGATCCGTATGCCGAGAGCGTTCCGCGCCAATCCTATGGTTCGGAGCGATCCGCAACGGCGGCTGCCCACGTCGATTGGGCGGCCGACGAGAGCTACGGCGCGCGGGACAGTCACGTCGATGAGCGCTATGCGCCGCCGCCTGCGCCCGCCGCTTCTCATCCATCCGATGCGCCGCAATATCCGCCGCAAGAGCAGGGCTACGAAAACGACGGGCCGGTGGCCGGTGGCCGCTACTTCTCCGGGCCGGCGGCACAATTCAACGGCTTTCGCGAAGAGCCCGACGCCTACGAGTACGACGAGCCGCAGCCGCTTCCCCCGGCACGCCAACTACAAGGCTACGCGAACGCACCTGACCACAACTATGAGGCTGACGAGTTGCCGCACGGCGACGATGCTCACGCGGCCGACGACTATTACGATGAAGCGCCGCGCCCGCGACGACGCAGCGGCTTGGTCGTCGTGATGGCAATATTCGGCCTGGCGGTGGTCGGCACTGCCGGCGCGTTCGGCTATCGCGCCATGTTTGGCGGCTCCGTGCTGCCGACGCTTCCGCCGATCATCAAGGCGAGCAACGGACCGAACCGGGTCGCGCCTGCCTATGGCGACGCGCAAGCAAATGGCGCAAATGATTCGAAGCCGGCCGGAGTGGCGACCACCGGCTCGACCGAAAACATCGTCTCGCGCGAAGAGCAACCGGTCACGATCGAACCGCCTAAGGCAGCGCCTCGCGTCGTTTCGACCATTCCGATCATCACGGGCCAAAGCTCTAACCAAGGCTCGAACCAAGCCCAGATGCCGCCCGGCTTGAGCGCGCCGGCAACAACCGGCGTACTTAACCAAGCGGCTCCCGGACACGTTGCGTCAGCGGCGGATTCTCCATGGCCGCCACCTCCGCCCACGGCCGCCCCTCCACCGGCGTCAGCGGCACCTTCGATGCCGGCGCCCGCACCGCCGCAGGTTTCGTCGGAGCCGAAGAAAATCCACACCGTCACCATCCGC
>Ga0073928_10010521_pt1 | contig 10997 bp, 9 predicted proteins | sample PaiPotPPA55metaG_FD_76969 | JGI IMG/M metagenome (GOLD analysis project Ga0073928, IMG submission 76969) | Iron sulfur acid spring bacterial and archeal communities from Banff, Canada, to study Microbial Dark Matter (Phase II) - Paint Pots PPA... ...
AGCCGTGCCGGCCGGCGGCAACTTCGGCCGGTTAGAAGTCCTCCGCGCCATCAAGACTTGCAGCACGACCGGCACCCGCCACCTTCACGGGCGCAGCGGCAGCACGCGCCACGGCCGAGGCCGTCCCGCCCACGGCCTTCTCGCGGACTTTGGCTTCGATCTCCGCGGCCAGCGTGGGGTTTTCGCGGAGGTAGTTGCGAACGTTCTCGCGCCCCTGGCCAAGCCGCTGATCGCCGTAGGACAGCCACGTTCCGCTCTTCTCGAAGACGCTGTATTCCAGGGCGGCGTCGATGACGGAGCCCTCTTTCGAGATGCCCTCGTTGAAGAGGATGTCGAACTCTGCGGAGCGGAAGGGCGGCGCGACCTTGTTCTTGACGACCTTGACCTTCACGCGCGCGCCGACCGAGTCCAGCCCGGATTTGATCACCTCGACCTTGCGGATGTCGAGGCGCACGGACGAGTAGAACTTCAGCGCCCGGCCGCCCGGCTGCGTCTCGGGGTTGCCGAACATGATGCCGACCTTCTCACGCAACTGGTTCAGGAAGATCACCGAGCAGTTGGACTTGGAGATCGCCGCCGTGAGCTTGCGCAGCGCCTGGGACATCAGCCTGGCCTGCAGCCCGACGTGCGCGTCGCCCATCTCGCCTTCGATCTCGGCCTTCGGCACGAGGGCCGCGACCGAGTCGATGACGATGACGTCCACAGCGCCCGAACGTACGAGCACCTCGACGATCTCGAGCGCCTGCTCGCCCGTGTCGGGCTGGCTGATCAGCAGCTCGTCGATGTTGACTCCGATGCGCGAGGCGTAGATCGGGTCGAGGGCATGCTCGGCGTCGACGAACGCCGCCGTCCCGCCCTGTCGCTGCGCCTCAGCGATCACGTGCAGCGCCAAAGTCGTCTTGCCGGCGGACTCCGGTCCGTACAGCTCGGTGACGCGGCCCTTGGGGATGCCCCCCACTCCCAACGCCAGGTCGAGCAGAAGCGCGCCGGTCGGGATGACTGTGATCTCGCCGCGCAGTGCCGCCTGTTCGCCCAGCTTCATGATCGAACCCTTTCCATAGCTCTTCACGATCTGGGCCATGGCCGAGTCGAGGGACTTTTCCTTTTCTTTTTCCACTTTCGAGATGTCCTCCTAGGTCGTTGCGGCGAGTGTTCTACGTCGTGGTGCAGAGTTCAATCTGTTCTTAACAGGCGCCGTTCCGGGCATCATAGCGAACAGGTGTTCGCGCAGTCAAGAGGCCTTCACATCCTCCGCGGCAGGCACTCGCAGCGCCTGGATCAGCAGCCGCAGGGTCTCCCCTGCCGCCTGCCGGCGGTTCGACCACCGGTCGCCGCTGAAGTTGTACTCGTGGCTCTCCACCTTCGCATCGGAGGCGATCGCGATGTAGGTCATGCCCACCGGCTTGCTCGTGCCGTCCGACTCCGGACCGGCGATCCCCGTGACCGCGGCCGCGAGCGTCGACCCGAACCGGGTGCGCGCACCTGAGGCCATCGCCTCAGCGACCTCGGCGCTGACGGCGCCGTGCCGCGACAGCATCTCCGCGCTCACGCCGAGCAGGTCGCGCTTGGCTTTGTCGCCGTACGTGACCACCCCGCCCAGGAAGTACGCGGAGCTTCCCGGCTGGTCGGTGATGAGAGCCCCCACCAAGCCCCCCGTGCATGATTCGGCCAGCGCCAGCGTGTGCCCGCCGTCTTTGAGGACGCCTCCCAGCTCACGCGCGAGCGGATCGACAGGCGACTCTGCTCCAGGCGCCCCACCCGAGGGCACCGCCACCGGGCCCGTGCTCCGCGTCGCCCCAGCCAGCACGCCTCGCCAGCGCCACAGGAAGTCGACGCCGCTCGAAACGGTGAGCACGAGAGCCACGGCCACCACCAGGGCCGCCGGTAGTCCGACCTCCGGGTATGGCCGCTGCAGGATCAGCAACACGACCGCTCCGACCTGGGCCACCGTCTTGGTCTTGCCCAGCGGAGCCGCGGCGATGACCCGACCCTGGCTCGCGGCCACCGTGCGCAGGAGGGTGATGAGCAGCTCGCGGGCGAAGATCACCACGACGACCCAGGCCGCGACCAGACCCTCCTGCACGAGCACGATCAGGACCGACAGCACGAACAGCTTGTCGACCAGCGGATCGAGGAACTTGCCGAGATCGCTGACGGAACCGTACCGCCGCGCGATCTGGCCGTCCATCGTGTCCGTCAGCGAGAACAGGACGAACACGGTCGCCGCGATCTGGTCGTGATACGGGAAATCGACCAGCAGCAGGAACATCAGGGGCACGATCGCGACCAGCCGGCTGATGGTCAGCGCGTTGGGTACGTGGACCACCAAATCAGACTAGGGGAGTCGGGAGCCGTTGCCCCGACCCGACTTCATTCGATCCCCAGGCGCTCGAGCAGCTCGTCGACGTCGGGGAGGTTCATGAGCACCTCGCGCGACTTGGAGCCCTGGTAGGCCCCGATCACGCGATGGTCGGCCAGCTGGTCGACGATGCGCCCGGCGCGCGAGTAGCCGACGTTGAACTTGCGCTGCACCATCGAGACCGAGGCACCGCCCTCGGCGCAGACCGCGCGCGCGGCGCGGGCGAACAGCGGGTCGAGTTTGCGCTCCGACGCCTCTCTGCTCTCCCATTCGGTGCCCGCGCCCTCCTCGAGGATCTCTTCCATGAACCGCGGCGCGCCCTGCGACTTCCAGAAGGTGACCACTGCGTCCACCTCCTGGTCGCTCACGAACGCGCCCTGGATGCGCGTTGGCTTGCCGGCGTCGACCGGCTGATACAGCATGTCGCCCCGACCCAGCAGCTTCTCCGCGCCGCCCGAGTCGAGGATGACGCGGCTGTCGACCTGCGATCCAACGGCGAACGCGATGCGTGACGGGATGTTCGCCTTGATCAGCCCGGTGATGATGTCGGTCGAGGGCCGCTGGGTGGCGATGATGAGGTGGATCCCGACCGCACGTGCGAGCTGCGCGATGCGGCAGATGAGCTCCTCGATTTCTCCGGCGGCGACCATCATCAGGTCCGCAAGCTCGTCGATGACGATGACGATGTAGGGCAAATCCCTCGCGGACTTGAGCTTGGCCTTCTCGTTGTAGGCGGCGATGTTGCGCACGCCTTCGGCGGAGAAGAGCTTGTAGCGCCGGTCCATCTCCGCCACCGCCCAGCGCAGGGCGGCGGCCGCCTGGTGCGACTCGACTAGCACCGGCAGCGCGAGGTGCGGCAGGCCGTTGAATCCGGTCATCTCCACGCGCTTGGGGTCGATCAGGAGCAAACGCAGATGGTCTGGCGTGGCCTGGAACAGGAGGCTCGTGATAAGGGCGTTGATGCACACGCTCTTGCCCTGGCCTGTGGCGCCCGCGATAAGCAGGTGTGGCATGCGGGTCAGGTCGCCGACGATCGACGCGCCCGAGACGTCGTTCCCGAGCGCGAGCGCGAGGGCATGCGTGCCTTCACGGAACGCCGCGGTCTCGACGACCTCGCGGATGGTGACCAGGCTCGCCGACTTGTTGGGGACCTCGATGCCCACGGCGGCCTTGCCCGGGATCGGGGCCTCGATGCGCAGTGGTGACGCCGCCAGCGCGAGCGACAGGTCGTTCTGTAGAGCCGTGATCTTCTTGACCTGCACGCCGGCGCCGGGCTGGACCTCGTACTGGGTCACCGCGGGCCCGGGGTTCACCCCGACCACTTTCGCCGGGACGCCAAACGTGGCCAGCGTCGCCTCGATCACCTTGACGTTGCGCTTGATCTCTTCGCCCATGCGCTCCTTGCGCGCTGTGACTGTGTCGAGGAGCGTGATGGACGGCAGCTTCCACTCGATGTCCGGCAGGTCGTCCTCGGGCTCAGCGACGACACGAATCACGGGCGCCTTGTGCGGCTCGTCTTCCGTGTGGCCTGGGCGCTCGTCCTTCTCGTCCCGCGCTTCCTCCTCACCCGGCTCCGGCTCGACCTCCCAGGGCCGTGGCGCGCTCGGGATCGGTGGATAGGCAAGGCCGAAGGGAGCGTCTGCGCTTGCCTTCGTCGCGCCCAAGGCCTTGGCCGGGGCCTCGGGCCGCGGCATCGCCACGAGCTGCTCCAGACGCTGCCGCTCGGCGTAGGCTGCCTGGCCGCCCCTGATGAGCGTCTGGATCACCGCGCCCGGGCTAAAGCGCAGCGTGACGATCAGGCCGATCACCAAGCCGGCGATGAGGAGCGCCCAGGCCCCCGTCGTGCTGACGACCTCGATCAGGGCCTGGTCCACGCCATCGCCCAACGCGCCACCCGCATGTCCCGCCATCCCGAACAAGCCGATGAAGGCGAGCACGGCGACCCCACCCGAGACCAGGTCTAGGGGGCGCAGCCTGGGGGAGTTGGGCCAGAGCAGGTAGGCGCCTGCGCCGAAGGCGAAGGCGACGGGCACGAACCACGCGCGGCCGAATCCCCCGAGCAGCCAGTCGCGGATCCCGGCCAGCACCGATCCCGAACCGCTGGCCGCGGCGAGCAGGCCGAGGAGCCCGACCAGGATGAGGAGGACGCCTGCGATCTCACGAACCTGCCGCGGGCTCAGCTTCGGAGCGGTGGGGCGGCGTGTGCGCGCGGAACGACTTCGCGCGGAGGACGTTCGCCGCGCGCCATGTGAGGAAGAGCGTGAGCTGCGTGTGGTGGTGCGAGGCATGCTGAATCGCCGGCGGCCCGGGTCGTGAGGGATTTTACACCCGCAGCTCGCCTCAGCCCAGCCACGTTCCCGGCCGGGCGATACTGTCAGACCGTGGCTGTAGATCCCTTCGCCGAGGCGGAGATCAGGTTCAGGACGCTCGTGGACCAGCGCCGGTCAGGCGGCCTGCCGCCTCGCGCGTTCCGGCTGGCGGCGCGGGATCTCGCCGTGCTGGACAGCGAGGGCCATCGGTGGATGCTCGGGCCAGAGGACGGCGTCTGGTACCGGCGCGAGCACGAGCGCTGGCTGCAGGCGGATCCTCCACGGCGGCTGGTTTGCACCGAATGCGGACACCACAACCTGGGTCGTCACTCGTTCTGCGTGGAGTGCGGTCACCGGTTAAACCGGGGCTAGGACGCTCCTTCCTACCTGACCGGGTGTAGTTCCGCCCAGACAATCCCCGAAATCAGGGCCGCGGCCATCGGGATCAACGCGACCAGGAACCACAGGCGCCACCAGGGGGGGCGGTCCTCGCCGCGCACGTGCTCGTGCCCGCAGAAGCCGCAGTAGCGGTCGAACGGCCCCGCGACCCCGTGGCAGCTGCCGCACCGGTGCAGCTGTAGGCCGCAGTGCGCGCAGCGCTGATCCTCCAGCCGGTCCAGCACCATCGCGGGCTGGTCACAGCGCGGGCACAGGCTAGGCGCGACGAGGGCTAGAGGCGGCAGCTTCATATTTCTGTGACTACTGGGATCACCATGGGGCGCCGGCGCGTCTGCTTGAACACGGTCTTGGAAACGGCGTCGTGGATCGCCTCTTGCAACAGGTGGATGTCGGCGCGCGTCTCCTTGAACCGCTTGATCGTGTCCATCGTCGCCCGCTTCGCATCCGCCATGAGGTGAACCGAAAGCTCGGGCTCTATGACCCCCCGCGACACGAGATCGGGTCCCGCGCGGAGCGCACCGGTGTCGCGGTCTAGCGTCAGCGTGACGACGAGAATGCCGTCCTCTGCCAGGTGGCGCCGGTCGCGAAGCACAACCTGCTCGACATCCCCCACTCCCAACCCGTCGACGAATACCAGTCCCGTGCTGATCTTCTCGCCGCGAGTGATCGACTCGGCGTCGAGCTCGACGGCCTCCCCGTCTTCCACCACGACGACGCGATCGTCGGCGATGCCGGCCTCGCGCGCGATCTCGGCATGCTGCAGCAGCTGGCGGTACTCGCCGTGCACTGGGATGAAATATCTCGGGCGGACCGCCTCGAGCATCTCGCGCAGCTCATCGCGCTGCGCATGCCCGGTGACGTGGACATTGCCAACCTCCGAATAAAAGACGCGCGCGCCGTGGCGGTAGAGGTTGTTCACCGTCTGGTGCACCATGCGCTCGTTGCCGGGGATCGGCCGCGCTGAGATCACGACCCAGTCGCCCTTGCGCACATTGACGATCGGATGGCGCTGGGCCGCAAACCGGGTCAGGGCCGACATTGGCTCGCCCTGGCTGCCGGCGGTGAGCAGAAGCAGCCTTGATGGCGCGATCTTATCCGCGTCGTCGAGAGGAATAGTCAGGCCTTCGGGCACCTTCAGGAAGCCGAGCTCGCGCGAGGTCTTGAAGTTCTGCTGCAGGCTGCGGCCGACCACGGCGACCCTGCGGTCGAACTGCACCGCCATGCGCACCAGGTGCTGGATGCGGTGGATGTTCGAGGCGAAGTTCGCGACCACGATCCGGCCGGGCGCCTCACCGAATATGCGCTCGAACGGGGCGTGGAGGTCGCGCTCCGAGCCCGAATGGCCGCTGCGCTCGGCGTTGGTCGAGTCGCTCAGCAGAAGCAGCACGCCTTCGTCGCCGAGGCTGCGGAACCGCGCCATGTCCGTCGGATGGCCGTCGGGCGGGTCCGAATCGAGCTTGAAGTCGCTGGTGTAGATCACGCGCCCCACCGGGGTCTCGATCGAGATGCCCACCGCGTCCGGGATCGAGTGGCAGACCGCGACCGTCTCGACGCGAAACGGCCCGAGCTGGACCGCGTCGCCGACGCGAACCTCGCGGAGGTCCGACTCGCGCAGGATGCGGTGCTCCTTGAGCTTGGGCTTGAGCAGCCCGAGCGTGAGCCGGGTTCCGTAGACGGGCACGTTGAGCTTCTTGAGCGCGAACGGCAGACCGCCGATGTGATCCTCGTGACCGTGGGTCAGGAAGATGCCGACCACCTCGCGGCCTTTCGCGAGCAAATAGGAGATGTCAGGCAGGACGAGGTCGATCCCCAGCATGTCCTCCTGAGGGAACATGAGGCCCGAATCGACGACAAGGACCTTGTTCTCCCACTCCAGCGCCCACATGTTGATGCCGACCTCGCCGAGGCCGCCGAGCGGTAGATAACGGAGTCGGGTCGTTGGGCTCACAGCAGCCGCAGCTGCTCTGCTTCCTGCTTGGGCTCGGGCTTGGGTTCCGGTGGCGGAGGCGGCGCGAGGAACCTATCGAGGTACGCGCGCACGCGGTCGAAGTCGCGTTCCAGCTCCGACACAAGCGACCCGTTGTGCAGCGCCGCGGCCGGGTGATAGAGCGGCACCCAGGCAACGTCACCACGCAGGACCAGGCTTCCGTGGACTCGCGAGATCGAGCCCTGTCCGGGCAGCAGCTGCTCCAGCGCGTGGCGCCCGAGTATGAGCACGACCTTGGGCTTGATCAGATCGAGCTGCCGCTTCAGGTACGGCGTGCAGGATTCGGCCTCGTCGGGCATCGGGTCGCGGTTCTGCGGCGGGCGGCACTTGAGGACGTTGGTGATGTACACGTCAGCCCGGCTCATGCCAATGCGCGCGAGCAGCGTGTCGAGCAGCTTCCCCGCAGGCCCTACAAACGGCAGGCCCTGGCGGTCCTCGTTGAACCCGGGTGCCTCGCCGACGATCATCACATCCGCGGGACAGGGCCCAACGCCAGGCACGGCCTGGGTTCGGGTCGCGTGCAGACCGCACTTGGTGCAGGCCCGCACCTCGGTATGCAGGAGCTCGAGAGAGCTCGCCGAGTTAAGCGACTTTCTGACCCACCTTGAACGTGATGAGGGTCCCGGCATCCTTGACGACGGCCATCACCGAGTGGAGCTGCTCGTCTGTCAGCGGCACCAGCGGGAGCCGGAAGGGTCCCGCCGGGAAGCCCAGAGCGTTCATAACCGACTTGATCGGCACCGGGTTGGCGGCCGTGGTCATCAGGGTCTTGATCACCGGAAGCAGGCCGTGATGGATGCGGCGCGCCGTGTCGTTGTCGAAAGCGGAGCACGCCTCGATCAATTGCTTCATCGATCCGCCGGCGATGTGCGAAACAACGCAGATCACGCCATAGCCGCCAACCGCCATCAGCGGCAGCGTGAAGCTGTCGTCGCCGCTCCACACGTTGAAGTCGGCCGGCTTGCCGGCGCACACCAGGCCCATCTGGTCCAGGTCGCCGCTCGCCTCTTTGACACCGATTATTCCCGGCAGCTCCGCGCAGCGCAGCGTGGTCGCGGCGGTCATGTTGATGGCGGTGCGGCCCTGAATGTTGTACATGATCGTCGGACCGACCTCCGCGATCGCCTTGAAGTGCTGGTACATGCCCTCCTGCGGCGGCTTGTTGTAGTACGGGACCACCGCCAGCAGCGCATCGGCGCCGGCCTTCATGGCGCGCTCCGAAAGCTTCACCGAGTGATGCGTGTCGTTGCTGCCGGTGCCCGCGACGACATCCGCGTCAGGGATCGCCTTTTTGACCACGCCAAGCAGCTGGATCTTCTCGTCGTCAGATAGCGCGGGCGATTCGCCGGTAGTACCCGCGACAACCACGCCGTCGGATCCGTCGGCGACCAGCAGCGCCGCCAGCTTCTCGGCGGCGGAGTAGTTGATCGAGCCGTCGGCTTTGAACGGTGTGATCATCGCGGTGAGAAGACGGCCGATCTCTTTCATGTTTTAGCCAGCACTCCCATCTCCATGGCTTGTTCGGCGATCTGCACCGCGTTCAGCGCGGCGCCCTTGCGGACGTTATCGGAGACGATCCACAGCGCCAGCCCGCGCGCGGTTGAGGGATCCCTGCGGATGCGTCCGACGTAGACCTCGTCCTTGCCCGCGACGTTGTGCGGCGTCGGATAGAGCTTGGCGTGCGGATCGTCCTCGACGATCACCCCCGGCGCGCTTCCGAGCAGGGTCCGTGCCTCGTCAGCGCTGATGGGGTCGAACGTCTCGATGAACACCGACTCGCCGTGCCCGACCGGGACCGGCACGCGCACGCACGTGGCGACGATGCGCAGCTCGGGCAGATGCATGATCTTCCGGGTCTCGTTGACGATCTTGACCTCTTCCTCGTTGTAGCCCTCGGCCTCGGGCCGCCAGCCGCCGGGCACGACGTTGTAGGCCAGCTGGTGCGGATACACGGCGGTCTGGGGCTTGGTACCAGCGGCAATCGCCCTGGTCTGCTCATCGAGCTCATCGACGAGCGCCTTGCCCGCGCCGGACGCCGCCTGGTAGGTCGAGACGACGACGCGCTCGACGCCGACCTTCTTGTGCAGCGGGTTGAGAACGACCGTGAGCGGGATGGTGCAGCAGTTGGGATTGGCGATGATCCCTTCGTTGCTGGCGATGTCGTCGCGGTTGACCTCGGGGACGACCAGCGGAACGTTCTCCTTCATGCGCCAGGCCGAGCTGTTGTCGATGACGATGGCGCCCGCCTCGACCGCGATCGGCGCGAACATCAACGCAATGTCACTGCTCGCCGCAAAAAGCGCGATGTCGATGCCCTTGAACGAGTCTTCGCGGAGTGTCTGTACCGCCAGCCGGCTGCCGTTGTAAGCGACGTTGATGCCCTTTGAGCGTTCAGAGGCAAGGGCGATCACCCGCTCGATCGGGAAGCCGCGCTGGGACAGGACCTTCAGCATCTCCTGTCCGACCATCCCCGTCGCCCCGACGACGGCAACGTTTAATCGCTTGGAGGTGGGCACCGACTCAGTTTAATTCGATCCCGCCGTCTGCGCCAGACGCGCGGCATGCAGCTGGTGCACTGCCGCCACGAATGCAGGGTTCACGTTCTGCAGCTCGACGAGCTTGTCGAGCTGGCCCGGCTGCGGCTCCATCACCTTTCCCCGCGGGCAGACGAGCCGCATCACCAGCAGACGCCCGACAAGCCCTGCGATGAGAAGCAGCAACCCGACCCAGAACATGATCGCGGCGATCGTCAACGCGGTCGAGTCGCTCGACGGCAATCCAATGGCCGCGGCCAGGACCCACAGCACGACCCAGCCGATCAGAAGCCCGGCCGGCACCCATATCGCCAGCGCCACAGTGCGGCTGCTGCTGCGTGTCAGGGGCAGGAATCCGGCCGCTTTCTGCGACACGAGCGTGATGACAACCGCGTACAGGATGATTCCGAGTCCGCCGATGCAAACGAGCACGAGCAGCGCGTAGGCCCACGTCGGGGGCGTCGCGAACCTGAACTTTCGCCACGTTTCTGCCGGCTGCCCGCTCATCGCGCAGACGGGCGGGAAGTCGTTGGCACCGAGTTGGCTGGCCCAGACCTGGACGCGGTCGGGAGGAGCGACTATCAAAGGCCGAGAAGCTCGTCAAGGGCGCGGTAGAACCTCGGTCCCGAGGTAACCGCTCGGATCGCGAGCAGCACGCCGGGAATGTACGCCTCCCGGCTCGTGGTGCGGTGCTCGATCGTAAGGGTCTGTCCAGGCAGCCCGAAGATGACCTCCTGGTCGGCGACGAAGCCAGGCAGCCTCACGCTGTGCATTCCCACGCCGCCCTCCGCTCCACCCCTGGTGCCGGCCAGCGTCTCCTTCTCCGCCTTCCGGTGAATGAACGGCTTTTCACCGCGCTTCGCCCCCAGGCGGCGCGCCGTCTCCATCGCCGTGCCCGAAGGCGCGTCGACCTTGGTGGCGTGGTGCTTCTCGATCACCTCGACGGCGTCGAAATGCGGTGCGGCGATTTCCGCGAGGTGCATCATCAAGACCGCGCCAACGGCGAAGTTGGGCGCGACCATCCCGCCCAGTCCCTTCGATTTGCAGGCGGCCTCGATCCTGTCCACCCCGTCCCCCGGCAGGCCGGTCGTGCCGACTATGGGCGACGCTCCCGCCGCGATCGCGGCCAGCGCGTTGTGGACGGCTTCCGACGGTCTCGTGAAGTCGACGAATGCGCGCGGTCTCTTTTCGTGGAGGAAGGCGACGAGGTCGTCTCCTCTCCCCAGCCCTCCGACGTACTCGATGCCCGGCTCGTTCCGAAAGGCCGCGGCGAGGACCGAGCCGACCTTGCCGTGGTGTCCCGCCACCGCGGTTCTGATCGGCTCGGTCATTCCTATCTGATTACCGGCGCGGTCCGCGCCCGCCCCCGCCGTTGCGGCCGCCACGGTCGCGCCCGCCGCCGCCGCCGC
>Ga0073928_10010523_pt1 | contig 10997 bp, 11 predicted proteins | sample PaiPotPPA55metaG_FD_76969 | JGI IMG/M metagenome (GOLD analysis project Ga0073928, IMG submission 76969) | Iron sulfur acid spring bacterial and archeal communities from Banff, Canada, to study Microbial Dark Matter (Phase II) - Paint Pots PPA... ...
ACTCGACAACTGATTTGGGAATCCCCAAAATAACGCCAAGCTCCGGATCATAGAACGGTGTTCCGCGTTTGATTCTGTTCCGTTCCCTGGCAAACTCCGCCTAACTGAATACAGGCCCTAGTTGTGTTCGCGTCAAAAACACTGCCGTCCCGGGAACCCGCGGTATCCCCTTCTCCTTGAGCTTTGCCATGAGCGTGGCAATCGGCATGACAGTCTCTTGCAGGCGCTTCGCCACCGCCTCTGACCCCACGTGCCAAATGAGCATGATGAGATAGACGCCTGCTGCGAGCAGGACAGGGACGTATCCCCCCGCGGCAATCTTCACGAGATTGGCGCTGAAGAACCCCGCATCAACGACAATGAATATGGCGGCCAAGGCAACCGAGAGTGCGAGCGGCCAGCGTAAGATCTCGCGCATGGCGATGAACAACAGCACCGAAGTCATCAGCATGGTGGCGGAAACGGCGATACCGTAGGCCGCGGCAAGGTTGTCGGACTTGCGAAACGCAAGAACCAGGGCGACCGTGACGATCATCAGGAGCCAGTTGACGACGCCTACGTAGATTTGGCCGTAGCCTTGCGCCGAGGTCTGCGTGATCTGCACCCGCGGAAGCCAGCCCAGCTGAATGGCTTGCCGCGTCATGGAGAACGCCCCGGTAATGATGGACTGGCTGGCGATGATGGTCGCAACGGTGGCAAGGCCAACGAAAGGAATGAGAAGGACGGACGGACAAAGCCGGTAGAAGACGTTGTCGGCCGTGGGTGCGCCCTCCAGCACGATGGCAGCCTGCCCCGCGTAGTTGAGGACGAGGCTCGGGAACACCAGAGCCGACCAGGCCAGCCGAATGGGTCGTGCGCCAAAATGCCCCATATCGGCATAGAGTGCCTCTGCGCCGGTGACGCACAGAAACACCGCACCGAGAACGAAAAACGCATGGGCGACGCCCGCGATGAGATAGCCTACCGCGTATCTCGGATCGACGGCCGCGAGCACCGCGGGGTGTTGCGCAATGCCCGAGATGCCGAGGACTGCGATAGCAACGAACCAGAATGCCATGATCGGGCCGAACGTTCGCCCTATGCGCCCGGTCCCCAGGAGCTGCACAGCAAACAACATGATCAGGATGACGACCGCCGTCGGAACAATGTACGGCGTGATAGCCGGGGTCACGAGCTCCAGGCCCTCCAATGCGGAGAGCACGGAAATTGCGGGAGTGATCGCGCCATCCCCGTAGATGAGCGCGGCACCGAACAGGCCTACGGCGACGATGATGGGCCTCTTCTCCCGCTTTACCCCGAGGAGCGCCATCAACGCGAGGATGCCGCCCTCGCCGTCATTGTCCACGCGCATGGCGACGGTGACGTATTTGATGCTGGTCACCAGGATGAGCGTCCAAAGCACGAGCGAGAGCGGGCCCAACGTGGCGCTCTCGGCCGGTCGAGCCCCCGTCAGCGCGAGCACCGTCTTGAGGGTGTAGAGGGGGCTTGTCCCGATGTCGCCGAAAACCACGCCAAGGGCCGAAAGCCCCGCGATCGGAAGGCTCGCGCTGAATGCGCCGTGAGCGCCGCCCTTGGTTGTTTCCGGAGTCAATCGCCGCTCCATGGCAGGAACTGTTCCCCGCTGAGATTTGCCGTTGATATACCTCCCGCACATGAACTCGGCAGAACCGAGGGTGTCTTTTTTGCAACAAAGGAGCGCTCCCAGAATGCGGCTCGCGGGTGAGGGTCTGCTCTGTGTCAGAGGGGGGCGGGAGGTTTTTCGCGACCTGCATTTCACGGTGGATACGGGCGAGATGCTGGCCATCACCGGCCCGAATGGGGCCGGCAAGTCATCCCTCCTCCGGGTTGTGGCCGGGCTCGTCCGGCAAAGCGGGGGCCGCCTCATTCTCCAGGGCGGCGACGCCGAGCTCACCATAGGAGAGCAGGCCCATTATGTGGGCCACCAGGATGCGCTCAAGCCATCGCTCACAGTCCAGGAGAACCTCGTCTTCTGGAGCGATTTTCTTGGGGGTGGGGCAGAGGTGATCACGTCGCTCGCGCGGGTAGGGCTCCACGCTCTTCTTCATCTGCCTGCACGCTACCTCTCCGCCGGACAGCGGCGGCGGCTCTCGCTTGCCCGCCTTCTTGCGGTGGAGCGTCCGATCTGGCTTCTCGACGAGCCGGCCTCTACTCTCGACATTGCAGGTCAGGGGCTGCTTGCGGAGATGATGGCGGTCCATCTCTCCAAGGCAGGACTCATTCTGGCAGCCATCCACGGCCCCGTGCCCCAATCGGCAAAAGAATTACGCCTTGCAGGCGCCGGCGCATCGGCACGACTTGGGTTGGATGCGCCCAAAGAGATCCGGCTGTGAGCCCGTTATCTGCGCTCCTCGCTCGCGATGTTCGCCTGGCCGTGCGGCTCGGCGGCGGCGCCCTGATCGGTGTGGTCTTCTTCCTCATCGTGGTGACACTTGTGCCGTTTGCGGTCGGACCTGATCTCGCCCTGCTCGCACGGATCGGGCCGGCCATGCTGTGGCTCGGGGCCCTGCTCGCAAGCTTGTTGGGGCTCGACCGGCTCCTGGCCGGGGATCACGAGGATGGTTCGCTCGATCTTCTCCTTACGGGCCGCTCGCCGCTCGAGCTTGCGCTCGCCATGAAGGCGCTTGCGCACTGGCTTACCACCGGCGTGCCGCTCGTGCTTGCAGCGCCGATTCTCGGAATCCTGCTCAACCTCGACCCCAGATCGACTGGGGCAGTGATGATGACCCTGCTTGCCGGCACGCCGGCGCTCACCTTCATCGGCCTGATCGGTGCCGCGCTCACCGTGGCGTTGCGGCGTGGCGGGCTCCTGCTTGCCGTGCTGATTTTGCCTCTGACCATTCCCGTACTCATCTTCGGCGTGGCGGCCTCGACCGCGGCAACGGCTGGAACCGTGCCGTTTCGCGGGCCATTCATCATTCTCTGTGCTCTATCGTTGCTGAGCCTTGTGCTGGGACCGGTTGCCGCGGCGGTCGCCCTGCGCCAGGGACTGGACTGAAACCGATGCGAACCCTATGCGTAGGCCATGAGCTTGATCGAGCTCGCCACGCCGTCACGTTTTGTCGCGCTGAGCGCCCGGCTCATGCCGTGGCTGATCGCGGCGACGGCTCTTGCCTTCGTGGTTGGCGGCATTCAGGCCTATCTCGCTCCGGACGATTATCAGCAGGGGGCGACGGTGAAGATCATGTTCATTCACGTGCCCGCGGCCTGGCTGGGCACTTTCGGGTGGGTGGTGATGAGCGCGGCTGCGCTCGGCACCCTGGTCTGGCGCCATCCACTTGCCGATGTTGCCGCCAAGGCGGCGGCGCCGATTGGGGCCGCTTTCACCCTCATCTGCCTGCTCACCGGCTCGCTTTGGGGGCGACCGATGTGGGGTACCTACTGGGTCTGGGATGCGCGCCTCACCTCGGTGCTCGTTCTCTTACTGCTCTATCTCGCCGTAATCGCATTGTGGCACACCGTCGAAGACCCGACGCTTGCCGCACGCACCGCGGCCGTGTTCACGCTGGTCGGCGCGATCAATATTCCCATCATCAAGTTCTCGGTCGAGTGGTGGAACACGTTGCATCAAGGAGCCTCGATCTTTCGGCTCGGCGGGTCGGCCATTGATCCAAGCATTCTCCTGCCTTTGCTGAGCATGCTCGTGGCATTCACCCTGTTGTTTCTGACCCTGCATCTTGCCGCCATGCGCAACGAGATCCTGCGCCGGCGGCTGCGCACCATGCTGCTGATGAAGGCGGACGCCGCAGCCCGAGCCTGAGCATGGATCTCGGTCCATATGCGGCTTTCATCCTGACCGCCTATGCAGCCGCCATCGCGATCGTCGCGGGGCTGGTGGCCTGGGTGGTCCTCGATCGCCGCCACCTCGTGCGCGAGATCGAGGAACTGGAGGCACAAGGCGTCAGCCGCCGCTCGGAACGTAAAGCGGAGGAGAAGCCGTGACTGTCAGCGACAAGCCAGCCGTGGAGGAAAAGGGCGGGGCGACGCGCAGGCGGATGCTCGTGCTGGTGCCGCTCGTAGCCTTTCTCGGGCTGGCGGGGCTGCTCATGCTGCGACTGTTCGCTGGCGATCCGTCCCACATTCCCTCCGCGCTCATCGGGCATGTGGCGCCGGCGACGAGCCTTCCGGCGCTGCCCGGGCTCGCGCGCGCAGGCAAGGAGGTGCCGGGCCTCGACAGCGCGGCGTTTGCCGGCCAGGTCACGCTCCTCAATGTATGGGCTTCGTGGTGCGTGCCCTGCCGCGACGAGGCGCCGGTTCTGATGCTGCTTGCGGCCGACCGGCGCGTCCGCTTGGTCGGCATCAATTACAAGGATCAGCCGGAGAATGCGATCCGCTTTCTCGCGCGCTACGGCAATCCCTTCGCGGCCAACGGCGTCGATGCCAATGGCCGCGCAGCGATTGAATGGGGAGTCTACGGCGTGCCCGAGAGCTTTCTCGTGGGTCGCGACGGTCGGATAGCGTACAAATTGATCGGCCCGATCACTCCGGAGAATCTGGACAACGCCCTCAAGCCTGAAATCGAGAAGGCGCTGGCGGCACCGGCTCCATCATCATAGGACGGCAGCGACCTTACAGGTCGTGCCGTGCGTCTCGTTGCGCTCGCTGCGGAACGGAGTCCAACCCCTCCTGCGGCTTCGGCTCAGGCAGGGCATATCGCGACATCAGCGGGAGCTGCAGCGCAGCAAACAAGAAGGTCAGCGGCAGCACACCGAATACCTTGAAGCTCACCCAGACGTCCGTTGTCTGGGTGCGCCAGACGATTTCGTTGAGCACCGCAAGCCCAAGGAAAAACATGGCCCAGCGCCACGTTAGCTTGCGCCACCCTTCCTCGCTGAGATGGAACACCGAATCGAAGACCGTGCCCAGGAGTGGCTTGCGGAAAGCCAGCCCGGCGAGCAGCACGCCCCCGAACAGGACATAGATGATGGTCGGCTTGAGCTTGATGAACAGCTCATCGTGCAGCACCAGCGTCAGCGAGCCGAATACGAGCACGATCACGGCGGTCACGAGCGGCATCAGCGGCAGGTGCCGCGTCAGCGCGTAGGACACCGCAAGCGCGACCACGATGGCGAACATGAACACCGCCGTTGCCACGAAGATCCCGGTGTGCTCCCCTGAGGTCGTGGCGATCGGCAGCAACGGCCTGACCAAGGGGAGGAACAAACCCGGCCGGGCGTTCGCAAGAAAGAACAGCAACAGGGGGCCGATATCGAGCACCAGCTTGAGAGTCGGATTGAGCGTACGCTTGTTCGGGGTCATGCAATTCCTGCAATTGCGTCGGCAAATTCCTTGGCCGAGAACGGCGCAAGATCGTCGATACTTTCTCCTACCCCGATGTAGTGCACAGGCAAGCCGTATTTGTCGGCGATGGCCACGAGAATACCGCCTCGTGCCGTGCTGTCGAGCTTGGTCATGACGAGCCCGGTAACGCCGGCGACCTCGCGGAATATCTCGACCTGAGATAGGGCGTTCTGTCCAACGGAGGCATCCAGCACGAGCAAGACCGCGTGCGGGGCGGAGCGGTCGATCTTCTTTATCACGCGCACGATTTTTTCCAGCTCATCCATCAGCACGGCTTTGTTCTGCAGCCGGCCGGCCGTGTCGACGAGGAGCAGATCGACTTTGCCCCGCGCCTCGGTCAGCGCATCGAAAACGATCCCGGCGGGATCGGCGCCGGGGCTGCGCGCCATGACCGATGCACCGGTGCGAGCGCCCCATATCTTCAACTGGTCGATGGCGGCAGCGCGGAACGTGTCCCCGGCCGCCAGCATTACCGAGTAGCCTTGGGCACGCGCCTTTGCCGCAAGCTTGCCGATGGTCGTCGTCTTGCCGGAGCCGTTGACGCCCGCAACGAGCACCACGAACGGCTTCTCCTGCCCCATGACGAGCGGCTGGGCCACCGGAGCAAGTACCTTCTCGACTTCGCCGGCGAGGACTGCCTTCACCTCTTCCGGGGTAATCGCCTTGTCGTAGCGGCCTTCTCCCACGGCCGCGGCGATCCTTGCGGCGCAATCGACCCCAAGATCGGCGCGGATCAGAACCTCCTCGATCTCGTCGAGCACGCCCTGGTCGAGCTTGCGCTTGGCAACGATGTCCGTGATCGCGCCGCCGATCGAGGCCGAGGTGCGCTTGAGGCCGCCGCGAACGCGCTGCCACCAACTCTGCTGCTCGACGGCGCTGTCGTTCATGCGGGAACCCGTGATAGCGGTTTCGTCATGACCCCGGAAGAGATGGTGGCGCGAGTGCTCTATCGCGACGCCCTGATGCTCGTCATCGACAAGCCTCCCGGTTTCGCAGTCCACCAAGGCCCGAAAGGATCGAGGGGCGGCGAGAGCCTGGAGGACTTTTTCGACGCGCTCCAGTTCGGCCTGCCGCGCCGGCCGGCACTCGCGCACCGGCTGGACCGGGACACGTCGGGTTGCCTCGTGCTCGGCCGGCATCGCAAGGCCTTGGCGGAGCTTGGCCGCCTGTTCAAGAGCGGCCGGATTGCAAAGACCTACTGGGCCGTGGTGGAGGACGGTCCGGAGGCGGAGGAGGGCCGCATCGACATGCCGCTGGGGCGCAAGGATGCCACACGCGGCTGGTGGATGAAGCCTGATCCACAGGGGCAGCCGGCGGTGACCACGTGGAAGGTGCTGGGGCGCAGCTCGAGGGTGCCGGACGGCTCGGCTCCGGGGACACGATGGACCTGGCTTGCGCTCGAGCCGCTCACGGGCCGAACCCATCAGCTGCGGGTGCATTGTGCGGCGATGGGCTCCCTCATTGTCGGCGACGGCATTTACGGCAATGCGCCGCGTGCGGGGGGCCCCGGCCTGCATCTGCACGCGCGCGAGATCGTCGTGCCGCTCTACAAGAACCGCGCAGCCATCCAGGTGAGCGCGCCGGTGCCGCTGCACATGACCGAGCGCCTGCGCGCGTGCGGATGGCAGGGCGAGGTCTACCGCCTGGTGTAGGGGCGAGATGTATCTGATGTGGATTTCGCGGTTGATGGATTTCGCGGCTCTTCGACGAGGGTATCCCGAGGTACCTTACGGCCGCGCACGAAGTCCCAATTCGTGCCAGCAGCTCACGTCTGGTGTCAGCTTCACCGGGTAACGCAGCATGATTTGAGCTTGGTCGCTGTTCACGCGGCCGGAAATATACACTTCTGTTAGGGATGCAACATCAACGTACAGCATGGGCTCGAAACGAAAACGGGTGACGAGATGTCCAATGACAAAGTGGCGGTAGGCTTCATCGGGCTGGGCACCATGGGCAGCCGCATGGCGGCCAACTTGCAAAAGGCCGGCTACAAGATGGTCGTCCATGACCTGCAGCGGCAGGCGGCCAGCCATCACCTCAATGCCGGCGCCCTCTGGGCCGACAGCCCGCGTGCGCTCGCAAGCCAGTGCGATGTGACCTTCACCTCGCTGCTGGAGCCATCCGATGTGGAAGCGGTCTCGCTCGGACCGGATGGACTCATCGCCGGAGTGAAGCCCGGCATGGCTTATTTCGACCTGTCCACCAACTCGCCGAGCGTCGTGAAGAAGCTTCACGCCGCATTTGCCGACAAAGGCGCGCATATGCTCGATGCTCCCGTGAGCGGCGGCCCCGCGGGCGCGGCGTCCCGCAAGCTCGCCATCTGGGTGGGCGGGGATGAGAGCGTCTTCGACCAACACAAGGCCGTGCTCGATGCCATGGGTGACAAACCCGCCTATATCGGACCGATCGGCAGCGCGACCGTGGCCAAGCTCGTGCACAACATGTCCGGCTATGCGATCGTCTGCGCTCTCGCGGAAAGCTTCAGCCTTGGGGTCAAGGCCGGGGTCGAGCCGCTCGCGCTGTGGCAGGCGGTCCGCCAAGGCGCGGTGGGGCGCCGCTTCACCTTCGATGCCCTCATCGACCAGTTCCTCCCCGGCAAGTACGATCCGCCGGCCTTTGCGCTCAAGCTCGCCCACAAGGATGTCGGGCTCGCCACCGCGCTCGGACGCGAGCTTGGTGTGCCCATGCGCATGTGCAATCTCGCCTATGCCGAGATGACGGAAGCACTCGCGCGCGGATGGGGCGGACGCGATTCCCGCGCCGTCATGCTGCTCGAGCAGGAACGCGCCGGGATCGAGATCGCAGTTGATCCGCAGCGGCTGCACGGCGTCGTATAGCTGCTCATCCCGCTGTGGATCTTTTCTGTTGCACCAGCCGGAACAGTCTTTCCGGAGTAACCGGCACCTCCATGATCTCGATTCCGAGCGGAGCCAGCGCGTCCGCGACGGCGTTGGCGACGGCTGCAAGCGCGCCGATCGTGCCGCCCTCGCCCATGCCACGGAATCCTCCCGCGGTCGGCGGGGCGTATTGCTCCAGATGCTCGACCTCCACGGTCGGGAGCTCGGGGGCGGACGGGACGATGTAGTCTGCCAGGCTTGCAGTCAGGATCTGGCCGCGCTGGTCATGAACGACCTCCTCGAACAGCGCAGCGCCGATCCCTTGCGCTACGCCCCCGCATACCTGCCCCTTGACGATCATGGGGTTGATCACGCGGCCGCAGTCCTCACAAACAAAGTAGCGATCGAGCGTCGCCTTGCAGGTCTCGGGATCGACCTCGAGAGCGACGATGTGGGTGGCAGATGTCGCGGTGCCGAGATACGGGTCATACACCTTGGTCACCTCCAGCTCCTCGCGCGCGTCCTTCGGCAGCCGACCCATTTGCGAGTACACGGCCTTTGCCAGCTGCCGGAACGTCACCGCGCGGTCCGTGCCCCGTACAAAGGCGGAGCCGTCTGCGACATCGAGATCCTCGACCGCAGCTTCGAGCACGTGAGCGGCGGCGCGCAGCACGCGCTCGCGCAACTCGCGGGCTGCCAACGTGCCTGCTCCCCCGGCGAGCGCAGCGCTGCGGCTCGCATAGGTGCCGGTGCTGTGGGCAACCACTCCGCTGTCGCCCTGGAGCACGCGCACGTCCTGCACCCGCGCTCCCAGATGCTCGGCAACCACCTGGGCCAAGGTCGTCTCGAGACCCTGGCCGTGAGAAGCGATGCCGAATGAGGCCGTCACCGCCCCGGTCGAATCGAGCCGTACCGTTGCCGTCTCGGTTCCGGTGTTGATCGGCATGCCGGGTGCGGCGGAAATGCGCGAGCCGATGCCGGTGAGCTCCGCATATGAGGCGATGCCGATCCCGAACCAGCGGCCGGCTTGGCGCAGTGCGTGTTGCCTTTCCCGCAAGCCTGGATAGTCGATTGCGCGGCAGGCAGCCTCGAGATTTTCCTGAAAGCCCGAGCGGTCCCAGACAATGCCAGAGGCGGCCTTGTAGGGAAACTCGGTATCCCGCACCAGATTGCGACGGCGCAGCTCAACCGGATCGATATTGAGACGGTGCGCTGCCATGTCCATGAGCCGCTCCATCACGAACGTGGAAATCGGCCGCCCTACGCCGCGATAAGGTCCGCTCGGTGCTTTGCACGTGGCAACCCCGCGCACGCGGCCCCGATAGGCGTCGATGCGATAAGGCCCGGGCAGGAAGCTGATCACCTGGACGGGCTCCAGAGCAGCCGTCCAGGGATAGATCGAGTAGGCGCCCACATCGCTGATCACATCGGCGGAAACTCCAAGGATCCGGCCGTCCTGATCGAGCGCAAGCCGTGCATCGACCGTCTCGTCGAAGGCCTGCGTGGTGGTGAGGAGATCCTCCAGGCGATCACTGCTCCATCTGACCGCCCGCTTGAGATGACGCGCCAGCACGCAGACCAGAAGCTCCTCGGGATAGAGCGAGGCTTTGCCGCCGAACCCGCCGCCCACGTCCTGGGCCACGACGCGCACGCTATGCCCGGGCAGATCCAGGAGATCGCAAAGCGCGTCACGCACGATCCCAGGCACCTGGGTCGACGACGTGAGCGTGAGCAGGCCGCGGCCCGGATCGTGCTCCGCGAGATAAGAGCGGTTCTCCAGAGCCATGGGGGTTTTGCGATGCGAGCGAAAACGACCGCCGACGTGCACCGGCGCCGAGCGCAAGACCTCATCGATGTCGCCTCGGGCAAACTCGCGCGCGAGGAGCACGTTCGTTCCGGCGTCCTCATGCAGCAATGCCGCGTCCGGCCTGAGCGCACGCTCCGGGTCCGTGAGCTCAGGCAGCGGCTCCAATTCGATGTCGATGTGTTTGAGTGCGTCCTCGGCGAGATACCGGCTTTGTGCAAGCACAGCGACGATGGGCTCGCCCACATAGCGCACCTTTTCGCTCGCCAGCAGATGGATGGGCGTCGGGTGGTAGTGTTTCATGCGCGAGACAGCGACGATCGGAGTTACCAGCGGAGCGATATCCGCTGCCGTGAACACGGCAACGATGCCCGGTAAGGCGCGCGCCTGCGAGCAATCTACTTTGCAGATGCGCGCATGCGGATGATCGCTGCGGCGAAAGGCAAGCTCGAGCGCGCCCGAGCAGGCTCGATCGGCTGCGAACGAACCCTGACCGGTCAGGAGCCGACGGTCCTCGACGCGTCTCACGCTTGCGCCGATGATTTTGGGCCGCAGACCGGGCGCGTCATGGTCCATCATGCGCATCCGCAGGCATGGCAAATCCGCCAGGCTTCATACAACCAGAGGGAGAGCGATTTCGGGCCTCCCTGTAAACAACAGGAAATTTACAGGGAATTTTTCAGTCTAGGGTTGAAGCGGTTAAAAACGCCTTTCCGGTAACCATGACCCGCCTCAGTAGATCCCAGCTCAGCCCGCATGCCTGACTAACCAAAGAAGAGGCCCCGCCCGCCCGGCGTTACCAATCCCACCGTACCCAATATTGCCTGAGTCCCGTGTAAGGCGCAATCAATTTCTACCAACGGCGGCTTAATGGTACTGCATCACAAGTTACCCCTCGACGTCATTCCGGGGCGCAGGCAAATCGGCCGTGCCGATTTGCCTGCGAGCCCGGAATCCATAACCCCAAGCAGTAATGTGTGCCACCGCAGCGTAACCACTTTCATCACTGCACGGCCTGTGGTTATGGATTCCGGGCT
>Ga0073928_10010524_pt1 | contig 10997 bp, 9 predicted proteins | sample PaiPotPPA55metaG_FD_76969 | JGI IMG/M metagenome (GOLD analysis project Ga0073928, IMG submission 76969) | Iron sulfur acid spring bacterial and archeal communities from Banff, Canada, to study Microbial Dark Matter (Phase II) - Paint Pots PPA... ...
CGCCTGGATGTTTTCTTCGGTGATATCCTGCGCCCGCCCTTCGAAGGCCGCGGCAAGCGATGCCTCGATGCCGTTGACGGCTTCGACGATCGGCAGCACGTCGTGGCGGATATCGAGATTCTTCGCGAGACTTGCGGCGTCGTCGATCGAGGTTTGCGACGTGAAACGGAACGGCAACATGACGCCGCGGACCCGATCCGGCCCGAGCGCATCGACAGCCATCGTCGCGCAAAGTGCAGAATCGATGCCGCCGGAAATTCCAAGAAGCACACCGGGGAACCGGTTCTTTTCGACGTAGTCACGCAGACCCAGGACACAGGCGGCGTAGTCCGCTTGATCGCCGACCACGAGCGGTGCTCTCGGTCCCTGGCAATGCCACCCCGACGCTCCTCGCGTCCACCTAACCGTCTTGAGACTTTCGGCAAACGCGGGAAGTTGCAGCGCCAGCGAACGATCGGCGTTGAGCGCCAGCGAAGCGCCATCGAACACGAGTTCGTCCTGGCCACCCACCTGGTTGACATAGATCAGCGGCAGTCCGCTCTCCGTGACACGCGCCACCACGACGTTCGTCCGCACGTCGTCCTTGCCTTGCCAATACGGCGAGCCGTTCGGCACGATCAGGATTTCTGCGCCGGTTTCGTGCAGACATTCGACAACGTTTTCGTACTCGGTCGATTCCTCGGTCCAGATGTCCTCGCAAATCGGAATGCCGATGCGGACCCCGCGAAATGTCACCGGCCCCGGCACCGGACCTCTGGCAAAGACCCGCTTCTCGTCGAACACGCCGTAGTTCGGCAGGTTCACCTTGAAACGGATGGCCGCGATCCGCCCCCCTTCCAGCAGAACGCAGGCGTTGTAGAGCTTGCGGTCCTCGACCCACGGCGTGCCGATCAGCACAGCAGGTCCCCCATCGGCGGTCTCTCGCGCGAGCTCTTCGGTCGCAGCACGACAGGCGGCCTGGAAGGCCGGCTTAAGGACGAGGTCCTCGGGCGGGTATCCGCTGACAAACAACTCTGGAAAAACCAGGAGATCTGAGCCATCCGCGGCCGCGTCCATCCGCGCCGCGCGAGCCTTCGCGGCATTGCCATAGACGTCGCCGAGCGTCGGGTTGAGCTGCGCAAGCGTAATAGTCAGGCGGTCGACGGGCGGGGTCATGGATCGCTATCGCCTCAAACGGATCATTGACAGAGTACTTATCTATGTTTTGAGCATAATATAGGAGGCGGAGATTTTGCAGCAGCGCCTCGCCCGCAGATCAGACCAGCCCAACGCGCTCGGCAAGGGCGAACAGCCAGGTTCCGCCAGCTATCAGCACTGCCGCCAGAACTGCCGCCGACCCCATGTCCTTGACGGCACGGATTTGCGGATCGTGATCCCGCGTCAGCCGATCCGAGAGCTTTTCGATCGCGGTATTCAAGAGTTCGACCGCGATCAAGAGCAGCACGACGATGATCAATTCGAGACGGCGTGCGGCGGTCGTCCCAACGACAAAGGCCAGTGGAACCGCAAGCACGAGTGCGACGAGCTCCTCGCGGATCGCCTGCTCGGAACGAACCGCAAATTTCAGCCCGTTCCAACTATTGATGGTCGCCAGAAGGATTCGCTTCAAAGGCCGGCCACGGCAGGCAAGGGTTTGACCCGCGGCGATCGTTCACGCTTGAGCAGTTCGGCAATCAGGAACGCGATGTCGATCGACTGCGCCGCGTTGAGGCGAGGGTCGCACACCGTGTGATAGCGATCGTTGAGATCCTCGTCCGTGATGGCACGCGCGCCCCCGGTGCATTCGGTGACGTCCTTGCCGGTCATCTCCAGATGCACGCCGCCGGCGTGGGTGCCTTCGGCTGTGTGGACGGCAAAGAACGTTTTGACCTCGGAGACAATTCGATCGAACGGCCGCGTCTTGTAGCCCGTCGTCGAGGTGATGGTGTTGCCGTGCATCGGATCGCACGACCAGACCACGGTTCGGCCTTCGCGCTGCACCGCACGGATCAACGCGGGCAGGCAGTCGCCGGCCTTGTCGGCACCAAAGCGCGTGATCAGCGTCATGCGGCCGGGCTCGTTGTCGGGATTGAGCACGTCCAGCAGACGGATCAGGTCGTCGGACTTCAACGACGGCCCGCATTTCATGCCGATCGGATTCTTGATGCCGCGGAAATATTCGACGTGGGCGTTTTCAACCTGCCGCGTGCGGTCGCCGATCCAGATCAAGTGGCCCGAGGTCGCATACCAGTCGCCGGTGGTCGAATCCACGCGCGTCATCGCCTGCTCGTAGCCGAGCAACAGCGCCTCGTGGCTGGTATAGAAATCGGTCGCTCGCAGTTCAGGATGGCTTTCCAGGTCGAGGCCGCAGGCGCGCATGAAATCCAGCGCCTCGAATATGCGGTCGGCAAGCTCCTTGTAACGCCGCGACTGCGGCGAGTCCTTGACGAAGCCAAGCATCCACTGGTGCACGCTGCCAAGATTGGCAAAGCCGCCGGTCGCGAACGCACGCAGCAGATTGAGCGTCGCCGCCGACTGCCGAAAGGCCATCAGTTGCCGCTGCGGATCGGGCGTGCGAGCCTCGGCCGTGAACGCGATGTCGTTGACGATGTCGCCGCGATAGCTCGGCAGCGAGACGCCGTTCAACGTTTCGTTTGGCGAGGAGCGCGGCTTTGCAAATTGTCCAGCGATGCGTCCGAGTTTGACGACCGGCAACGCGCCGGCATAGGTCAAGACCACCGCCATCTGCAGAAATACGCGGAAGAAATCGCGGATGTTGTTGGCGCCGTGCTCGGCGAAGCTCTCGGCGCAGTCGCCGCCCTGCAACAGGAACGCTTCACCGGCGGCGACACGCGCCAGCGACTTCTTCAGATTGCGGGCCTCGCCGGCGAAAACCAGCGGCGGAAATGTCGCGAGTTGCGCCTCGACCTCGGCAAGCGCATGGAGGTCGGGATATTCCGGCATCTGCAGCACCGGCCGCAAACGCCAGGTTTCAGGTGTCCACCGTTCGGACATGATGTGGCTCCAGGGGCGCCGCAGATCTGGCCAAAACGACCGCAGCGGGCTGCGTTATACACAGGCCCCTTCAAGCGCGCCAGTTGGAATCAAGCCAGCAAGTCAAGACCTTGCGGGCAAGGTCAATTTTGACTTTGATACGCGGAGCAAAGGGTTCGGGAGCGCGGGATGGACGCTGCGACGGACGATGTCTTCCTGGATGACATCACCTTCCAGGCTGCCGATGGCTATTCGCTTGCCGCCACCCTGTTCATGCCGCGCGGCCCGCGCCAGCAGGCCGTCCTGATCAATTCGGGGACCGCAGTCCCGCGCAAGATCTACGCAGGATTTGCCAAAAACCTTGCCGGCCGCGGCTGCGTCGTCATCACCTACGATTACCGCGGCATCGGCGGATCCCGACCCGCAACCCTGAAAGGGTTCGAGACCTCGATGTCGGAGTGGGCGGCGCGCGATGTCACCGGGGCCGTTGCCTATATGCGCGCGCGCTGGCCGACCCTGCGACTGAACTATGTTGGCCATTCCTTCGGGGCACAGGCGCTCGGGCTGCTGCCGAACAACAATCAGGTCTCGCGCGCCCTGTTCATCGCCGGCCAGGCGGCCTACTGGGGCTTGATGGGCGGGATCGACCGCTATCGCGTCTATGTGCTGATGAATTTTGTCGGCAGGCCGATCACGCAGGCGCTTGGCTATACGCCGGCGCGTTTCAGCGGCGAGGATTTGCCAAAAGGTGTGTTCCTCGAGTGGACCAGGTGGGTGAACAACAAACGCTATATGTTTGACGACCCGACGTTGAAGACACTCGCCAACTTCTCGCACTATCGTGGCGCGCTGCGCGCGTTGTCATTTGCCGATGACCCGTGGGCGCCAACGCCCGCGGTCGAGCTGCTGTGCTCGGGGTTCACCGCCACCAGGCCCGCCGTGGTCACCATCACGCCTCAGGAGGCAGGTGTCGCAAAAATCGGCCATCTCGGGTTTTTCCGACCGGAACATCGCGACCGGCTCTGGAAGGATTCGGCGGACTGGCTGCTGGCGGGATAGCCTTTGATCGAGCTTGCAGCCGCCACCCGCGGCGCGTCTTCGGCAAATCGCGCCCTACTCGGCCGCAGCTTCGCGCGTATAGCGCGCGCTCGGCGTGCGCATCGTCACGAGCTCTTCGGCCGCTGTTGGGTGCAGCGCCATCGTTGCATCGAAATCAGCCTTGGTCGCGTTCATTTTCACTGCGATGCCAACCGCCTGGCTGATTTCCGCGGCGTCGGGACCGACGATATGGCAACCCACCACGCGGTCCGTATCGCCATCGACCAACAGCTTCATCAGGATGCGAGTGTCGCGTCCCGACAGCGTGGCCTTCATCGGCCTGAATACCGCCTTGTAGATATCGACCTTGGCAAGACGCGCGCGCGCCTGCTGCTCGGTCAGCCCAATGGTGCCGACCTCAGGCTGCGAAAACACCGCGGTCGGCACGTCGCTGTGGTCGACCCGGGTCGGCCGATTGCCGAACACGGTGTCGGCGAACGCGTGACCCTCGCGGATCGCGACTGGCGTCAGGTTCAGCCGGTGTGTCACGTCACCGACCGCGTAAATGTGCGGTACCGATGTTTGCGAGAAGGGGTCGACCTTGATGCCGCCGGTCTTGGCATCGAGCGAGACACCGGCCTTGTCGAGACCGAGTGTGGCAACATTGGCGGTGCGGCCCATGCCGAACATCACCTGATCGGCGCTGACGCGGGTGTGGTCGGACAGTACGGCAGTGAATTCGGCCCCGCGCTTCTCGACCGCGTCAACGGTGCAGCCGGTTTTGATATGGACGCCAAGCTTTTCCATCTCGCCCCGCAGGTGGGAACGGACGTCATCGTCGAATCCGCGCAGGATATTTTCGCCGCGATAGATCAGGGTGACCTGCGATCCGAGACCGGCGAAGATGCAAGCGAATTCCAGCGCAATATAGCCGCCACCCTGAATAATGATGCGCTTGGGAAACACCGGCAGATGAAAGACCTCGTTTGACGAGATGACATGTTCGATGCCGGGGATTGCCGAACCGTGATTGGGCGCCGCCCCGACGGCGATCAGCACGTGCTTGGCACGGATCTTTGCGCCGGTCGAAAGCTTCAGCGTATTGGCGTCCTCGAAGACTGCGCGCGCCTTGACGATTTTGCCGCCCGACCTCTCGACATTGGCCGTATAGGCGGCCTCGAGGCGAGCAATCTCCTTGTCCTTGTTGGCGATCAGCGTCGGCCAGTCGAACGAGCTTTCCGGTATGGACCAGCCAAATCCCGCGGCATCTTCGATTTCATGGCGCACATGCGACGCATAGACCAAAAGCTTCTTCGGCACACAGCCGCGGATCACGCAGGTGCCGCCGACGCGATACTCCTCGGCGACCAGCACCTTCGCGCCGTAGCCCGCCGCGATGCGCGCCGCGCGAACGCCGCCCGAGCCACCACCGATCACGAAGAGATCAACGTCGTACTCCGCCATTTCCGATCCTGCCAAAACTGAGAACGTGCACCGTCAGATGACAGGCTTGCCGCGTTTTTTCATTTCATCGCGGAATTTCGCATCCACGTCTTCGCCAAACTTTTCGGCCCATTGGCCCATGAACTCCATGCTGGCGTGAATCGAGCTGGGTTCCTGCTTGAGCAATTTCTGGCCGAGCGGCGACTTGTAGAATGCCAGCAGATCCTTCAACTCCTGCTCGGTAAAATCGGTGGCGTAGATGCGTGCCATCTGGTCGCCGATTTCGGAATCGCGTCCCTTCAAGTCCTGATTAAGCTGGGCCGCGACCTCGTTGAGATCCTTCTGATAGTTGAGATTGTTCTGCAACAGCTGGATCCTGATCCGCTCGATGATGCCCGGCACCGAACCTTGATAGACGGTCGTCGCCGCCTTCAAATCAAGATACTCGTGCGCGAGGGCGATCGCGTTGGCGGAGGGCTGTTGCTGGGCAGGAGCGGCCTTTTGCTGGGCTGGTGCGGGTTGTTGCTGGGCGGAGGTTGGAACGCTCCAGACACCAACGCCAAAAATAAAGATCGCAGCCAGGAGCGCGCGTGCGCTGATGCTCATTATCAACTCTCCCTTCGTCATCAACTCTCCCTTCGTCGGCCTTGCGGCCGCTCCAATACTCTTATCCCGATGGTCTCCGCCAGAATGACCTTGCTGGCGAGGCCGACAAAAAGACCGTGCCCGACGACGCCTGGGATCGCGTCAAGCGCGGCCGCAAGCTGGGCGGCGGCGTCGATCCGTCCGCAGTGCGCATCGACGATCCAGTGGCCGCCATCGGTGACAAAACGATGTCCATCGCGACTGTTGCGCAGGCTGACTTCGGCGGGGCTGCCGCAGCGCGCCAGCGCCGCGATGATGGCCTCGCGGGTCACGCCGAGGCCGAATGGCACCACCTCAATCGGCAGCGGAAACCGTCCGAGCTTGTCGACCCATTTTGTGACGTCGGCGATCACTGTCATTTGGCTGGAGGCCGACGCCACGATCTTCTCGCGCAACAACGCGCCGCCGCCTCCCTTGATGAGGTCGAGGTTATGGTCGACTTCATCCGCGCCATCGACGGTCAGGTCAAGATGAGGAGTGTCATCAAGGGTCGTCAGCACGATCCCACACTGGATCGCCTGCGCACGGGTCGCCTCGGAGGTCGGGACCCCGACGACACTGAGCCCGCCGCGCACCCGCTCACCGAGCAGCTCGACGAAGTGCCGCGCCGTTGATCCGGTGCCAAGTCCGAGCTTCATGCCGTCGCGCACGTCGTCGAGCGCGCGCCGCGCGGCTTCGCGCTTCAGAGTTTCGATTTCGACGGATGACACGCCAAGTTGGGCCAAGAGCTCGTCCCGAGTATCCGGTCTCAAGCCGCTATCTAGCGTCGATAGTGCCGCAGGAACAGTCCTCACCGACCGTCAAAGCTGCGGGATTGCCAAGAATCCAATCCCGGACACTTGCACGCTGGCCACCGCGACGCTAGCGGTCTGCCATGACCTCGCTGCACCCCCTTGTTGTCTTCGATCTTGATGGCACGCTTGTTGACACGGCGCCCGACCTGATCGCCGCGCTCAACGTCATTCTCGCGCGGGAGGGCATGGCGGGGCTGCCGCTGGCAAGTGCCCGCAATTTGATCGGCGGCGGAGCGCGCAAGTTGCTCGAACGCGGGCTGGAGGCCGAAGGCCGCACCGTCAGCAGCGCCGAGCTCGATCGATTGACGGCGAACTTTATCGCCTACTACGGCGAACATATCGCCGATCATTCTCGCCCGTTCAATGGCCTCGAGGCGGCGCTGGACGGGCTTGCCGAACAGGGCTGCACGCTTGCGGTGTGCACGAACAAGCTTGAATGGCTCTCGAAACGGCTGCTCGACCAGCTCAACCTGAGCTCGCGCTTCGCCACGATTTGCGGCGGCGATACCTTCGGCGTCAGCAAGCCCGATCCCGCAATCCTGCGGCAGACGGTGGCGCGCGCCGGCCGCGAACTCGCATCGACAATCATGGTCGGCGACGCCGGGACGGATGTCGGCGTCGCCCGGCGCGCCGGTGTGCCTGTGATCGGGGTGACCTTCGGCTACACCGAGGTACCGATCGAGGCGCTCAATCCGGACCGGGTGATTTCGCACATGCGCGACCTGCCGGCCGCCGTCTTTGGTCTGCTCAGCGCCACGCGGGCCCCGCCGGCCGCCAAGCGGTAGCGCATTCACTCCTACCCTACTGTTCTTGCAACGGCTTTTGCCTCAACTGGCCAGCAACATGCGCTCGGGCGGTGGAGGCGCGGTATAAACCGCCAAAAGCCTCACAGGCTGCTGTCATCGATCGCGTTAACCTTTTGGCAACGGGCGCATTTCGAACCGTTGCGCGGGTCTGTGGACCCTCCTATGATTCCTGATGGGGATGCGGCGGTTCGCCGCATAAGACGACGGGTGAAGTATGCGCCGCGTATTGGTTTTGGCCGCAGCGGGCGTTGCCCTTGCTGGTTGCTCGTCTTTTTCGCTGCCATCACTGGATTTCTTCACGCCCGCGCCGCCGATCGTAACCCTTCAACTTGACTCCAAACCTACCGGCGCCACCGCGACCACCTCGGCGGGACCGAGCTGCCAGACACCCTGTTCCCTGCAGATCGCGGCCGCGCCGGGGCTGACCGTGACCTACACGCTCGACCGGCATGTGCCGCAGACCATCACGCTGCAGACCACCAAACATCAGGGCGCGCCCAACTTCGACGGCACCGCACCAATCGTGACCGACTTCGAGCCGAATCCCGTCTTCGTCGAGCTGCAGCCTGCGGTCCCGCCGCGCAAGATGCGTAAGCCGCCGCCGAGGAAACGGTCATCGCGTGCCGCGGCACAGGCTCCGGGGCCGGCCGCAACACAATCGCAATCATCGGCGCCCCCGATGATTTCGACCCCCTTCCCTCCGCCCTCGCAATCGCGCTAATCGCCATCCGCTTGGTGGGTTGATGGCCTGCTGTCGCGCGCATAAGTTATTGGATTAAGCCACTCGGCGCCGCAGGCGACGAACGGCCCTACGACAGGACATGTCGATGCTTGGACGAGCCCCCCAGCCGTCAATGGTTGATCCGTTTGGGCGGACGATCACCTATTTGCGGGTTTCGGTCACCGACCGCTGCGACTTCCGCTGCGTGTATTGCATGGCCGAGGACATGACGTTCCTGCCTAAGGCGGACTTGCTGACGCTGGAGGAGCTCGATCGCTTGTGCTCCGTCTTCATCGGACGGGGCGTGAGAAAGTTGCGCTTGACCGGCGGCGAGCCTTTGGTGCGACGCAACGTGATGTCACTGATCCGTTCGCTGTCGCGTCACTTGCAAAGTGGCGCGTTGAACGAGCTCACGTTGACGACCAACGGATCCCAATTGGTGCGGTTCGCGGACGAGCTTGTGTCGTGCGGTGTCCGCCGCCTGAATGTGTCACTCGACACACTCGATGCGGCGAAGTTCCGCGAGATCACCCGCTGGGGCGAGCTGGCCAAGGTTTTGGCCGGCATCGATGCGGCGCAAGCGGCCGGTCTTCGCGTCAAGATCAACGCGGTGGCGCTCAAGGGTGTCAATGACGACGAAATCCCCTCGCTCGTCGAGTGGGCCCATCGCCGCGACATGGATCTCACTTTGATCGAAGTCATGCCGATGGGCGAGATCGGCGTCGGCCGCGTCGACCAGTATGTGCCGCTGTCGATGGTTCGCGCCGCGCTCGAGCAGCGCTACACGCTCACTGACCTTGCCGACAACACCGGCGGACCGGCGCGGTACGTTCGCGTCGGCGAGACCGGCGGCAAGCTCGGTTTCATTACGCCGCTGACCCACAATTTCTGCGAGTCCTGCAACCGGGTGCGGATCACCTGCACCGGCACCATCCACACCTGCCTTGGCCAGGAAGACGCAACGGATTTGCGGCGACCGCTGCGCGCATCCGCCAGCGATGAGCTTGTGAGCGAGGCAATCGATCGCGCGATCGGTACCAAGCCCAAAGGCCACGACTTCATCATCGATCGCCGCCACAACCGGCCAAGCGTGGGCCGCCACATGAGCGTGACTGGCGGCTAGCCACCTCAGGACCGGTCATACGAACACCCGTCTGCGTGGATCACGGTCATACCGGAAATTAGTGCTACTCGACCGTCAAATGAGCAATTGACGGCGATGTTTCACGCTGGAATTGTGGGATTGTCGGTTTCGTTGCAGAAACGCGATCAGCTAATGGCAATGACAAAAATGCCAAGAATAAACGAATTCATGGGTCGAACGTTCCCGGGGGAAGCGCATAAGTGCGAGAACTGCTTTTCATAAGTCAAAGGATCGACGCCTTTAACTCGTGGCTCGGACGGTGGCTGTCCTGGCTCATCCTCGCGGTCGTGCTGGTCTCGGCAGTGAATGCCGTGGTGCGAAAGGTCTTCGACTTTTCGTCGAATTCCTATCTTGAACTGCAGTGGGTGCTGTTCAGCGTCATCTTTCTGCTCTGCTCGCCCTGGACGCTGCTGAATGGCGAGCACATCCGCATCGACATCGTCAATCACATGCTACCGCTCAAGGTGCGCGGCTGGATCGATCTGCTCGGCCATATCTTCTTCCTGCTACCGTTTACGCTGCTGTTGCTCTACATGGGCATCCCATTCTTCCTGGCCTCCTTCCGGATTGGCGAACAATCCTCCAGCGCCGGCGGCCTGCCCCAATGGCCAGCGAAATCATTGATCATGATCGCGATGGCATTGCTACTGGTTCAGGCGATCTCGGAGATCATCAAACGGATTGCGATGATGCGAGGGGTGATTCCAGACTCCAACGCAAAGGCGCTCAGCGCGCACGAAATCATCGAGGCGGAGACCGAGCGCATGATCGCCGATCTTCATCGCCAATGAGCCGGCAAGGTTTTGTTGAACTGACGGACTCCCAGCCATGACCGCGTTACTCATCGAGTACATGGCGCCGATCATGTTTGCGTCGCTGGTGCTGTTCCTGCTGCTGGGCTACCCGGTTGCCTTCTCGCTGGCCGCCAACGGACTGATGTTCGCGTTGATCGGCATCGCGCTCGGCCTGTTCCAGCCGGACTTCCTGCAAGCCTTGCCCGAGCGCGTCTACGGCGTGATGTACAACGATACCCTGCTGGCAATTCCGTTCTTCACGTTCATGGGCCTGATTCTCGAACGCTCCGGAATGGCCGAGGACCTGCTCGAGACCATCGGGCAGCTGTTTGGCAGTGTGCGCGGTGGCATCGCTTATGCGGTGGTTTTCGTCGGCGCACTGCTAGCGGCGACCACGGGCGTCGTCGCCGCCTCCGTCATTTCGATGGGATTGATCTCGCTGCCGATCATGCTGCGCTACGGCTACGACCGGCGCTTCGCCGCCGGCGTCATCGCCGCATCCGGCACGCTGGCGCAGATCATTCCGCCGTCGCTGGTTCTGATCGTGATGGCCGATCAGCTCGGCCGCTCGGTCGGCGACATGTACGAGGGCGCGTTCGTGCCCGGCATCGCGCTCGCCGGCCTCTATGCGGTCTACAC
>Ga0073928_10010525_pt1 | contig 10996 bp, 8 predicted proteins | sample PaiPotPPA55metaG_FD_76969 | JGI IMG/M metagenome (GOLD analysis project Ga0073928, IMG submission 76969) | Iron sulfur acid spring bacterial and archeal communities from Banff, Canada, to study Microbial Dark Matter (Phase II) - Paint Pots PPA... ...
AGTCAGCCATAGCGTGTTTTCGCGGAGCATGCGGTGGTAGCGGGTGAGGCTGTCCATGATGGTCTGGTTGAATGCGTGACCCATGTGCAGCGTGCCGGTGACGTTCGGCGGGGGGAGCTGGATCGAGAAATCTTTTTTGCCTTCGATCAGCGTCGGCGCGGCGTAACCGCGCTTTTCCCATTCCGGGCCCCAATGGGACTCGATGTTTTGGGGCTCGAAACTCTTCGCAAGCGTGTTGTCACTCATGGGGTGGAATCTGCCGAAAAATGCGTAAAAGAAGCGGAGGTCGGGGAATTATAAGGCGTAGACAGGGCGGGGTCGGCGGGAAGGTTCTTCGTTCGCGCGCGGGATTCTGTTTGGCGGGGGGCTAGGCGGGCGCTTGGGGCGGATACCGCAGAGCCGGAGCGAACGAGCCGGTCCCACCCTCCAAGTGCCAACGACCACTCCCCTGCCGATTTATAATACCTGTCCCACCGGAAAACTCCCCCATGCCCGATCTGCTCGCCAATCTGAACCCTGAACAACTAGCCGCCGTCACGCTGCCGAACGAGCCGGCGCTTATCCTCGCGGGCGCGGGCAGCGGCAAGACGCGCGTACTCATCACACGTATCGCCTGGCTGATCCAGCAGGGATTCGCGTCGCCCACGACCATTCTCGCCGTCACCTTCACGAACAAGGCCGCCAAGGAAATGATGGCGCGCCTGACCGCGATGATGCCTATCGACACCCGCGGCATGTGGATCGGCACGTTCCACGGCCTGTGCAACCGCATGCTGCGCGCGCATTTCCGCGACGCGGGCCTGCCGCAGACGTTCCAGATCCTCGACACATCCGACCAGTTGTCAGCCATCAAACGGCTGATGAAGGGCCTGAATATCGACGACGAGAAATATCCGGCTAAAAATCTCCAGTACTTCATCAACAACGCGAAGGAACAAGGGCTGCGCCCGAAAGACGTCGACGCGACCGATTCCTTCAACATGAAGTTCGTCGAGTTGTACGCGGCCTACGAGCAGCAATGCCAGCGCGAGGGTGTTGTCGATTTTCCCGAGCTGCTGCTGCGCTGCTACGAATTGCTCGCGCACAATCCACCGCTGCGCGCGCATTACCAGGCGCGCTTTCGCAACATCCTCGTCGACGAGTTCCAGGACACGAACAAGCTGCAGTACGCGTGGCTGAAAATGCTGGCGGGCGAGCACAACGCCATCTTCGCGGTCGGCGACGACGACCAGTCCATCTACGCATTTCGCGGCGCGAACGTCGGCAACATGCACGACTTCGAGCGCGAGTACCACGTGCGCAACATGATCAAGCTCGAGCAGAACTATCGCTCGCACGGTCATATTCTCGATACCGCCAACTTCCTGATCGCCAAGAACTCGCGGCGGCTCGGCAAGAATCTCCGTACCGACGCCGGCCACGGGGAACCCGTGCGCGTCTATGAGGCCGCGACCGATACGCAGGAGGCGGGGTGGATCGTCGAGGAGATCAAGGCGATGATCCATGCAGGAGCCGCGCGCGGCGAGATCGCCATCCTGTACAGAAGCAACGCGCAGTCGCGGACCATCGAACACACGCTGGTGAACGCGGGCATTGCGTATCGCGTGTATGGCGGCTTGCGGTTCTTCGAACGCCAGGAAGTGAAGCACGCGCTGGCGTATCTGCGCCTGATCGACAACCCGAACGACGACACCGCATTCGCCCGCGTCGTGAATTTTCCGACGCGCGGAATAGGGGCAAGGTCGATCGAGCAACTCGCCGATGCCGCGCGCCTCTACAACTGCTCGATGGCCGCAGCCGTTCCCTATGTGACGGGCAAGGCGGGTTCGAGCATCGGCGCGTTTGCGCAACTGATCGCCAGGATGCGCGCTGAAACCCAGCACATGAGCCTGCCGGAAACCGTGGAGTACGTGGTTCGCGCAAGCGGCCTCGCCACGTATTACGAGAACGAGCGCGAAGGTCAGGACCGGCTGGAGAACTTGCAGGAAGTGGTGAACGCCGCAGCGGCGTTCGTGCAGGAGGAGGGCTACGGGCTCGATACCCCCGCGCGCTCCATTCCGCTTCGTCCAGGCGCAACGAACGCTCCGGAAATCGGCTTGGCGACCGACGATCCATCTGTCGACGTGCTCGACCGGCCAAGCCTCGCCGATCCCGCGCAAAATCCCGACACCATGACGCCGCTGGCTGGTTTCCTGTCGCACGCATCGCTTGAAGCCGGAGACAACCAGGCGCAAGCCGGTCAGGACGCGGTGCAACTGATGACGGTGCATGCGGCCAAGGGCCTTGAATTCATGGCGGTGTTCATCACGGGCCTGGAAGAAGGCCTGTTCCCGCACGAGAACAGCGCGCAGGAAAGCGATGGGCTCGAAGAGGAGCGGCGGCTGGCGTATGTGGCGATCACGCGGGCGAAGGAGCGGCTGTACCTTTCGTTTGCGCAGAGCCGGATGTTGCATGGCCAGACGCGCTACAACATTCGCTCCCGTTTCTTCGATGAACTTCCCGAAGGCTCGCTCAAGTGGCTCACGCCGAAGGTGGAGGCGAGCGCACGCTGGGGCGGCCGGTCAGATAACGCCGGTTGGGGCCGCGACTGGTTCGCGCGCCCCGACAAGGAACGCGCCGCGTACGCCGATCCCGATGCAGGCAAGCCATTGCCCGCGTTTGCCAACAACCAGCGCGCCGCCGACACCGGTTTCAAAGTCGGCCAGGCCGTGTTTCACAACAAGTTTGGCGAAGGGACGGTGATTGGACTCGAAGGGGCGGGCGCGGATGCCCGCGCACAAGTTCGTTTCAAACGCCATGGCGAGAAGTGGCTGGCGCTGGCGGTGGCTAAATTGCAGGCGGTGGAATGAACACGGGCGTGAAGCGTCTCGGCATCATGGCCGCGTTGCCGCAGGAACTGGGCGACCTGATCGAATCGATGCACGCGGGCGGTGAGGTGCGTACCGAAACCATCGGCCGGCGTGAGTACCACGTCGGCATCGCGCATGGGGTGCCGTGCGTGGTGACGCTGGCGCGTGTCGGGAAGGTGGCTGCTGCCGCAACGGCGAGCGCGTTGATCCATCTGTTCGGTGTTGACGCCATCGTGTTCACAGGCGTGGCCGGCGGTGTTCGCCCGGATGTGCGCGTGGGCGATATCGTGATCGGTGAAACGCTGATGCAGCACGATCTCGACGCATCGCCGTTGTTTCCGCGCTTTGAAGTGCCGTTGTTGGGCATGGCGCGTTTCCCAGGCGACGCCACGTTGAATGCCGCGCTGGCGGATGCATGCAGCGCCTTTCTCGCCGATGAACATGTTGCGTTGGAAACGCGTTTCGGCGTGCATCCGCCGCAATTGCATCGCGGATTGATCGTGAGCGGGGACCGGTTTGTATCGAGTCATGCCGAGGTCAATGCGCTGCGTGCAGCGTTGCCTGACGCGCTGGCTGTCGAGATGGAAGGCGCTGCGCTCGCGCAAGTGTGTTTCGAGCACGGTGTCCGGTGCGCGATCGTGCGCACGGTGTCGGATACCGCCGACGCTGATGCGCACGAATCCTTCCTTGAGTTCCTGCATGCGCTGGGCGGCACCTATTCGTCGGGAATCCTGCGGCGGTTTCTGGCTGCGTGGACCTCCCCCGGCAACGCACACCTTCCTTCCTGAACGCGTGAGGATGCGCCTCTGAGCAAGGCGCGTCCTCATGCGTTTTATCTCCGCAGCTGGGCGGACGAGCACCACATCCATCTTCTCCCTGCCACCGCCTTCAGCGCCGTGGCCTATCCCGTCATCCCCTTCGTTTTCCCCCTCATTCGCTCCCCAAAATTCTCTCTTGTAAGTGAGAATGATTCGCAATTACAATGCTCGGGACGACAGGAGGTCCACATGACCGAAACGACGCCCGACTCCAGCCGGGCACAGCGCGCAATGTCCGCGAACGCCGCACGGGTGATCGAGACCACGCGCCAGGCATGGCTCGCCGCAGCGGCGCAGCCTGTTGGCGATATCGCCACGCAGCCCCGGCGACTCCGGTTTTCACGTCGTCCGATAGTCGCAAATCTTGCGTTAGCCATGAATTTCTGGAGTACGAGACCGCTGTGATTGCCACCCAATCTTCCTTGGCCAAGTCCGTCAGCCCATCCGCGGTCGTTATTGACGCGTCCGATGTACCCGATCAACGCATGCACGACGCCAGCCGCTTCCCGCTCGTGCGCTTGCGCCGGCGTGCAGTGCAGCCGGGTTATGCGTTCGGCTGGGGCGCCGAGATGCAGCGGTTGTTATCGCTGAAGACGCCGTTTGTCATTGTGTCCGACCACGACGCCGATGAACTCACCGACGACACGCGCCTTCGCAGCGCCTGGCTAAGGTCACACCGGGAAACGCTTGCCCTCTTTTGCCGCGGGTTTATCGTGATCGAGCCGAGGATAGAAGCACGGGTGTCGACGCGCGAAGCCATGCGTGCCGCAACGCGCGGCAGCGGTGTGCGTCTGGTCGTCGTGTCCAGCATGCGGGTGGCCGGCGAACTTGCGCCCGTGCTGCTCAAGCATTCCGCCGGCGATCTCGAGAAACCCCGGCCGACCGGCAAGCCGCGTTTGCAGATGCCGTAACGGCGTATCGCACCTACCGCAGCCTGTTTTGAAACGATGTCCGGAGCGGGTTGTACAACCGTCGAATCAGGGCCGTCCCTCTCTAGCAGCGCCCCACGGCCTGAACTATGCTCAGGAGCAATTCGCCCGTGCCTGAGCGTGATTCAGGCGTGGCGTTCCGCTACCAGACAGGGGTTCGAATGCCGACTTATCGTGAAGCTCATCGCCGTTCCATTGAAGATCCGGAATCGTTCTGGGGCGAACAGGCGCGGCGCATCCATTGGGAAACGCCATTCGAGCAGGTGCTCGATCGCAGCAACCCACCGTTTGCCCGCTGGTTCGTCGGCGGCAAGACCAACCTCTGCTACAACGCCGTCGACCGGCATCTCGCAGCGCGTGCCCAGCAGAACGCGCTCGTGTATGTATCGACGGAAACGGGCATTGAGCGGCGCTACACCTATGGCGAGCTGCATGCCGAAGTGAACCGCATGGCTGCCGTGATGCGCTCGCTCGGCGTGGTGCAGGGCGAGCGCGTGCTGATCTATCTGCCGATGATCCCCGAAGCCCTGTTCGTGATGCTCGCCTGTGCGCGGCTCGGCGCGATCCATTCGGTCGTGTTCGGTGGCTTCGCGGCGCCGAGCCTGGCGGCGCGCATTGATGACGCCACGCCCGTGCTGATCGTTACCGCCGACGCTGGTGCGCGTGCGGGCAAGGTGATCGATTACACGCCGCTCGTGGACGAGGCGTTGGCGCGTGCCACGCACAAGGTGCCAAAGGTGTTGCTGATCGACCGCCAGCTCGCGCCGGAAAGGTTGCAGGCGCCGTATCTGGTTTCCTACGAGCCGTTGCGTGAGCAGTTCTTCGACGCCCACATTCCTTGCGTCTGGCTCGAATCGAATGAGCCGTCATACGTGCTCTATACGTCGGGGACGACCGGCAAGCCGAAGGGCGTGCAGCGCGACGTGGGGGGATACGCGGTCGCGCTGGCGGCATCGATGGAACATATCTTCCAGGGCAATCCCGGCGACACCATGTGGACCGCGTCCGACGTAGGCTGGGTGGTCGGGCACAGCTACATCATCTACGCGCCGCTGATTGCCGGCCTGACGACGGTCATGTACGAAGGCACGCCGATCCGTCCCGATGGCGGCATCTGGTGGCGGATCATCGAGCAGCACAAGATCAACCTGATGTTCACCGCGCCAACCGCGCTACGCGTGCTCAAGAAGCAGGACCCGAAGCTGATGGAGCAGGCGGATTTATCGAGTTTGCGCGCGCTGTTCCTGGCCGGTGAACCGCTGGATGAACCCACGGCGAAGTGGATTCAGGGCGCATTGAAAAAGCCCGTCGTCGATAACTACTGGCAGACCGAAACCGGCTGGCCGATGATTGCGATTCCGCGGGGGATTGAAGCGTTGCCGCCGAAGCTTGGCTCGCCCGGCGTGCCGTCGATGGGTTTCGCGTTGACCGTACGCAACGAGGAGACTGGCGAGATCTGTGCGCCGGGCGAGAAGGGCGTGATCGCGCTCGACTATCCGTTGCCGCCGGGCTGCATGCAGACGGTGTGGGGCGACGATTCGCGTTTCATCAAGACCTATTGGCAGAGTATCCCGGGGCAGCAGTTGTATTCGACCTTCGACTGGGGCGTGACCGATGAAGAGGGTTACGTCACCATCCTGGGACGTACCGACGACGTGATCAACGTCGCGGGGCATAGGCTCGGGACGCGTGAAATCGAGGAAGCGTTAAGCAGCCATCGGGCCGTGGCCGAAGTGGCGGTGGTGGGCGTGGCCGATTCGGTAAAAGGACAAGTTGCACTGGCCTTCGTCGTGCTACGCGATGCCCAGGCGTTGGACGCAGCCGGCGCGCGTGAGGCGCTTGAGGCCGAACTTTCTCGCAGCGTGGATGCGCATTTGGGAGCGATCGCTCGTCCTGCCCGAGTGCATTTTCTGGCGATGTTGCCAAAGACCCGGTCGGGCAAGTTGTTGCGGCGGGCAATTGCTGCGTTGGCTGAAGGGCGTGACCCCGGCGATCTGCCAATGATCGAGGATGCCGGGGCGCTGGTGCAGGTGAAGGAAGCTTTGGCGCGGTAGTGGCGTTTCTTCTTTCTACTTCACCAAAGCGCGCAACTGACGCTCCGCCCGGGGCGTCAGTCGCTGCGCTTCTTTCGTGAGATTGACTTGCATGGTTGTCTCGGCAATTTCGTGAACCGCCTGCTCAAGCTGGTACGTGCCCTTTGCCTTAAGCCAGTCCATGTCTTCCGCCAGATGCCAGATGGCGGTGCTGCCTTCGTGCACCGGCGATGGAAATGTATCCGGGTTCGTGAGCATTAACTTGCGCATGTTCTGACGCGTTACGCCGATTGCGTCGGCGACGTCGGTCAGGCCGACAAAATCCGGTGACGCCTCCACCAGTGCTGCTGATGGAATGGCTGACTTGACGTCTTTCAAGGCGCTCATCAATGCCGCGTGCGCGCTGTCCGCTTCCCGCGTAAATGCCAGTGCAATCCGGCCCGGCTGACCTACGCCGATCAATGCGTCGTCGCATCCTGCGGCACCGAGACGGCCGATCAACGCTTCGTGATCGCAGTCGCTGTCCGATAACCGGTACTTCAATGTGAACGTGTATTCCATGGCGTTGCCTTGATTGAGACCGTTGATTGTCCGGAAACCTTGTTTGCCTGGAACGTGCAGTTGTCGACCACGCGCTTGATGGCTCGCGCATGATTCACCGTATTCTTCGGCGTACTCCACACACTGGTAATGCAAAATTCGCCGCAGCGGCACTCGGCCGCGTTGTATGGGCAATAGATCCGCCCCCACGCATGGCTGCCTCCTTGTTCGACGCGCCAGCCATGCGTTTCCGCGTGCCGCAATGCTTCTTCAATTTCCTTCTTCTGATGCTGTGATCGAGTCATCGTTAGCCCCATAGTAGACGCGCCCCAACAGGTTGTCAAGTGACAACCTGTTGGGGCGCCTGGAACGTCGAAACGAAAACTCGTTTTAGAGTTGTGCGTTCGTCGGTCGTGTGTGTCCTGCTCACATGACCGTGATCGTCACGCTTTTGCCGTTACCGTTTTTTCCTTGGTATCCCGTGTATTGGGCAGCAGGATCGTCAGGACTCCGATCAGCGGCAGGAACGAACAAACCTTATAGACATAGTCGATGCTCGTCGCGTCAGCCAGATGGCCGAGGACTGCTGCGCCAATGCCGCCCATGCCGAACGCAAGCCCAAAGAACAGTCCCGCCACCATGCCGACCTTGCCGGGAATCAGCTCGGTGGCATAAACCAGGATGGCCGAGAACGCGGACGCCAGGATCAGCCCGATCACGACCGACAGCACGCCGGTCCAGAACAGGTTCGCATACGGCAACATCAGGGTGAACGGCGCAACGCCCAGGATGGATACCCAGATCACAACCTTACGGCCGATCCTGTCGCCCACGGGACCGCCCACGATCGTGCCCACCGCCACTGCCGCGAGGAACCAGAACAAATGCACCTGCGCGGTTTCCACCGCCAAATGAAACTTGCTGATCAGATAAAACGTGAAGTAACTGCTGATGCTCGCCAGATAGAAGTACTTCGAAAAGACGAGCAGCATCAGGACGGTCATTGCGAGCATGACTTTACTGCGCGGCAATGCCGACACCGCGACCGATGCACGCGCCTTCTTCACTGCCGGGTGGCGCTGGTACCAGCGGCCAATGTTCGCCAGCACAAAGATGGCGAGCAGCGCCGCAGCCGAGAACCACGCAATGCTGCGTTGTCCATGCGGCATCACGATCAGCGCGGCCAGCAAGGGCCCGAGGGAACTGCCCGCATTGCCGCCGACCTGGAACACTGACTGGGCAAGCCCGTGGCGTCCGCCCGATGCCATGCGCGCCACCCGCGAGGATTCAGGATGAAATATCGACGATCCGCATCCGACCAGCGCGGCAGCGATCAGCAATACCGGGAAGCTCCCGGCCATCGACATCAGCAACAAGCCGCACAGCGTAAATCCCATGCCGACCGGCAGTGAATACGGCTTCGGATGTTTGTCGGTATACAAGCCGACCAGCGGCTGCAGCAGCGACGCCGTGATCTGGTAGGTCAGCGTGATCAAGCCAATCTGCCCGAACGACAGCGAAAACTCGCTTTTGAACATTGGATAGATGGCGAGGATCAGCGACTGGATCATGTCGTTGAGCAAATGCGCAAAACTGATCGCGCCCAGTACGGAGAACGCTGTGCGCGGAACGACGGGGCTCAGTGCGGGTGCGGCGCCGAGCGCGCCTTTATCGATACTTGTCTGCATGATGATGGCTGGAAGTAGTGTCCCGTCGTGTTTCGTTATATGTCAGAAGCGCCCCGGACGCGCTATTTTCTGACAATTTTAATGTGTCCTCTATGCATTGTCCGGCCAAAGTTTGTCGCGAAACGGACATGAGCTTGCCCATGCCTGGCGCGTGCACGCCCGCTTTTGGTGAAGCCGACGCAACTTTGTAACATGTGAAGAAAACACCTATAAAGAAGCGCCGTTTCCCGCCGTAGACCATTGATGTAGTCGTGCGTCCCGCCCAAGAAGCAGGTCACGCGGCGCCAATCAAAATTGGGGAATTCAATAGATGAAACCGTTTTCGCTACGGGGTAATCCCGGCGCTGGATTTATTCCTGGAGGCAGTGCCAAGGCCGCCGCCCGGGCGGTGGCCAAGATCGCCGGCACAGGCGGCCGTTCGTTGTCGGTCAAGGCTTCGCTGCGGATGGCGTTCGCGTTTTTGCTGGTGGGCGCGCTCGCGATCGGCGTGATCGCGCTGACGCAGATCAGCCGTCTCAACGGCTCGACGGAATCCATCTATCGTGAAGGGTATGTTGCCAGCCGGGCCGTTGAAGAACTGCGCAGCGCCGTGCTGCGCGCGAGCCGTTCGCAAAAGATGCTGCTGACGGCGACGACCGCCAAGGAGCGCGACGAACTCGGCGCGGATATCGAGCATGCGCTCGCGGATATCGGCAGCGGGCAACGTAACCTGCAAAACTACGTGGACCCGACCGGCGACCAGAAGCGCCTGGCTACGGCTGTCGGCGCGTGGAGCACCGACCTGCGCACCTTCGTCAAGCTGGTGAAGGAACAACCGCTCGATCTGTCGCAGATGAACTGGCAGGTCGGGATGCAGGACGTCTCGTTGCTGGTGGCGACGGGCAAGCTGGAAAAGCTCGTGAACGTGCTCATTGAACAGCGTGGCACGGCGGCCAAGGCGATTATCGAATCGGCGGCGACCATTTATCACGCGTCGTTCGTGATGGTGGCGCTGCTGACGCTCGTGCTGATGGTGCTGGCGTTCGTGGTGAGCGAATGGGTCGTGCGGCGCCTCGCAAAACAGCTCGGCGGCGAACCGGTCTACGCCATGGAAATCGCCAGCCGGATTGCGGCGGGCGATTTGTCCAACCGCATCGCGATCTCCAAACGCGATAACGCCAGCATGCTCTATGCGCTCTCCGGCATGCAAAAGGATTTATCGACGACGGTCGGCGAAATTGCGGCAAGCGCGGAAGCAATCGCGTCGGCGTCCAGCGAAATCTCGCAGGGCAACGTGGACTTGTCGCAGCGCACGGAGCAACAGGCCGTCGCGCTGGAAAAGACGGCATCGAGCATGGAGGAGTTGACGTCGACGGTGCGCCAGAACGCAGAGAACGCGAAGCAGGCGAGTTCGCTGGCCTACAACGCATCCGAGATTGCGGAGAAGGGCGGCGTGGTGGTCGGCCGCGTGGTGTCGACCATGGAGCAGATCAATGCGAGCGCGAAGAGCATTGGCGACATCATCGGGGTGATCGAAGGCATCGCGTTCCAGACGAATATTCTCGCGCTCAATGCAGCCGTCGAAGCGGCGCGGGCGGGCGAAGAGGGGCGTGGGTTCGCGGTCGTCGCGGGGGAAGTGCGCAACCTCGCGCAGCGCTCGTCGGCGGCGGCGAAGGAGATCAAGGGTTTGATCCACGCGTCGGTGGCGCGTGTGTCCGATGGTTCGACTTTCGCGCACGAAGCCGGCGCGACCATGGCCGAGGTTGTGAAGGCGGTCAAGCGCGTAACGGACATCATGGGTGAGATTTCGGCGGCGTCGGCGGAGCAGAGCAGCGGAATCGAGGAAATCAATCTCGCCGTGACGCAAATGGACGCGGGCACGCAGCAGAACGCGGCACTGGTCGAGCAGGCCGCTGCTGCTGCGCAGTCGCTGGACGATCAGGCACATGCATTGAAACAGCTGGTCGGGAAGTTTCAACTCGCGTGATGTAACGCTGTGTGCACACTGATCGACGAACGCAGGCTTGCTCAACCGCAAGCCTTTGTTCTAGAATTCGCGACGGGCGCGGCAGGGCGCCCGGTCTCGCGAAAGTGAAAACACCTGTCACGCGTTATCGCTTCATCTGGATAAACCGCAACGTTGAACCTTTAGCCGCAGCG
>Ga0073928_10010526_pt1 | contig 10996 bp, 6 predicted proteins | sample PaiPotPPA55metaG_FD_76969 | JGI IMG/M metagenome (GOLD analysis project Ga0073928, IMG submission 76969) | Iron sulfur acid spring bacterial and archeal communities from Banff, Canada, to study Microbial Dark Matter (Phase II) - Paint Pots PPA... ...
ACTGCTCGTCCTCGCCTCGGCCGGAATCTGTGTTCTTTCCATTGCCGGCGCCGAGGCTGCCGAAACGGCGGGTCGGGTCCCGCCCGCCAGTCCGCCGGTGCCTGCGACCGCGGAGGCGCCGAGCCAGATCGCCGCAACCGGCACGCCGATCGTGCTGGAGACGGGCAAGGGAACCCTGATCAAGCTGGACCGTCCGGCGGCGACGGTCTTCATCGCCAACCCCGACGTCGCCGATGTGCAGGTCAAATCGCCATCGCTGATCTACGTCAATGCAAAGGCGCCGGGCGAGACCGTGCTCTACGCCGTCGACGCCGGCGATCAGGTGCTGCTGAACTCGCCGATCCGGGTCGACCAGGATATCTCGCGTTTGCGCCAGTCGTTCCACTCGATCCTGCCGGGCGAAAATATCGACGTGAAAACCGTCGACAATTCGGTGGTGCTCAGCGGCAGGGTTTCGACCGCCGCCCGCGCCGAACAGGCCCGCACTCTGGCCGCCGCGATCGCCCGCGAGAACAAGAATTCGAGCGTCATCAACGACCTCGGAATTGCGACGCCCAACCAGGTCAACGTCCGGGTCCGGATTGCCGAAGTCGACCGGCAGATCCTGAAATCGCTCGGTGTCAACTGGAACAAGGCGAACGGCCGGTTCAAGTTCAGCCTCAACAACCCGACCACCAGCCAGGACATCTCGGTCCAAAATACCTTGGCTTATACGTTTGGACCGGCGAACATGCAGTTCACCGCGGTTCTTGACGCGCTGGCTCAGGAGAACCTGATCAAGACCTTGGCGGAACCGAACCTGACCGCTATCTCCGGTCAGACCGCAAGTTTTCTTGCCGGCGGCACCTTCTATGTTCCGGTCGGCGGATCGGCCTCCAACGGCGTTTCGACAATCACGACGCAGCCGGAAACCTTCGGCGTTTCGCTCGAGCTGACACCGACGATCATCGATGCGAACCACGTCAACCTGCGCATTCGAACCGAAGACAGCCAGCTGAGCACGACCGGTCAGGTGTCGGTTCCGATCACCGCCACCTCCAGCGTCACCATTCCGGGACTGACCGTAAGGCGCGCCGAAACCACGGTCGAACTTGGCAGCGGCCAGAGTTTCGCCCTCGCGGGTCTGTTGCAGAACACGGCCCAGACAAGCGTCTCGAAGCTGCCTTGGCTCGGGGATATTCCGGTGCTCGGGCAGTTGTTCCGGTCGGAGCAGTTCGAGCGCAATGAAAGCGAACTCGTGATCATCGTCACGCCCTACCTTGTCGCTCCGACCGCGACCGCGTTGGCGTCGCCGGACGAGGGATACAAGGCGCGGCATGATGTCGAGCAGATCATCAACGCGGCGACCTACAAGCAGACGCTCCCGGCACCCGGGAAGGGGCCGGTCGCATCCGGCGGCACGGGACTGATCGGTCCCGTCGGGTTCCGGATCGATTGAGGGAGGCACCGACATGAACGCCCGCCGTGCCCTCTCCGTCCTCGCCCTGCTGCCGCTTCTGGCTGGCTGCACGGCCGCCACGCAATACACCGAGAGCGAAGCGCTCAACCAGCTGAGTGTGGACCGGACTTCGGCTGCGGTCGATGTCCGCTTTGCGCCGGGATCGGACCAGCTTCTGGCCGGCGACGCGGTGCGGCTGCGCCGGCTGGCTGCGACCCATGCCATCAGCCGGGCCGACCGCATCACCGTCGCGGCGGCCGGTGGGCCCGACCTCGCGACAGCTCGCGCCGCAGCCGTTGCCGCCGAGCTGCTGCCCTATGGGATTGTCGTGACCGGCCAACCCGTCGGGGCTGCGCCGTACGGCGACCGCGCCGTCGTCGCGGTCGACCGAACGCTCGTTCGCCTGCCGGATTGCCCCAATTGGAGCAAACCGAACGCATCGACGGACTTTACCAACACGCTTGCGAGCAACTTTGGTTGTGCTACCGTAACCAACCTGGGGCGAATGGTCGCAAATCCGACCGATCTGGCGAGTGGTCAGCCGCTCGGCTTTGTGCAGGCCACGCCCGCGGTTGCCGCAATAGGACGGTATCAGGCCGACCGGGTGCCGCTGGCGCCGGAGCCGCCCGGCAGCGGCTTTGCGCTGACGCCGGAAGTCGGTGCGGAGTTACCGGCGGCCGCCGCCGGCGGATCCGCGACGGCGGCCGATTTGACGGCGATTTCGAAGTAGGAAAACGGGCATATGGCAACAGCGACGCTGGCGAAGGAGAAGCCGGCTCCCGGAAAGGACCGCGAGGGCGTCGTCGCCGTCGTGCAGGACCAGTCGTCGCTCGATGCGATCCAAGGCGCGTTGCGGGATATGCGGCTCGACGACCGGCTGACCTTCGAGACGAACCTCGACGGGGCGCTTCAGCGGCTGCGCGAGGGCGCCGGGCCGCGCGTGCTGGTCCTCGATATCAGCGAGTCGACGGCGCCGATCGCCGAAATCAGTGCAGCCCGGAATACCGGCGGCAGCGAGCTGAAGATCATTGCGCTCGGTGCGATCAACGATGTCGCGTTGTTCCGGGATCTGCTTTCGTCCGGTGCCAGCGACTATCTCGTCAAGCCGGTCAGCCGCGAGGCGCTCGGCGCCGCGCTGATCAAGCGGGCGCCTGTTACGGAGGGTGGCGGCGACGAACTCGGCCGGGTGGTGGCCTTCATCGGCAGCCGTGGCGGAGTGGGCACCACGACGACAGCGGTGTCTTGTGCCTGGATGCTCGCCGAAAAACGGCAGGAATCCACAGCCCTGCTTGATCTCGACCTGCACTTCGGCACGGTCGCCCTGCATCTGGACACCGATCCCGGCAACGGTTTGTGCGAGGCGCTCGAGCAGCCGTCGCGCATCGACACGCTGTTCATCGAGCGGTCGATGATCAAGGTATCCGACCGCCTCGGCATCCTCGCAGCGGAAGCCGGGATGTCTGAGACCTTGATGGTCGATGCCGGCGCCATCGACGTGCTCCTTTACGAGCTGCGGCGGAAATTTGCCTGGGTACTGGTCGATCTGCCGCGCGGGGTTACGCCGACTCAGCGGGTCGTTCTCGGTGCTGCCAGTCGGATCGTCCTGCTGTGCGAGCGCAGCCTCGCCGGCTTGCGCGACACGATCCGGCTGCAGGGGTTGCTGCGCGAACTTGCCCCGCAAGCTCAGATAGCGCTGATCGAAGGTGCTTGCGGCGACCGCGGCGGCGTCGGCAAGGCCGAGTTCGAGAGGGCGGTCGGCAAGAGCCTCGATGGCGTCCTTCCTTACGACGCGAAATCGACCGCGGCCGCCGCAAATGTCGGAAAACCGCTGCCGGAGGCGGCGCCTCGCAGCCCTGTCGTGCGCGAAATCGAGAAGCTGATCGAGGCGCTGGCGGGGCCCACTGCCGCGCCGAAGCGGCGGCTGTTCGGCCTGATGCGGGCATAAGCCGATGGTCACCCTGTTCAAGAGACCCGACGGCGAGACGACACTCGACGACCGCATTGCCGCATTGTCGCGGCGCCAGCGCCTGATCCCGAGCGAACCGCCGCCGCAACCCGCTGCGCCGGCACAGCCTGACCTCGCGGCACCGGCTCAGCAACAGCCGCAAGCGGAGCAGCCCGCCGGTCCAGCACTGCAAGCCGCCGCCCCGGCGGAGCCGACGGCGCCGAGGGTCTCGATCGAGGAGCGCCTGACTGCTGCCCGCGAAGAGCTGATCGCGCGGCTCACTGTCGAGATCCGGCCGGAGCGGCGCACACAACTGACCCGCGGCGATCTTGCCAAGATCGTCGATGCCGCGGTCCAGGCCTACTTCATCCGCTTTGCCCTCGATGCCAACCCGCTCGAGCGACGCGATCTCGTCACTGCGATCATGCAGGCGCTGCTGGTCACTTCCGGCGCCGGCAAGGGCGGCGGCCGGATGTCGTCGCACCGGGGCGCGGTCGACGCAGCCAAGGCGGCGGTTCAGCCGGTCATTCTCGAACGGATGGATGTCGCCGCCGCCGCCGAGATGCCGCGGGCGGCGTTCGAGGCAGAACTGACCGGCTGGGTCAAGGAACTGCTTGCCGAAAGCAAGATTCAGCTGAATTTCGCCGAGCAGCGCGAGCTCGTCGAGGTCTTGATCGCGGACATGCTCGGGCTGGGCCCGCTCGAGCCGCTGCTCGCGGACGAAACCATCACCGACATCATGGTGAACGGGCCACGCCAGGTTTACGTCGAGCGCCGGGGAAAGCTTGAACTGACCGACGTCAAGTTCAACAACGACCACCACTTGATGAACATCTGCACCAAGATCGTGACGCGCATCGGCCGTCGTATCGACGAGTCGCGCCCGCTGGTCGATGCCCGCCTCGCCGACGGCAGCCGCGTCAATATCATCATCCCGCCGCTGGCGCTCGACGGCGGATCGATCTCGATCCGCAAGTTTTCGAAGAAGTCGATCACCCTCGATATCATGGCGCAGAACGGCAACATCTCGCCGCAGATGGCGACCCTGTTAAAGATTGCCGCACGCGTCCGCCTCAACATCCTGATCTCGGGCGGTACCGGCTCGGGCAAGACGACGTTGCTGAATGCCTTGTCGCGGATGATCGACAATGGCGAGCGCACCGTCACGATCGAGGACGCCGCCGAGCTGCAATTGCAGCAGCCGCACGTGGTCCGCCTCGAAACGCGCTCGGCCAACCTCGAAGGCACCGGCGAGATCACGATGCGCGATCTGTTGAAGAACGCCCTGCGCATGCGCCCCGACCGCATCATCATCGGCGAGTGCCGCGGCGAGGAAGCGCTCGACATGCTGCAGGCGATGAACACCGGTCACGACGGATCGATGAGCACGATCCACGCGAACAACCCGCGCGAAGCGCTGACCCGGCTCGAAAACATGATCGGCATGGCCGGCATCAACCTGCCCTCGAAGGCGGTGCGCACGCAGATCGCCTCGGCGGTGCACCTGATCGCCCAGGTCAATCGCATGCGCGACGGTACTCGGCGGGTCACCGCACTTACCGAAGTGGTCGGGATGGAAGGCGACATCATAACGACTCAGGATTTGTTTACCTTCCAGTTCCAGGGTGAGGGTTCCGACGGGAAGCTGATCGGCACGTTCAAATCGGGCGGCGTCCGCCCGGGGTTCCTGCCGCGCGCCGAGTATTTCGGGCTCGACAAGACCCTTATGGAAGTCATCTAGGCAAATGGCCGGTCTCGATACCGTCACCTTAGCGGCCCTCGCCATCGGGCTGATGACCGCCCTCGGCTTTGTGCTGGTCGCGCAGTCGCTCGCGGCGGGCGGAGGTCGCCGCTTCCAGCGTCGGCTGGCCCGGGTCACGGGCAACGGCTCCGGCGCGAGCGCTGCCGGCGGCAAAGTGGTGTATCGTTCGATCGCCCGCAGCGACCCCAATACAGGCGGGCTCAACAAGGTCATCAAGCAGTGGCTGCCGCGCCGCGCGGCGCTTGAGGAGCGCATTGCCAAGACCGGCCGGCCGATCACGGTCGGCCGGTTTGTCATGATCTGCGGCGGCATCGGCCTTGCCACGATGTTCGCCGCGATGAGCGTCGGCGGCTTCCGCCTGGTGCCCAGCCTGCTCTTCGGGGCGGCGGTCGGGATCGGCGGTCCGCATTGGTTCATCGGCAAGCTGGGCAAGCGGCGGGTCGCCGCTTTCATTTACCTGTTTCCGGAAGCGATCGATCTGATGGTGCGCGCGCTGCGCTCGGGGTTGCCGATCAGCGAAGCGATGATCAATGCCAGCCATGAGGTCGCCGACCCGGTCGGGGTCGAACTGCGGACCATCGAATCCGGCATGCAGCTCGGCCGAGACCTCGACTCGCTGCTGTGGGACATTGCCAAGCGCATCGATGCGCCGGAATACCGGTTTTTTGTCATCGCGCTCAGCGTCCAGCGCGAGACCGGCGGCAACCTGGCGGAGACATTGGCTAATCTGTCCGACGTGCTGCGCCGCCGGCGGACGATGCGGGCAAAGGCGCGGGCAATGGCGAGCGAGGCGCGCGCCAGTACGATCATCCTGGGCTCGCTGCCGATGGTCGTGACCGGGATCCTGTTTGCGGTCTCGCCCCAGTACATCATGACGCTGTTCGTCGACGTCCGCGGTCTGATGCTGGTCGGGCTGGCGCTCGGCATGTTGGTGACCGGCATCGGCATCATGGTCAAGATGGCGCGGTTCGAGATATGAACAGCAGCACCCGCGTAGCCGATTTCAGTCTCGAAGATTGGCTGCCGGCAGGGGTCAGTCCCGACGGGCTGATCGCGGTCCTGGCAGCGATTACCATGCTCGTGGTGCTCTATGCCGTATGGCTGGCGTTGCGGCCGCGCAACCCGTTCGAACGCCGTTTTGCCGATATTGCGGAACGCAAAGACGTCCTGCGGCGGCAGGCGCTGGAGCCGGCGCGTCGGCAGCGGGAGAAACAAGCGTTCACGCAAGGCGTGATGAACACCGTGGTGCAGCGCCTCAATCTGCTGCGCTCCAGCCACGCCACCGATGCAAGGGCACTGCTCGCGCAGGCTGGAATGCGGTCGCGCGATGCGATGATCAAATATCTCTTTGCCCGGTTCAGCATGCCGTCGCTGTTCGGGTTTGTCGTGCTCGTCGATGCGTACACGCTGCACCTGCTGCCGATTCCGGACAATCTGACGATGGTCGGCGCGCTCGCCGCCGCCGGGCTCGGCTACATCGCACCGGGTTACTACATCAAGAACCTGGTGCAGAAGCGCGCCAAGAAGATCACGCTGGCGCTGCCCGATTCTCTCGATTTGCTGGTCATCTGCGCCGAGGCGGGCCTCGCCCTCGATGCGGCGCTGACCCGGGTGGCGCGCGAACTGGAGCCGAGCTATCCCGAGCTCGGCGAAGAGCTCGGGCTGACCGCGGTCGAGCTGACCTTCCTGCCCGATCGCCGGCAGGCATTCGAGAACCTCAATAACCGGACCAACTCGCCGGGGGTCCGCGGCGTCGTGAACACGCTGCTGCAGACCGCCCGCTACGGCACGCCGCTGGCGCAATCGCTGCGGGTGCTCGCCGCCGAGTTCCGCGAGGCGCGGATCACCCGCGCCGAGGAAAAGGCGGCGCGCCTGCCGGCGATGATGACCGTGCCGATGATCCTGTTCATCCTGCCGACGCTGTTTATCGTGCTGCTCGGCCCGGCGGCGCTCGGTGTCATCGACACGTTTTCCGGCAAGCCGCAGCAGGCCCAGAGCACGACCGTCGTCGAGCATCCCGAGGCCGACAAGGATGCCGGCCCGGCGCTCGGCGACGTGACCTATGTGCAGGCCAACGACAAGGCGCGCGCCAAAGCCGAAGAGGCTGAAGCTGCCGCCGCCGGAAAGTCGCCGCTGGTGCCCGTCAAGGCGAACCTGCGGATGTTCGAGCCGGTGAGCGTCGAGGTGGACGCCCGCAAATTCGAGAACGGGATGCGTCATCGGGTGGCTGTGGTGCCGGCGGGCACACCGGATGCGGATGCGATGATGGGCAACAGCGTGGCGGTTCAGGCCGCCGAGCTGCGGGTTGTCTTGCCGCCGGCCGCGCCGGGCACGAACGAGATCCGCCTCTATTACATCCCGCCGTTCCAGGCGAATTATGTGATCGCCGCACGGGCCAGCGTCGAGGTGGCCGCGGGTGCGCCGGGCGCCACCGAAGCCGGCGTTCTGTTGCGCGATGCCGGCGCGCTGGGCCGAGCCGGCTTCGACGCCCGATACACCGGCCGGGCACTGACCGTCGAGGGCGAGTTCCTCGGAGCGGAGCCGCGCTCGCCGGCCGAGATGGCGGCGAACCCGGCGCTTCGCTCGGCGGTCGGTGCGGCCGGCGCCTATACGGCAGTGTCGATCGGCTGGACCGAGCCTTGGACGCCGCTCGTCGGCGCGCCGAGCGAGATTCTTTGCCTCCTGCCTGCCGATGACGCGACGGCTGCGCAGCGCCTCGCCGCGTTCAAGCCCGGCGAGCCGGTGGTCGTGCAAGGCTCGCCTGCCGGCTGGGCCGCGACGGGCGGCGGCGCCACGGTGGTCCTGGCTTCCTGCAAGCTCGCGCCCTGAGTAGGGGCGTGGCGCCTAGCCGGCGGCCTGCGGCGGGCCGGCGCCGAGCGAGCGGATTGCCTTGCTGCGCGCCTCCGGCGACAGCCGCCGCAGCGTGTCGTAATAGGTCAGATTGTGGTCGACCGAGGCCGGGTCGAGATCGAGCCGGCCGATCTGGGCCGCCTGTGCCCGGTCGCCTTTGAGACCATAGATCAGAGCCATGGTCTGCCGGTCGCGTGGCCCGGCGGTCGGCGCCGTCGCGATCGGCCGCAACACCGCGATCGCTTCGTCGTAATTTTCGGTCAGGGCCAGCGACAAGGCGAGATTGAGCGCCAGCCCCGGATCGCCGGGCTTCAGCTCGAGGCCGCGGCGATAGCGGTCCTGCGCCTCGCGATGCTGCCCGAGGAAATCGTCGGTAACGCCGAGAAGCTGCATCAGCTTCGGGTCGTTCGGCGTGTCCTGGAAGGCGACTTCGAGCGGTGCTCCGGCGAGCGCCGGCCGCCCGGTTTTCAGATAGGCCTTGGCCAGGGCGCGCAGTGCCTCGGGGTCGTGCGGTTGCCGCTGCAGGGCGCTGTTCAGCGCGACAAGCGCGTCGCTGACCTGTCCCATTTCGAGCAGAACGTTGCCGGCCGCGACCAACGGCGCCGCGGCATCGTCATTCACGTCCGCGGCGCGCCGGAACATGCCGAGTGCAGCCTGCGGATCGCCCCCGGCTTCCGCCGCCGCGGCGATGCGCATCAACGTGGGATAGTTGACCACGGCGCCGCCGCCATCGCGGCCGTCGGTTGCCCAGGGATCGAGATAATGCGGAAACATCGCGCAGCTGGACAGCAGCAGCATGCCGAGTGCAGCGCCTCCGGCGCGCAAGGAGTGCCGCGTTCCGCCCAGGGCCGTTTCGCCCGAGTCCCGATTCATGGATAGGAATCATGTACTTACGCGAGTCCTTCGTCGAGGTTTCGCGGCGTGTCCAACAAAAACAATAGGTTAGACGGCGTTCCGAAGACGAATTCGGAGTTCTTACGCCGAAGAGCAGGCGAATCGGGCACAAATTTGCCGGTGACCGCCAACGCCGAACCGGCCGGCGTTACTGCGCCGTCTTGGCCTCGACCGCGCGCTCGACCGCGACGAGCGCCGCCTCCGCCTGGGCCGCGTCGGGACCGCCCGCCTGCGCCATATCGGGGCGGCCGCCGCCGCCCTTGCCGCCGAGCGCCTCGGCGCCGATGCGCACGAGCTCGACCGCGTCGAAGCGGTCGGTCAGGTCGGGCGTGACGCCGACCACGATCGCGCCCTTGCCCTCGGCGCGCGATACGATTGCGACGATGCCGGAGCCGATGCGCCGCTTCAGATCGTCGGCGAGCGAGCGCAATTCGCGGCCAGGCACGTCATCGACGATGCGCGCATCGAGCGCGACGCCGTCGATCCGCTTCGCCGCCGGGGCCGAGGCCTTGCCGCCGCCGCCACGGGACAAGCCCGTTGGCTGAAGGCCCACGGCAATGGCGCGCCGCGCCTCGGCCAGTTCGCGTTCCAGGCGGCGGTTGTCTTCCAAGAGCCGTGCGAGCCGCGCCGGGATCTCGTCGGGGCTGGTGCGCAAGGCGGCCGCCGATTGGCGCAATAGCTCTTCCTGATGCGCCAGATAGGCCTCGGCCGCGGCACCGGTCAGCGCCTCGATGCGGCGCACGCCCGATGCGACCGAGCTTTCGCCGGCGATCTTGAACAAGCCGATATCGCCGGTGCGGCGGACGTGCGTCCCGCCGCACAGCTCGACCGAAAATGGCCGCTCGCCAGCTCCTTCGGGGCCCTCGGAGCCCCCCATCGCAACGACGCGGACCTCGTCGCCGTACTTTTCGCCGAACAGCGCCAGCGCGCCTTCGCCGACCGCACGCTCCGGGGTCAGCAGCCGGGTGCGGACCTCGCCGTTGGCGCGGATGCGGGCATTGACCTCGGCCTCGATCGCCGCGATGTCGTCGGCGGTCAGCGGCCGCGGATGGCTGAAATCGAAGCGCAGCCGGTCGGGCGCGACCAGCGAGCCCTTCTGCGTGACATGCTCGCCGAGACGGTGGCGCAATGCCTGGTGCAGCAGGTGGGTGACAGAGTGGTTGGCGCGCAGCCGCCGCCGGCGGGCGCTATCGACGCGCAATTCGACCGCGTCGCCGACCTTCAGCGCGCCGTGCTCGACGATGCCGAGATGAACGTGCAGGTCGGCGGCCTGCTTGACCGTGTCGCGCACTGCGAAGGTGCCGCCGGTCGCCGAGAACAGGCTGCCGGTGTCGCCGACCTGGCCGCCCGATTCGGCGTAGAACGGCGTCTGGTTCGTCACGATCGCGGCCTCGTCGCCGGCCTTGGCCTCGGCGACGCGCTCCTCGCCCTTCAGGATCGCCTGGATCACGCCCTCGGCGGTTTCGGTCCCGTAGCCGAGGAACTCGGTCGGACCGGTCTCGTCGCGCACGGCGAACCACACGGCCTCGGTCGCGGCCTCGCCGGAACCGGCCCAGGAGGCGCGCGAGCGCGCCCGCGCCGCGTCCATCTCGGCGTCGAACTTGGCGTTGTCGACGGCAATGCCGCGCGGCCGCAGGATGTCCTGGGTCAGGTCGAGCGGGAAACCATAGGTGTCGTAGAGGGTGAAGGCGACGCCGCCGTCGAGCGTGTTGCGGTCCTTGAGGCCCGGCCCCGCCGCCATTTCTTCGAGCAGGCGCAGGCCGCGGTCGAGGGTCTGCTTGAAGTTTTCTTCTTCGAGGCGGAGCGTCTCGGTCACCAGGGGCTGAGCCCGGATCAATTCGGGGAAGGCGGCGCCCATCTGCTGCACCAGCGCCGGCACCAGCCGCCACATCAGCGGCTCCTTGCAGCCGAGCATATGGGCATGGCGCATCGCCCGCCGCATGATGCGGCGCAGCACGTAGCCGCGCCCGTCCTTGCTCGGCAATACGCCGTCGGCGATCAGGAAGGCCGAGGCGCGCAGATGATCGGCGATGACGCGGTGCGACACCGCATGCTCGCCGTCGGCGGCGACCCCGGCGGCCTCGGCCGAAGCCAGGATCAGCGCCCG